>SESB01000041.1_pt1 | contig 81589 bp, 79 predicted proteins | sample 3171441 | NCBI WGS metagenome assembly SESB01 (sample SAMN06051867, study PRJNA518727) | freshwater metagenome | biome: subpolar coniferous forest; feature: holomictic lake; material: water; isolation source: holomictic Lake 227, 6 m depth | place: Canada: near Kenora, Ontario | collected...
ACCTAACAGAAACCGGGATGGAGGATCCCGATTCCTCACGAAATGCCATGGTGCGCATTCTCCGTGAAATGCAACCGTGCGCACTGGCTGACCTCACTCAGACGCACATTCATCTTGCCATGCAGCGGCTTACCGCTTACGGATACAATCCGTCCTACATCTCCAGGATGCATCGTGCGTTGCTTGCGTTCCTAACCTATGCCCGTCAAGCTGGCGGCATTGCTTCCAACCCGGCGCAGAAAATAAAGCCGCCGAAGAACGACTACATGTTCATCCCCAAGACCGTCGAGGAAGAGCTTCAGGTCAAGTTTCACGATTACATGCTGACAAACGCCACTCACGAGCAGTTGATCCTGTGGGCGGCGTTTGTCCGTGGTGCGCGAATCTCTGAGGTAGTCATGGCGAAGATCAGTGACATCCGCCTTGACCTCAAGGAAGACCAGCCCTACCTCAAGGTGCATACCAAGACCAGACCGCACCTCATGCAGCTTCCTGTGTGGCTTACAGAGACACTCAAGGCGGTTGTCCTGGCTGCTGGCGAGGACACCGACCAGTTCATTTTGCAGTTCCCGGCTTGCAGTAAGACTACAATGCTGGTGCGCACATCCTACGCACGTAACTTGTTGAATCAACTACAGAAGCGTTGTTTTGGGGAGGTCAAGTTCCGCCCCAAGGACATGCGATCAGACTACATCACCCGCTACTTGGCAAACTCCAAGGATGCCAGCGCGTGTCTGGTGGTAGCTAATCAATGTGGGAACAGCGTAGACGTAATCCAGAAGCATTATTATGACTTTCTGTTCCAGCCAAAAGACATGAAGGGATTGCTTTGACGATCAGGACGCACATTGAGTACATTCGGAAAGACCTCTACGATTACATGTCGGAGCTATCCGAAGACTACTGGTGTGCGTCCTGGCTGATGAGCCTGGAATGGACCTTATGGGAACACCTCCGCGCCACAAATGGCGGTGATTGGAACATCCCCAAAGAAAAGCTGAACCATCTTCGTGAACTCTATCAGGCAGCAGGAGGCTGGTGGGTTTGGCGAGACACTGACAAAGATCCCGTCTTCCTAACTAATGAAGAATGGCAGGATCTCATCATAGAAAAGGAAATAAATTGCGTAGATTCCGAAGCATCATCATAACCCTACTGGTATCCACGATAGCCCTTACTGGAAGCGAATCCGAAGTTTCCTATTACGGAACCAAGAGTGACGGATATGCCGGTAAGATCACAGCCAGTGGCAAGTACATGGACCCATTAGCTTACTCTGCCGCCCACAAAACCCTGCCCTTCGGCACTATCCTGCGGGTTGTTCGTAAGGGAACGACTCGTGCGGTGCGCGTAATTGTCACTGATCGTGGTCCATTCGTTAAGAATCGTGACCTCGATCTGTCCTGGGCGGCGGCGCGGGATCTGAACATTCTCAAGGCGGGACACGCTCTAGTAACTTACACCGTGATTGGCTTTACTTCTGACTTTCGAACATTCGGAGTTCGAAGTAAGGCTCTACTTGACCGTACCAAATAGGAGGTCGCGTGAGCAAGAAAGAAGAGAAGGACATGAAGTCTGCCTACCTAAAGTTCTGGGAGCTTAACAACCTCCGAGAGCAGACAGCGCTTAGCTGCCTAGGTGTGTTGGAAGAGTGCGCCGAAGCTGACGCCGACACACAAGCTGCGGCTATGAAGGTAGTCCTGTTCATGCTGCGGAGAAGCGAGGACATGCTATGCCAGAGCTAGATAGCTGCCCTGCTTGCAAATGCACCTGGATTGGTGCGCCCGTCCCTGAAGAATCTAAGGAGCATTACGGAACAGCAACCCACTTCAAGCTAGTGATAGGCATCTACGACCTGGACCAGGATATGACAACTCGCTGGAAGTGTCCTGAGTGCAACTCCGAGTTCGATAGATTCACGATGAAGGCAATACCCTGCCCCGATTGGACTAAATTTCCTGGTGGTAAGTAATATCAGGAGATAGAAATGTATCGCGCACCCGAATTTCTATGGATCATGTCAGACGCCGTTCTTCTGATATGGACACTGCACCTGTATTTCTCTACCCGCAGGAAATTGAACGACATTCAGATCAACCTTCTACTGCTACACCGAGAGTTGCTACAAATGCATGTACATAAGGACTGCACTAATTTCAAAAAATAATCCCAGCAGAGGTTCTATGTCACTGAATTTCATTGCTATCGACACAGAAACAGCCGACTTCTGTCTCAAGAACGAAGATGGTTCGCTTGATCCTACCCGTGGCACCCCAGATCGTGCCTGGACTAGACTCATTCAGATCAACGTAAACGGCACTGGTGCGGTCTATTACGACCGTCTTGATCCTGCTGGATGGGCTATTGGCATTGAGCGTCTGAAAACGCTTGCGGCTGATCCGTCTTTTGAGTGGGTTGCGCAGAACTGGTCCTACGATCTGCCGTTCCTCTGGAAGTTGGGAGTGTTCCCCACTAGGCTTTTCGACACCAAGATTGCTTACGAGATATGCCATGCCGGATTTCCAGGTCTGAGAAGCAGTCTTGACCAGATCATGCTGGCAATGGTGCGAATCAATCCCTACAACGAGATCCTGCGCCCAGAGTTGGACCAGGAACGGCTTTGCAAGCTGGCTGCTTGGACGGCATACGACCTAGCTCCCTTCGGCGATCCTCCACTTAATCCAGCACAGATTGACCAATGGCACTCAGCAACGCTGGAACGCACCAAGAAACGCCTCCAGCTATCGGATTGGGGTTCCCCTACCCTCACGCCTCAGCAGCTCACCTATGCCCTTACAGACGTCGGCAAAGAGTTCGTTGACACCTACCTGGCGTTGGGCAGGATGATGCGTCAAGAAGGTCACCTGAGAACGTTCGGGCTGGAGATGGATGCGCTGCCGGCATTTGTGCGGATGACTGCCCATGGGCTGAAGTTCAACATGGATAAATGGCGCACCTTCATTGATGATCAGAAGACCGCGCTGGACCTTATCGAGACGGAGGAGAAGCTCCTGGTCGATGAGTATATGCAACAGGAGTTCCCAGAACGCTACATGATCACCTTACGGCGTAAGCAACCCAAAGAAGGCAAGCCAGCCAGGATAGCCAAGGATGGGCGGGTCATTCGGGAAGAAGTGCTGCCACAGACGCTAGGCGATCTCTTCGCCATCCAGCCAACACCCAGACTGATTCCCTTCAACACTGTAACGAAGCATCTGCTATCACAGGAGGATCCAGCCAACGACTTGCGTGTGGGCTACCTTGTAAGATCCGAAATGGGTCTGATACCCGGAGAGACTTTCAACCTGACAAGCGCACAGCAAATGCGTGAATTGACGGATGTTCTGGTTCGCAACTACGACCCGTCTGAAAAGAACACCAAGTTTGATGACGAAGAAGTCACCATGCTGATGGAACTTGCAGAAACCAACGGCTTCGATGAGTGCGTGAGCCTACTGAAGCTTCACCAGCAAGCGCAGGAGTTCCGCAAGCTGATCTCCACCTATGGAGAACGCTTCTGGCGGTGGGCTGACACAGGCGGCTACATCCACTCATCGTTCTCTCAGACCAGGACGGACACCGGACGGGTATCCTCGTACGAACCTAACGTACAGAATATTCCCAGATCCCTTCAGTCCTTAACTTGGTCTTGCGAAGAAGGTGAGGTTTTGATTAAGGCGGATTACTCTTCCCAGGAAGGGCGAGTAGCCATGTATATCACTGGACAAATGGATGTTTACAATGCCATGCTTGATGGGCTTGATTTGCATTCAATGTCAGCCAGCATTGCGTCTGGCATTCCCTACGACACAATTGTCGATAAGCGTCCAGGAAAACACAAAGTCAAGCCACAGTACGAGGGTTTGCGCACACAATCGAAGGCTGTGACATTCGCACCTCTCTATGGTTGTACTGCAAATAAACTTGTTACGCAGATGGGGTGGACTCACAAGAAAGCCAAGAAGTTCATGTCGGACTATTGGAGCAAGTATGCGATGGTCAAGAAAACAATGGACTCTCAGGCTAAGACAGCCTACTCAAATCTGTATGTAACTGATTTGTCCTGGGGCAGAAAGCGGTACTTTGGCACAACTGGAGAGCAGTTAGCTGAACTCGCACAGGGTAAGACCTACGAGGAAGTTTGCTACGGATGGCGCAATCAGGCATACAACTATGCCATGCAGTCATCTGGCGCAAGTATGCTAAAAAAGGCACTTAAACTGCTTGATGATTGGGTTGAGGAGCATCCTGAGTTTGGCGCGGTGATTCGCATTACCGTGCACGACTCCATCATCATGACTTGTAAAGCGGAACACGCACAGGTTGTAGCTAACGTACTCAAGACAACAATGGGTTACGCAGCAACAATTGTTATCCCAGGAATTGAGATTCCTGTGGACGTTGACATCATATCCGATCACACCGCTCCTGCGGTCTTCCCGCTGAGAGAGCAAACCAAGGAGATCTTATGACCAAGGATTCAGGAATGAAGAAGATGTTAGAGCAGGTTGTTGACAAGGTTGCGCCGTGCACTGGCTGCGGAAATCCTGGAAAGAACAAGATCATGTACGCAGCAGACGCTGAGTTCCTATCCAGCCTTGGTCTGCCCCCAGGTCGCAAGGTCATCTACCTTCTCTGCAATAAGTGCGCTAAGCGCATGCTCACCAAGGACCAAGCCTTCATCAAGTTCATCGACAATCGGATCGAGGACTACATGCGTACATCCTCGCCCAAGGAAGCCAGGTATCACATCACCGCTTCTGGAGATTTGATTGACAGAGAGGCGGTATGAAGGCACCCCGCAGCAAACTCACTTGGGGTAAAGCAACGCGCACCATTCGATGCAAGACCTTAATCTTGTATGTGGACTACTTTGAGAACAGCGCCTTCACTGTTACCCTCGCACCGTTCTTCAGAGTAGTGTCATACCAGATCAGGGATGACTCCATGCGTGAGTCTGGGTTCATCCATCTCAAGGACGCAGTTATTCACTATCGAAGCGGAGGAAACAACAACCAACCAGAGGGCGTCCTGCCTCGTAAGAAGGAAGATCCTCAGGGAGTAGAAATGTGGGGATTGGAGTTCCGCAATAAAACGGTAGGCTGGATGGAGTTGGCGTGATCCTTCTCGCAGTGCTTACCTGCGCCCTTTTAGTCACACTGAGTTCTCTTGTGTGGCTAAATTGGCGTGTATTCAAATATTTGCGTGAGACTAATATCGCCCAGCAGGACAACCTCGTCGTAACTTATCGCCGTGGTTTACAAGATGGTGTTGATATTGTCATGACGCGCTTAGCCAACGAAGTTAACACTCAATCACTTATGCAATCTAAAACAACAATGGACAACTAAAGGAGCTTTTATGTCCAAATTTGAGACTGCCGCAGACCAGCTTGCTGCTCTTCGTGCCGACTTCCCTACTTCCCAGGTCAAGACTCGGGAAGAGCGTGGAGAAACCCTTCACTACCTCGATGCGCACACTATCCAGAACCGACTCCTTGACGTCATTGGTACCGGTCTGAGCATCAGCGCGAGGGAAGTCCGTGAGCATCGAGACAGCACCGGCAAGCTCCGAAAGCTGAACGTAGAGGTCGAACTCCACCTTCGTTGGGTGGATGGCACCTACTCTACTGTTTCCGGCTACGGCAGCGCTGATGCCCTCTACGCTCGTGCTGACCCAGACAAGGTGGTCAACGACTACCTGAAGAGTGCCTACACAGATGGGATCAAGGTCGCTGCCTCTAAGCTAGGCGTCGGGCTAAGCCTCTACAGCAAGGAATACCGGGACAAGCTCGGAGATGCTGGAGAAGAAGAGACTGTGTCGATTGACCAGGATGGCGACGTTGCCATTCACGCCGCTATCCCTGTCAATCCTCCCAGCCGCTTCCGCAAGGGCAAGTGATGGGCGCTTCGGTAGATGCCCTGATCAAGGAGTATCAGAAGAAGTATGGCGAGGACGCGATCTTCAACCTTGGGGACAGTGAAGACTCCCTCAAGGTTGAGCGTCAAACCACAGGCATCAGCACACTGGACGCAATGCTCAATGGTGGACTCCCCAAGGGCAAGGTCATCGAGATCTCGGGCAAGCCTGGTTCCGGTAAGACCTCCCTTGGTCTGTGCATGGCTGCGGCTGCTCAGCGAAGCAATCCAGATAAGGTTGTTGTCTATTTCGACATAGAAAATTCCATCGATGATCAGATCGCAAAGTCCACCTACAAGCTAGACCTGAAGCGTACGAAGATGGTGCGCACAGGCGGTCAGAACCTAGACGCGGAGAAGATCTGCGACATGGTGGCTGAACTCGCGTGTTGTGACGATGTTGCTCTTGTCATCATGGATTCCATTGCCGCCATGCCTACTGAGCAGGAGACGAAAAAAGACCTCACAGAGGGATTCCGCGACAACAAGCCCATCCTACTCGGGCGGCTATTCAAGCGGCTCACCAGCCGCAAGATGACCTCCTGCCCAGTTGTCATGATGAACCAGTTGCGCACGGTTCAGAATGCCTCGCCGGGGATGGATCCCTACTACTCTCCTGGCGGTAACAGCGTGGAGTTCTACACCAGCTTGCGGATGCGCTTGTCGCGCTTCAAGTCAGTGGAGAACGGATTCTTTGTCCAGGCTAAGGTCCAGAAAACACGCTACAGCCGTCCGAAGTCGGTGTGTCAGTGGTATCTCGACTTCAGCGCCGGCATCGATCCGATCCAGGCGGTCTTTGTCCTGGCTGAGCAGCAAGGAGCAATCCTGCGGCGTGGTGCCACCTACACGCTCTTCGACCAGACCTACAAGGGCAAGGAGGCGGTTATGGATGCGCTTCGCTCTACCCCTGCCCTACTGAAGGAACTGGACGATCAGCTTGACTACAGCCAGACCGACGTAGACACTTAGAATACCTATTGGGTGGAAGTGTAAGCACACCCAACGAGGGCAGTCGCCCCCAAGCTATCGTGGCTTGGGGGTGTTTTTTTATACACTACTCGGTTGCTTTAGCGAACTGTCTTCGGATGGCAAGAAACCACAGAAAGGATTCACGCAGCACTCCGTGTGTTCCTGTGTTTTCATCGTGAGCGTCATCTGCGAATTCATAAGGCATCCACCGCTCTGCTTCCCACCAATTTGGGCATGAGTCATCGGGCAGTTTCATTAGGTCTGGAATCTGCCACCAGCCTCTATCCGGTCTGTTGGTGCCACACCGAAAGCTCCATTCTTTTCTGGGACTGATGACTAACTGCTCATTCGGGTCAAATTGGAACCAAATGGGGTCGTGGTTTGGGTCATTTGGATTAAACAATACCCAGCACACTGCATTGTTATTTTCTTGGTTTAGGAGGGATCGCTTGGTATACCCAGCAAGAGCTGCGGTCATCCTGGCGGGAAGCCTCGTCTTGACGTTGCCCCGGTCCCGTTCCGAAAACTTCAACACATCCGACATGGGTTCTCCTGGATAATCAAAACCCCAGCGTGATAGGGGATGGGGTTATGTTATTAGCGTTTGAATCCACATCCCCGTCTTCTTTTTTGGGTCCATCCCCACCGGAGTGGGGAGCAGTGCTGGGGATGACTCAACAGTGTTGGATGGCGCGGAGACAATACCAGTGTATCAATCCGGTATGAGTAAATATTGCACTTCAACGGAGCCGCACCACCCTGCCCTGCCGTAAAACAACTACGATCCGGATGCCAAGCACCTTTTCCACAGTCGCCAAGAAAGCGCTTTCAAGGGCTGCGTTTGCGGATCGGATCATCCCGCTAACGTCATTCTAGAGCATGGAGAGGACAGCGTCAAGGTTTTACATGTCAATCGGCGAGACTCTTCCAGGGTTTTCTGTACTGAGGCAAATACATCCCTCATTGAGTTGGTGGCGTCAATAGAATCAAGAAATGTCTGCACGAATCCTACGGCTGGCTTACCAGTGAATTCAAGTGCTTCAGAAGAGATCAGAGCATGATCAAGGGTATACAAGGGATCGGGGTGAGTCTTCTGTATTTGCCGTGCCGCTAGTCTTGTCGCTTCACTTCCAGACAACACCAACCCTTTTTGAATACTGCGCGGGAGCCGTGTTAGCTGAAACGCATTCCGAAGACTTACTCCGCCCTTCAGCGAAAGGTGCACCAACTCTGGCGTCCCCTTCTCTAGGATCTCCCTGGAGTAAACGCTAGGGGACAAGGACAGGGGTGTCCTCGTTTGGTTGGCGGTAATTCGTGGTGCGGTTGTCATCGTGTCCTGCATTGAATATGTCGGATCGATTAGAGTGTAATGTCGATCCGACAGAATGTCAACGCATTTTCTTGCCTTTCTCAACTGTTATTGTGCAGAGGCTAAGATGCTTGAGGGATTCTCTCAACCCCTCCAAGCCGTTCTTGTCAGCAGCCTTCTTTATGGCTATCGCCTTCTGCACCATCGCTCGGGTTATCAGTGGTAGGACTGGGTTCATTCTTGGTTGCTCCTGCTATCTTTTTGGCAAGGGATCTGAGGTCGGATTTGAGATCGTCTAGTGCGGATTTTGTATATCTGGAAAGGGATTCCAGCTTTTCGATCCGGAGAGTCAGAAGTACATACTCGGTCCTGAGATCGTCTAGCTGTTTTTTTTTCGACACCATGCTATTCCTCCTCTCCCTCGCCCTCTCCTGATAGGTAGATTTCGAACCCAGCACAACCGTCTGCGTGACTGAGCGCGATGAAGCTGCCCAGTTCCACAAACATGGGATTGAGCCAGCGCAGACGCTCAACACTTTCCTCAGTGAGGGGTGTTCTTTCCTCCCCACGGCACACGAACACATCCATCATCGTTGGGTTTTCGGGACTGCGTCCGAAGTACACGCCTGTGATTCCGTTGTCATCTAGCAGCATAACTTTCACAAGCTCTTCAACGGATTGCTGTGCGGCTGATAACATCTTCTCTTCGATATCAATTTTGATCTGCTGTAGGACATTAAACTCTGTCCAAGCTGGTGCTAGGTTGAACATGCGCTACCTCTCCAGCGCAAGTTTGACGATCTGCATCACACGCATTGCATGTTCGTCGTCAATGGGTTTGATGAGGCGGGAGATGGATGCTATGACCAGTTCCTGGATGGGCGTCATGGTGTGCTTGCTGACTCTGGGTGGCGGGGCTGGTTCTTCATCTGGCACCTGGTATGGGTGCGTGGAGATCTTGGCGGGTGGAGCCTTCTTTTTGGGTGGGACAACGGCTGCAATAGCGGTGTGCCTTCGTTTCATTCTCAGAGCTTCTTCTTCCTGGGGGAGAGTCGGCATGTCATCCGGAATTACTGCTCCCAACTTTTTTATGGCTGCGAGTTGGTAAGAAGCTGGAATATAGGTTCCCGCGTAAAGCTTCATGACATAGTCGGCGGATCCCATCGCTTTTGACATGTCCTTCCACTTCAGCTTCTGCTCCTTCAGCTTCACGTTCCAGGGTTTTGCCGCCATTGTAGGCTCCTCTAGGACTGTCTCTGGTTGGACTTCAACTGCTAATTTTGCTGCTTTTCTTGCTGCGATTCGCTCCTGCTTTCGGATAGACGCACCTGTAGGTTTAAGGAACTGATTGCCTAGTTCACTCTTACTCCGCTTGGGTTCTAACAAATATTGCTTCTGTCCGTCTTGGCTTTCAACTGGAATGTCCTTGATGAGTTCTTCCATCTCTGACGCGGTGAACTTAGGCGTAAGGAACGACACCACCTCCGCTGGCGTCTCCCCCGCGAAATCCTGAGTGACTAAGGTTCGATTGCGAGACAGGAATAGCACAGTGGTGAGGAACAAAGGAACCCATCCCTTATGCTCAACAGGACCGGGTCGGTATGGCAGCTTCTTTAGAGGCTTCTTAGGCTTAGGAAGGTTAGCCCTAAGTTCGTGTTCTGGTGCTAAGAATTCAAACAGCTTGACCACTGCCATCCTTCTCGGTTATTGGTTATCCGGATTCTGCAAATAATGGATATGACTCTCCAGGTTGTCTATGTGGTCTAGTAGCCTGTCGCACTCTTCCCAGGTGAGCGGGACTTTAGCCGCCATCTTTTGCATGATCTCTGTGCGTTCTTCTCTTGTCAGTAATTGTGGGATTTTGCTCATACGATCTTTGCTCCTCTCCAGAAGGGGTTGATCCAGATTACCTTACGCATACTTCTCTGATGTCCATAAGCCTGTCTTCGGAAGAATCCCTGAACGTGGTGTCTAACTGGAGATTGACGCTCTTCTTCATTGATCTTTGGAGCGTGAACAAAGCATCGCACGCCCCAGTCCTTCCTCAGTCTAGCCTGGATCTTCGCGGCTTTGGGACTCAACTTGCCGGGACGAACACCAGGAGGTGCCTTGTCAACTGTGAGTCCCTTGAACTGCTCCGATCCCTGTAGCATGACGAACTTGAATAAGAACTCCAGCGTCATGCGGTTGCGCTGGATCTCCCCTCGTATCTCCTCGGGATTCAGAATGCCTTTCACATAGGCAATAGAGTGATCGAACATCTCGGCTTCGACACGGTTCCCCGCCAGATACGCCCTCAGCGCTTTGGCGGCACCCTCACGTTCAAGGCTGGCAATCAGTTCGGGACTCACAGTCTCCATCAGGTGCTGCGCCTGGTGCTCTGCCCATTCAGACATCGACTCCATCATGTTTTCCAGTCTCATGTCGGCGCTGATCTTGAATGTTCCAAAGGTCGTATTGTTGATTCCCTTGTTTATCTCGTCGCGGGAGGACGCCAACCAGTAGAACAGATGCGTGTCTGCGTCATCTGTTAGACCGTGCTGCTTGAGCATAAGCCTACGTGCAATGGGCGTTTTAACCCTCGCCAGAATCAGATCTTCAAGCCAGAACTCCTCGCCAAGAGTCTTCATTTTTATATGTCCGGTTGGGACTTTTAGAGTGAACACATCCGGCAGATCTTCAAAGATCTTCAGGTCCATCCATTCCAGGTTGGTAGCTTCCAGCATGGAGGTAATTTCATCATCCAGAAAGTATGTCTTGTGGTTAGGATTGGCGGCTAGATAATAGTTAACCTTAATCAATTGCGAGGTTACTGGATCGCAAGAGATATCGTGGTGCGTGCCATCTTCGCCAATTCCAAACACCACTCCAACAGTAGTAAGCCCTGTGATGTGCTTAGCTCCGTAGTTCATGAAACCAATCAGGTCGGAATCGCTATAATCGAACTTGAACCTATGCCCTTCAATATGCGCCATCTCGACCATACCTGTGAACAGGAGGTGGCGGAATATCGACTTGTCCTGCGGACAGAACAGCATCTTCTGGAACTCTGGCTCGTCCTCTATTGACTTTCGAAAGTCAGACATATCTGGTCCTCACAGCAGCTTGTGCGCACGGGCGTGACAGTAAAAGATCCCTGCTACCACTTTGGCGGGAGATACCATTCCAACTCCAGCAGCTTCTGCCTCTCGCACGATACCCATGAGCTTGTCGTATTGACGCGGTTCGATCTTGGGAGTTGTGTTCGTGTTGCCAGCCTTCCGCAGCTTGGCGATCTCCCGTGCTCCCAGCATCACTTCGAACGTGCTCAGCTCGGTGTCGATTGCATCGCGGAAGAACTTCGGCACACCACCAGGTAGCCTACAGATTGCTAGGTATAGCTCCCTAGGAATAGATCCTGCGACCTGGATCTTGCGTGAGCTATTAAATAGATTCGCCAGTTTATCAAGCGAGTTTTCGGTAATGCCGTCATCAGCATCAGCCGCCATCTCTCCCTCTACCGGGGTGGGTGGCACCTCAGGAGCTGTAGGAGGCACCACAGGCGGCTTCGGGTCGCCCAGGTCCATCGTCGTATAGGGCGATGGCTTGCGACTCAATTCAGACCCCACAGGGACGTTTCTACGCGCCATGCTATGCCTCCATTCCTCGGGCTATTTGTTCAAAGTGCACCTGGAGCCTATCAAACAGGTGCGTTTGCGACTTGTCGAACTCCCCGCCCACGAACAGTCCCGTAGCCGGATCTCCGTCCTTCGTCTGGTAAACGTTTGTGCTGTTCACCATGGTTGCGCTTCTTGGGATGGTAGTGATGATTCGTAATCCAGCATTGCTGCACAAGGTTTCGATGACCTTCTTGGCTGCGCGAGAGTTGGTAATCTTCTGGTCGTAGAGGTTCGTCACGACGCCGCGAAGTTCTGCTCCATACAGCCGTGCGCTCTTGCAGAACCTGTTTATACCCGCCAGGGTATTCGGTTCGGTGCAATCGACAATCAGCCCGATACTATCTGCAATCGCGAAGACACTAGCCGTAGTGGGTATGCGCACCAAAGGCACGGTGTCGAAGATGATATGGGTATAGCCCATCGCATATTCCTTAATAAAACGATCCAGAAGCTCGCCCCTGGATGTTTCCTTCCAGCCTAGCAACGTAAGATCTCCTAGAGTTTCGGCTGCGGCAGGTAGGAAGTCAATGTATTTATTCTGAGTTGTGCTAACACAAACACGAGTCAAAGCAGCCTTGGTCCGTTTGGCTATCGCATCGTGCGACTCGCCTTCCTGCATCGCCAGGATGATTGAACCCAACCCCATCTGGTTCTCATCCTTCTCATACGCAAGCATCTCGCTAAGATACCCCTGATCCTGACAGGCGTCTACCAGAAGAACCCTTGATCCAGGCATGGTTACAGCGATGTGGGCGGCTAATCCTACATTAGCCTTACTCTTCCCCACACCTCCCTTCATGCTTGCCATCGCAAGAATCTTCTGAAGGTGCTTGCTTATGTTCCTTTTTATGTTCATTCTTATGTTCCTTTCTGTGTTCTTTCTGGTTAGCTTGCTTCAAGATCGTCGGGGATGTCTGCGTCAAAGAGGGTGTGAGGAACATCTTCCTCACCGTCCATGACGAAGGAGGGCAACATAGCTGTCTGCAACCCTGTGTACTCGACCATGTACTTTGACGGAGCAATAACAAGAAACCTGCCCTCAATTGTTGCGTTCAGGTCCGTCCAGTATTCCTTAATGGTGAACAGGTAGCCGTTGATGGTTTTGGTCCAGCGGGTGGTGTTGGTGTCCTTACTGGAGAACTGCTTCAGTAGGGTCAGCGCACGATCATCCTTGCTGTAAAGCGGTATCCGGGTAGGTGTTCGGCATCCAGCCACCCTAGCAGCCAGGAAGAGGGCTAGATCCCATCCCATCGGCTTCTTTGAGAAGGGAGCCAGGTATTCCCATGGAACAGGGAAGGGTTCCTCAAGCAGCGACTTCACGTAGGTGGCGTCGAGGATGATCTTTGCCGGCATTCTGGAGTCCTTCTTTGGAAGACTCAGGTCGGCAATGATGCCTCTCTTGGACAGGACGCGCTCATCCTCGGTGTCCAATTTTAGGCTGATACCACAAGCCTGTAGCCTCTCAAGGGATGCTCTAAGTGATGCAAATCCACTTGTTGTATTCATTCCCAGTTGTTCTAGCAGGTCGGTTGTCGAGGCAAAAATGAGAGTCCCAGACCGCTTCTTCACCGCCAAGGAGGACAGGAAGGTTAAGACCATCCGATCAAGGGAGCCGTATACAATATCGATATCCTCTTCGTGGGAACTGTATGTGATTGATCCCTCTACTATTTTATTAAACTTCCATAGCTGGAATCTCTTAATCCAGTATTTGGATTCACCTCGTTTGGGCTTATACGGCTCCATCGGCATACAAGAGAACATCATTGTTCTCATAACAAAGGCGAGATCACGCTTGGTAGAGGTTGGTGTTGGGGTTTCTACCTGGCGCTGCTCCTCCAAATACTTCGCGTGAAGCTCCTCCACCGGGAGGTCAGGTGCGTATTTCTCCATGATCCTACGAGCTTCACGCTTACTGCCGATGGCACCCGTGAGCATCTGGAGTTTGAACGTACTCGTAGGTGAAGCCATCCCACACCCCCTTGACGGACTTGTGGTAAGAGCTTACCTTCTTTACCTAGACTGTCAAGTGTCCCTGTAGATCTTCAAAAATCACTTCAGTTTGCTGATGCTGATCCTCCGAATGAGTTACGGACGATGGTAGTTGAGCTACTTGGGTATTAACTACCAGCAAAGAATTACCTGCTTAGATTACTTGGGGATTGTGGAAAACTTTGGTAGACCTTTGATCCCAAGCTTTAACTCTCTCCAGTCAGCGTAACGATTACCCTCGCTGGAGAGATTGCTACCTCGGCTGGAGATTTGGTTACCTCGCCTGGAGAGAAGCAATTACCCTGCTTGGAGAGATTGGAGAAGGTTTTCCACAGACATATCCACAGCATCTGCGGATTCAGGCTCCATTGAAAGTAGCAAAGTCTCTCCAACCAAGGTAATTCTGCGTTCTCTCCAACCAGAGTAAGACTGGCTGCTGTATTTGAACCCTCTTCGTTACCTTGATTGGAGAGATGGCTACCTTGATTGGAGAGCTGTCTTACCTTGATTGGAGAGAAAATACCTCAAAGGGAGTGATTTCTGGGTAAACCTCTCCAGCGAAGGTAAAAAACCATAGCTAAGTCCTTTGTTTTTGATTTGGGTGTGTCTGTAGGTCTCAGAAAACCCCTGAATCACTCCAATCAAGGTAATTCGCCAGCCACGGTGGTATCTACTACTATGACGCGATTTATCGGAATTGACCCCAGTTTGCTCAACACGGGCGTGACTGTCTGGGACGTAGAGGGCGGAACCATCACCCTTATCTTCCAGACCACCATCCAGAATCCCAGCGGCAGTGGCAAGAACTCTGCGGTGCTGCCCTACAAGCGCCTCTACCACGGCATGAAAGCGATCCTGGGAGAGTTCATGCCCCAGGTGGTGTTCTCTGAGAAGATGTTCGCGTCAAGATCTGGTGTGATCTCCGAGATGCTGTTCAATGCGTCCCTGATGGTGAGGATGGCGGCGGATGATCTGAACATCACCCACAGGTTCGTACCTATTACTGGTGTGACAGGCTGGCAGAACTTCCACCTCCAGGGTGACAAGGTGGAGCCGGCAGCGAAGAAGAAGTATGTGCGGCGGCGAATCGAGTCCAATGTGGGCGTTGAATTCAGCAACGAGCATTGCGCAGACGCAGCAGCCATCGGGTTTTCAGGGTGGTATCACTATAGTGGGACCGACTATCGCGCAGTGCTGGGTCTACCCACGGAGATGACCAATGCCAACCACCTGGAAGAGAAGCCTCCTAGAAAAGCAGCTCGACGTACCAAACGTAAGGCTCGATGACCGGGTGGAGCTGGTGCTGGGTGTTCCCATTGCCCAGCTAAGGACCGAGACGGAGCTGCAACAGTTTCTAGACAATCTGGATGAGGCTAGAGACCTGACCATCAAGGAGCGTGCGGATGCCACCGACGCCTTGGGGAAGGTCCAAAAGCGCATGCGCGGAATTCAGGCTCGTTACGTTGGGAACTTGAAGCCCACCCAGGCAGAGCGGTCCTACAAGGCTGATGACGAGCATTCCTCAATGGAAGAACTTGCCGCATCTCTCGACGCGGTCATCCGGTATTGTGATGCGATTCACGAGGTACTTAGGGATAAGTATTTTAGAACCATCAATAAGCTCAAAACTGCGTAACGGAATAATCCCATGAAAAAGGAACCACTAGTGGAAGTCCCTGTAAAAGTAAAAATAATTTCTAACGGAATTTTCCCTGCCAGGTCTACATATGGTAGCGAGGGATACGACCTGTCCGCAGTATTAACTGAGCCAATTGTTCTTAGTACGCATAGTTGCGTATTGTGTGACACAGGCGTGACCCTATCATTGCCTTACGGTTACTTTTGTTTGGTGACTTCACGCTCGGGCTTGGCGTATAAGCACGGGGTCGTGGTCCTGAACTCGCCCGGTCTCATCGATAACGACTACACAGGTGAAATCAAGGTACTGCTATTCAATCACGGATCGGAGGCATTCACAATCAATCACGGCGACAGGATCGCCCAGCTAATAATCATGCGCTCAGATCCTTGCATCCTCATACCCACAGACATTATCCCAGAATCATCCAACCGAGGCGCGGCTGGTTTTGGCTCCACAGGAGTCGCCCTTGTTGAACCCATTAATTATCAAACCGCTGATCCCGCTGATCCCGCTGATCATAATCACACCAATCATCTATGTATTGCCCAACCCGTCTAGGACGGCTATCAAGCTCTGTGCGGACTACCTCAAGTCTATAGGCAAGGACGTTGATCTTTCGCTGCTGACCAGATCCCTGGCGTACCCAGGCTTCTGGGACAAGATGGCAAAGGACATGGAGCCTGAAGCGATGGTTCGCTGGGAGATGGATCCCAAGAACGGGGTGTTCTTCGACAAGTCCAAGCGTGCCTTGTGCGAAAGCCTCTTGCACCCAGTTATGGACATCGCCCTATGCATTACCCCAAAGGCGGCACGGTTGGTTTGCAGCAAGTATGGATCCTCCTTGGTCTACCTTGAGCTTCCCGCCGAAACCATTTATCAGGCGAATGAGCAAAGGCTAACCCACCCTTCCAGGTTCTCCGGAGTGGTGGGTAGCTGGTTGCTGCTTGATAAGGCGGAGCAGTTGGCTGTTTGTGCAAGATCCTACGTCGCGCCTGTGCTGACGGTTGCTATGGCGTAGGGTCTACCCTCGCTAGCAATACCCAGAAAATACTGTACGTCCCCAACGACAAGCCCACGCTGAACTCCTTGTTCTTCGGTGTGGGGATTGTCATTTCTATTCCTAACCACATGCCGGGGTGCTTGGATGCGCCTCCGACCTCCCAGTACCACCCGTTCTTAATTCCGTGCTTGGTTTCCATCACTTACCTCTTTCATCTTTTCAATATTTTGGTGGCACTCTGGGCATACCCACATCACCAGGTCTAACTTGACAAGGGCGATTAGGGTGGCTGGAACCTTGCACTTGGGGCAGATGAATTCATTCATGGGTGCCTTCGCGGTTGGTGAGAATAAGGTCAGCGGACTGCTCGATGGTCATGCCTGGAAACACGATCAAGCCAGCGTCATCTGTGGAGATGCCGATCTTCTTGACCTTGTCCTGGCGGCTGCGGCTGGAGCGGCTGTAGACGCGTCCAGGGTGCTCCTGGATGATCTCCTTGACCCTACCGGCGGAAATGTAGTAGACGCCCTTTGTGGGTACCTCTGCGGCTGTGTAATCAACTGCCATCACGATCAGCGCGGAGTCGCTGTACTTGAAAACGTTAGCGTAGTCCAGCGTCAGGTGGGTTGCCGGTGTAAGTCCTGACGGGGTTGGCGAGGAAGGGTAGGGGCATCGAAGAGCCTTGATGTCGAGGATCCCGCCGCCCACCAGGTCAATGTCGGTCCCGTTGGGATGCTTCACGAAGATCCATCCCAGGTGCTCTTCTAGTGCGTCGATCATGCGTACTTCGGCGGTGGCACCAGCTTTGACGCTGGCGCTCCAGCTATTCAGAGGACTTGCCATTGGAGTGTTCCTTGATAAAGCGTTCACTGGCGGCGGTGGGGTATCCGAACTCATCGATACAAGAATCACGAAGAGTACATTTCTGACAATCCTGACCGTCGTAGAACAGACGCTTCGGGATGCCAGGGCGATCCATGGCGGCGATGTAGTTTTTCGCCATCTCAACGATGACGTTCACATCCTGTAGAGAACGGATGGTAGAGCTTTCCCGACCAGCGTCTACATAGTGCAGCGCGATCTTCAGATCGTCCTTGGCGATGCCCAGGACAGACGTTAGGTAGCGCCAGTAGATGGTGAGCTGTAGGGAACTGTGGCTTGCCATGTCGTGCGTGTCGTTGTCGTGTGCCTTGCCAGTCTTGTAGTCGATGAGCACCCACGACGGTTGTCCGCGCTTTGGCTTCTTGAGGCGACCATACATGTCGATGAAGCCGTGGAATTCGAACTCCATCCCGGTCATGGGGATAGGTTCCTTGAAGACGAACTCCTGCTCGATGTGGATCTCTGCGAAAGCCTCACGAGGAATTAAGATGGTCTCCTGGTAACGCTGAGCCAGGTAGAGCACCCGCGCAACAAGCTCGGGGATCCCGCCAGAGGGAAGCACAACATCGCCAAGCTGGTACTGGCGCAGACGCTTGAGTTGGAAGTTCAGCCCTGTCTCTTCGGCAAGCTCCTTCCACACCTTGGTCATCTTGGGTGCGGTGTAAAGTGAGCCGTCTGGCTTTTTGTACATTCCGGTTGCGCTAAACTTCTCAAGAATAGTGGCTTCCATTGCAGAAGCTTGCAGCACTTTGGGAAGCACATCGGACAAGCCAAGTTCTTCGAAACGCTCCTGGATAGACTTCATCGCACCCTCGAGCACGGTGTCTACTTCGTTCTTGTAATATGCTTCGATGGCTTCATGCACCACGGAGCCAGTCCAGAAGTAGTCTGGTGTGAACTTCGACTTTGCCTTCTTCACATACCGCAGATACCCGGCGGAACTGCAACTCGCGTAGGCAGAGATGCGGCTGATGCTGCCCCGAATTATGGCTGGGACAACGGGTGTTGCGAGAGGGTGAAGGTCGGCTGCTGCTGCCTTCTTACGTGCCATTTTGTGCTCCAAGAGGCGACGATATTGCTGAGTTCACGGATACCGTCTGGTTTAAGTTCGTCGGGGTCTTTGATGCCCTCTAGCCTAGTGATACCAACGTCCATGAAGGGCGATAGTCGCTTTAGGCAGTCGTGCACCAAAAACTCCCCTGCTGTGTCGTTATCGGGAACGACCATTACTGCGTCCCAATTGCTTACCAGTGCTTCCGCTTGATCCTCAGATAGGCGGTTCGTTTGCGCGGCAACAGCAGGTAGTCCTGCGTGCGCCATTCTGAGGACGTCTAGCGTCCCCTCGACCAAGAAGACTACCCGGCGGTTTAAGACCGTCATGCTGCGCGTTAGAGCACCCTTAACGCCGTACAAGAAGCTTGCCTTGGGGTTGGGGCTGTCCCACTTGTACTTCGGTTCTGAGGCATCTAGAGCGCGAAGAATCATGCCCACGTACATGTTGTCGGAGGAGTACACGGGGATGACCGCCTTGTTGTCAATGCTGCGGTAGGTCAGCTTGTATTCCTTCACCAGGTCTTCGGCGTAGCCACGCGCCTTCCAGTAGTCGTGGTAGGGATAGAGCTTGATCAGGCGGTCCAGAGCAGATTCGTCACAGAGGCAGATCTCCTTCTTCGGGATGGATATGAGGAGTTCGCGCTCGTTGGTTTCCAGAGCCAGGTCGGTGCGATCAAGCTGGATCTTTAGCCATTCGATTGATCCTTGTGGGGATGTTTGAAGCGCCATGCGGACAACAGCTTCAAGAGGCACTCCTGAACAGCAATGATGGCTCCAACAACTGAAGCGAAGCTCACCATAAGCGTTGTAAAAACCACTAAAAGCAAGCGCACCATCCCCTCCATGGATTGGACAGGTGCAGCGGATATTGCTACCTCGTGCATGTGGACCTCTGCTTCCTAATAGCCGTAAGGCGTGGATAGCTTCATCAACTGTGTAGATATTCATTGCTCAGCCTCAGAACATCTCATCATCAATTTGCATGGGTTCCAGGATCGACTCCGCCATCGTTTTGGTGTCGTTGCCGTTCATGAAGAAGCCAGTGGGTTCCAGGTAGGCGCGGCTACCGTCGAAGTCGCAGATGATGTAGTTGCTGCCGTCCAGGGTGTCGTGGTTGCGCGCTTTGGTGCAGATCAGGCGGCGTCGGTTCTTGACCATCTCCTTGGTGTCGCCGTGGTAGTGACGGAGCAGCAGGAAGCAGTCATCGCTGTTATCAGCCAGCATTTTGCTAAGCCCGATCTGATTGTGGTCTGGGGGCGTGCCTTCTTTGACAATGGTGCGAGTGGAGGCAGATCGATTCAACTGGCAAGTCGCATGAATGATAAGTCCTTCAGTTGCATACTTCTGCGCTACTTGCTTCAACTTCTGTCCGAAGAACCCCACTTCCTGGTGGCTGTCCGTTACGCTATTGAGCTTGATACCATCAACGATTACCTGCTTGTGCGGGTGGTTGTCGTGCTGGCGCAGGAACCTCCGAATCGTGGCTTCCACACGCTCTGGTGACATATCCAGCAATAACCGCCACTCGATGGGAGAACCGCTGATCGTGCGAATGGCGTGTTTCATGTTTGGGTAATAAGCATTCGCAGGATCGTAGGCATGACCGTTGAAGATGGACCCTAGCGGAATCGCACCAGCGTTGGCTAGAAGCCTATTGCGGAACTCCTCGCGGGACAGTTCGTTATCCAAAACCAAAGTTGGGATTTCTTCGCCGAAGCATTGTTGCCGAATGAGCGACTGAACCAACTGGCTCTTTCCGACATTGGTTTCCCCTGCCCAGAGGTACAAGCTGCCGTGCACGAACTGACCCATCAGCTCCTTGAGTTGCGGATTGCCGATGGGATGCCCAACGTGCTTGAACTCGCCAGCATGAAGACGGGCGGTCTGCTCGTCAAGCCAAGCTCCATCCATGCCGCCGCGTAAAACATCGTTCTGTACGTACTCGGTATCAGACAGGTGGTTATCAATGGCGCGATAGACTTCCGCTGGGGATTCGAAGTCGCCTTCCTGGATGTGCGCCAGAGCGGAGTTTGCCTTCGCCTTCGCGGTGCGCACAGCGTGTCGGTTCTTGAGTTCCCCCAGGTGTAGGTTAAAATTCGGCTTGTCGGGCTTGGCGGAGATAACATCTAAGAATCCCGCTCCTCCATGCTCAGAAAGCACCTGGCGGAAGTCTTCCCTGGCGTCATGGAACAGCCGCAGGGTGTTCACGGAGATCTCTTCGTGACCAGCCTTACGGAGTTCGTCAATCATCAGGTAGGTGATGCGGAGAGCGTTGGACTGGAACGCCTCGGCGGGTACATAGAGCTGGTCTAGAAGGCTGGAATCATCCAGGACGCAAGCAAGCACGTTCCGCTCGATTGCCTTAGAAGCAAGGATTGACATCGTATCTCCGTCTAAAAGAAAAGTTCTTCAGCCAGGACAGGCTGCTGTGTTGTTGAAGGCTTCTTGGCGGTTGGCGTTGCCATAACTCCGAAGCGTTTTTTGTAATCGCGGCGCAGGGTAAGCAGTGTTCTGCCTTCAAAGAAGGTGGACATCTTCCGCTCTTCGCTGCCGTGGACGTCCAGACAGAACTGCGATATCCAGACGGGAACGCGAGGTGCCATCTCGTCGCCCAAGTACACCCGCTCTCGCGTGAGGGTGTTCTCGATCCCCACCGTCCACCTACGAACATTGATGAACTTGTTGCCGCTGGTTGCACGAGGACCGGAGGAGTAGTCCACGAAAGGCACGAGGAACTTGCTCATCACTGGAGGTTCTGCATCATCTTCGAAAGCGACGTACTGGAACCTGCCCACTTCCAGAACGAAGGCATCGAAGTGCTTCTCGATTGTTGAAGCACCACTCATGACAAGCGTAGAGAAGGACATTGAGCAAGCGTCGATCATCTCCTTGTTCTTGAACTTGCGCTCCTTGGCAAAGAGAGTCTGGATCACCGGGATCATTTCGTTGTCTGTAGTCCGGGTAAATCCTGCGCTGCTGTAATTAACGGCTGGCTGTCCGAAGGGATCGCAGCAAACTCCGATTCTATTTCTATTGGGTAGTCGTACGATTTTCACGAGTTCTCCAAGAGTGCGGTAAGTGCGTTTGGATAGTAGTTTTCTACGAGGGTTTTAATAGCCTTTCCGTACTCTTGCGTTTCAGCCTGGGCATGCGCTTCCGTCCGTAAGCGAATCAGATGCACGATGGCTTGGAGTGAAGCCGTGAGGATCGCCTGACTATAGATTCCAACAGGGAGGACTCCGCGTGCTTGCTCTCGCGCAACACCTAACGCTAGAAGATCCTTGTACATGCTTACCGCAGTGGCACTAATTCCGTTGTATAGGACATAGGCGCGGGCAGAATTAATTATGTCCAGCGTACCTTCGCTGCCCTGTTTGTTGACGGTTGCCTGTTTTCGAAACTCCACCGGCATGTAGAAGTCATCTTCCTTGAACTCGGTGTAGCGTCCCGAAAGCTCATTCCAAGAACACCCGACCTGGTGCTTCATAAGCTGCCGGAAGACGAAGATGGGTGCCTTGATGTGTAGCTGGACCGTGGCGTGCCTGAAAGGGCTTGTGTGGTCGTGGGACGCCAGGTAGTCCATCAGTTCGACGTCCCGTGCTTCCAGCGTGTCCTTCGACCTTCCAAAGGACACGCGTGCGGCATTCACTACGGAGAGGTCGCTGCCCATGTGATCAACGAGGGTGACATAGCCTTTGTCAAGAACTTGGATAGTGTCGCTCATTACTTCGCCATAACCTTTGCCATCCAGGCGGCGATGGGTTCTTCAGCGTAGGTGCCTGACCACATCCCTTTGATGTCTTGGAGGTAGTTGAAGGCGCTAGCAACCGCTTCTTGGTCATCCATCTTGATTAGACCTAGCGTGCGAATGAAGAAGTCCTTCAGGCGGGGCAGGTTCGTGGTTGGATCTGTGAGCATGCCCTTGATGTCGCCCGTCTGAGCTGTCTGGCGGCTTACGTTCTTGGCTGCGTAGACAAGTTCTTCACACGGCTTGAACCACACGTACTCCAAGAACTCGCCCATGTCGATGAACTGCTGGTTGACGCACTGCTCCTTGAAATACTGGGAGTCGAACCAGCCTTGGGTTTTGGGCTTCCACTCGGGGTAGAAGTCCATGGCGGCTCTATTGGTAGGCTTGTAGGCGTTGAAGATGTCGAAGATGTCCTGGGTGTTGCGCACCATCTTGATCTTCTTGCGCTGCTCCTCCAGCTCTAGTGCGCGGATCTCGTCGTTCACCCGTGACTTGTAGAAGTGGACAGGAGCAGAAAGCAATCCATCATCAGACTTGCTCTTTACCTCGGTCCAGATCTCCATGAGCACCTTGCCGTAGCCTCTCGCGAAGACGTCCATCATCCATGCCGTGGTTTCTTCCTTGAACTTGCCGGGGACCAGTTTCATGACCTTCTCGACCAGGCGTATCTGGTAGTCCTCAACGTCGGCAAAGGCGGCGTCGAAGGCGGCGTCAGAGAGGCTGGTGAGGTTGCTAACGTGATCCTGGGTCTTCCAGACGTCAATGAGCCGGGGCTGAACGTAGCTCATCCAGGTATCAAGTTTCCCGGCGTCGTAGGCACGGAGGGCATGAGCGATGAACTGGTCGCAGATCTCAAGCTCTCTGGTCACCAGGAAGTTCAGGGTGGGGCGGAGACCTTCTAGGACATCTGGGAGGATGCCGAAGTATGCCTTGGGCTTCTCCTTGATGGGAGCTACGGGCGTCTCTTCCTCTTCCTCGACAGGAAGCGCCAGCGCAGAGGGATTCCCGAATTCTCGGAACACCAGCGGAGCGGAGTCGGTCTTCAGAACTTTGCCAAGGGTTTGCAGGTTGCAAAGCATGCCCTGCCACTCCACCAACCCTACCGACCCTTGGTTGAAGGCAATCCGGCATCCCTGAATCGTGATCACAAGCCCTTCGGCTTCGGCGTGGAAACAATCGGCAGTAGGATTATTGGCAAGCGCGATCAACTCAGTGATGGCTTCGATGCTATATCCGATGAACATTAGTTCTCCTCCTCGTTATCGCCCTCTCGGAGGGCAGTTATTAGTTTGAACCAGGTTTCGATCTCAGACCGCACCTTGGGATCTTCGTTAAAGAGCAGATTGCCAATAGCACTCCAACAGGACTCGTTGAAGTTTTCCATAGCCTCGTTTTCAACAGACACGCGGATGAGGTTCTTCATCAGTGCCTGTAGCACGCGGTGCCACTTCTTGACGTCCTCGGCGGAGAGCTGCAAGGTTTCTGCGCTCTTCTTGGATGCGGCTAGGGCTGAAATCAACGCCTTGAAGTCAGCCTCCAATAACCTATTACAAACCTCGGGTTCCTTTGGTGGGTGGGTGCCAGGCGTCTTTGAGCCAAGACGGTGCTGCTTGAATTCCATCTGTCCTCCTTGGGTATTGGATAGGCACTACAGTTATTAACTACCACCAAAGAAAAGGAGCGTAGAGATCACTCCCTACGCTCCGTTGGATCCTCGCCAGCTACTTCTTTGCCTTCTTTACTGGCTTAGTGTGAGCCTCAGACTCTTCCGGTTCGGCGATGGACACCTCCTCTAGTTCGGGTTCCGCAACAGCAATCTCCACAACCGCCTGAGGGACTGGTGGGGTGACCTTGGCTGGGGCATGGAGCTTAGCGTAAAGCCCCTTCTCACCGCAGACTGGACACTGGTCGCCTTGGAATGGCATCCCGCAATGGTTGATTCGAAATTGACTGTTATCGAAGGGCATGTGAATTACTCCATGGGAGGGGCAGGGAACGCAGCTTCGGGCTGCTGCTCCGAATGCGCCAGAAGGAAATTGTGAAGAACCTGAACGGCTTCACTGATGACGCGGTGATTCTCTCGGTTACCGGCGAATCCTCCGGCTGCTTGATCGAGCACTTGAAGAGCTTGCATGGGGTTCATATGAACGCCTCCTTAATAGTTAACTTCCACCGTCTACGAAAAATAGCTCATCAGTGTTTCTGACTTGCCCTTCACGTAGTACGAATTGCTTCTAACCGCTGTGCCTAAATAGTCGTTGCTAATGTTATCTGAATGCTCTCTAAGTAACTCGGTGGTGCGGGTGCACTTATGCAAGTCCAGTAGCGTCCACTCGGGGGAGCTTTGGGATCTACGGATGGTCTTCAGACGGGCGATGCGGTCAAGCAACAGCACCCTCGGCAACTCCCAGTCCACGATGTAGTCCATGATGTGCAGCTCGTCTGTAACCAGATAGCCGTCATAGACACCGTGGGGGAGCTTCCTTAGAAGACTGTTAATGTGTGGGGATCCGACAACCTCGTCGCCCTGTGGGGTAAGTATGGTGGCGGAGTTATTGCCGGCGAAGCAGACAACGCGTGCTCCGCGTGGGATGGGTGTGATCCAAAACGGAGACGCTGAGACTCCGCCCTTGTAGAGCAACAGTTCGGCTACCTTGAACGCTGAGATCGGCTGGGGCAGCGCCTTATTGATTTCATCGAGGGACAGCCCCAGGTCTAATGTCTGCAAAAAGATGGCTAATAGCATCTCGTGATACTGCTTGGGGTATAAGCCACAGTGGTCTAGGACCAGCTCTCTAGCCTCGTCTCCCACCGCTACCCTGCGCTCAATGCGGTAGAGCATGCGAAGGAAATCCTCCACGTTGGGGCAGGTATCACCTGAGTTCCGCAACGGGAGGATTCCTAACTTCACTGTCACTGCTGGGTCGTAGACGAAGGAAATTACGTCTGAAAGTGTTGGTGACATGTTCTTCTTGAGGTGGCGGATCTTATCTGCCCTACTGCCTAGGTCTTGAACAGATTGTAGGACTTCAAAGATCCGATACATCCTTAGAACATCGGCTCGGGATCGGCATCAGATTTCGTTGGGGCAGGGGTGGCAGCAAGCTCCTTCTGCACCTTCTTAACGAAGGTCTTCTTGGGAGCGATGTTGGCAGCGCCCATGACCGTCCAGTTGCCGTACTGTCCCTGCGGCTTGACATTCAGATCCACGATGTCATCGGTGGTGAATGCCATGCCAGACTTCTTGGGAACCTCAAGCTTGACGAACTTCTCGCCATACTTGGGATCGTCTGTGACGTCCACAATCAGGGCGAAGAAATACTCGTCCTCAAAGAAATCGAGCACCTTGCCTTGGATGCGGAAGGCGGTTTCAGCACCAGACACATCGTCGTGCACCTTCAAGGCGGTGAAGTCGGTGTACACCTTCTCGTTGTACTCAGAAGACTCCAACTTGCCCCAGATGCCAACCTCTTCGCCTTCCATGAAGGAGTCAATGATGTTGACTACCTGCTGGGAAAACGATTTGCCCCGGATCTTGCTCTTCCCGCTCTGGAGTTCGAACTTGATCCAGGACTTCTTCGGGTCTTTCTTGGTGGGGATGACTTCCTTCTTGACTAGGGTGCCGACAACGTTGCCAAGCGCACCCGGTTTCTGTTCTGCCATATTATCCTCCTTGGATATGGTCCAGTTATTCTATTCCACCCTACTTTCGAATCAGGATTGTGGTTACGAGCGCAACGCCAACTCCGATGGCACCGCTCCTCCACCACACCTTACGCTTCGTCTCCAGGGAGATCTGCTTCGTCATGATGTCTAGCTCCTGCTTTCTGGAATCGTCTGCCACCATCAGTTCGGTGTTCGACAGGCGTAGCGCGGCGGATTCCGTAGTTGCAATGCTTACTGCTGAGCTATAGGATTGGATCTGCTTGTCTTGTGCGACGATCACCTCGTCGCGGCTTGCAACTGTGGACACGCAGATGCGCTCGACTTCCTTTATCTTCTCCACACAGTCGGGGGGAATATTGGTCACTGACGCAAATGTGAGTGGGATGGACGCAGCTTTGATCCTGGAGATCTCTTTGCTTTGGCTGGCGATGACAACCATCTGTTTGGCTAACTGTGCCTGGAGGACACTGGCTGCACCAGTGGCGTTCTCCGCCTTCGCCCGGTGCGCATTGGCTTGCTGCTCCCAAACTTGCTGCTGGGACGCTAAGGTTTTATCGTGCCATTTAGACACGCCTACGCCTATTCCTATCAGAAGGAGAATGGATAGTGCAATAGCAGTATAAAATCTGGACATACTAACCCTTGTTTTGAATTACATTAATAAGAAGCGCGAAGTCCTGCTTGGTGACCATGTTTGTAGAAATGAGATTGATACGAGTCTCTAGGCTTAGAATGCTGTCCTTCAGGCTTTCCTGAAGCGCTTCAAAGCTAAGGATCTGACCGCCTTGGGTGTGCACGCTTTCGCGCAGCTCAGCCATTTCGCGCATAAGATCTTTGATTTCCATATCCTTACGCTTGAGTTCATAGTCGTACTTACGGTACAGGGCGACAATCAACCCGTACACGAGAGTCTGGGCTACCCAAACGAATAGGGTTTTGTATTCAGGCATTGCTGACCTCTTCTGCGCTAGTGCACGGTGTAGGCTTCGCAAACGCCTCAATCCCCTGCGTTACCTTGGACGAACCGTAAAATGCCGAGGCAGATAGAAGAAGCGAGTTAATTGTTTTTCCGGCGTAATCTTGAATACTGGGATAAATTACACCACCCAGGAAGACCAAAAATACAACAATCAGGCAGAAGCTTGCAGCCAACCGTCCCCAGCTCATCAATCCATTTGAGTCCTGGAAAAACTTGTTAAGCACGACCACCTCATCTCTTTACCCTAACGAAAGTGCTCGATGGATGAGACGTCTTCTACATACATAATGTATTTTTCACCGTTCTGTTTTTCGAAGCGGAAGTAGGGAGAGTCCACTTCTAGCACGATCCCCTTAGCGTTGCCGAAGGGTGTATGAATGACACATTGTTCACCAGTGTTTGCGAGTTCGATTAGTTCCATTTCTAGCATATCACCTTGAGAAGAGTCGTGTTGAGTTGGGATTTGTGACAGGAATCTTGAATGGGTCGGTGTCGCCGCCCTGTGCTTGGAGATGGAGCTTCACATTGTAAATAACATCACCAGTGACCGTCTTAACACGCTCAATCACCGGATACTCCTTAATTACCACCGCATACCTAGTTCCGGTTTCTACGGTCAGATAGCAGACGGACTTACTGGAATAGGCGGTGATGTGCTGCTGGACATAGGAGAGGTCAATGTAGGCTGATGACAAAACCCAGAGCGTGTTGCCGATCCTGTTCTCCAGGGCAACGTTGATGGGACTTCCATAAATATCTACTTCTGTGGATGTTCCAGACTCCCTCACGTATTCAAGGTCCACAATGTGGTCTTCTGGTAGCAGCGCTTGTGTATTACAGGTCAGGCTGATCATGCTTCTCCCTATTCCATTGTCAACAGATACCAAGGATCTCCAGGACCGTATCTAGGTCCAGTAGGTCCACCACCACCAGTACCTACTCCGGTTCCGCCGCCTGGTGGGGGTGGTGGGGGCGGGGGTGGTGCGGTTGGTGCCCATGGTGCTGTCAGGGTTGAAGCAAAGGTTGTGTAGGCGGATGCTGCATCTCCTGCGGCATGCCCTGTAGGAGCGAAATAATACATATCGCTGCAACCATAAACATTCCATAATCTACAACCTAGGATAGCTGTTACCACCCAATTTTCTGAGTTCTTCCTTCTACTCATCCATAGATGCGAGAGGCGGGTGGCATTGTTGGGATTAGAATGATCGTCTGTCTTCACATAAAGTCGATCTGTACAGGGTACATAGAAGGTCTCTAACAGCACCCCGGCAGTGCTGTACGAATTAACTTCAATGTAGCGTAGACCATCCAAATTATCGTGAATGGTTGCAGTGGGCTGGATGGTAAAGTTAAGCTGTGTCCACGAATACCAAGCTGTTGTAGTCCAAATGCCATTGCCATCATCAACGCCTGCCGCTGCCATCATCCAAGCAGCATTCGAACCAATAGATAAACAAGCTCCATTAGGACCGGCACCAGGGGCGGAATTACCACGGTAGAAAACCGCAGATGTAGCAGTCAAATCGGCAACTCTGGGAGCGTCCAGGGACTGCATCGATCTAAGGACAAGATCGCCTAGCTCGTAGGCACCTATCTGAACCTTGGAACCAAATACCGCTTGCACCGTCGTGGGAGTCAAGGCTCCATTCTTGTCAACGACATTGCTGGAGAATGGTACTGCGGAGATTCTAAACCCAACAGGAGGAGTATATACTGCTGTATAAGGAGCATAGTTGTTGGACTGGATATCCTGTCCAGAACCCAATTTCCACGGATTGTTTGCTAGGTTCGTAAAACTGAGGGAACCAGATACCAAAACATTGCCGATGTTTAATGTTCCGCCAACAATGCGATCAGCAGACAAATCTCCAGCTTTAAGCTGGCTAACATCAATATTGATAGCAGACATTGTGTCTGCATTCAAAGTTCCGAAGATACCAGTGTTGGCGTTGATTGTTCCATCTACTACGAGCATCCCGTTGTTCTGTAACCGCATGTAGAAATCGTCAAACTGAGCTGTGACGTTGGACCATATGCCCGCCCGAATGTAGGCAGTTCCCCAAGGCAGGGCGGCACCAGTTGTACGAACTACCTGCTTGTACCAGCCAGGACTGCTGAGGTCGGCGGTGATTGGAACTGCTGCACCGGGGTACATCCTGGAGCCGATAGCCACTTTGCTGTTGTTGTATGCTTCGATGAAGATCGACTTGTTGTTCGTGGTAGAGCCGCCATAAACCTGCGCTTCGAAATAGGGCAGGGCGACTGGGCTGATTGCAATGTAGGGAGTTACAAAAGCCTCACCACCGCCGACAATCTCGCGGCAGCGGGTGGTGCCGTGGTATCCCATGGAGGTATTGAAACTTGGTGCGCTCTCGGGCTGACCAGCCGGAGGTGCGAGTTCGCTTCCAGCGTTCTGGATCATGTTGTCGTAGTTGCTGATGACCATCTTAGACGCCCAGAGGGATCCATCTGCAATCATCTGGTTGACGGTGTCTGGGTTGATTAGGTCTGCGCTGCCCTGTGTCTGATCGAGCGTATGTTCAACGAAGGGAGATATTACTGTTCCCTTTTGGAGCATCATCCCGGCAACTCTAACCGCGCTGCTGACAGAAAAACCAATGACGCCGGAATACCTGGAGGCAGATTTTACATTTACAGAGTAGCGCTGCCAGCCCTGCCACGCATACACGGTGGTGGAAATGTTCGTAGCGTACCAAGTAACTGTTGGTCCTGAGATTGGGGAGGCGGAAACGGCTGCGGAGGTACCGGAGGGGTTCTGCATGTAGCAGGAGAAAACATAGTCTTCACCAGCATCTAACACGGCGTCCGTCTGGTACGAGTTTGCTGCGGAGCTATTGACAAAGAATGTGCACGCCGAAGTTAACAAGGCGCTTATGCCGTTCATGGCTGTGGGGTCAGCCGTCACGGTGTAGGATCCTGCGCTGGTGTTGATGTAACGAGAGTAATTTGTATCGCCAGCAGAGGAACCGAGCTTGAAGTTCCTGAGTCCGCCGCGCTTAATTAGATTTGTTCCGGCGAAGCCTGGAGTTGGATTAGGTATTGTTACGACTGTAGAGGTTGCCGAGACCGCGCTGGACCAGGCGCTGGGGTTACCTGATTTATCAATTGCTCGGGCGTAGTAGGAGCTGGTGGTGGGGTGCTGGATGTCCGCTTCTTGGTCCACATAAACGAACACCTGAGAGGCAGTCGAACTTAGGAAACTCGCTACTAGATTGGTCTGACCATCCTTATAAATCTCAACGGTAACTGGTTTCTCTACTGGCGCAGTGACCGTTACCTTCTTAGACCCAGGTTGCGGGGTGGCGGCTGGAACTGGCGCGACAGGTCCGTCTGTGTCCCTAGGAGTTACAGCGTTGGAGCTGAGTACAGAGGAATCAACACCCGCCGTACTTCGGTTGGCTACGGAGTAGTTGTAGGAGCTGCCGGGATCAAGACCCATATCGGTATATACCGTGGAGGTGCTGAACGGTATGAGGTTCTCTGCGTCAAGGACTCCGCCCTTGTAACGGATAACGTGGAACTGGTTCACCAGCGGGTTTGCTGTAGCAGTGATGGTGAGCTTGATGCTTCCGTCTGTAAGCCCTAATACGGACGCGGAAGGAGCCGTGGTGAGCGGTGCTGGAGCGCTGCCTGAGAAAGGAACGTAGGTTCCTGCGGGAGGAGTTACTGCCGTGCTAACGGCAGATGAGTTCCCACCGCGATCCTTAGCACTCACTCTGTAACGGTAATCTGCGATGCTAGCTGCGGCATAAGCCGTGCCTGTGTGTGTGAAGGATGTTCCGGCGGTCTGAATCAGTGTTGAGTAGCTGGAGCCGGCATTAGTGGAGAACTCCAACAGGTAGTAGGCAAGATCGAGGTCGGTACCTGGCGTCCAGGAAAGCGCGCAGTTGCCATTGCCGGTCACAGCCGCTAATCCAGCGACATTGTTAGGTGCAGAGTCCTGGGTAGTGGCTACCGTGGTTGACCCGCTAAGGCTTGTGAACTGCTTGGAGACTGGGGTGCAAGAGATACCAGAAGTGGAGATGGCTGTTAGCCAGTAGCAGTAGGACTTCGCGGTACCATTAACGCTGGATGTGTCGAGCCAGGAAAGAGTTGTGGAAGCGCTTGCAACTACGATTGCTGCGGATTCGACGGTTCCAGTGCTGCGCTTGACGATATAGTTCGCTACATCTCCGCCTGTTGCTTGCGACCAGGTTAGAAGGATGCTTCCGTCTCCCTTGGGATCAAACTTTGGAGCGCATCCGGAGATGTCCGGAACTGCAACACTAGGAATGGTGACGCGAGTAGAGATTACCGTTACGGAAGATGACCACCCCGCGCTTGGGTTCCCAGAGAAGTCAGTGCATCGCGCCGCGTAGGTGTGCTGAGTCGGAGAGTTGACATTCACTTCCTGATCGGAGAACTGGAAGGTCACATCTGCGGTGATAGAGGCGCTGGGGCTAGTCAGATATGAGGCGACCTTAATCGCGGTGCCAGGAACAAAGATTGCCCCGGTGCTGCGATAAATCTCTACCGTGAGCTTTGCCTCGATTGGACCAACAACTGTGATCAGCTTAGAACCGGACTGCGCTACACCAGAGATTGTTGGAGCTGCTGGCACGGTTGTGTCGATGGGCTGAACAGAGTTGGAGGTCTTTATGTCCGAGTCAATGCCCGCCGTGCTTCTGTTGGCGACGGTGTAGTAGTACGTTTTGCCTGGATCCAACCCCATGTCCATATACACCGCTGAGGTGTTAAAGGGGATTAGGTTCTCTGAGTCAATGACTCCATCCTTATACCGCACAATGTGGAATTGATTAACCAGGGCATTCGCGGTTGCTGTGATGGTAAGTTTAATGCTTCCGTCGAGTAGACCGGAGACGGACGCAACTGGGGCGGCGGTTAGAGCTGCCGGTGTGCTTCCTGAGAAGGGGATATAGTTGTTGGAGTCTATGGTTACAGCAGAAGTGGTACCTGACGCGTTGCTCCTGGCGTCGAAGGAGGTGATGCGATACTGGTAGGTGGCGGCTGTATTTTTGTCTTTAGTGAAGTCAGTTCCTGTGTGAACATAGGACGCTCCGTCCGTGCTGACAAAGGCGTTGGTCCAACTGGATCCGTTGTAGAAATCTAGAGAATACTTCCATAAATCCAGATCCTTAATGGGATCCCACTTGATGGTGCAGTTTCCATTGCCAGCTACAGCCGAGAGGTTTGTCGGCATTGCTGGGGCGGAGTCGATGGTTACTGCGGCGTGCGCTGTAAAGGGAGAAACGTCGCTCAAGAACTGTTGTGGCGCTGCTGCACCTACACCCTGAGTGGTTACCGCGTCCAACCAGTAGAAGTATGTAGATCCGATTTTGTTGATTGCGATGGTGTCGGTCCAACCTCTAGCGTTTCCGGTCTGGGCTACAACGATAGCTTGGGCAATAGCGTCTGTGGTTGAGGACCGTTTGATGACGTAGTTGGCGATTGTTCCGGCTGATGCTGCGCTCCAGGATAGGGTGATTGACCCGTCTCCTTCGCAGTGGAACCTGGGAGTGGCTCCAGAGATGATTGGAACAGTAGTATCCACGCCAACATACCCAGGTTGCATTGCGATTATCGAAGCGGGGAATGTGGGGTTGGGATAGGAGATGAACGCAGAGGCGTTGTTGTTTCTATCAATGGCACGCACCCAATACCAATGCGCCACAGGGTTCATCATGTCCACTTCGACGTCTGTGAACGTCATGGTGTAGGTGGACGTAGGCAGAACGTTAGACGGAGTGTGCTGCTCAAAGACGCGGAGGGCAGTGGAGCTAATGTCGGGAGTGGTGGAGAGATTGATGGCGGCGGTATGACGCCAGAGTTCTATGTCGCAAAGCGGCTCAGCGGTTGGGCAGTTGACCGTGAGGATTACATTCCCCGCGTGCGCCACGGCAGATAAAGGGTTTGACACGGGGAATGCCGGCGGGGTTGTGTCCTTGATCTGCTGTAGAGCGCCGCTGGTGCCGTAGCTAGTGGAAGACACGCCAAGCGCATTGATGGAGTACACGTAATATTTGTAGTTGTAGGCAGCTCCAGAGGTCTGAGATACAAGCAGACCTGAGTCGTGCGCCACCACAGCGGTTGTGCCGTTGGCTGCTACTGAAAGCTCAGCATCGATACTGCCCTCACCTGTAGATCCAGTGCTCTTCCTACGCACGATCCGGTAGGTAGCGACTGGGGAGAGCGTAGAGGCGGGAGGTGTGATCGTGATGGTGAAGTCGGCGTTGTTGCCCCTGGTGGCTACTACGGCTGAGGGTGCTGATGGCGCGGTGCCAGAGCTGGGAACGTAGCCAGTAGTGCTGGTGGAGCCTGCGGTGGATTGCAGCCAGGTGGTGCTGAGGTGACCTCCTGTGTCCTTCGCCTTGATCTGATATCGGTAGGCTGTGACGGATGTCTTAGCGTAGTCATCGCTGATGTGTGTGTAGGGAGTGCTGTCTGTCTCATCGAGTGCTACGAAGGTGGTTCCGTCCGCAGCGAACTGGAGCATGTAGCTGTAAAGATCCGCCTCGGAGTTTGGTGTCCAAGAGATCGTAGCTTGACCCACTCCCATCTTGACGCTCAGTGCGCCGGAAACGGGTGCAGGAGGCGCGACATCGACTGGATAGGCTCTACCCACCCCATTGTTCGTAAACGCCACAGGACCGCTCTGAGGCTGGTAGCCGTTGGCACCCGTAGCGTTCAGGAAATAGTAGTAGGAGGCTGTGTTCACCTTTGCCAGCAGCGGCTCATCCACCCAGTGGAAAAACCCAGAGGCATCAGTGGTGGGGTCGGTGACGGTTAGGACGGTCTCCGCCAGTGTGTAGCTGTTAGTCGGGTACTCAGACCGCTTGATGATGTAGGAACCCAGACCGGAGAACCCGAAGTGACCCGCCTTCCACTGAAGGGCGATGGTGCCATCAGTACCCTGCGTGAACGTTGGTACGCACAGCGCCAGGTCTGGATATCCAGTGTCGGCGGTGATCGTACGGATGATGCTTGTGCACGCGGAGTTCGTCCAGTAGTTGGAAGAGGATCCAGCAGTGCTTACCGCATAGGCGCGATAAAGATAGTTCTTGGTGGGGAGAGCGGGGTCAAGATAGATGACAGAGGTACCATCGGGAACTAGGAACTCGCACTGTTTCGTGGGTGCTACCTGTGCTGCTACTGGGACTCTCACCCACGCAGACCCATCCGATACGACCCAGTCCCCGGAGACATAGGTAATTCCGTTGTGGGTTCCGGGGGCAGAGACTGTGTACTTATACCTGTCGTTGCCAAAAGGAAGAGGCAGGTTAGGTGTGTTGGTGGCAGGGTTCCACGACCCAAGCAGCGCGTACCCTCCGATGGCGGAATCGTCAAAGACAGTATTAGAGGCGTAGCGCTCGATCTTAAACGACTGGCGGGTGGCGTCAACGTTAGCGGAAAGCTCAAGCAGGATGTTTCCGGTGTTATTGTCTAACCCGGCAGTAAGCGTGAGCGGGATCTGGGTTTCTATGAAGGCAAGGGTGCCAGGTGTGGTACTTAGGTAGGTTGAGGGTGATACGGAGGCGTCGTTCTTGCTATACGCTTCAAAAGTGATCGTCTCGTGCTCGGTAGACACGCTACTGAAGGACGCAGTAAGAACTGCACCGGGTGTGCTAGGAAGAATAATTGTATTGATCACTTGCGCGGCATCGTTCAGCAGATTAACAACAACATGTGTAGAGTCTGGGTCGCCAACCAAATCAACGCTTGTGCTTAGATCGAATCCGCCGGTAGCTTGCGCCGTGAAAAGAGATGTAATCGAAGACTGGAACAGGGGAGCTGCCAGTTCGGTGGTCAGCAGGGATATGGTGTATTCCCTGGTTGCCGCGCCCAGCGCTGTGTCTGTAAACATTGCTGCAACTTGAATGGTCGATACACCAATACCACCCGTCTGCGGGAAGAATGGATCTGTTAGATCAACATCAATATATAGATAATCAGAGGCTGCTCCGCCGTTGGTTCTATTTATATTAGTCACTCTGGATGTAATACTTCCGCCCTTGAGGTGAACTCTCTCTGTAACCACGAAATAGAGAAGGGAGGCGGGAAGTGGGTATTCATTGCTAACAAGCCGCATGCCTAGTCGCAACTTAGTCTTGTTTCCGCTGACAATAAAAAGGATGGGTGCAGCCTTCTCTCCGATGGTGACTGCGTCTGCACCGGCAATGAACACACTATTCCAATAGTTGAACCCGAAGTGGTCCTTTTTAATGTTTTCGATATTGGTAATTGCTGATGCTGGAAGATCCTCCACCCTATAATTATTTACAGCGGTGCCAGGAGTTGTCGCATATACCTCGTCCGACCACTCTTGCCCTGAAGTGCCCTTGGTGTAGGAAACGTCGGCTCTAACGGCATACATGGTCGTTGGTACGAGCGCTGGGTGGTCAATAGTGAATAGATTAATTCCGGTATTTGATACTAGGAATTTGGCAGTAATATCGGTCATTACCAAAGCCTCTCAGATGCGGCGTTAGTGGGCGGAGTCTGTGGAAGCAATATGTTCGGGTTAACACGCACCGCGTCTTGAACTACGAGCCAAAACAACTGATTTACAGTTGCTGGAGGGGTAGCTCCCGCAGTCTGATAAACAGCCTTCACTTGATGCTGATATTTCTTAGGTGCGATGTGCATCATGCCGAGGTTGTACCAAGCAAAGTCTAGCGCCCCGATTAATTCGCCGCCGTCAGTGGTGCCGCCAGCATCCTCTTGAATATTATATTCAATGGTTCCTACGAAGCTTTGGGTAAGGGTGTGCCAGCCTTCTGGGGGACTATTTTCGCTGTGACCGACGGTGCGCCACTTAGAATAGTGATGAAGAACCTGTACGGATATCAGTCCTGATCGCAGATTAGATGGTCCAGAGGCGCTAGTGACAGTTAGTAGTCCGCCGGATGTGATATCAGCGGCGGTAAACAAGGCTTCCTTCGATAGCACAGTCCAGGTGTCGTAGGCTGAGGGGGCGGGGGTGATGGGAATTGTAGCTGTCATGGGAGGCGGATCATTTGCCACCGCCCCGGTCAAGGTTAGATTCTTGTGGAATGTCCTAGGGGTTGTTCCAGGTAGGAATACAATCGGAGTCTGATTTGTGAAACACTGTGTGATATAGAACTCATCCGTTGTGGTAGCAGCTTTTGCCAGCACAGTGAAGGCGTAGTAATAGTTAGATGTTGGATCGATGCTGTGAAAATAATTATGAGCGTCTAGGAAAGAGCCGTCTAATGGGAAGATATAATTGAAGAACGTGCTGGGATCATTCCAGTCGGTCAGACCTGTTTTACCCACAACCTTAATTGCACAATTAAACGTCACAGTCCCAGGCAGATGTACAAATAGCCCATTGACCCCGTGATTAGACAGACTAAGGAAGTCGCCAGGAGAACAGAAGCCATAATTATCAGTTACAGTCTTGATAGTTCTATCGGTGGCAGAGAACGAGGCGTTATCGGACGTTATAGTCCAAACAATGCTTGCGCCCGACCACCCAAACCCGCCGACCACGTTCCCATCAATATCGGTGTAAGCCTGACCAGCTCCTGACCAGCTCTTGTTAACAGTTATGGGAACCGTAACGGGAACCTTAATAACCTGACCAACAAGAGGAATAACTGGGTAGGTAGTAATGCCTGATTTCTCAAAACGTAGAGCGTCATCGACTGTTATAGGAGGGTAGGTGGAGGCGAGGGCTGCAACACTGGACTCAAAGTTGGAGGAGCCGCTGTTAACAACTACTGGTGCTTGAGACCCAGTTGTGATTACATACTCACTGATCCCCTTTAGGTTATTAAGACCCTCCCCTGTGATGTTAAATTTAATATCATTGTTTCCGTGAATAGGGAGTGTAACCTTGGAGTTAGCGGTTCCATCAAAGGAGCCATAGGTACTTCCAGTTAAATTAGATGCTTTGACCTCAACAATACCCGCAATAACAGTTCCGGAGTAGGTTCTAACCGTAAACACGCGCTGCCCGACGGTCTGCGTGGCTGGTACGGAAACATCTACACGAATGTAGGAATAAGCATCCGTTCCCTCGCCCTTAATAGGATCAAGTGGGTATGGGTAGGATCCCTGGTTCTGGTCTCCCATATCAACCACCCTAAGCGTGCCTAGATTAACGGAGCTTCCGTCAAGAGTGATGGCGCTGATGGTGGCGGGAGTTTCTACGTTGGTGCACTTGATGAACAAGCAGTTGGTGATTGCTGAGGTACCTGTGGGCGGCACATAAATCGGATACATTGCCGCAACTGCTCCAGAAGCTGCTCCACCGCCGTCCCCTGCATGAGTCAGTCCCGTGGCAATGGGAGTTAGGGTAAACGTTACGCTGTCTACAGTCTTTGGAGTCGGAACAAAGACAGAAACCTGTTGAAAGGTTACAAGTGGATTCGAAATAGAGGTGGAGGCGGACAGTCCGCTATACGACCAATTAGGACTGAAGGACAGATATTGCAGCAGAGTCGAATCAGAAGTGACAGACACAATCACGTATTTTTTGTATGAGAGGTCGTGGGTTGCCGTAATTTTATAAGTATCGCCTGTCTCTGCCTTGGCGCGGTTTACCGATAATTTATTGTAGTTATATCGGCAGCGATGATATTCGTCGGCGCTGGCATAGCTTGAGGGCAGTCCAAGACCGCCAGCAGCGCCTCCTGAAATTGACCAAGCTAAGTGCGCAATAGTTGTATCTGTGACCGCTGTGTACAGCCCGGTGGATCCTAGCTTTTCTATAGTCCATTGAATGGCGGGAGGGTAGGACACCTCAATAGCATCAAAGCCCTCTAGGGCGGCTACCAGGCTAACTGAGGATGCCTGGGCGGCGTTGATGGTTAGAACGTCCTCTGCGGGGTTGTTCCATACTTGCGTCTGTGTAGAGCGATCTCCAAGCGGGAAGTCTAAGCGCATCGCTAGGCTGGGGGAGCTGGCGGTGCCGCTCACGGTGACCGGGCATAATTTGACTGTATTATCAGTGCCGATTAAATTACCGCTGATCATTTCCACATAAGGATGCGTGCTGGCTTTGTAAACGCCAGGGAATGCTGTTCCACCCCAGGTGGGGTTAGATCCGTCTTGCTGTAGCCAGCTTCCAGTCTTGACGGTGGGCAGCTTCAGGTAGGGCTGGATGGAGGTTTGGTCCGAAAGGGGATATACGAAAGCAGTCTGCCCTAGATAGAGAGATAGGCTGGCTGGAAATAAGGAAAACAAGTGCCGCTTGTTGTCGCTGGCGATCTCAAGACAGGTGGAATTAGTGATGCCTTCCTTCATGAAATAGGTGACTGCTTGGATGTAATAAATATAGCTGCGGCTATCGGTTACCTGAGTATCGAGATAGGTAAACGTAAGATCGTCGGCAGCGGCAACCTGCGGGAATTGGTGAATGTTTGCGGAAGCGTCCGTGGCAGTTAGTAGCGTGGGTAGTTTACTATAGTCTGCTATATGTGTTACAGGGTCGGTTCTGAAAAGAGGATTTGCTGCCTCAAGAGATAGTTTAATGCCGGCGATGGCGTCTGTGCTGGTGTGCGCTACAGTAGCGATGACCGTGGTATCGGTGACCTCCCACGGTCTGTCAGCATGTAGAATCACGCCTCTACGGATAACGTAGTGCTCAACAAAGTCGTTGACCTGTACAATGCCTCCGATTGCTCGGAAGAACAGCAGCCAACGTCTGGCGGTATCTGTGATCGGAGGGTTCCAGGTCAAGATCTTATAGGTAGATGTTTGGCTTTGCTTTTCCACCTTGAAGTTGCGCACCGCTTCGGGGGTGCCATACTCGGTATGCTGTCCTCCGATAATCGAGCCGAAGTCTAGTGGGTCCAAGCTGCCCGAGACCGGCGAGAAGACATAGCCGCTGGTGGGTTCGCCCGTGCCTACGGTGGTGTACACGTTCTTTGGTAACGCATAGACCGCGTTGTCTACGGTGTTGAGTAGAGACGCGTCTGAAGCTGCCTCAACAGGCATGATGACCGATGGCGTAGCTTGGCTAGCTTGGGCTACCTGCTTAATTGCTGTCGTAATTAAGGTCTTGTTCCCTGCTTCGCTCATCTAGCTCTCGGATCGCTTCATCAAACAATTTAAGTAGCACATCTGGATTAGCTGGTTCTCCTGTGTGAATAGCTTCTACTTCGTATTTTCCAACACACATTGTAAGTTTGAGTTCTGCGATGCCGCTGGTGTTTACGCGCTTGATAACCCGCATCAAATCAGTTGAATGCCGAGCCTGACCCTGCTCGTTAATAGCTCCGTACCTTATGGAATATCCCTCATCTCCGATTGTCGTGAAAGCCTTGTTACCGTCGTTAAAGGAGCATACGCAACTCAGCGTAGGGGTTCCAAGGGTGCGCTTGATGGTGGCGAACCTATTGTTGAACGCATTACAGCTTCGGAGCATCTTTAGCCTCCTATTACGTCAATGAGGGAGAACTTTATCTCTTTGGGCGTCTCGTCCTTGCCTTCGATCAAAAACAGATTCCTGACGCCCATGCTTAGATCGTCAATGGCAATCGTATCGCCAACTTCGATCTGCCAAGAATCGACAAGGGTAATTTCTCCGGTTGCTACAATATTGATTGATTCTTGTAGCAGGAGATAGGCTTGCCACTTGCCAGTTACCGTATCGTACGCAAGCGTGTTGGGTACAATTGCTCCCTGTCTTTCGCCATATCTACGAAGCATAAACGGCTTATAGTTTGGATGACCTACGTTGGAAAGATGTTCATTTTGAGATTCCGTGGTAACCATTGAAATGAATTGGTCTAGGTTCAGATCCGCAATATTGGTAGTCACAGGTCCAGCGTATGCCTTTACGGCATTAATAAACACGCCTTTCACAGCGGTGGTTATCTGTGCAGGTACTGTGGTGCTGCCGCCCTTTGATCCCACTCTAACTCCTACTTCTTGTTGTTACTGCTACTTGTTCTGACAACACCGGTGTACATGACTGCTGTAGGTTGCGCCGCCAATATGAACTTGAAATGTACTCTTCGTGAACCGTACAGGAGCTTGACCGGGTGCGCGGGATCCGTAGAATCTAGCAAGTTCTCAAAGTCAATCGTCTTGAAGGTAATGTCCTTCCAAGTGTTGGGAGATTGAACGCTTACTGAGTCAGTTCCAAGACTAGGGATGGGCGACCAGATGGTTCCGGCGGGATCGAGAGCAATCATTGGAGTGAAGAGCACTACATAATTCCCGCCGCCGCCATCCAGCGCCAAGTCAAACAGGGTAAAACCAGTCCCCCAGTCGTATCCGCATTGATTCATGTAATAGGAATCTGGGGAGTCAGGCACAATTGGAATGGGATTAGGATTATTAACAATTTGCCCATTGCCTTGAAGCCTGGGAACCGCAGCGCTGAAGTTGATATTGACCCCGCGAAGCATTGTTCGTGCGGGAATATCAACGCTAAACGCCATGAAGCAATCGCCAGCACGCGGATGATTATGTGGAGCGAGGCGAAGCACACCGGGCAGCATGGACGAGGCGATCTCGCTCTCCCAGTACACGCCATAATTACAGGTAGCGTCGGCGGCTCGGATCGTGGACAAGGTGTTTGGTGCGCCCAAGATGGTTCCAAGGCGTGGGAACACGGCTCTATCGGATCCGAAGAAGCTCTTGGGTATCAGCGTAGTGATGCTTGGCACGGCAGCGGGGCGATTCGTCACAGACCCAATAACAGCTCCTACAGTCTGCACCAAATCGTCCTTGCGTTGGACAGTGAGGGCAGTAGGCGTTGAGATAGCCTTATTGGCTCCCATGAGGCTAATGCCCCGGTTTGGTTCGCCTGTGTGCGGGAGGTAGAAGTGCTGAGGCACCTTGCCTATGATGGGCATAGTGCTTCCCCATCCAGAGGGAGAGTGCGTGCCGCCCTCCAGGCGAATCGAGAATGATAGCTGTCCAGGCTTCGCTTCGTTGGTCAGATTCCAGGCTTTAACAGCCCCAGCGGCGGACTCCATGTAGATCGTATGCGTAGCGCCGTCGTGGTCGATGTTTAGCCTGTAACCACCCGCTAGGAAATCTAGAACATTGTGGGATGAGGCGGAGACTAGCTTGTGTGGTTGTTCATTAATATAAACAGTGCAATCAACTGCCGCTGTATTATCACCAGCAAGTTGGAACGTTGCTGGTTGGTGTCCTGCGGGAAGTCCGGTATCAATAAACGTGAAAAAGGGATCTGGTTGCCCCACTTCGGGGGTAGCCAAACTTGCGGTGTGAAGCACAGCTATAACACCGCTATTCGTATCGTCCCAGCGCATGTACGGAAAGTCGGTGGGATCCTCTGGTTCTGCTACAAAGAACACCTTGTCGAAAATCTGCAAGGAGTTAAAATACACACCGGGATAGTCAGCTCCATAGGACAGCTCAACTTCGCTACTAAGAATCTGTATAGGAGAAGAGGTGGCGTCCGTGGCGGACGTTTGATCGCAGATAAAATTTAGTTCGCTGCCGTCGTATTCCAAATACATAGCTACGAGAACGTCTGTGTGAGTAAGGTACCCAGAACATTCCAGTTTGACTAGTTCAGCGCTTGACGTTTTGTTAGAAGGACTGGCATTGGGGTCTCTTGTAATCAAGGACGCTTTGAATGTGTGTGTAAGGTGATACGCTGCTGTAGGATCATAGACATACTCGATCCTCAAAATTCCATGAGTGGTATCGGTAAGCGTTGCGAATGAACCCCATTCAAAAGCTGTGAAATTAGTCGCATGGAGATTTCTAAGCTGGACATCGAATCTTACAGCAATATGTCCAGAGGTTAGACTTAGTCCTTGGGTAGATGAGATTTTCAAATGAGTGTTGGAGGATGCGGTGCTTGATTCGGAACTGCCATTACCAATGACACACTCGTGCTTGCCGGTGGTGTAGTCGTTTACATAGAGTTGTGCTGACTGTACCGACACCCACCCGTATTCAACATAAGGGCTATTCGAATTGGTTCCTCCGGTACCGGGCATCTGCCCAGCGTAGAAGACAGAGGCGGGACGCACCTGGTCAGGTGTGCCAGATGGATTATCAATCGCTGCCAGGGAACCTCGATAGCGCGTCCTACTTGTCACCTAAGCCTCCGTCGATATCAGGATTAAGCAGCAGTGTTTTATCGACTAGGTTGTAGCTGGGAGGTGCACTAAAGAGAATTCGGTTATCGTTGGTCATTAGTGTTCCGTTCAAGTATCCCCGGCTCTTCACCGTGTATGGTAGTGCGGGAGTGGCGGGTGTTATAACGTTTTCAATGAAGTCCCACTTGTACTTGGGAACGGGGAGTCCAGAGCCTAGTTCAATGGATTCTGCTGACTTGTATGCGCGAGCGCGGCGGATGACAATAGCTGCCATGTTGGGGACAGACTTGATCTTTATCGCTGGGGAGGATCTTCCGTCAACTAGCGATTTGTGCTTTGAGTCGTAGTAGTCGTTGTACGGCACGGTGGATAGGATATTGCTAAGCAAGGTCTCCTTACCATCGGTTAGGACGGCTGTGACACCGTACCAATACTCGTCACCAGCTATTAGCGTAGACGAGCTGGAGGGTGGGACGGGCGTCTGGTAGATAGGGTTGTAGATTCGCGGCGACCCATTCTGTTGGATGAACTCGCCGTGCACGTACCCATCTCCGTCCGCATAGATGTGATAGTTCCCTGGTAGGAACTGGCGAATGTCCGTAATAGCCTTGACGATGCTGGTGGTGGTCGTGGGATCAAGAACCACCTTGCTTAGCTTTATGCCTGTGGGTTCAAACAGCAATCGGGCAGCAGGGATCCCCGCGCCATGGGTAAGCAGATGCTTAATGACTGTGGCGGCTTCTTGGTGGGTCGAGCTTTGGATGTCGTAGTAGGTGTGTGCTGCCCAGATCTCAACTCCTTCGATACCAGAGGATAGTTGAATAGCTCCCTTCTCCTGGAGAACGTCGAAGTCGGATCCTGGGATCAGTTCACGCTCATACATAGCGTCTGGAGCAACACTCCGCAGATTAAGCGCGGCAGGAGTGTATCCGCGCAGGGAGCCGGCACCGTAGGGATTGGTGTAATATCTGGCGACCACTCTAATGTTTTTCTGAGAAAGCATTAGGTGCTCTGCGTGCGGATCCACATAAATGATTCCGTCTTCAGATCTCCAACGCTCCAGTTTCCCGTAGGCGAAAATATTGGAGTCCTTTATAACCGCAAGTCCCGTGCTTGAGACATCAACCGCTGTAAATTCCCACCGAGGCAGATCAAAGATGACGTTGCCACTTACAGTTATTTCTACCCTAAGAAGCGTTTCGTTGGAGTCCGTATCGTTGATAAAGATGTTGCCGATTGGTGGAAGATTAATTGCAAGACGCGTCCAGGCTGGATAAGAAGCATCCGTAGCTAGATTGGTATTAAGAAGATTAGCGATTGTTGAGGTCTTGAATATGGTCGGTTCAGTGAACAAGGCGGTATGTTCGTCTGGATGATCAATAGAGGACACGAAGCCTGTGGTAGTAAGGATGTCGCCAAGTACAATAGCAACGGACTTGGTTTCTTTTGTGAGGGATACCTTGAGTTTTCTGATTACAACCTTAATGCTTCCGCCTGATTTAATGATCGCTGGGACTTGTAAGATAGAAGGCGGAACGCTTGGTACTATTCCCATGTCGTATCGTATGGTTCCTGAGAGCCTTAGCGGTCCATTGGCGTCCTCAAAGAAATCAACCGAGGGACTTACCTTTGCAATGCTGCTAGGCGAGACAAGCTGCCAAGCATCGCTATTCCTGAAAAAAATCGAAGAGTAATAATCAGGGTTATTGGAGGTCAGCGGGACTATGTTATTATTCTGTAGATATTTTTCGGTAGGCTCATCACGGCTAGTGTTGTGGTAGTAATCATTGCAGATGCCAATGTTGTTGGTGTAATAAGCGTCATCTCGATCCCAATAAACCATTCTTTGCAAAAGCTCGACTGGGATTAGCCCTGCGCCCTGATCGATTTTTGTGTAATTTATCGATTGTTTTCCTACCACATCACAGAAAATGTTCTGATATGCCCGGAAAGCCTCGATGGCTTCACACGCTCTAGTTGCGTTGTACCAGGTGTTAGTGGGCAGGAAGTTGGAGGAGCGCATGTAAGGAGAGAACGATCCTGTATAGCTCCGTTTCGTGGCGAGAGTGAGGATGTCACCAGCGGTTATAGATAGGGAGTCTTGTCCCTGCGCCGTGCCGAATTTAATCGACTTGATGACGCCTCTGAACCTAGAGTCCCATAGTTCGGGTTCGTCCAGATCGGCGCGGTTCTTCACACGGTAAATCTGGATCTCATTGCCCTCGATGAGTAGGGGCGTGTACATATTCTGGGGGAGATCTGTTGCCTCCGTAGGCGTCCGATTGAACGGAGACAGACTGTTCGTAGGCGTCAGGATGCCTTCTGGGTTGATGAAGTCGATGGAGCAGTCTGATACCAGCGCCTCACGGGAAGCGCTAATGTGGTAGCTCTCGACATAGGCGGTTACATCACGCTCGATGGAATAGCCTTCTGTCTCAGTGGAGTATTGGTTATCGGGCAGCTTTGTGTCTCCGCCCGTGAACCACCTAACCCGCTGTCGAACTATAACTCTAAAGAGTTTATTTACTGTCATAGCCTTATGTTCCCACAACGACAATATTGGACGAAAGCGTGGTCATCATGGTTGTGCTGGTTGGTAGTAGGGATCTAGTTGAAGCTTCTGCGGAGAGAGTCATCTTTGCGCTATAAATAACGCTGCCTAGGGACTTTATCAACATGACCTGAAAATCAATGACCGACATCATCGTGGGGTTTCCGGAGTTGGCGGTCATGTTGCCGGGGAAGTCCATGTTGTGAAGGACTGGCACTGGCGTGCCGTCGATGAAGATCTGCTCCAGTGCTAGTTTGCTTTCGGGGTTTAGGTAGGGGAATGACACGATCAGACTTACTGGAGTTGCTCCGATACGAGCTGCGATGGTGAGGACTTCGCCCTTCAGGTTCTTGGACACCTTCTTGGTATCCTTAACCTGTGGCTGAATCTCACTTATGCTCCGGCTCCAATCAATCCCGGCGATCCTGAAGAAGGTGGTCATTACGCGCCTCGCCTGACTTGGGTATAGACCGCGTCAGTAAGCGCTCTAGATAGCTCCTGAGGAGAGTTAGCCATGACGGTGAGGTTGGACACCTGGATCTGGGCAGACTGCGCGTAGCGCCCACTGAGGAAGGCTGAGGCGGCTGTTCCGGCGTAGGGGTTACCTACTTCCGCTTTGGCGGCTAGGATGCGCTCAGCAGCCATTCCAAGCATCTTGCGCTGGTCTTCCATAATGGCGATCATCCTGGCTCGTTCCTGCTCCTGCTTCTGGAGGGCTTCTTCCTGGAGCTTCTTCTGGTATTCGGCGGCGGCGTTCCCGGCTGCGATCTGGAAAGCCAGACCAACAGCCATCATCGCAAGTCCCGCAGGAGCGCCAGCGCCGGTCATAGCGACCATGCCGCCAGCAGACATCAAGCCAGAGCCAACAGCAGATTTGGTCTGGGCAGAAGATCCGTTGCCACGTTCCTGCATCCACCCCTGGTAGGCAGCAATGCCGATGCCACCAGCGGCGGCTGCTCCAGAACCGAATCCTTCAGCAGATGCTCCTACTTGTGCAGATCCGTCTGCATTGCGGAGTGTGTTTCCTGCTTCATCGGTGAGCACCTTCATTCCCTTGCCGGTGCCGACTACCTCGTTAAGTCCCTCTCCATCCCTGGTAACGTCCCAGAAACCCTTTTCGAATACATTCTGAGGTGCCTTCCAGCCAGCTCCGAAAGTGCCTCCAGCTCTCTCTGCTCTCTTCGTTTTCTCTAGGTATTTCGCCACGGCGGGATGTGTCGAGTCTGTGATACCAAAAGGCTTTGGGAGCTTGCTGGCGGATACGTGCGTGCCTTCTCCGATCCAGTCATCGACAAGATACTGATCGCTGCTGATATTGGGAACCGCTGCTGAAACGGTCCCGCCGACACCTACTTGCGGCATTCCGTCTGCACCTAGTGCATAGTTGCTCTGGAACTCAGCGAAATTGAAGCCAGCAGGGAAGGCATAACCACTATAATATCCAGGTGTTGGGGTTTTGGCTTCCTGGACAGCCCTTTGCTCAAGGATATATTGCTCTTCGGCTGTTGCGGCTTCGATTCCTTGCTCTGGTCTGATGTAGTACGATATGTTTTCCTGGCGGATGTGTGCCTGCTCCAGGTTGTATTCTCTAAGCTGATTTGCATCACTTTCATTTCGCTTCCGGAGCGCGGCTTTATCATGCGCTATAACAGCATCGACTTTTTTAACCGCCTCTACGTCCTCTGGGCTGGTGCTATTCCTAAGCTTCTGCTCGGCAACCTGATCTACGAAGGAGGGCTTACGATCAGTTTCGGCTGGTGGCAGCTTCGGAGCTAGCTCGGGAATGGGCGCTTCAGAGGTTGGCTTTATAGCGTCTGCTTTAGCCTTGCCTTCTGGAGACAAGTGCTTTACGTTCTTTTCGTGTGGATCAAGATCTGGAGCTGTTCCCAGAACGCTCTTGTTCGCATCCACTTCCGCGTTCTGTCGAGCCGTGATGGCTGCGAGGGCGGCGGTGAGTTCCCTGGTGGCTTTAGTAAGCTCTTCTTGTGCGGTGGTCTGTTTGACCATTGCCGCCTCTTTCCTACTCTCCCCAGTGGGATCGAATAGCTTCTCTCCCAGCTTGCCTAGAGGATTCCCTCCAAATATATCCTTCATCTTGTCGCTATTGAGCATGTGGTTGACTTGCTCAATCTGACCACCACGAACAGCAGTGGTGAGGAAACCAGTCCAGGTCTCGGTCTTCATGCGTGTTTTCGAATCCCCGGTTAGAAGATTGGTGACAACGCTATCAGAGAACTGCTTACCTGCTGCTTGCATTTTCTTGTAGGCGAGAAGATCTTCGTCAATGAGGAGACGCTGCTTTGTAAGGTCTGTGATCTTCTGCTGGGCTGCGATGGATTTTTCGATCTCCGCTGCGTTGCCGTGATAAGCGGAGAGGATCTGCCGTTGAGCATCTATCTGGTAATCAATTACGTCGCGCTGGGCTTGGTGCTGATCTCGCTCATTACCGAAGGAATCTGCACCAAGAGTGCCTAGACTAATCTTAGTCTGAGAGTCCAACTCTATGCCGCCGATGCGGCGCTGGAGTAATTCTTTCTGAATCGCACGCTCCGCTGTTTGGCGTTCCGTGTCGGCACGACGCCTAAGATCTGCTTCGTGACCAGTTAGAATAGCTTCAAAACCCTTGGGAGCTTCGTGTTCCTCCCAGTCGCCAATAGCTTTGTTATCGGCGTCAAGCATCGGTCTTCCGTCTTTATACTTCTTCTCTACGAAAGTGTGGGTCATTGAGTAACGAGCAGACGCCAGGATGGCTGGTATTTCCGCAAGGTCTTCCTTGGACTTCTGGAATGCCTCAAGTTTCAGCATCATTGGCTGGTCGGGTTCTGGTATGTCGGTGTAGCTCCTTATTCCAAAGACCTTGTCACGAGCAGCCTCTGCACGTTCAAACTGCCCACGAGCGGCAATACCCTGCGTCCTGCTGTCGGCTCGATCTGGAGTTAATTCGTAGCCTTCCTTCTCGATGAAAGACACGCCTTCGGTAATCAGCTTGCGCTTGAACTGGTTGGTGGTCATCAGCATGAGTGAGTCACGCTGGGACTTGAGCCGCTCTACTTCTTGCGCCATCTTGATCTTGTCAGCGGTGTACGCTGTGTGAACTTTGAGCTGGTCAAGTGATTTCTTGTACTCAGCGTCAATGTGGTCGGGGTTGATGTAGTTGGCGAATGTGGGCTGGAACCCCGTGAAGTCGCCGGCACGACCAGCCTGTTCAAGCAGACGGACACGACCCAGCATGGGCTGTAGGAAATCAGTTGGTGTTTTCTGCATAGTAGCTGAGAGGGAGCCATCAACTGTTGCTCCAGTTTTCAACACTCGTAAAGCCTCAGTCTTTGCAGCTTTCCCAGTATCTATCAACTTTACAGAAGGGCTAGTGGGGGTGCCGAGGGTATAAGCGTCCGTGATAGTTTTATAAAAGCCTTGGAACTCGCGTGTATTTTTGTTTGTCTCACCAAACAGCGGCTTGTCAGGATCTATCTTTTCGGTCTTCGCCCTAACTGAAAAATCATAAATCTGCTTTTGAGTAAGTTTTGTTCCCTCCATGTTCCCGCTGCCGGGGATTTTGTCCTTATCACCAACCTCTTTGAAGACGGTTACATCTTTGTTAAGTTCATTATAACTGGTTGCAAGATCCTGCTCGATCTTAATCATGCTTTTACCCTGGTAGCCCAGTGTAACAAGCAGTCTGTGAGCGGCGGCTTTTAGTATCTCTGCTGATGGCTTTTCGGCATTGATATCCATCTGTGCAGCAGCTATATCGTCCTGAGATATTACTTCTCCAGCCCTCTTTCTATTGCCCATTTTTGTGATAATATCATTAATCCTGTCCTTGCTTTCTGCACTCGCGCCTATGGTAGCCTGTTCCTTTATCTTGGGAGCATCTAGTTTACCCTCCTTAAATAATGCAGGGAAACCAATGAGCGTCTGTTCAGCAACAGCACGCGACTTAATAGGTCCGAATAATTCCTCAAACTTTAGATTAATCCGCTCTCTTAACTGTTCCAGAGGAACCTCTGTCATACCCGCTTTATCGATGTAGGTATTGACGGCATCTGTCATAGCATTTTGCATTTCTTGCAACGGTGCCATCTTCGCTAGAGCAGCGTCTATTTTAGTTCTATCCACCTTGAATGAATTTCTAACAGTGACAGATCCGATTTGGGGGTCTGGAACATACGCGCTCTCAGAGCTTTTGAACTCTCCCTCGTAAACGTGATTTCCAGCAAAGTCAAGCAACGCTGTTTGCGCGGCGGCTTTTTCTCTCCTGGGTCTATCTAATGCATCTTTGCGTTCTTGCTCCTTCGCTAGCCAATCGTCAGTGATCTTTAATTCCTCATTCTTTTCCTTCGCTGCCTTGACGTCGGATTTTCCTAACTCAAGTATCTTGTTCTTGGCGGCGATAATTCTTTCGTTGTGCGGGTGCGTTTCGGCTAGTGCGTTGTTGTATTCCGTCACCGCGTCTCTAAACTCTGTTCCGGCGACTTTTCTCTCTAGCACTTCTGGGGCAGCTTCTTGTACAGCCTGTGACTGCTTTGCTTCATTTTCCGCTGCTACCTTCTTTGCCTCCTCCTGATGCTGGCTGTAGTAATAAGAAACGCCAGCGCCAAGCATAGCGACAATGGCTAAAACAACCGCGCCGATAACAGTTGCGCTAACTACTCCTGCTGCGGTAGGAGCGATGACTGCTGCTTCGCCAGCTCCTACCGCAGCAGGAGCCAACATCCCCGTTCCAGCGACGGCAACTTCAGCGGTATGTGCTGCTGCCTCTTTTATTAGAAGTGCCTTAGCATCCGCGATCATCAGCTCCCGCGCAGCATTGGTCTCTGCAATCACCGCCATTTGTTCAGCAGTTTTCCCACCGAAAAGCTGTCCCACGCCCGATAGTGCGCCCTTGACAGCGGAGCCAGCAGATTTAGCAATGTTCTGCCCACTAAAGGTTCCGTATGCGCCGCCTACCATTGAGGTCATTAGAAGGGAGGTTCCGGCATATGTAGCTGTTGTAAGAATGCCGGATAGAAGTTTTTTAGTCAAAGGCGAAAGATCTGATAGAAACTCGCCCAGGAATTCCGCTAAATTAGCCATGATCCTAGTTACGGGTTTAACTCCCTCGCCTATCATCTGATCAAAAGCCTGTTTTAGCCTGTGTGCGGAATCTGTAAAGCTATCGGTCATAATGGCGGCTTGCCTGTCAGTTACGCTAAGACCGCCCTCTGCAAGCGCACGCTTTACTCCAACATCTTCCTTCCACTTCTGAAGTCCTCCAGAAAGTAAGTTGATAGTTCCTGGCGCGTTCCAACGATCAATAGTCTGCGCCACCTGACGAATTTCGCCCTTGTTGATTGCTCCCTTTTGTCCCATTTCAGCAAGCATTCCCAGGGTAGACATGGGATTGCCGTTGTTGATAATTTCCTCAATGGGAACTCCATTGATAGAGCTTCTAGTAGCGTTCCTAGTTAGAATTTCGCGGAGCCGTTCTAGTGTTCTTCCATTCTGCAATGACGCCTGGATTCTGTTCAGCCGGGAGCCGAGTACAACGTCCTTGGATCCAGCCGCCTCTTGAGCGCCCAAGGCTAGTGAGGTATCCATCCCACCAAAGTGTTCAAGAGCTGGTGCCTGTGCCATCGTAGCGACAGCCAAAGCGCGGAAGCGCTCCTTGGTCATGCCGAACTGAGCAGAAACCATCGCCATCACTTCTAGGGTCTTCTGCGCCTCACCAGCGCCCATGCCTGCGTTCTTCATGGGAGCTAGCATGGATAGCAGCTCCTTGCCCTGAACATGTCCCATGTAGTCTAGATTCTGTACAGTCTTTCCTAACCGTAAACGCTCATTCTCAGGATCATTCTGGAAAGCCATGTGAACAGAGCTTTCTGTTTCTACAGCCTTGAATACGTCTGTGCCTAAGCGTCTGGCATTCGCTAAAGCACCCTTCTTGATACCTTCCTCTAAGTTATTAGCCACGCCGCCGCCGGGGAGACCAGCTAGGTTGGCACGTACGCGACCCATCGCTCGATCAAACTCTTCTGCCGCTCTGATAGATTCGTGAATAGCTCCCTTAACTAACTGCATACCAGCGAAAATGCCGCCTACGGCGAGTCCAGCGCCCATAAAAGCTGCGCCCATGCCCTGAACGTCCTTGCCACCGTAACCGTTATCAGACATCTCCTTGAGCTTCTCCGCTTGGAGAATGCGCATTTCATTCTTTTGTATTGCTGCCTGGGCGCGGTCTGGTGTGATTTTAGTGGCACCCGCTGTACCGTCTAGAATCTTTTGATAGAATTCGTTTGCGGTTTTACCAGCGACTCTGATTTTATCCATAGCCGCTTCGGTAATTATCTTTTCAGAGAACGCTGCGGTCTTCACATCGAAGTGTACCGCGTCGAACTCTCTTTGATTTTTGGAGGCTGTGACGGCAACTGTATCTATAACCTTCTCGCGTGGCTGCGCACCCTTCACAAAGTTCTTGGGTGTCAGATTAGTGCCAGACACAGCATGAGTGCTTGTAGGCTGAGCTTCTACCTGTGGCAGTGCTCCTACTGGTGCGATAGGAGTCGCGTATGGACCTACATTTACGACTCCGCTGGGATTATATCTGCCTCCCGATGGAGTAGTTGAAGGGAATCCTGAGGTGCTGGGGGTGGAAGGAGGCTGCTGCGGGTACTGCTGTTTGAAGGCGTCTTCTGGCATGCTCCAGAAACCCTTGCCGCCCTTTGCAGCGCTGTTCCACTTCCAGCTTTCCGCACGCATCTGGTCCTGGAAAGCCTTTGGACCCATACTGCTGCCGGAATTATGGTTTGTCACCATGAATGCGCCCTGCGCAATCGGATTCGAACCTATAGGCTGACCAGCCATGTGGCGAAGCGTTGCCGTGGCTGCGGATGCTGTGGCTGCAACTGCCTGGGCGGGTGGGTGGGCAGAGACTACAGGGGTAGCTAGGGCAGATTTGTCTACATGCCCACCCAGCGCGACGATCTGATCCTTGAGCTTGCTTAGTTCAGTGCCTGGTCCAGCAAACGCCTTCGTGAGGTGGTTCTGTGCGTAGTTCGTCAGAGCTTCAAGTTCTTTAAGGACTGAGGCGGCGCTTGCGCGAATACCCTTGAAGATATCCTTTGCCCCAATGCCCTCTACGACTGCCGCGAAATTATTGGCAGCTCCTGTGGCAGCTCCAATCATTTCCACTAAGCCCTGTGCGCCGGAGGCGGTTCCAGAGAGTGCAGTGGCTAGGTCTGGACCTGCGGATCCCTGCATAGTAGTGCCTGGACCGCTACCAACTCTTGACGTTCCGCCAGCAACCGCACCGAGATTAAACTGCCCGGTAACCGGAAATTTAGGATCAATCGCCATTACACATCCTCATAAACCCATGTTCTGTTGTATGCACGGAGTATGTGGATATGCTGTATTTAGGTACCACCTTGCTTTTATTTAGATCCCCGTTGCTGCTCCAGGTGTGCAAACTATGGGTGCGCCGCCTTGAAAGGTAAGCGACACCGTTGCGTTCTGAGCCTCACCAGAGGAATAGTTCTTTGCTGTGCAAATGCAATTAGGGATGATGATTGTTTGTCTTAAAGGGAATCCTGCGGTGACTACATCACCCGCCTGAACACCCGAAACCATAGCATCATCGATAAAGTCTACGAAGATCACCAGCGGGGCGTGACCAGGTTCGATCCACGAACTGTCTAGCTCCTGCGTAAGCATTGCGCCTACCGAAACCTGAGAACTGATGATGCTGGTGGAGTGGATATTTTTCGTTTTTGCCCCAAACCCCTGGAAAGCTGGATGCTCTTTGATATCGGTAGTGCAAGAGAAATTTGTGCAAAATAGATCTCTACCTACCGGATCAGGAGACGGCAAGCCATCGGTGTCCTTTGTTCTTACATAGGATCCAGCAAAGGAACCCTGCTTATAGAAAGTCAGAAACGCTTCCTGTGTTTTGAAGGAGGTAGATCCTATGTAGCTCATTTACACACTCGACGCGGAGGCTGACTTTTTGCCAGCTACGATATAACGTGCCGTCGCGACCTTGCCGATGGCGTATCTGATGTCATCTACCGATGCGGCGTAGATATTGATGCTCGTGCTTCCGTAGCTGGGTGCGGTCCATGTTACGGCTGTTCCAGAATCAACACGAACAGCAGTTGAGAGACCGTTGATCAAGCCGGCATCACAGGTCCAATCCATCTTGTTTGTGGCTCCATTAGAAAAGGTGCCAGTCAAGGAGATTCCAAGATTGCAGTTCACAACCACAAACGCTGGGGAGATGCTCCCGACTACCGTTTTAGGAACAACTGTTAGGGTTTGGGTGACTACTGCTCCGGCACCGTTGGCTACCGTGAGGGTATAGACCGGGATAGTGTAGTTTGCGTTTTGCACCGCGTAGGCTGTTCCTGACGATACAGAACCGATGGTGGTGATGCTGGCGGATCCATTTGCGTCCACGGTAAACGTAGGTGTGATGGTCACAGCGGAGTTGTAGGCAGGGTTGGTGCCTACGCTGGAGGTGAAGCTAGAGATGGTCGGAAGTGCTACCACGTAGACCGTGAAATGCTGGTGTGTGGTTCCGTCAGCGTTTGCGGTGGCAGTTATGGTGACTGTCTGCGCGGTGGCTGGTGCCGTGAATACACCCGTCGAGGGAACAATGGTTCCAGAGTCGCAGGACCAGGTCTTCGCCGTACTCGCTGCGCCAGATACTCCAGCACCACCAAATGTCTGAGCAGTGCTTACTGATTGGTATGTTGTTCCTGTGATAGCTGCCACAGATACGTTTTGTGGAGTAACATCACAGTACGCTGAGGCTGCGGTGCCGGCGTCGTTAGTGACGGTTAGTGTGTATCTTGCTGTTCCGTATCCCCAGTATTGAGTTATATCATAGGTGTTGTCGCCCGATGGTGGAGCTGTTCCATAAGCCTGATTGATGGAGGCGGATCCAGAGCTATAAACTGGGGTCAGATAAAAGGTGCCGCCATACAGCGGGTTGCTTGTGTGGGCTGTAATAGACGTTGCAACAGGCGCGGCAACCATCGTCTGGTCAACGGTGCGCGATGCGGTCTGTCCAGCCGAGTTGGTGACGGTCAGGGTGTAGGTGGTGACCGTCCCCGCTGGTGGTACGAATGCCCCTGATGCACTACCCGAGGTGACAGCTCCTACGGTGGGCGAGATGGAACCTGATCCCCCAGCAAATACAGCGGTTAGAGTAACTGAACTACCGTTAGTTTGCGGGGATTTGGACGATGTAAGGGAGGAGGTTGATGGCATTGCTACCACATAGACGGTGAACGCTGTAGAAACAGCGCTGGTAAAGGCGACAGAAGTAGCCGTGATGCTGTAGGTTCCCGCGCCGGGAGCTGTCCAGGTTGCTCCGCTCCAGGTTCCGTTCCCTCCAGAGGACCAGGTGACGGATGTGTTGGCGGCTCCAGTTACAACCGCACCACCAAACGTTTGAGAATAACCAACCGTCTGGTTGGAACTGCCGGTGATAGCACCTACAGCTACATTGGCAGCAGCGATGGTTTTATTGAGTTGGGTTGGGGTTCCCGCTCCATTAAGGACAATTAGCGAGTACACCTTCGAAGCACCCCAATTGTGTGTGATTGCGCCAGTGGTAGTTCCATTCGACACCGCTCCAATATCCGTCAGGGTGGCGGATGAGCCGTTGCTCCAGGCGGGAGTAAGGGTGAAGGTGCCGCCGTAGAGGGGATAAGCGGGGTTGCTTGTTATGCTAAGTCCGGAAGCTATATAATAGACATACACGGTAACATTAACGGCTGACGCTGGATTCCCGGTGGGAGTTGCATATATATTATAAACCTGACCATTGTAGGTTGGTGTTGGAGCGGTCCATATCCCGTAAGAATCAATGGTTCCGCTGCTGCAACCCCATGTTATTCCAGTTGTTGCTAGATTAGAAACTGATGCGCTAAACTGTCTTGCAGTTCCTGCACTTACATTCGCTGGATTTGGAGTGACCACAACTGAAGGCTGGGTGATATAACCAGTAATCGTAGCTGTTCCATATGGAGTTGTTACAGATACGATTCTCCCGTTAAATCCGCCCATTGGTGGGATGGTGACCTGAATTGCCGTGGCGCTTGTCACGGTAAACGCGGCAGCGACAGAACCAATACTTACAGCCGTAGCGCCTGTTAAATTAGTTCCGGAGATTGTGTAAGAACTACCAATTTGGCAATAGTTATTGTTATTTAGGTCTAAAACGGTGGGCGTAGGATTGGTTACCGTAACCGTCACATCAGCCGAGCCGGAACCTTGGGTGTAATACTCGACCCCATTCCAGGAGTCCTGGACGAATACTTCAAACTCAACATACACAGTGTAGGTTGTTGTTGCTGTGGGGTATAAAACCGCAGGACATATCGTGGCGCTGGGATCGTTCACCCAACCGCTCATCGCCACTATGCTCTGCTGAAGCCCAGGCTGAGGGTCAAATGGTAAATTAGCCGAGCATTGAATCGTTACAGAATTCCCAGAGATAATTGAAACAGGTACAGCCCAGGCTGTAACTGTTGGTGTACTTCCGCCGCCGCCACCCTGCATGACCTACCTCACTAAATCGTCTGATCGATGTCGAGTTGGATGGTCACTGCGGCTGCTGCACCACCCCCGCCTACAGACGCCGTGAAGCTGTCGCCCACTGCTAGCGAAGTTGACATAGCCGTTGTTACGTCCTGCCACCCAGATCCGGTTGGATAAGCTGTGGATCCAACCTGCGATCCGTTTCTATATACAATGATCGATCCTGCGCCGGGTGTTGCTGCGTTGTAACGTATTGCACGTAGAATGCCAACAGCGTCTACGCGCATGGCTGGCTGCTTGTCTGTAGTGGCTAAGGGAGTTTCGAAGAACCACCGAATAGGCGTCTTCACAATTGGCTTGGAGACAATCGCCGACCACGGCACGCCAGTGAAGTTAGTACCCAGAAGGGTGGGTGTGTTGGTCCATGTCGGAGTAGTAGTTCCTCCGACTAGCACCTGGCTGGTTGTTCCAGTTGTGGTGAAGGCTGTGACACCCGCAGAACTCTGGTACAGAACCTGACCAGCAAGACCACCACCCATCGACCCGGCGGTGTACGATGTCGATCCGGCAGGACCAGTCGCGCCAGTCGCGCCAGTGGGAATGCCGAACGTCAGTATGGCGTTTGCTGTAGTGCCACTGTTGGCTGCGGTGGCGGATGAGCCAGCGGCAAGTGTGGTGACTCCAACGGAGGTACTGATTGTAGCTGCTGCGCCGTTGCTACCATTGGTGCCATTTGTTCCTGGCGTGCCTGTGTCGCCCTTCGCACCTTGAGCGCCAGTGTCACCTCTTGGAATGGTGAGCGTCAACACAGCAGCGGTGGCAGATCCAGTGTTGTTTATTCCGGCGGCGGATCCGGCGGCACCAGTTACTGTTGCATTGAATCCTAACGTGGCTGCGGTGCCGGTGGATCCGGTGACTCCTTGGATGCCCTGAATGCCTTGAATGCCTTGAATACCCTGAGGAACACCGAAAGCAAAGCTGGCGGCGGCTGAGGTACCTTGGTTGGTAACTGTTGCTGATGCTCCGGCGGCTAGCGTGGTAGTGGAGTAGATAGACACAGTCGCAGCGATTCCGTTAGAACCGTTGGTGCCGGCGGATCCTGTCGCGCCCGTCGCTCCGACTGGAATAGAGAAATCAAGCAGGGCGGCTGAGGTGGAACCGCGACTGTTGCTCACAGTGGCGGCGGAAGCGATTGCTCCGGTGGTCACATTACCAATAGTAATCGTGGCTGCTGTCCCGGTTGTGCCTGTCAGCCCTGTGCTGCCCGTATCTCCCTTGACACCTTGGATGCCCTGAATACCTTGGGTACCTTGCGATCCCGTGTCTCCACGAGGAACCGTGAAGGCATAAACTGCGGCTGAGGTGGTCCCAGAATTGGAGACGCTACAAGACGATCCAGCAGCACCCGTGGTGATGGTAGGCGTTAGGGAGATCGTGGCTGCTGACCCGGTTAACCCTATGTTGCCTGTCGCGCCCGTGTCGCCCTTCACGCCTTGGATGCCCTGGATGCCAGCAACACCAGCAGCCCACTGACCATCTGCTCGTAAGAATGTTCCTGTTCCTCCGACGCTAACCGGGACTGCGCCAGCAGCACTTCCAGAGAAGGAATCAATGCTGATGACATTTGCGGTGCGCTTTAGAGGAAGCGTAAAGGTAAGTGCATTTTCCTTACCATTGAAAGTGATCCAGTCACCATAGGTTAGTGCACCAGTGACAGTATTCGTGGCTGTGGCTAGAGAAATAGCCTGGGTGCTAAGAGACAACCCATTTGGTGTTGCTCCGATAGTAAGTGCCGCATGAAGATCCTGGGATCTAGCTAAAGTTCCATCGGCATCTGGAAGATTAAGAATTCTAGCTACAGTAGAAGTAGCTACAAGAGTTGTATTCACTGCGGCAGGAGTGAAGCGGAAGATCCCAGCAGTAGCGGGTGCCTTCATGTCGAATGAAGCTCTGGCGTTACCGACTAAGAAGGATCCGGCGTTGGAAACACCGTTCTCTTCAATCTCAAAGCCGACACCATTTCCAGAAGCTGCCCCACCAGACTTATTCAGCGTGATGACATTGTCGGTAACATTGGCGTTGGTGGTGGTGACCGTCACCAGGTTGCCCTTGATTACAACGGTGTCTAAGGCAGTACCGATGTTGATGGTTGCTGTGCCTGAACCAGTTCCGATGTTGATTAGTGTGGTTGTGCTGGAGGTTCCTAGATTGACTGTGGTTGCTGTGGTCGCGCCCAGAGCTAGAGTGGATCCGTCAACTGAGGTGATGCCTGTTAAAGCTAACTCTGCTGTTCCACGATTTAGTGCTACAGCCGTACTACCTATGTAGTGTGTGGAGTTGCCTAGGATGGCTGATGCGATGGTTCCGCTGGATAGATTGCTGGCATTGAGGGAGGTGATAGAACCACCCGCCCCATCAAAACCAGTTGCGGACAGGACGCCCGTTGATGGAACAAAGGACAGCTTGGTGGAAGTAACCTTCTGTACCACATTGCCTGAGGAAGCCAATGCCCAGGTGGGATAGACGGATGTTGCTGTGACGGCATCGTCTGTGGTGGCTACAGTGGAAGTGCTTCCAGAGTTGCCTTCTACGGACACACCTGTAAGTGTCTGTGAAGCTGAGGTGCGATTAAGAACGACAGCCGTTGTCCCAATATTCATGGAGTAATCGGGAGCCGCATAATCGGTGTTCTTGGTCGCTACGGTCAGTGCGCCTGTGCTGGTGGTGGACTTTAGGATGCCGGATGCAAGGGAGCTGGTGCCAACGGAATAATCCGTACCCGCCGATGCTGCTGTTAGCTGGCTCGACAGACCCTTCACCATTCCGGTTACGGTAGTCTTCAGAGTGATAGCTGGAGTTGTGGTGGCTGTGACGGTTCCATCAAACCCATTGAGATTTACTACAGAAACAGCGGTGACCGTACCTCCGCTGTTGGTATCGGGAGGAACCTGCCAGGAGCCATCTGCACGCAGATACTGGGTGGTGCTTGACGCTGTTCCTGGGACTAGACCCTTGGCGGTCCCAAAGGTGTTTAGCAAGGCGGTGGCTAGTGTTCCGGTTAGGACTTCAGGCACGCCCGTGCTTGCGCTAGAACGCCCCAGGAACGAAGCCGTGGCGATATCAGCCATCTTGGCTAGGGTTACAGCCTTCGTGGCTATGGTGGCTACTAGCCCTGCAGCATTGTTGGTGCCGCTGGTGGTGACATCAGAGGTTAGTGCTTGAGGAACACGGGTGTCCGCTAGCTTGATGTCATTCCCGGCTACAGCAGTGGCACTGGTTGATCCGAATCCAGGGAAAGAAACCTTTGCGGCGAAGGCAGCATGATCAGAGGCTGAAAGGGCACCGGGAATCAAGTCGGTGCTGACATCCACAGTGAAGTTGTTGCCAGTGTAATGAAGCGGTCCGGTGGCAGAGAGGTTGCCCAGGTCGCCAGGAGGTCCAGTCAGTCCGGTGTCGCCCTTGTCGCCCTTTGCTCCGGTAGCACCCGTTAGACCCTGGATCCCCTGGATCCCCTGGATCCCTGTGACTCCGATTGGACCTTGTATGCCCTGCGAGCCAGTTAGACCTGTGTCGCCCTTAGCGCCGACATCGCCACGAGGGATCGTCATGTTGAATGATGCGGCGGTGGAGTTCCCGGCGTTAGAAATCAGTACAGAAGTTCCTGGCAGTCCGGTTGCTACTACCCCAACGGCGATGGTGGCAGCGGTACCGGCGAGTCCGGTGAGTCCGGTGAGTCCGGTATCGCCCTTCGCGCCAGTCGCTCCTGTAGGACCAGTCAGCCCGGTGGATCCTGTTGCGCCAGTCGCGCCCACATCTCCGCGAGGAATTGTAAAGTTAAAATGACCCGCTGAAGCCGCGCCATCATTGGTCACGCCAGCAAGAGAACCTGGAATTCCAGTCGAAACCGTTCCGAGTGCCACGGTGGCAGCGGTTCCTGTTACGCCGGTAATGCCCTGAATGCCCTGAATACCTTGAATACCTTGACTGCCTGTAGCTCCCACATCACCGCGAGGGATAGCAAAGTTGAACGAGGCAATGGCGGAAGTCCCAGCGTTGTTGATTCCCACTGCTGAGCCTGGTGCTCCAGTCGTGACTGTGCCTACGCTGATTGTTGCCGCTGCGCCGGTGTTACCCGTGAGTCCTTGAATTCCTTGGGAGCCGGTATCACCCTTCACGCCTTGGATGCCCTGCGCCCCAGTGTTCCCGGTGAGTCCGGTATCACCCTTCAGCCCGGTAGTGCCTTGTAGACCAGTTGCTCCGATCAGACTTGCCTTGAGCGTCCAGGCACCCGCCGCCTTGGCATAGAGTGCTCCGTTGCTATCATTGAGATAGACATCTCCGTCACTACCAAGAGCCGAGGCGGGAACGCCCACGCCATTTCTTATAGTTCCCGCTACACCCTGCGCACCCGTAACACCAATGACTCCCTGCACGCCTTGGGATCCAGTTGCGCCTGTGTTCCCAGTGATGCCTTGAATCCCCTGCACGCCCTGGATCCCCTGCGCCCCTTGCGCACCGACAAGGTTCATTAGGATTGTCCAAGTTCCAGATAGGCGCTTATAAAAATCTCCGCTAACGCTGCGGAAGTAGTAGTCCCCGTCCACGCCAGTCGCTGAGGTGGGGACTAGGTTGCCCGAATAGACAACGGTGCCATTGGAACCATTGGTGCCTGGGTTGCCTTGAACCCCTTGCACGCCCTGGATCCCCTGCGCTCCTGTGTTTCCAATTACGCCTTTAATGTTGCCTTGTAGCGACCAGGTGGAGGAGACCTTGCCGTATACATTTCCACCAGTCGTGTCGATGTAGACATCGCCAGAGATGCCTAGGACCGAAGCTGGCACACCAGATCCATATCGCACAGTCCCGGTGTCGCCCTTCAGACCTTGCGCACCAGTCGCACCAGTCGCACCAGTCGCACCAGTAACGCCCTGGACGCCGGCAGGACCAGACGCGCCATTGGTCATGTCGAAGGTGACCGGACGCCAGTCCTGTACGGACACTATGTCGGTAGCATTCGTCACAGCGATGGCGATGGGGATCAGGCTGGTGGTGACGCTTCCTATGGTAACGACGGTCCAGCATGATCTGCTGGTGACCAGCCCAGCGTTATCACGCTCAATATAATTCGTGGTACTTGGGGCGAGGTTGATATGCCCATCAGCAATTAGTGTGGGCGCGGAGCCTGAGAGGAGGATCACACCTCCAAGATAATTAAACTGAAGCCCAACCGAGTTCTTCTTGTCCCAGCAGAAGCTACCCGGAACGACTACGTCCAGGATATCCATCGTCTGGTCATACCCGTCGCCCCAGTTGATATCGCCGCTGTCAAACTTGGAGAGGTTGAGTTTCGAAGTGTAATTATGCGTCATGGCTATTTCCCGAAGTTAGTCCCGAAGTTATTCCCGAATCCCGCAACAACTGGCAGATGGACATTTTGTTCGATTACCGGGCTTACATAATCGTTTGTGTTGAAGCCGTTCACTCCTGGGGAGAGTGCAACTACCTCACCGCAGGTAAAAGACAGATCCCACTGAACCAGCGAATCATCGGCAGCTACTACGTTCTTACTGATGCAGCGACAATCCCTCACCAAGAAGGTTTGCGTGTAGGCTGTCGAACCAGCTTGATAGATGTTACTGGGCTGAGAATTGTGCAACCTGGTTGTCGAGTCATCGATGAAATCTATAAATATTACGAAGGGAGGATGTCCTGGGAACAACCAGTCCAGAGACTTCTCCTGGGTGTAATACCCTTGAATTGAAAACGACGCATCGGCGCTACCAACAGGTCTGAGATTCGGGTAGTTAAAGCCGAATGCTTGTTGAGGATCTAGCGCCTGTCTTGTCTCATTAAGGGTGAAGCCTCGCGTAAAGATTGAGCTTCCCTTGGGAGTCATGAGATTTCTAGGCTTGCCGGACGCGGTGTACTCGTATTCAAAATAAAAGGTTATATACCCCTCTTCGTTGCGAAAAGAGGTGAGTCTCTTTTGAAGTGATAAAAGCTCACTTACAGTGGAGTCGGACATGTTCTTAATTACCACCATAAAAAAAGAAAGGGGAGCATCTCTGCTCCCCAATCTTAATTCCCGACTAGCACTTAGGCAGTAGCGCCCAGGGAGGTAGTGTCGAGGGTGAGCGTGTAGAGGCGCTTGAAGTAGCCACTCGCCTGTACCTGGTCAACCATGGTTTCGCCGCCGCCAGCACCGATTTCGATAGAGGCAGACTGAACGGCGCACTGAACGGCGTAGAGGACTTCGCGGACGTTGGCGGAGCCGTCTTCCTTAACTTCATCCTTGATGCAAATCGTCTTCCCACGAAGCGAGGACACGCCTTCGAACTGTGAAGAATACATTTGCTTCAGCGAGAAATTATTGGTTACGCGGACACGTTTTGAAAATGCAGTCGCGTCCCAACCACGAGGGATGGGCTGCAACATGACACCCTTGGCAAAACTCACGGTCTCATTGAAATTCTGACCAAGGTCGGACCAGGCAGCATCATCAATTACCATCAGCTCGTAGGAGCAGCCGACGGTGGCACCAGTTACGGTGAGCACGCCAGTGCAATCGAGGGGGAGGGCAGTTGACGCCTTGACTAGTTCTACGATGCAGTCAATGGGAGCGTGGGGAGGGAGAGTGCCCACGAAGGCATTGGTGGAGCAGGTATAGGTAACCGTCATGGCGGTGGCGTTGTCGGTCACGGAGTTAACGACCACGAAGAGCTTCTTGCCAACGGCTGGGGAAGTGTTCCCGGCAGTGGCGATACCAGAAGCAGCAACAAAACCAGAGGTAATGTTGGTCGTGGTGGTGACGGCGGTGGGGGCGAAGGAACCAACGCGAGGGAAGTCCTCAGCGTTGTACTTAAACGAGCAGTAGTGCTCGTGCATCGTTGATGCGTTTTGAAGAATCTTACCCATTTTGTGTCTCCTTGGGAGTGTTAGGTGAAGTTGAAGAACTGTCGAGCTAACTGTTGCGCACGAGCGATCTTGTAGCGTCCGATATTTCCATCGTTGAGTTCGTAGATGGCTTCGCCGGAGTAGGACTTGGACTCATTGAGGATCAAGGTCATTGTTTCCACGACGCCTTGCTTGTTGCCGATGCCGACGTAATACTTATGAGCTGCAATATATGCGATGCATAAACCGACCTCATGTGCGACTTCAAGACTGAAGGTCACATCGCCTTTATTGAAGAACTCATAGAATGGGGCGTCGGGATTACTGACATTGAGCCTATAATCCATGTGTGGCAGAGATTCATCGTAGGAAGTAATCGTTCGTACTGCTGAGCGAAGTAGCACATTGATTCGATCATCAGACATCACTTCCTGTCCCAAGTCCGGATCGTCATTACCCGTTGAGGTTCTGACGATTTCGTAGAGACTTGAGAACATTACAGCCATGAGATCCTCGTGAGCAGGGTAGGGGAGGCAGTTTCCCACCTCCCCATACCGTTCAGCAACTAGGCAAGCTTGACCTTGACACACCGAATGATGTCGTGGACACAACCCGCGATCCCAGGTACGACAACGTCGAACTTGGAGCGAGTGCTACCACCAGTCATGTTGGGGAGAGTCTGGATCTTACCGAACTGGTAAATTCCAAAGGTGGGCGAACCGACATCAGCGACAACGAAGCCGTAGCCCACCTTGTCAGGGATGTTGTTTTTCTTGACCACGGTGACGTCGAAGATCTGGAGGGTATCGCCGCCGCCCTGAAGGAACTGAGCACCAAGAAGAGCGCCCGAGTCAGTGCGAGTAGTGACACTGATGAGAGTCTTCAGGTTGTTCCAGTCAGCAGGAGAGACAACGAGAACCTTCTGACCGGAGAAGCCATAGGTGTCAAGGTAGTCACTGAAGACGCGAAGACCGTCTAGCGTGAGCTTGCCGTTGTAGGGAGAGCCAGTCATGTCCAGAATGTTGGTAGTGGGGTGCACGCGTCCGCTGGGGAGGTTGTGCTTCTGTTCGGGGCTGAACTCTGCGACGAAACTGGCGGTGAGGGCAGTGATTACCAAATCTTGGAGGGACTTGCGCAGACGGTAACGGGCGAAATCTAGTGCCTTGGTACGGCTGGAAGCGCTGGATTCAGCCAACTTAGGCGCGTCGTATTCGAACGTCATGATGAGACGCTGAGGGAAGACATAGATCGGAGTGTCAAAACCCGCCTGAGTCAAGAGAGGGTTGGTAGCCATGGGTGCGCCACCATCGGTGGGCGAGGCGCTCACGATGGAGAGACTATTGTCACGCACTTTCGTGTAATAGATCGGCTGTCCGAAATTGGTGATGAAACGGTCAGCGTACTGTTCAGCCCAGAACTCATCCCGCATGGAGAGGAGGACGTTGGGACCGATGGCGGCGGCAGTTTCACGACCAAGGTCAGAGGTCAGGATCTCGTCGCGGGAAAGACCAGAGAGACCGTAGATCGCGGAGATCTCGGCTTCTAGTTTTTCACCGTACATGGTGATCTGTCTCTCGTGTTCGGCGGGATCGGCGCAAGCGCGGAAAGCGTCTTCACGCTCCTGGTTGGCTTCCTTGGTGAGGTAGATGTTCTTGCTTAGTTCGCGGACCATTTTTATCTCCTCCTAAACCAGGTGAGCCTTGCCACTGTAGGTGGCACCGGCGTTAATTGCATCGATCACGAGAGCGACATTGGCGACAGCAGAATCGGCGTTGATCTTCCACTTGCCATCCGTATCAACTACGAGACCAGAGCCGGCGGGGATCACGGTGGCGGAAGTCTTCATGAGAAGACCAGTCACGGTCATGCCCTTCCAAGCCTTGGCAACACTGGACGTCTCGCCGATGCGGTTGTACGCACCGAAGTCGATGTCCGAGTAGATGTGGACGCGATTCATCCAGGTTTGATCCTCGATCACTTCACTCATGAGAATTGCGTGTAGTGCGCCGCCGGAAGCCGCTAGAACGCCAGAAGCGTTATAAGTCAGCCCTAGACCCGGCAGAGTGATGGCAGCGAGAGTAGTGGGAGCTACTTCGATGCTGGGATAACCCGCGAAGGTTACAGCCATTTTATGTTCTCCTTTCGAGAGAGAGAGGTTTAGAGATGTTCAATACCCCAGGTCTTTTTCTTGTTAGAGCTGCCAGCAATCGGTGCCGCTTCGACCTGGGGAGTCAATTCAGCGGTGGCAGACTCAGGAGCTTGAGCTGGCGCTCCTGTAGCCTGTTCGTCCTCAATCGAAATGCCTGTCTCTACGTCAATAGCGATCTCCACTTCGACTGTGGGAGTTTCAGCGGCGATTTCGCCTTCCCCAGCGGGAGTCTCTACTACTTCAGTAGATTCCTCATTTACGGTTGCGGACTCACCTTCAGTGGCATCGTCGGTGGCGACTTTGGCACTGGGTGTCTTCTTGAGGCAAGCAGCAACCGCTACGATCTTGGCTGCTACTTCTTCGAAATCTTCGTTACAGTCGCAGGAGCAGCATAGACCCATGAGGAATTCCTTCATCTCAGGGGCAAGAGCGGCGACATCAAACCATTCAGCGACACCAGCATCAAAAGCCTTAGCCTTCAGGATCTGAAGTTCCTGGATAGCCAAGCTGTACTTGGTATACATGTCATTTAGCTCAGCAGACTTAGCGTCCACCTCAGTTGCCTTGGCATCTGCGGCGTCCATGAGCTGCTGCGCTGTGGCTTCCGCGAGTTCCCGAGCAGTACGCTCAGTCTCCAGGGTTGCCTTCAGAGCTTCAAGCTCTGCAAGTAGATTTGCTGACTCCATTTGAGTCTCCTCATCAGTCTTAGTGACGAAATCGACATCTTCGTCTACAGTTAAAGTTGACTCCTCTGTGTTTACCTCAACACAAGGCATGTCTAGTGCGGCGTTCTCTTGGAAAATAACACCCGAATTGGGATCACCTGGCTGCACGCCGTCGAACAGAATTGCTAAGCCTACAAAGCTTACGGTGCTGTCATCTGCCATGGACCGGACTGTGTTGGCAGAAGGTCGGGCGGCACGATCAACGGCAATTTCCTGCCCATTGCTGATGATAACGGGCTTATCGTACTCACATTCCATGCTGACGAACACGCGCCCACTCTTGATCTGGGACTGTTCGCTATCGGAGAGAGTTCTCTTCCAGATTACGATGTCAAGATAAACACCGTCTGTCTTTAGGGTAGATCTTTCGATGAACCCAATGGCTGTGTCTTCCCTTGAGCCAGAATCCTTCATAATGTGGTTCTTGTTTACAAGCTGGCGCTCAAATGACTTATAGGCAGGGACTAGATCCCCGAAGGCGTTCTTGTGCGTCTTCTCTAGGGAGATCTTCTTGTGCAGGAATCCGTTCCTATTGGTGCTGAAGCTTAGAGCCTTCAGATGCACCCGGATAAGATCGTCATGAAGTACGCCTGGGTTGTAGTTACCAGCGGCTTCGGAATTCATCTCCGGAGCTTCCGCTACCGCAGACGAATGCTCGATGGCTGGTTGATGTTGTTTCCTAGCAGCGCGTTTCATTCATTACCCTCAATTAGTGGGACGCCCACCGGTATCGGCAGCAATCGGGTTGGGCTGTGGGTTATCTGGAGTGGGCTTACCAGTCGTTTTCTTGCCGGAGGTTGGGGGAACTTCCGTGCTTGTAGCGGCTGCTGGATCCGGAGCTGCGGCGATAGCCTTATCCGCTAGACCCTGTGCCGGCTCAAAGATAAGACCGATGAACTCTGCATTCTTCTGCTCAATCTTCTTTTGGAGAACTTGTTCATCCAGGTCATAGTCGGGATCGAACATCTCGTTGATGTACTGGATAGAGCAGCCGCCAGTAGCCATTTGAAGCTTGGCTCGATCAATCTGAGTGCGTACATCGTGGATGGCTAGGTTGGTCCAAACGAACCTGGCACCCTCTAGCTGCACGCCCTTGATGCGCCCATTCATATCTGAAAGCATGGGCTTTAGGAGCATGTTCTCTAGAATGTGGTGGCGCATGCCGTCGATTTTTGGCAGCAACTCTTTGAGCATCTGGATGGCAATATCGCCAGACTTTGCAAGCTCAAGGGGAGGCTTCCCGAGCGCCTGGTCAGACAGACCTAGGTAAGTGGAGACCGCCCTCAGATGCTGGTCATAGATATCGTCCTTGGGAATATTATGGACGATTTCGATGTCGGAAGCGCCTACAAGAGCGCCAGCTTTCCAGGAAGCGGAGATGTTCTGCACCATGCTCATCAGACGTTCTTTGCTCAGAGGCTTGGGGCGTCCATCGCGGATGTCCTGTCCTTCTTTATTGCCGATCCGCGCCTGGAGCAGGTAGAACTTGATCAGGTCAATGGCTGTGCCTAGACCAGTCAGGATCATCTCAGAGTCAAGTTCGTACCCCAGGATGGGATAGATGGGAGGCACGGGCAGGATGTCTTCTGCGTCAGTTTCAAGGGAGATGAAGTAAGCACCGCCCTGCTTCCACTTCCCGCTGGGATCAATTAGGCGGCTGATGTTGATGCCGTTTTCGTTGTTGATGTCCTTGGTCCAATAACCGGGGTAGTACTTGGAGTTCGCCTGGATCGCCAGCTTTGCCTTATCGTCAAGCTTCAGGAACACCATGTAGGATCCATCTACGGATCTCTTGATCGTGACGTTGTGAAGAATGGTCAGGGTAGGGTAGCCGTCCTTGGGTTCTGATACATAAACAACGCACCAACCTAGGGTTAGAAGCTCAAACACAATGCGCTGGAGTTTCGTTCCGAGCTGTAGGCGCATTTCCAGATCTTTTAGTTCTGGCGATCCTTTTAGTCGGAAACCTTCCACGATCATGTATGCAAGCTCGTTGATCTGCTCGCGGACGCGGAACTGCGCCCGGAACTTCTTGATGTAGGCGATCAGCTCGTCTGTAGCATCCGGCTTGGGGATCTTGGCGCGGGATAGTTCTACCTTGACCGTTGATGGACCGTAGTTACCTGGGACATCAATAGAAAGTACGTCAGTTGACTGGGCGTCAATGACGGTAGGACCAATGGCAGTGATGTCAGCTTTTTCTGAGTCACGCCAAAATTTGATGCTTCGATTCAGCGGCATACACATCCTCATTCTTTCAGTAATGACGAAAAACTATCTAATACGGATGGCGATACAATCCCCAACGTAGGAGCTGCCCACAGTATGTCCGTAAGCCTCTTCATCTACTTCAATTAGCTCTTCCGCGGCATTCCACGCGTACAGTAGGGAACTGAATCTATCCTTCTTTTGGGTAGAGCTGAACTTGAATAGTCCTGTTTGGGATTCAATAGGTGTAGCCTGAACATTAATGAGTTGGTTGGTAAGCTTATCTAATTGAGTTAAATCATCTTGGTCATTCCGGACTGATCCTGGGATTAGTAGCTCGGGCGTGCCGTTGCCGTCTAGCGCACGCAACAACCGAGTGTTTAATCGCGTATTCGAATCCTTGCCGCTGCCTGAGGGAACGAACACCCTAACCATTCGCATCCCATTCTCAAAGGATTCGGCTTCCATGCTGATGGGAAGCAAGCCGGGAGTGTAGGTATAGAATCCCTTGAGTTCGTGCAAAAGTTGTTCGCCACCATTTTTATCAACGCCAATGTACATAGGATTGAACCGTAAGATGTAGTCATAAAGTAACCTAGCGTTATTTTCAGCCCATCCTCCCTTGAAGTTGATTGCGACTGATGACACTGTTACCCACTTTCGTTTGGAGATGCGCTTCAGCACAGCCATAGAGGTATCGTCAGATCCTGAGAATGCGGGATCTACACCAATTACGTAGGTGCTGACTCCGTCTCCAACCTCTTCCTGGTAGGCACTCAGTTCAATTGCCTGGAGCCTATTGCGTTCAAGCATGCCGGCTGAGTAGTAGTTGCCGCCGAATTCTGTCCAGTTGCCATACAACTCACGGGCGATTTCCTCAGCCGTGGAGCCTTCCTCTAGATTCTTGATGGCGTCGAAGTCAATAATATGGCGGTACTTCTTGGGTACATCTTTATAGCAATAATTCGCAAAGTAATATTCTTTGTTACCTTTGGCGAATTCCCTATAGTGAAGCTGGCAATCATCCCAAGCAGGAGAGGGGCGATAACCGCCGGTTGTCAATTTCACAACCTTCCTGTTTCCAACATCATCCGTGATCGAAGCGCAGGGCATGAACACCTGGCGCACGATTTCGCTGGGAATGGCGGCGATCTCATCTATCTCCAGGATCGTCGCACGATATCCGCGCACGCGAGCACCCGCCTTATTGATGTCGGAGGGTATGGTCTTGATTACGCTGCCGTTCTTAAAGGAGATCTTCCACTCGCTGGAACCATGCAGGGCAAAGTCCCCGGCATAGGAAAGCTCAATGCACTTAGCCAGCTCCTTGTATTTATTCAGCATTCTCTCCATAAACTCAAACATTAGCTGACCAGTCTTAAACTTCAGACCAAGTGTTAGCACCTGAGTATTCGGATGGGTGGCACACCACAGCAGGTTAAAGATCCCTGTGAGAGCGGTCTTCCCGGTGGAGCGTCCACAGCTAGCGTAGGAGTAGGTGGCGTCCCAGATCCCTCTCAGCATGGCTACCTGGTGCGGTGGTAGGTCCATACCTGGCATCAGGACTTCTAGGGCGAAGGTTGGATCCTTCTGCATGAGGTCGATCTGCGCCTGGGGTACAGTTTCCTTCATGCACCCTCGCCGAATGCAGTGCTGGCGCGGTTGATCATAGTCTTGTCGAGCTTCATGGAGGTGTCTTCGGGTGCCTCAAGGGACTTGCGACGATCATGTGCTTGCTGGATGACCTCGGCGGCGCTGCGCTGTGCTCCGGTGGCTACCAGAGGCTGCTGCTTGGGAAGTGCCTTCAATGCCTCTCCTAGGTCAACCAGGCGCTTGTTGGAGGCGGTGAGTGCTCCGGAGTCTACATGCTCGTGGGTGTACAGATCGTCGTTGATGATGATCTCCGACACCATCATGCGTGCGAACTGCTTCTGGATGACTCCCATCGGGTCACTCAGGACAGCAGCTTCTAGCTCCGCGTCCATACGGTCAACTTTGGTTGCTTCCTTCTTGGGTCTGATTTCAGCCATCGGTCTTCCTGTTCGCTTACGGTGAAAATGATAGTTGAGCTTCCCTTTGCTGAATTTACGCTTGCGTGCTTCGTCAAAGGTTGCAGTGGGGAAGGATGGGTCGCCAGCTTTAGCCAGGTCGCGCTTTATCAGCGGCAAGCTGAAGGAGTCGCCTAGGTCCGTCAGATGATCCATTTCTGACCAGTGGATGGATGCTCAATCAAAGATTTGGCACCATCATTTCTTTCAATCTCAGCCTGAGAGAGGGGAACTGTTCCGTCCTCGTTGGGAGTATCAAGTTCACCTCTGTGCTCCTTGATCCAAGCTTGCACCTCGGGATCGGAGTAGTCGTGCATCAGCTCATCGGACAACTTCTCGGTCCCCAGCTTGTTGCCCCGGAACTTGAGTGACCGCTCCAACTTGGACTTCTGGTTCCATCCCCACTTGGACATGACGTACTCCTTATTTCTATTTACCAACCTACAATTTATTATCCGCCCGACGAACTATACTATCGTACAGTTGAGCACTACTGTATATTACTACTGTTCCTGTGGACTGTTAGTATAGAGTGTTGGTAGGAAGTGTACGTATAGATAGTAGATGGTGCAGAGTTATAGTGCACAATATTTTAGTAATACGTTCCACCACGGATTTCTAACCAACGTTGGGCAGTTGTGCGTGACGGTAAGTGCATAGGGAGATCTGTGTCACGCCACAGGTCAATTTGTAATCGTCGGTGGTAGTTAAGAACATAGGATGACGGCTGATCCAACCACGGAGCTTTTGATGAAAACACCCGTAGACATAAATTCCGCGCTCACTTGGTTGCTAGCACCAGTGGGCGGAAGTTCCCGCACTCTCGGTTGGAGGTTCCACGGCGACTCCAACACCCTGACGATCAAGGGGTATGAGAATGCGACCATGTCGTTCGAATTCGAAGTGGAACACCTACGTCGAATCCGTAAGCTACTCGGACAGCTTATGGAATCAGAACCAGTTGGACCTTCCAACTAAAGGAGATATACCCATGCGTAAGCGCTGGAGCACTACCGAAATCACTGTTCTAAACCGTCTCACCCTACTGGGCGCTACCCAGCAGATGGTCGGGTGGTGCATTGGTCGCACTGAGAAGGCTGTTGAGCGGAAGGTTGCGAAGTTGCGCACCAAGTTCGCCACACAGAACTACCGCGATGCTCTTGTCACTGTTGGTTACGCCGAATTTATCAGCTAGGTGACGCATGAAAAAGCACAACGAAGAACTCCCGCCGAGTCTGATTTCAGCCCTCGCCATGGACTTAGGAACCCCAGATCTGCTTTCGAAGTTCCAGCCGATCATCCGCATTAGGGGAGAGGTCGATGACGTAATGGCTAATTCATTCCAGGAAGCCGTTGATGAGCTGAAGTACAACAGAAAGCTTGATGTTGCCATTGTCGAGATCGCTTCTGAAGGCGGGAGTGTCACGGCGTGCAACGAGATCCTTTCCTGCATGTCGGGCAGTGGGTTGCATTTTGTGACCTACTGCTCCAGCTACGCCTACTCCGCTGCCGCAGCCATCCTCTCACACGGGGATAAGGGCATGCGCTTCATGAGTCCTTACGCTGACGCAATGATCCATGGGTTTGTAACCTCCACCGGGATGGCTCCTGTGGAGGAGCAGGTTAGTGAGATCCATTTTCACGAAGTGCTGAATGATCGCTTCCTATCGCGCATCGCGAAGAACTGCGGGATCTCCCTGAAGAAACTGAAGGACCAAATCAAGAAGACAGGGAGCCGCAATCTCTGGTTAACCCCAGAAGACGCCCTAAACATCGGTCTCGTTGACCACATAGGCATTCCAAGTCTTGAAATCAAATCTACTTATGAAATCAACGGATATAAGTGATCTGGGAGCAACAATGCAGTATCGCAAGCTAGACCAGTACCAGCAGTTTATTCACATGAGCCGATATGCCAGATGGAGGGATGACCTCAAGCGGCGTGAGAGTTGGGAAGAAACCATTGATCGCTATATCAACTACTTTGCTGGCAAGTGTCCTGCGGTTCCATCCGGAACGGTGGAGGAGCTGCGTAATGCGATCCTAAACCTAGACATTATGCCCTCAATGCGCGCACTTATGACGGCAGGACCAGCTCTGGAGCGCGATAATATCTCTGGCTACAACTGCTCCTATATCGCCATCGACCACCCTAAGTCCTTTGACGAGATCTGTTACGTTCTTATGTGCGGCACCGGAGTTGGATACTCTGTCGAGAGGCAGTACGTCACGCAGCTCCCGTCTGTTGCGGAAGAGATCTTCAAGTCCGACACCATTATTAAGGTGAAGGATAGCAAGATCGGTTGGGCTACAGCCTTCCGCGAACTTGTATCATTACTCTATAGTGGGCTTGAGCCGTCATGGGATGTGAGTGCTGTTCGCCCGTCGGGGGCAAGACTGCGAACCTTTGGGGGCAGGGCGTCGGGACCGGAACCGCTTGAGCGCCTGTTCAAGTTCACCATCCGCATGTTCAAGAATGCCACCGGGCGGAAGTTGACGTCGATGGAGTGCCACGACCTGGTGTGCATGGTAGCTGACATTGTAGTTGTCGGCGGAGTGCGCCGCAGCGCCTTGATTTCGCTCAGTAACCTGTCAGATGATCGTATGAGGAATGCCAAGTCTGGACAGTGGTGGCTTGAGAACCAACAGCGTGCATTGGCTAATAATTCCGCAGCCTACACAGAAAAGCCAGACATCGGCATCTTCATGCGTGAGTGGCAAGCTTTGTACGAGAGTCGCAGTGGGGAGCGGGGCATCTTCAACCGCGCCGCAGCGACCAAGCAAGCCGAGCGTACTGGTCGTAGAAATGCCAAAGACTACGAATTTGGCACCAATCCTTGCGGCGAGATTATCCTTAGAAGTAAGGGGCTTTGCAACTTAACGGAAGTAGTTATTAGGGAAGAGGACACACTCGCGAGTCTCAAGGAGAAGGTGCGTCTAGCCACCATCCTAGGAACCATGCAGTCCACGATGACGGACTTCCGGTACCTGCGCAAGGAATGGCAGAGAAACGCTGAGGAAGAAAGACTCCTTGGGGTAAGCCTCACTGGCATCCTGGACAACGCGATTACCAACGGTAAACAGGGAGGAGAAACCCTCGGCAGTTCGCTTGCCTCTCTTAGGGAATACGTTATCGAGGTCAACAAGGAGTATGCGGAATTACTTGGCATTAATCCTGCCGCCGCAGCGACAACCGTGAAACCGTCCGGAACCGTTTCGCAACTTGTTGGTTCAGCATCAGGTATCCATCCCAGGTTCAGTCCTTACTACATCCGGACGATCCGTGGTGACATGAAGGATCCCCTCAGCCAGTTCCTGCACATCCAGGGTGTTCCCGCAGAACCTGACGTCACCAAGCCTGGTAGTACCTGGGTATTTAGCTTTCCTGTCAAATCTCCTGAGAACTCCATATATAAGGATGATATGACGGCTATTGAACAGCTTGAACTTTACCTCACCTATAAGCAGAACTGGACCGAGCATAACGTCAGCATTACCGTGTATGTGCGTGAATCCGAGTGGCTTGAGGTTGGTGCGTGGGTTTATAAGCACTTCGATGAGGTGGGTGGAGTGTCCTTCCTACCAGCCGCCGAAGGTGGACATAGCTATCGCCAAGCTCCTTACCAGGAGATCACCGAAGCCGAGTATCTGAAGGCGTTGGCGAAGATGCCTGTGATTAGCTGGAACAGTCTTAGTGAATATGAAAAGACCGACTCCACGACTTCTTCACACGAACTAGCTTGTGTGGCAGGAAGCTGCGAGATCACTTAGACCTGGTGGTAACTAATATAAGCCGTATCCAAGGAGGAACTTATGGCGTTCGAAACTGAACTAATGGGGTTAAACGCGATCTGCGGTGAGGATGAACGATTTGTCCTTGCCGCAGAAGGGCGGAACGTGGTGATTGTCAAAGAGCGTGGCTTATTCCACGAGAAGCGGGGAAGCACCGTTGCAATCGCGTCGGCGGATCCTGATGTAATCAAAAACTGGCTGGTCGCCGAGACTATGAAAAGGAACACAAACTAATGCCAAACGTGCATCTATTTGTAGACGGGAACTATACGTTTTTCATCTCCCGAGAACTTGGCAAGAATCAGGACTTCAAGAGAATCACTTCTCAGGTTGAAGCCGCGTTGAACGTCGAGGTGATTGAGTCCAAGCACTTCTACTCCCGCCCTCCCAGTGAAGCAGATCCGCGTTCCGTCTATGGCTGGCTCAAGGCAAACGGTTGGAATGTACATAGTTACGTATATGACCATACTCATCAGGACAGCCTCTATGTGACTATGATTTCTGACCTGTACCGGCTATATCTGACCGATCCTGACGCCACCTTCGTCATCATCAGCGGTTCTGGTGCTCTTACCTACCCGCTGAAGAGCTTCCCAGGCGACCTGGTCATCTGCTCCACTGAGAAATCCATCAACACCCGCCTGGGCGAGCTGCCAAACATTTCAAAGATTGATCTAAGGGAGATTCTATGAACCGCAAGAAGGAAGTCGAAGCCGCCGAGCCAACGCAAGTAGTTGCTCTTCAACAGGCACAGGAGAAGGCAATCAAAAGGATCTCCATCGCTGATTTCCTGAAGATGGCTAAGGAGGACCGTCCGATCATCCTGAAGGAGGAGCTAGTCGAGCTTTCCCTAGGAGAGGACACCATCCTGACTGTGAGGGTGAAGCAGCTCACCAAGTCCCAGACCGATTCCCTAAGCCAGAGGGTCATCCATTCGATGCCCAAGGTACCTACAATCGATCAGGTGTACTCCCAAGCTCACAAGGATCCCCTGAGTGGTAAGGTGCGCCCAGCCGGCAGCTACGCCGAACCAAACCCACAGGATCCTACCTACCTTCGGGAGACGGAGCTTTGGTTCAATGAGTGCGCAGTCTGGATGGGCATCTATAGCGCCCATGAGGACATCGGTGTGGATCCTGAGGCGGATGACGCGAACTATCAGTTCAGCAAGCTGTCTGAGGAATATCCCCCACAGATGCTCATGTCTATCTCCGTAGCCGCAGCACGAGTCAATCGCGGTTTACACATCGCAGAGGAGCTTCTCTCCCAGCTCCAGCGTCAGCAGCTAGAGCAGTCTGCGCGTGCGGAACTGATGCGCGAGATGGGATTGAATCCAGATGGATCTCAAAACAGTTGAACGCTTAGTCGTTGAACGAGACCTAATCGACCACAGGGTGCTGTCCTTTGCAACATTGGACGGCACCCTAATCGATTTTGAGCTTGTAACCATTGAGAACCACCGAAAGCAGGAGGTGCGAGACCGCCTGGACCAATTGTTTCCGGTTCCACCTACCATCGCCTATGCTACTCCCATTGGTCCAATAACTAGGTTTGATCTAGAATCTGAGGCATACCACAAGCTTCTGCTTGACTGGCAGATCAATGTAAGCACGGAGCTACTTGGACTTAGCATGGGGATATCCGGCGAGGATGTCTCCTTTTTGTATAAGAACTTTCCATCGACCTTCATCACTGAAATGCAGTCGATGATTGAACTGATCAACGGGATCCAGTCTGAGCCGATGAGCGACCTGGTGCGGGATGCTATGTATGCGCCGGAGATCCTAGCCTGGTTGGAGTCGTACAAGCCCAAGCCGGGAGAACTCCAGATCTCAGACACAGTTCTCTTCCGAGAGATGTCCTGCATAGTGGAGTGTGGGTTAAAACTTGATGAATGGAAGGCTTTATCCCAGCGTCAAAAGATGATTTACCTCACCTTTCATGACTACAAGATCATCCGAGAGGGGTATATAAACTGGTTTACCTTTGACAAGGATAAAAAGAAATGATTTCGTCCGGTGGAACATATGAACTATGGCAAACCTAAACGCGCAGACAGCAAACCAGATGTCGTTGAGGAAAACTAACTTCCTCAAGGATCTCGCTATGTACGGGATCGACATCACCGTTCAGACAGAAACCCAGACCGGGGCGTTTGACCATACATCAGACTCCTACGTTGGGGGCGCAACCGTTGTAACCAGTAAGGTCTACAAGAAGCATGGTCTAGCCGCTCCCGTCAAGATGACCGATGATACAACGCTGGTTCAGCCCAAGATGTCTTCCATGGGAATGGGAGTAGCCTCCGGAAATAAGCTCGGGCTATTCGATCCAATGGTCAACATGGTGCTTCGCGTACGAGCAGAATTGCCTCTAAATACTAGTGCCACATATGTTATTAACGGCATTAACTACAAATTCAATCGTCTTGTAGAGAACGCCACTCTTGGCAACAGGCTAACCCTTTGGAACGTGGTGATGTTCCGGAAGGGGTAGTGATGGCAGATTCGCCCAACTTCGTTACCAACGCGCAGTTGTTCCAGGCTTTTATGGGATCTCAGCATAGCCGGAACATGATGGTGCACTCTCTTGAAGCCAAAGAGTTCGATGAGTGGACCACTCCGCCGCAGCGCCTAGCCCTCAAAAAGGTGCTTAGTGGAGAGACTGTCACTCGCGGGGAAAAGAAACTTGTTGACGCAGTTTTCGATCATCTAGCTTATTCACGCAATAAAAAACTGCATCCCGACGCTACCGAGAAAGAGATTCGTGACGCGTCGGCAGCACCTGAGGTTACTGACTTTGCCAAAGGTGGTAAAGCACAGCACGCCGCAGGTGTATCGGTACAGAACGCTACGAAAAAGCAAATTATTACAAATGAAGAGGATCCCATTAAGCTCTTTCTTAGATTTTTCATAGAAATTCTTGAGAAGAATGCTCCAGAAATAACCAATAAATGGCTGTCTGCATGTAACTCCATTGTTTATCAACAAGGGGCAAATATGCAAAAGCTGTCCTATATCAGGATGGGTTCCCTACGATCTGCCTTTGATGTTACTTATTTTCTGGGTCATCTAAAGAGGTCTATCGAGGAAGAGGGCGCTTTAAGTTATGACCCAGTGACAAAAATATTGAAGTTCAAGTTTGTAATCCACCTTAACGCTAACGCAGTTTTTCTAGCACATAATGCCGGTGCTGTAAAACTACCCTCTCCAGAGTTTCTGGCTATTCGTAGACCGTATTTTTATAAATGGGCATCTGGCGGTTTCCCTTATCCAGCAAGCGGAACACAGACCGCTGTTCAAACGCTAAAGGAGTCTTCCGGAGGCGGGTGGCACAAGGTAAGGACATCTTCCAGGTCCAAGAAACTAACCTTCAACTTCAACTCCAAGGGCGATCTTGGTGCTGGAGGAAAAGCTGAAAGCAATGACTTCTTTATGAAGTATCTAGCCTTTGGAGCCAACTATAGTGGCGGACTAGCTAAGGGTAGAGGCGGAGCCAAGAGTCGAATGCTCTGGTATAGAAGCACGAATAACCGCGTACTACCCAGAAACAAAAAGAAGCCTATAAATATGATTGATCGCTTCCTCAGGAATCTTGGACTTGAGCGCACAAACCCTAATATTGATAGTCATACCGGTGTAATCCCAGTGAAGTTAATAGGACCAGGCAAGGGGCTATTCGGGGAATATCTAGAGAAGACAGCAAAAATTATTTACGACTTAATAGAAGGCGGTTCACGAATCACGCCCAGCGCCGCCAACGCCGCCAGTATCCGCAAGAACAACCAAGCAATCGCGGCTCTTCATAAGGTTGAAGACGATAATAAAATGACTGATACACAAAAGATCGCTGCAATTGTAAAGATCCAAACAGAAGAGAGTGCCGGATCTCTGGAAAGAGTCGCTAAAGAGAAAGAAGCGTTTATTGCTAGCTTATACCAAGAATTAACAAAGGTAGGACTAAGTCAAAACGATAAAAAAAATATCAAAGAAGCTATCCGCGTTCTAGAAGAAAAATAAGGAGTCTTATGGCAATGACCTATTTTCCTCCCGAGGACATTCATTCGAATGTGTGTCGAGCTATTCGCGCTGTAATGGCGGATGCTTCGGTGTTCCGTATATCTGAAGCTGCCACTACGATTAATGTGGATCCAGCAACAAATACTTTTGTATTTCCGCAGGTCGGCATCGACTTCCGTTCAGTGATCGTGCACGGAAATTCCCACCCCTTCACCATCTCGGTCAATACCCCCAACGGACTGAGCGCAGATCTGATCTTTGCTGGACATGAACCAGCGGCGCTGACTCTAGATCCGTACGTGCGCTGGTCAACCTACTTCGTTGGTGATCTGTCTGACGTTCAGTACGACATCTTCACCTACTTCGGAGATACCGAGCTACAAGCGAAGCGTCAGGTCAATGTTCCAATGTGCGTCCCGTTTGTAGAAGAAGTCATGACGCAGTTTCAGGCGGGGCAGGGGGAGACAGCTTATATACGTGGTTCTATCGTCATGCTTGGCAATACCGCCTCTGGTGGATTGCGGACTATCAAGGCTGAGACGGGGAAGCTCTTCCACGCGGCGCGTAAAAATGCCTCCCTGTTCACAGAGAAGGGCATGAAGGGCATCCGCCTCCATCCACCCATGTACTCGACCTATTCAGATCTGGGCGGCTTGTACGAGTCAGTAACGCCATTCTCTGCCTACATTCGCTTCGCGCCCGAAGGTATTAGTACCCCGATCCCGCAGGAAACACCCAACAGCACTGCCACAGGACTCACTGTTGTAGGGTCAACTTACCGGTGGATCCAAGTTACTCCTCTAGCGGAGTGGGTAATTCAACACGACCTGAACACATTCCCAAGCGTTGTTCTTGTCGATACTAGCGGCGTCACCTACTACCCCGCCGTGTCCTACACTGACCAGAATACCCTTGTAATTGATTGCGGCATGCCATTCGCTGGCACAGCCTATCTGAACGTTTAGGAGCCTTTTATGAGTTTCGTATACGAGCAAACCACACCAAAGAAAGACTGGTGCATTAAACATGGACTTAATGGGTTTCCTAAAATAACGGTGGTAGATATATATGGAGTAACCTATTACCCTCCTGTCACATATATTGACTCAGCCAACGTTGTGGTCCATTGTGGTGCACTTTTTTCTGGGTCAGCATACCTGACTTAGTTCCTTTCTCAGGAGAGCCTCATGGCTGCTTTTAATTTTATTTCCGACGTCTGTTTTAACCAGTTCCAAGCCACGAAGATGGTTTTGGAAAACGGTGTCTCCGATCCAGGAACACCCACACCAGGTCAAATCTACTTCAATACCGGTAGCGGCTTTGCCCGTTTCCGTGGCACATCCAACTGGGTTGTCCTTCGGGATGACTGGGTCGCGCTTGTCGCCGCCACACTGCCTGTTGTCGTAAGTGGCACAGTCGCAAACCCCGTTCTAAGCATTAATCCTGCTTCCGGCTCACTTCACGGCAGCATGTCCGCCAGCGACTTCACCAAGCTCGGCGCTTCCACCAACGCGGCAACTGGTTCGACCATTGTGATGCGCGACGTCAATGGTGATTTTCTTGCGCGTAACATCACCGCCGCCCTACTAGGAAACGCCACCACCTCCACCACCGCCAACAATATTGCTGCTGGTGCTGCTGGGAGTCTTCCCTACCAGGCTTCGGGCGGTAGCACTTCTCTACTACCTGCCGGCAGCAGCACCCAGGTGCTCGTATCGGGTTCCTCGCCCACCTGGACCAACACCCCAACCCTCACCGGCACCAATTTCACTGGCATCCCAGGCACCGGCATCAACTCCATCGTTGCCAATGCGACCCTGGCTATCAATGCTGATAACCTTGACAGCCAGCACGGCGCTTGGTACCAGAGTCGTTTCAACCACACCGATACCCAGCTAGCCTCAACGATCAGCGACTTCAACACTGCTGTTCGGACCAACCGCCTAGACCAGATGACCACCCCTACGAGTGCTGTCGGCATGGGCGGTCAGAAGCTTACCAACCTCGCCGATCCCACCGTAGCGTCTGATGCTGTCACTAAGTTCTACGCAGACAACCTAAAAACAGGAATCATAATCAAGGATCCTGTTGTCGCTGCGTCCTCTGCTGATGTCGTGGTAGCAACTGCTCCAGCGACTCTTGATGGCATCACGCTTGTTTCCGGAAATCGCATCCTACTCTGGAAGCAGACTATCGCTAGCCAGAATGGCATCTATGTCTTCACCACTGCTGGAGCAGCTCTTACCCGCTCCATCGATGCAGACAACGTCGCCAATGGCGCTGAAGTAGTTAATGGTATTGCGGTCTGGAGTCAGAACGGCGGCACAGTAAACGGTGGGCAGAAGTACACCCTTACCACTGCTAACCCCATCGTGCTTGGAACCACCGCTCTCAGCTTCCAGGCTGACAGTTCGATCATGTACCTCTCTGCTGGTGGAGCTTCTGGCTTAACCATCACTGGTACTACGATCACCGCGAATATCGACGCCACGATGGAAATCTCCGGCAACGCCCTACGGCATAAGTCGGTTGCTGCGATCAGCGGACAGTCCGCCCAGATTCTCAAGTCGGGCGGCACCGGCAACCCAACAGCTTGGGCTGCGTACAAGTACATGACAACTTTCGGCGACGGTTCCGCCCAGACGTTTGTCATTACTCACAACCTTTCAACTAAGGATGTGGTCGTAAGTATTCGCACGACTGCTGGTGACTCTGTGGTTATGGCTCCTTGGTCTGCAACTAGCACCAACACCATCACCATCAGCGTCAGCAACATTCCTTCCGCCGCTCAGTACACCGTTGTTGTGATGGGATAAACTAATGAGCACCATACCAGTTCTCGGCGATGTTGTTGCCGCCTCAGTAAACGCTGTAACTGGTCTAGCTACCGCCGTCTCACCTACAAATGGGACGGCGGCAGTTGGTGTTTCCACGCTCGTTGCACGGCAAGATCATATCCATCAGCAGACGGCTCTATTTTCAACTGGTGGACCTGGTCTAGTTCCACAGTCTACAGGCACCACGGTTTACCTACGCGGCGATGGCACTTGGGCTACAGGAGTTTCTGGAGCTACCGGTGCTACCGGAGCACAGGGCATTCAAGGTATCACGGGTGCCACGGGCGCAGCCTCAGTGGTTGCCGGTCCAACAGGTCCAGCCGGTATTCAAGGTCTAACAGGCGCGGCTGGCACTAACGGTAGTCAGGGCATACAAGGCATTACAGGTGCGACTGGCTCTACAGGGGCAGCTTCGGTTGTAGCTGGTCCTACAGGTGCCACAGGAGCCGCTGGAGGGCAGGGGATCCAGGGCATCACCGGGAACACCGGAGCAACGGGTGCGGCTGGCACAAACGGGTCACAAGGCATTCAGGGCATCAAGGGTGACACCGGGCTAACTGGCAACACCGGGGCGGCTGGAGCCGCTGGAAGCCAGGGCATTCAAGGTATCCAAGGTGCCACGGGTGCAACTGGGGCGGCGAGTGTTGTAGCTGGACCGACTGGACCGACAGGAGCAACCGGAAGCACCAGCTATCAGGCTGGGTGGGTTTCCGCAGCAGACACAAGGAACGCAGCAACCACGCCGCAAACCATCGACAAGGGCGTCACATTCGACTTCAAGGCAAACACAACCGAAGGCTTGAGTGACGGCGGGACATACTTCGGAGAAATGACCTTCCGGCAATACGGTTCAACCACTGACTGGTCCGGAGGTGCCTCCCACCAGTTAGGTTTCACTGATTCTGGGAATGTTTGGCAACGGAGTGGAACAGGGACTACCTGGGGATCATGGAAAAAGTTCCTAGACAGCACTAATTGGAGTAACTACGCAGCAGCCGCCTCCCACACCCACAGCTACCAAGCCGCAGATGGCGACCTCCTGGCAATCGCCGGACTAACCGGGAACACGGGCTACCTCAAAAAGACCGCCGCAGACACCTGGACGCTAGATACCAGCACCTTCGCTACTGGCACTGGGACGGCTTCTGGAACCAACACAGGAGACCAAACTACAATTACTGGTAATGCTACTGGATTAAGTAACAGCGGATTTGGTGCTGGAAACTTTACCTATTATCAAGATTCAGCAGCTTTTCTTGGTAGAACAGGATGGGCTGGTTATCTTATTTCTAATCATGGTGATGGTGCTTCTTACTATCACCATATTATCAGTATGCCTTTCTATTCAGTTCCTCAATATCAGAGAATGGTAGGTGGTGTAAATAGCCCCTGGTATGATTTTATTTCATCAGAAAATATAGGTAATACTGGTCTTGCTATTGGTGGAACTACTGGTTCCTTCTCTGGTCAGGTAACAAGTAATGGTAGTAATGTAATAACTGCTTCTAATATAGGTTCACAATCAGTCGCTTCAGCCGCTTATCTTTCTTCTACTTCAAGAGGCGTTTACGTAGATACAACTTATGGCTGGCAATCCTTCTCAGCCAGAAGTGCCAGTCCGAACGATGTTGCCTTTGGATTACAAAATAATGCAGGAACTCAATACGGTTATATTTATGCAGACGTAACAAGTATAGGTTTCCTGAACGGTAGTGCTGGTTGGGTTGCCGCATTCAATAAATCAACCGGAGCAATGACACAAGGTTCTATTCCAGGGACATTTGTTACCGGTACTGTTCCAGCGGCTACCACGGCTGTAACCTGCACGGGTAATGCCGCTACTGCTACTACTGCTACCAATTTATCTGGTGGTTCTGTCAATGCGACTACAGCAAACATAGGTGGAACACTCTATTTAAATAATAATGAATTACGAATGAATAAT
>SESB01000042.1_pt1 | contig 81324 bp, 75 predicted proteins | sample 3171441 | NCBI WGS metagenome assembly SESB01 (sample SAMN06051867, study PRJNA518727) | freshwater metagenome | biome: subpolar coniferous forest; feature: holomictic lake; material: water; isolation source: holomictic Lake 227, 6 m depth | place: Canada: near Kenora, Ontario | collected...
ATGCGTTTGCGGTCGGACGTGGCACGATTTTGAAAAGTGCCGAATTACCGCCGGAATTTCGAGAAGTTCAACCGATAATCATCAACAAAGCAATTTCAATGGAAGATGAAAAAAGTGCCATTCAACGCGCGTTAACAGAAAATAAAAATGTCAATGCAGCAGCGAAAAGTTTAGGCATGAGTCGCGCCACGTTTTGGCGAAAACGAAAATTGTACGTTTTTTAGGTATCAAAAATTTCTTTATTCATACAGGAATAACTTGAATGGCATTGATTACATTTGGCAAGCGCATCAGAATCACCATTTTTCCACGTTACCGGCACTAATTGAGATTGCTTAGACGGACTCAATGATAGGATATTTTTACAATCACATTGATGCACAATCACACCGCGATGAGCTGAAATGAAACCAATAATTCCTTTATCCGTCACGGGAAGACAACATAGCGCGATTTCAATTTGGATATTACTCAAACCCGTCACACATATTTCTTTAGAATAATCCCGTTTTTGATTCAGATTGACATTAACGGGCGGCTCTTTTCTCATTTCAGACGATGGCAAAATAGGAATTTCTTTTACCACTTCGGTCGGATGAATTTTAAACCAGTTACTCACTTCTTGAATCGCGTGAGGTGTTTTTAAATAAGCAAACGGCTGTGTAATCCAATTATAATTCGGAGTTATTTCTTTAGTTGTTAAAATTTCAACTTTTTCCCCCGAATTGAGCTGATAAGTAAGCGGGACAATGCGTCCGTTTACTTTTGCACCACGACAACGATGCCCGATTTCTGTTTTAAGTGCGTAAGCAAAATCCAACGGCGTAGCACCTTTCATTAACGCCACGATAAAATTAGTCGGCGTTAAAACGTAGACCGAATCACTGGCTAATTCACTGTGAAATGGTTCTTCGGAAGCCGAATCGTCTCCCTTTCTTTCTAAAAGATGGCGCAAAACAGCAATACTTTTTTCGATTGTCGCCGATTGTCGTCCACCTTCTTTGTACGACCAATGTGCCGCAACCCCTAATTCTGCGTAATCGTGCATGGCGTGCGTGCGAATTTGTATTTCAATGCGATTAAAATTTTTGTCTAAAATAATGGTATGCAACGATTCGTAACCGTTTTCTTTCGGATTCGCAATGTAATCGTCAAACTCTTTTGAAATCATTTTCCAGTGATTATGCACAATTCCCAGCACGGTATAACAATCGGTCAAATTCTCCACCAAAACACGCACCGCCAACAAATCATACAACTCATCAAAGCTCAGGCTTTTGTTCTGCATTTTTTTAAAAATGCTGTAAATGTGCTTGGGACGACCATAACAACGACAAAGAATATCTTCTTTCTCCAGCATTTGTCGCAACGTAGAAGTGAAATGTTCGATTGCGTTCTCGCGTGCTTCGCGATTTATCGATAACGATTTGGCAATTTTCCGATAAGTTGCGGGATTTAAATAACGAAACGCCATATCCTCCAGTTCCCATTTAAACTGATGAACGCCCAAACGGTTGGCAATCGGCGCGTAAATATCCAAAGTTTCTTGCGCGATAAAACGTCGAACGTCGATAGGTTCGAGCATTAAATAGCGCAACCGATGAATACGAAACGCCAATTTAATCAGAATTGCCCGCACATCTTTCGTCATTGCTAACAACATTTGGCGCAGCATTTCAGTTTGATTGGGCTGATTGACCATTTCTAATGAATAGATATTAACGCTACTCAACCAGTTTATATCTTTCACCAAACCCGCCACGGTTTTACCGAATAGCGCGGCAATATCCAGTTGTGGCTGTGCCTCAATCAAACGTGAATCACTTAAAATGGCAGCCACAATGGTGCGTAAATCCACGTTAAATTCGATTAAAATCGCGGCAACCTCCACACTATTTGTGGCGGGGTACGTTGAATCGGCTGCCAGTTCGTCTACGATAGCCAACGCTTGTTGCAATTGTTCTTGCTCATCTAAAGTGTAACGATGCAACTGCTGTTCAATTGAAATAATCACTGATTTCATAATCTATTCCAAATGACTGAGTGGCTAATCAATAAATCGTTTAGTTAAATCGCCAAACGCATCAATGCGGCGGTCGCGTAAAAAGGGCCAAATTCGGCGCACGGTTTCTGTCCGTTTTTTAGAGATTTCACAAATCAAAAGTTTAGTGTCGGTGGCGTTGGCGTGAACTAGAAATTCACCTTGCGAGCCGACAATAAAACTGTTGCCCCAAAAATCAATACCATTTTCAGAGTGTGGCGCGGTTTCAAAACCAATCCGATTGCACGAAATCACCGGCAACCCATTGGCCACCGCGTGACCGCGTTGCACCGTAATCCAAGCGTCAACTTGGCGAGCTTGTTCTTCAACCGTATCGTGTTTATCCCAACCAATCGCGGTCGGATAAATCAATATCTCAGCTCCGGCCAACGCCATTAAACGCGCGGCTTCCGGATACCATTGATCCCAACAAATCAGCACGCCTAATTTGCCAATCGACGTTTGAATCGGCGTAAATCCTAAATCGCCGGGCGTGAAATAATACTTTTCGTAAAACGCCGGATCGTCGGGAATGTGCATTTTGCGATATTTACCCGCAATGCTGCCGTCTTTATCGAACACCACGGCAGTGTTGTGATAAAGCCCAGCGGCGCGACGTTCAAAAATGGTCGTGACAATGACAATGCTCAATTCTTTCGCTAACGCCGCGAAAATATCGGTCGTTTCGCACGGAATCGGTTGCGCTAAATCAAACAGCGCGTGATCTTCAGTTTGGCAAAAATACTTGCCCAAATGCAATTCGGGCAAAACAACCAAATCAGCATTTACGGCGGCGGCTTCACGAATTTTAGCAATCGAAAAGGCTAAATTCACTTGCGGATTATCATCGCCACAGGGTTGTTGAACCGCACTCACGATTAACGTATTTTTCATAAATTAGCCTCGCGCTTGCTCAGGAAATTGCATCGTCATGCAATGCAAACTGCCATATTGTTGCACCAACGGAAGACACGGAATCGGGCATAGTTTGTGTTCGGGGAAAACTTTTGCCAAACGTTCCAGCGCGATTTTATCTTTGTCGTCACCATAAACCGGCACTAACACCGCGTGATTGATGATTAAAAAATTCGCGTAATTCGCCGGCAACGGTTCATCATCTTCATCGAAAATGGGTGTTGGCAAAGGCAGAGCAACCAAATGATACGGTTCGCCAGCAGCGGTACGGAACATTTCCAACTGCATTTTCATTCGATTCAAACTGTCGTAATGCGAGTCGTCGAGATTGTCGCAGCTGGTGTACGCAATCGTGGTCGGATTGCAAAAACGCGCCAAGGTATCAATGTGCGCGTCGGTATCGTCACCCGCTAAATTTTCTTGTTGCAGCCACAAAACTCGTTTCGCGCCTAAATGGGTGGCGAGTTGTTGTTCGATTTGTTCTTTCGTTAACTCTTTATTGCGATTCGGATTTAGCAAACAATGGCTGGTGGTTAAAATCGTGCCTTCGCCGTCACTTTCAATGCTGCCGCCTTCCAAAATAAACGCGATGTCGTGATGCGCTTTGCCTTTGAAAAACTTAGCGTTCGCTAATTTGTGATTCAGCGCGTTGTCATTGGCGAAATCGTATTTTTCGCCCCAACCGTTAAACTGAAAATTCAGATATTTCAACGCGCCTTCTTTTTCAACGGTCAAAAAAGTGGTGTCACGCACCCAAATGTCGTTGACCGGCGCGTGAACAAATTGAATGTCTTCGTGGCGTTCAACTAATTTTTCGATGTGATGTTGATGCGCGTCGTCACGGCAAACAATCAGCAAACGTTGGTATTCGGTAATCGTGTCAGCAATGATGCTGTACGTTTCTTCGACGGATTCGAGGTGGTCGCTAAAATCACCGGTGGCGTGTGGCCAAGCAATTAAAACAGCGGCTTGTTTTTCCCATTCTGCTGGAAATCGGGTCATTGGTTTTTCCTTGTTAAAATTGAAAATTGTTTTTACAACTCGATTGAATTCAACCACAAATCATGCTTATTGCACAGACTCAAAACGTGCAACGTGCCGCTGTAATTCGGTAAGGTGAACGTCGAAATCGCCACTTTATCGGTGGTCGGGTTAAAGAAATGCTCATCCAAAAACTGATAATTTTTGTCGAGCAAAATGTGTTTCACAATGTAGTGTTCAAACCCGTTCATTTCGTGCGCGGTGGTCACTTTCACGGTCGATTTTTCAATTTCAATCGTGGGCAAATGGGTGGCAATTTTGCCCGCGAAACGCCCCGCATTTTCTTTTGTGTAAAACAATCCGCCCGCGCCGAGCAATTCAGCCTGTTTTGTTTCAGCCAACAACGGCGTAGCGTTCAACGTCATCAAACCCGCACCCGCTAAACCCAATCTCATAAAATTACGTCTGTTCATTTTTCTCTCCTAAAAATTAAAAACTACTCTTCGCCCGCAATCGATAACCGCTCAATTAAAATCGAGCCAGTGCGTATATTGCCACGCAAATCGACATCGTTGCCAATCGCCACCATGTTTTTGAACATATTTTTTAAATTCCCTGCGATGGTGATTTCTTCAACGGGATATTGAATCACGCCATTTTCCACCCAAAAACCCGCTGCGCCGCGCGAATAATCGCCGGTCATCATTTTCACGCCTTGCCCCATCAGTTCCGTGACCAACAAACCCGTGCCGAGCATTTTTAACATCGATTCAAAATCACCGGCGTTCGATGTTAGTGTTAAATTCCTCACACTGCCAGCGTTGCCGGTACTTTTCAACCCCAATTTTTTTGCGGAATAAGTGCTTAACACATAATCTTTCAAAATGCCGTCACGCACCAAATCACGGGAGCGCGTGGTTACGCCTTCGCTGTCAAATGACGCGCTGCCTAATGCGCCGCGTAAATGTGGTTGCTCGTGAATATGCACAAAATCAGGAAAAATTTGTGTGTCGAGCGCGTCCAATAAAAACGTCGATTTGCGATATAAACTGCCGCCACTAATCGCGCCAATAAACGAGCTTAATAAACTTCCTGCCATTTCTGCGCTGAATAAAACGGGGCATTGACGCGGACTTAAACTGCGTCCGCCCAAACGGCGCAACGTCCGTTCCGCTGCTTTAATGCCGACTTCTCGCGCGGTTTCTAATTGTGCGGCATTTCGCGCCACGCTGTACCAATAATCCCGTTGCATATCGTCGCCGCGTTGCGCGAGAACTGAACAACTCAACGAATGGCGAGACGCGACCCGCGCTTGCAAAAATCCCAAACTGTTGCCCAATACGCTAATTCCCTGATGCGTGCTGACTGACGCGCCTTCAGAATTGCTAATTTCGGCGTGATAATCTCGCGCCGCATTTTCGCATTCAATCGCCATTTCAATCGCTTTTTCCGATGACAAATCCCACGGATGATACAAATCTAAATCCGGAAATTCGCTGGCTAATAAATCCGCGTCGGGCAAACCTGAAAATTCGTCTTCGCTGGTATAACGCGCAATGCTACACGCCGCGCTGACGGTTTCTTTGATTGAAGCCGGCGACAAATCGGTGGTACTTGCCGCGCCTTTTCGCTGACCAAAATAAACCGTTACGCCTAAACCCTGGCTGCAATGATGTTCAATTGTTTCCACAACGCCCAATCGTGCGGTGACAGATAAACCGTCGTCAACGCTCAAACCCGCTTCCGCTGCCGTCGCACCTTGTGCTTTGGCTTCGTCTAAAAGTTGTTGAACAGTATTTTTTAATTCTGCAATGCGGTCATTCTGCACAAAGAAATCCTTTTAATGTTTCGACGCTGCGGAATCAACCGTGCGCGATTTGTTAATGAAAATGTTTTTTAAGCGATCTAACGCCGAATGCAGCGTCGTGTCCATCACCGTTTCGTTGCCAATCGACACAATAATTCGCGTCAATTCTGGCATTTTGTTTTTGGTCGAGGCAATGTAAATCGGTTGAACATATAAAATCGTGTTGTTCATGGGCAAAATCACCATTCGTCCCATTTCTACTGACGAACCATTTTGATCCCACAACGTAAATTGTTCCGAAATTTCAGGATGTTGTTGCGTTAACGCCTCGATTTGTTCGGGACCATTCACTTGCACATCTTTACCGAATTTGAATACGGTCAAATTGGGTTTATACGCACCGCTACAGCCGATTTTATCCATCGTGCTGGCAATGCCGACCATGCTTAAATTGTTTCGATTAACCGGTGTCATCGCGTTAATTAAATCAAATTCTTCGGTGTCGTTACACTCGCCAAAATCCATTGTTTGATAATACGGCAAAACCGGTTTTTCGCGCACATTGGCTTGCGCCCACGTTTCGGCTTGTTCGTAAAATAATTCGGGACTTTGTTGATGATATTTTGCGTAAACTTGCATTTGAACCGTGTACAAATCGCGCGGATAACGTAAATGCGCTTTCAATTCGGCCGGCATTTCGTCCAGCGGTTTAAATAAGCTCGGATACGCGCGGTTGTAGGCTTTGGCAATCACGTCGTTCGAGTCGGTCAAATAATAATCCACATCACCATCAAACGCATCGACCGCAATTTTCACCGAATTACGAATGTAATTAAACGGTTTTTCACCGTTCAAACCTTCATTTTTCATGGGTTTTGATACCGGATATTTATCAGATAACGTGTACGCATCTTGAATCCAATAAAAACGGTCTTTCGTCATGACTAAATAGGGATCTTTATCCAAATGCAAAAACGGCGTAAGTTTGTGAATACGTTCGGTAATGTTGCGATAAATTTTCAGTTTGCTGTCTGTGGAAATGTTGGTGGAAAAAAACAGCTTTTCGTCGGCTAATTTAAAGGCAAATAACGCTTTTTTAAACGTCGAACTAAACGGAATTCCCCCATCGCCGTGATACGCTTCACTTTCCAATCGGTCGGTGCCAGCAATGCCGACCACGTTTAATTCATTCGGCACAATTGCGTAATCGTATTGTTCTTGACCGTAATAAATATCAGGATGAGCGACGGTTAAATTCACGTCCGAGTGCATATTCAAATCCCGCAAATACCACGTCAACGGCGCATCTGCCTCTTGCGCGGCAGGTGTCATCACTGCGCCGTAACCGTGCGTGTAACGTAAATGTCGATTTTCCCAATTCTGTGCTTCTTTCGGTAATTTAGAAATGTTCACTTCTCGCGCAGAAATGTTCACTTGACGGAGATGATTCGAAATCAAATAGCGGTCTTCGTCCACCGATAAAAATTTGTAATACGGACGAATTTCTTGCAGCTGTTTATAACTGAAAATAATAAATTCCCGATCCCAAACGGGGATATTTTCAAAATGCTTTTGCGAACTCCATGTTTCAATATCTTGCGCGGCATCCAGTTTCACCGTCATTTCTACCGTTTTGATATTTTGCAAATCGTACGCCGCGAGGGTCGCGTTGATGTTGTGTTGCATAAATTCTTTTTCGGCTTTAACCGGATTCGGATTCACCACAAAACGTTGCAACGCATCCGGAATAAACTGCAAATTCGGCGTTTGCCAAACTGCTAAAAATACCAATAGTGACATCCACAACGGCAGCGGTTTATTGTGTTTTTCAGAATGAACAAATTGAATCGCCACCAGCGCGAAAATTAAAAATGTCGCCATCGCCGCCCAAATTAACGGAACAAAATAACGCACTTCAATAAATCCAGGTCCGAAAAAAATCGGTTCGTGATTATCGGTATAAAGCAGTGCGAAGCGTTCCAGCATAAAGCCCCACAGCACAAACGCCACCACAAAACCAATCAACAATGTTAAATGAATTTTCGCGCCTTTCGGATAACTTTTGCGCTGATTGGGAATGTAAGTGTGTTCCAACCAATACAAAATGCCCACCATGACAAAAATTAACGAGGCGGTGATTAACAACACTTGTTGAATGAGTTGATAAGTCGGATACGAGAGCATATAAAAACTCACGTCGTTGCCGTAAACCGTTTCTTTTACGCCCGATGTATCGCCGAAGAAATACATCAAGGTCGATTCCCATTGATCATAAAATGGCGTGGCAATCATCAACGCTAAAAATAACGAAATAGGCGTATAAATTTTCGCCGAGCCACTAATAAAAGTATCGGCAAATTTTTGAACGCGGCTATTTTCTGAATTACTCAAATTTTCGGCGGAATTCAAGCCTAAATAACGCGCTGCCAACCAAAAATGGGTAAAGAAAATGATGAAAAATGCCAGCGTCACGCCACCGGAAAGAAAAAATTTATACAGTAAGCGCAGCCAAAAATACGATTCTAATTTCAGCGATTGATACCACCACAGGTCTACAAAAAAATCGATAAAAATAAAATGAAAGGCAACGAATAAAACCACTGCAAGCGCGATTGTGCCGCCCAGCAACGCGGGTAAAAATTTCAAATTCCGCATGGAGTTCCTCTTTAAAATAAAAAATAATAGATTAGCGTCATTCTAACTTAAATGCCGCGATAACCCGAAGTAATTGGATAGCGGCGGTCACGTCCAAAGGCGCGTTCGCTAATGCGGATTCCGGTTGCTGATTGACGGCGTTTGTATTCGCTCCCGTCCACTAAACGAATGGCGCGTGTGACGTGTTCGAGCGAAAATCCAGCGGCGATAATTTCATCAGCGGTTTGATTTTGTTCAATATAACGCGCCAAAATCGGATCGAGTATTTCATAAGGCGGCAACGAATCGGAATCTTGTTGATTTGGTGACAATTCCGCCGACGGCGCACGAGTCAGTACGCGCTCTGGAATGACGGGCGAAATCGAATTACGAAACCGCGCCAATTCATAAACCAACAATTTTGGCACATCTTTCAACGGCGCAAAACCGCCACACATATCGCCGTACAACGTGGCATAACCGACGCTCATTTCGCTTTTATTGCCAGTGGTTAAAAGCAATTTTCCTTGTTTATTCGACATCGCCATCAACACGACACCGCGACAACGCGCTTGGATATTTTCTTCTGTGGTATCGGCGGGCGTATTAGCAAAAGTTTTCGCCAATATTTCGGTGAACGCTTTTACCGCTGGTTCAATCGGAATCGAATGGTATTTCACGCCCATCATGTCAGCTTGAATTTTCGCGTCATCGTTGCTCATGTCGAGCGTATATTTTGACGGCAACGAAACGGCTTCAACATTCTCCGCGCCCAACGCATCAACCGCTAACGCTAACACCAACGCTGAATCAATGCCGCCCGACAATCCTAAAATGGCACCTTTAAAACCATTTTTGCGAACGTAATCCGCCGTGCCGAGAACGAGGGCTTTATAAATTAAAGCAAATCCCCCAACCCCCTTCAAAAAGGGGGCTTTCTTTTGTCCCTCCTTTTTGAAAGGGAGGCTGAGAGGGATTTGCTCTAAAGGCTGACCATTTTCAAATTCCACCACGCTGATTTGTTCGACAAATTCTTCCGCCCGAAAAACGATTTCACCTTTCGCATTGACCACAAACGACGCGCCATCAAACACCAATTCATCTTGCCCGCCGACCGCATTCACATAAACAATGGGAAGTTGTGCGGCTTTCGCGTGCGAGCTGATTAACGTTTCACGTTGTTGTGCTTTGCCCGCATGAAATGGTGAAGCATTAAGCGTCAATAAAATTTCTGCACCCGCGTCTTTGGTCGCTTGCACCATGTCGCAATGCCAAACATCTTCGCAAATACTCAAGCCAATAAATTGACCTTTGAACTCAAACACGACCGGTTTTTCGCCCGCCGTAAAATAACGCTGTTCGTCAAATACACCGTCATTCGGTAATTTTTGTTTGCGATAAATGGCAGAAATGCAGCCTTCCGACAAAACCGCCGCACTGTTATACAACTTTTCACCATCAAATTCGGGAAATCCGACCACAATTCCAATGTCTGGCGCGATGCTTGCTAGTTCAAATAGTGTGTTATTAGCTTCAGTTATAAAATCCCGTCGAAACAACAAATCTTCGGGCGGGTATCCTGTGAGCGTTAATTCTGGAAATACAATTAAATCAATCACTAAGGCGTTTTTTACCTTCGTTACGATTTCAATAATTCGGTTAAAGTTTGTGGCAACGTTGCCGATTAAACTGTCAGTTTGAACAAGCGCGATTTTTAGGGTCATGACTTTTTAGGTAAAAGGTTCAAAGGAATCTGCCTGCAATCATAACCTAAGCATCGAATTTTGTACTGACGATTTGATGGCACTAATTTTATTTTTATAACAGGTGAAACCCATGAAAACTGAACAAGACAATAGCAATGATTCTGTCTGGTGGAATTTTATTGAAGCCCTGAGTGACGAATTTATTAACCAAACCGGTTTTGGCATTTATGCTCACATTACACCGTTAGATGTACATCATGTTTATGAAGAATTTCAACAACATAAAGCTCCAATTCGTAGTTTTGCGCGTCAATATGTTCGCACTTATGTTTGATGGCTTTAAACGTGACGCTGCTGTCTTTTTGATGTAGCAGCGTCTATTTTTTAATTTAAATTTAGCTTTGATTACGTCATGAAAACACTTTCTCATTCTTTGTCCAAAAACGTTTTACCGTGGTTTAAACCGTTGATTCTTCCTGTTGCATTGGCTTTATTATCAGGTTGTGCGGGCGATATGGATATTAAACCTGAACCGGTCGCGCGTCCCGTTGTCAAACACAGTGCGAATACACCGGCGGTAGATTATGCGTTGAGTTTTCAAGGTGCGCCGTATCATTATGGCAAAGCGTCGCCGGAAGAAGGGTTTGATTGCAGTGGTTTTGTGAAATATGTGTACGATCATAATGGCGTGCATTTGCCGCGTACCGTGCGTGAAATGTCGAATGCGTTAACGCCTGTAGCGAATAATAATATCCACTCGGGGGATTTGTTATTTTTTAATACCAGTGGCGATTCCGCGTCACATGTGGGAATTTATGTAAATGAAAATAATTTTGTTCACGCGCCCAGTTCTCGCGCGGGAAAGGTGATGGTGTCGAGTTTGAAAAATAGCTACTGGCGCGAGCGATTTATTGATGCTCGTCGTCCACAGAAAAATTGAAAATGGCACAAAATCTAACTCTTTGAATGGTCACTTTTAAACATTCACCTCCAGCGTCAATATTCTAAAATTAAGCATAAGCGCAGACAAAAGTCTGCACTCCACGCCTATTTCAACAACGTCACGACACGTTCTAAAATTCTTCCCAATCATCATTGTCCGATAAAAATATTTCTTTTGCCTTCGCTTTCGGCGACGAAATCACTTTTTTCACAGGCGTACTTTTTTTTACGGTCGAAATCGTTTCTTTCACCAATTTTCGTTGACCACGTTCATTCCCTGTTTTGAAATGCGCCAGTTCTTTGGCTAAGTGTTGCGTTTGCGTTTCGAGTGATTCAGCCGTAGCGGCAACTTGTTCAACTAACGCCGCATTTTGTTGTGTGACATCATCCATTGACGCAATCGCTTGACCAACTTGAGAAATTCCGGCACTTTGTTCATCGGACGCGCTGGCAATTTCAGCAATAATCGTGGTAACACCTTGAATAGCACTCACAATATCTTGCATCGTTTGACCAGCTTCGGCGACTTGCTTGCTACCACCTGAAACCCGTTCAACGGAATCACTGATTAAACGTTTAATTTCACCAGCGGCATTCGCGGCACGTTGCGCCAAATTCCGAACTTCAATCGCCACCACCGCAAAACCTTTACCTTGATCACCGGCGCGAGCCGCTTCGACTGCGGCGTTCAGTGCCAAAATGTTGGTTTGAAAAGCAATGTCATCAATCACCGAAATAATATCGACGATTCGTAAAGATGATTCGTTAATGTTGTCCATGGTGCTGACAACTTGCTTGACCACGATGACACCTTTGTTTGCGGTTTCTGTTGCGCCAACCGCGAGGGTGTTGGCTTGTTTCGCATTTTCACTGTTGTGTGTGACGGTGGAAGTCAATTCGTGCATACTTGCGGCGGTTTCTTCTAACGCGGCGGCTTGTTTTTCAGTGCGACTCGCTAAATCATTATTTCCCGCCGCAATTTCTGTGGATGCCGCCGCAATCATGTCCGTCGTTTCTTTAATTTCCGCCATTAAACTTTTTAAATTGTCGGTGGTATTATTGATACCGATTTTCACATCATTGAAAATTCCCGCGTAATCTTGAGTGATTTTTTGTGTCAAATCGCCGTCAGCTAACGCACCGGTGACTCGCACAACATCCTTTAAACCACTTTCGGTGACGTTAGATAAACGATTTAACGATTCGGTAATGGTTTTGGTGAAACCGGTTTTCCCCGTCATGCTAATTTTATAGCTAAATTCGCCTTGGTTTGCCGCTGCATCAACCATCTCTTGAATTTCATTTACGATTTTCGTTAAAGCAGTCACCGTGCCGTTTACACCTTTTGCGGTTAAACCAAATAACCCTTTGTAATCTTTGGTTACTTTTTGAGTTAAATCGCCTTTTGATAAGGCTTCAGAAACGCGAATCGTATCTTTAAATGCCTCTTCAACAATGTCACTGAGTTGATTTAACGCACTACCAACCTCTTTTCCAAATCCCTGTTTATCAGTCAGATTCATTTTTTGACTAAAATCACCCCGCGCTACGGCATTAACAATCGTTTCAATTTCTTGAATCAGTTGATTCAAATTGGTTTGCATGGTTTGCATCGCGCGTAATAACACGCTGATTTCATCATTGGTTTCAATCACAATCCGTGAACTTAAATCACCGTAAGCAATTGCCGTGGCGGCTTTTTGCGCGTTATCGATTGCGCCCGTGATGCTCCGAATAATCGCCAAACCAATAACAATAGAGAACCCTAAACCGAAAACTAAAGTGATGATTGAACCGATTAAAATCATGTTATAAAGTTCTTGCGCGGCATCGTAAGTTTGTTTTGAAATATCAATTTGAATTTTGATTAAGTTATCAATGTCTTCAGATATAGCATCAAAAAGTGGGCGAATTTCTACAGTAATCAGTTTTTTAAGAATTTCAGTCTCGTTTGCTTTTATCAAGGGTGTTGCGGGCAATAATGCTTGATTGTTATATTTTTCGTTGTCTTTAAAAAACTTATCAGCCAGAATTTTTTCTTCCGGTGTCAAATAAGTCGCCATGTAATCCTTCCAAAGATTATCAACTTTAACGATGTTTTCTTTAATCGCTAAAGTATTCCGCTCATTTTCTTCAACGCTATCAAAAACAAACCCGGCATTCACTTTTAATCGTGACTCAATTTCCAATGCTTTAATTTCGGATAATTGTGTAACAGGCACTAAGCGATCTTTATAAATGGCTTGTAAATTATCGTTGCTGTATTTAATACCAAATAGACCCACTGCACTTAGCACAATTGCTAAAATGGACATCGCGCTGATAATTGAAATCAGCCGCGAGTGAATAGAAAAATTGTTAAACATAAAAATTATTCCTAAAGGTGAAAAATAATTGAGGCGTGATGGTTTGAATTATCACTTAATAGTGACGTTGTATCGACAGTAATTTAGAATTCGTGAATACCAACCTTAAAAATAAAATTATGAATTATCTATTTCGTCTTTTAACGGCACTGACTATTGCGGGATTTTCGTCGCTTAGTGTTGCACAACAAAACCTATTTAACGTACCGTCTTCTGATATTACTGAAAAAGGTAAAGTGTTTTTTCAACAGCAATTCAATCTCAGTAACGTGTCCGGCGCGAGTAATACGACGCTTGATTATGGTTTAGGCGATGAATTAGAAATGGGGATTAACATTTTTAATATCGATTTGTATCCGACCAATGAATTGCAAAATCCGCACATTTTGGCGAATTTCCAAAAAGGTTTTACCCTCAACGAGTATTACAAATTCAGTTTTGGTACGCAAACCGGATTTACACCGCCGGCGTACAATAAAACCATTGATATACCGAGTTTTTCCTATTTAAACAACGCCGTGCATTTAGAACATTTAGGGAATTATTATTTAGGCATGTATTACGCAAATCATGCTTACGCCGGAGAAGGCGATTCGTTTGGCGTGATGGCAGGTGTGGAATACCCGTTAATTGAAAAAAAGCTACATTTACAAGGTGACATATTGACGGGTAATAACGCGATTAGCGTGGCGGTTTTGGGATTTGTCATTTTTCTGCCGCGCGATTGGCAATTATCCTTTGGCGCACAATTACCTTCGCCCACCAGCGACAACGATTACGGTGCAGTGTTTGAAATTACAAAGTTGTAGTAGGAGATTTTGCGGGGTGTTTTGAAATTAGTTGTTTTTAATCAACGGGTGTATAGTTTTTATGCCGAGCCGTTTTAACGTAGTGATGAGGCAAAATAACCAAAGGGGATTGAAAATGTACCAGACACACGAAGTTGTTCAGGAACTGATAGAACTGATAAAGGCTAATAATTGGGAAGATAAATTCGAGGCGGCGATTAAAAGCACGCATCAACAACACGTCCCCCAAGTCAAACACATCAAAAATCTTCAAGACTATTTAATGTGGCTTAACGAGCTGCTTCACTGGGTTCCTACAGAAGATTATCCTGGTAAGGAAATTTACAATCGTCTCGCAGAATTTTATTTCATCTTCGATCAGCCGCCTCTTTTAGCATTACAAAATAAAATCGTTCCGCGAGATTACGCACCACCTTCGACACAACTTTCTAATTGGATGGTGATTTACGCTCGCGCCATGGGCGCATTTCTGGATACGCCGGAATCGCTCACGCCCGAATCGCTTGAATCCATGTACAACTCGCCCAATTACAACATGAGCGATTATATTTGTCCGCACGGCGGCTGGAAGAGTTTCAATCAATTTTTCGCGAGAAATCACAAGCCGGGCATGCGACCTGTCGCTGCGTTATGTGACCAAAGTATTATCGTTTCGCCAGCGGATGCCGTGTTTAAAGGGCAATGGGAAATTCGCACAGATTCGCACATCACCATTAAAAATCTGCATTGGAAAGTACAAGAATTGATGGAAGGTAGCCCATATAAAGATAGATTTAGAAATGGGCTTTTTACACACAGTTTTCTAAACACCACCGATTATCACCGACAACACACGCCCGTTGGCGGCAAAGTGTTGGAAGCGCGGGTAATTCTGGGACAAGTATATTTGGATGTTTGCGCGGTTCCCGTTGAGCATGACCCCGACGGCAATTGCACAGTAAAAGGAAAGCGGCGACTTGAATTGCCCGACGATGCGGGCTATGAATTTACGCAAGCGCGAGGATTAGTGGTGCTTGAAACGCCGATTGGTTTGGTGGCGATATTGCCAATGGGTATGGCGCAAGTTTCTTCGGTTATCGTCACGGCAGAAGTTGGCGTGACCCTTCGCAAAGGCGAAGAAATTTCGTACTTTCAATTTGGCGGCTCAGATATTGTGATGCTTTTTGAAGCATCAAGTAATGTCAGTTTTACCGCTTGCCCCGATGTTCACTACAAACAAGGCACTAAAATCGCTCAGGCATATCCTGTCCTTTAAAATCAAAAATGGATGAGTTTCAAGCAAGCTCATCCATTGCAAATCGCACATAATTCCCGCCGTCTGGTATCATTTCACCCATCTTTTTACCGAAACAAACTCACTAAAATGAACAGAACCGACTTATTTAAAAAACACCTCGCACAACGCATTCTTATTCTCGATGGCGCGATGGGAACCATGATTCAAAGCTATAAACTCGACGAAAAAGATTATCGCGGCGAACGTTTTGCGAATTGGCAAACGGACGTGAAAGGCAATAATGATTTGTTGTGTTTGACGCAGCCCGACATTATCAAAGCGATTCATAGCGCGTATTTTGAAGCGGGCGCGGATATTGTCGAAACGAATACGTTCAACTCCACCACGATTGCGATGGCGGATTATGAAATGGAATCGTTGGCGTATGAACTCAATTTTGCGGCGGCGAAAGTGGCGCGTGAAGCCGCTGACGAATTTTCAACACCTGAAAAACCGCGTTTTGTCGCAGGTGTTTTAGGGCCAACCAATCGCACCGCGTCGATGTCGCCGGACGTGAATGATCCCGGTTTTCGGAATATCTTTTTTGATGATTTAGTGATTGCTTACACCGAAGCCACGAAAGCGTTAATCGATGGCGGCGCGGATTTAATTTTGATTGAAACCGTGTTTGATACCTTGAACGCGAAAGCGGCAATTTTTGCGGTGGAAAGTGTATTTGAAACTTTAGGTTTTGCGTTGCCGGTGATGATTTCTGGCACGATTACCGACGCTTCGGGACGCACGCTTTCGGGTCAAACTGTTGGCGCGTTTTGGAATTCATTGAAACACGTCAAACCGATTTCGTTTGGTTTCAATTGCGCGTTAGGTGCGACCGAATTACGCCAATATATTGAAGAATTATCGAACATTGCAGACACGCACGTTTCCGCTCATCCAAATGCTGGGCTGCCGAATGCGTTTGGTGAATATGACGAAACGCCTGAACAAATGGCGGCTGAAATTGCGGATTGGGCGGCAAGCGGTTATTTAAATATCATTGGCGGCTGTTGCGGCACGTCGCCTGATACGATTCGCGCCATTGTCAAAGCGGTTGAAAAATTCCCGCCGCGCCAAATTCCTGATATTCCCAAACATTGCGGTTTATCAGGTTTAGAACCGTTAAACATTACCGCCGAAAGTTTGTTTGTGAACGTGGGCGAACGCACCAATGTCACGGGTTCAGCCGCATTTAAACGCTTAATTATCGAAGGCAATTTTGAAGCCGCGCTAGACGTTGCGAAACAACAAGTCGAAAACGGCGCACAAATTATCGACATCAATATGGACGAGGGAATGCTCGAATCCAAAGACGCCATGGTGCGTTTTTTGATGTTGATTGCGTCTGAACCCGACATTTCAAAAGTGCCGATTATGTTGGATTCGTCAAAATGGGACATTTTGGAAGCGGGTTTAAAATGTATTCAAGGCAAAGGCGTGGTCAATTCGATTTCGATGAAAGAAGGCGAAGCCAAATTTATTGAACACGCCAAACTCGTGCGACGTTACGGCGCGGCGGTGATTGTGATGGCATTCGACGAAGCGGGACAAGCCGATACGAAAGAACGCAAAATTGAAATTTGCCAACGCGCGTACAAAATTCTCACCGAACAAATCGGTTTCCCGCCCGAAGATATTATTTTCGACCCAAACATTTTCGCCGTCGCCACAGGTATCGACGAACACAATAATTACGGTGTGGATTTTATTGAAGCAACCCGTGAAATCAAACGCACTTTGCCGCACGCGCTGATTTCGGGCGGCGTGTCGAACGTGTCATTTTCGTTTCGTGGCAATAATCCTGTCCGCGAAGCGATTCACGCGGTATTTTTATATCACGCAATTAAAGCGGGCATGTCGATGGGCATTGTGAACGCGGGACAACTCGCGCTTTATGAAGATATTCCACGCGAATTACGCGACGCTGTTGAAAACGTGATTTTGAATCAACACAACGGCGACGGCACCGATATGTTGCTCGCATTGGCAGAAAAATATCGTGGTGACGGTTCGATTGAAGTCAAAAAAGAAGATGCCGAGTGGCGACATTTGCCCGTCAATCAACGTTTGGCGCACGCGCTGGTGAAAGGAATTACCGATTTCATTGACGAAGATACCGAAGAAGCGCGTTTGCAAGCCGAACGCCCGTTGCACGTTATCGAAGGCGCGTTGATGGACGGGATGAATGTGGTCGGCGATTTGTTTGGTGCGGGCAAAATGTTTTTGCCGCAAGTGGTGAAATCGGCGCGAGTCATGAAAAAAGCCGTCGCGTATTTAATGCCGTTTATGGAAGCGGATAAATCTGCCGCCGACCGTCAAAGTAACGGCAAAATTTTGATGGCAACCGTGAAAGGCGACGTTCACGACATCGGCAAAAACATCGTTGCCGTAGTTTTGCAATGCAACAATTACGACGTGATTGATTTGGGCGTAATGGTTTCAGCCGAAAAGATTTTGCAAACTGCGCGGCTTGAAAAGGTTGATATTATTGGTTTGAGCGGTTTAATTACGCCGTCGCTCGATGAAATGGTTCACGTCGCCAAAGAAATGCAACGCCAAGGTTTTACGATTCCGTTGTTGATTGGTGGCGCGACGACTTCTCGCGCTCATACCGCTGTGAAAATCGAACCGCATTATAAAAATGCCGTGGTTTATGTGACCGACGCATCCCGCGCGGTGGGCGTGGCGAGTAATTTGTTGAGCGGTGAATTAGCCACCGATTATATGGCAAGCATTCGGGCGGAATACGTTGAAGTGCGTGAGCGTCACAAAGGCAAAGAAGCCAAAACGCTGCAACATTCGTTAGAAAATGCGCGTAAAAATAAACACGTTTGGACAAATCACCCCGCCAAACCGTCATTTTTAGGCGTGAAAGTGATTGACGATGTGTCGCTCGAAACGCTGGCAAAATATATCGATTGGTCGCCCTTTTTTCAAACGTGGGAACTCGCGGGCGGTTATCCGAAAATTCTAAATGATGAAGTGGTCGGCGATGTGGCGCGTAAATTATTCGCCGAAGCGCAAGAAATGCTCGAAAAAATTATTGCTGGAAATTGGCTAGAAAACCGCGCCGTGATTGGTTTCTTCCCTGCAAATTCGGTGGATGATGATATTCAATTATATGCGGACGAATCACGCCAAGAAGTGATTGAAACGTTGCATCATTTACGTCAACAAAACGTGAAAGCACCTGGTCGTGCAAATTTTTGTTTATCGGATTTTGTCGCGCCAATCGAAAGCGGCGTGGTGGATTATATCGGTGGATTTGCCGTGACGACGGGGATTAACATCGAAACGAAACTCGCTGAATTTGAAAAAGGCCATGACGATTACAGCGCGATTATGTTGAAAGCGTTGGCGGACAGATTAGCTGAAGCGTTTGCGGAGTACTTGCATTTGCTGGTTCGCAAAGAATACTGGGGTTATGCCAGCGACGAAAGTTTAGATAATGAAGCGTTGATTCACGAAAATTACAAAGGCATTCGTCCTGCGCCAGGTTATCCGGCGTGTCCTGACCACACTGAAAAAGCAAAATTATTTGCGTTGTTGAATGTGACTGAAAATACCACGATTGAATTGACTGAAAACTTTGCGATGTATCCGGCTTCAGCGGTAAGCGGTTGGTATTTCGCGCATCCACAATCGCAGTATTTCAACGTGGGTAAAATTGATAAAGACCAGCTCGTGGATTACGCCCGCCGTAAAAATATGACAGAAGATGTTATGGCACGGTGGTTGGTGGCACATTTGAATAATTAAGCAGAAATTTCAGCGTTCCCACGTTTCGACGTGGGAACAAGCACAACTCAAACAGATTGCTCCGGAATCGTGAAGGTCAACACCCGATTCGTGTAATCGGTTGTCATTTTCGTTGCATTTGCAGTGCCTGGTAACGTCAAAATACAATGAATCCTGCCAATGAAACGCTCACGCCGTTGATATTTACCATTATCCTCATTACTTTCTTTCGCACTTTCCGTTTTCATCAAAACTTCCGAAAGGATGATTGCCGTGAAAACACGAAAATGAATCACCGAAAATTTGCTCCATTTGCGCCTGCATACGTTGTATTTCTTCGTAAAGATTCCAAAATTGATTATCAGAAAATGGATCGATTAAAGTGAGTTTGAAAGGGAAAATTGCGGGTAAAAGTGGTTTTTTAATCGGTTGCCAAAAAGGTGAATCGTCTTGTTGGCTTAATTGTTTTATTTTGTCGTTTAACTGGAAAATCATGTAAGTTTGCACGCCCACTACGATGAGTAACACAGCTCCCGCCACCATAATAACTTGATCATTCATTTTATTTCTCCCATTTGCACAAAACAAATCGAATACGGAACATCCCTGTTCTAATGCTTTACTCTACAGAAAATCTACTCTTCCGTAGAAATGGTGATACGTTTTGGCTTCTCAGCCTCGCACTTAGGAATCGTAATTTCCAACACCCCGTTTTTGAATTTTGCGGCAACGGTTTCTGAATTAGCAGACACACCAGGCAAACTAAAACGACGATAAAACGCACCTTGTGTACGTTCCACCCGCTTGTAACCTTCTTTTTCGGTCTTCGATTCAGAATATTTTTCACCCTTAATCGTTAAAACACCTGCTTCCAGATTAAGTTCAATGTCTTCGGGTTTCACGCCTGGAATATCGGCGTGAATCACAAATTGATTCTCTTCTTCCTTCACATCAACTGCTGGCATCCACTCAGCTGTTAAAAGTGAACCTTCACCGAACTCATTGCCCAGATTAGTGAAAGAACGTGATAACTCTTTTTGTAACTGACTTAGCAAACCCAAAGGTTCATAACGAATAATAGCCATGATGCGCTCCAAAAGTTTATTGAGTAATTCAAAAGAAATTCAAACCAATCACCGAAAAAACAGATTCAAATCGGCAATCGAAGGATACAACTTTTTTTGGTGGTGAGCAAGTATTTATTTTGTATCGTATTTTTATTTTGAAGTATTAAAAAAAGCTGTTACATTGGCAAGATAGCTAAAAGCTACCATTGGTAATCAGCAAGTAATTCACCGATCTTCCATTCAAATAAATTACTTTTTGACCCGATTTTTTTTCAAAAAAAAACCGCCTCAGCATGATGCAAAAGGGCGGTTTTTTATTTTGGAAAAGCGGCAGAAAACTATTTAATTAAACTCAGTAAAACACCCGCTGCTACTGCCGAACCAATTACGCCTGCCACGTTTGGCCCCATTGCGTGCATCAATAAAAAATTATGTGGATTGCTTTCTAAACCAATTTTATTCGCTACTCGCGCTGCCATCGGCACAGCAGAAACGCCCGCCGCACCAATTAACGGGTTAATCGGTGTATCGCTAAATCGATTCATCAATTTTGCCATCATCACACCGGCTGCCGTTCCAATCGCAAATGCCACCGCGCCTAACGCTAAAATGCCCAGCGTTTTGACTTGTAAAAATGCTTCAGCACTCAGTTTTGAACCGACTGCTAATCCTAAGAAAATCGTCACGATGTTAATCAATTCGTTTTGTGCCGTTTGACTTAAACGATCGACCACACCACTTGCATTCATTAAATTACCCAACGCAAACATGCCCACCAACGGCGTGGCAGAAGGCAACAATAAAATCGATAACAATAACAACGTGAGTGGAAACAGAATTTTTTCGGTTTTGCTGACGTGACGCAGTTGCTGCATTTCGATTTTGCGTTCAGCTTCGGTCGTCAACGCCCGCATAATGGGTGGTTGAATTAACGGCACCAACGCCATATACGAGTAAGCGGCAACGGCAATTGCACCGAGTAAATCGGGTGCGAGTTTCGACGCGACATAAATGGCGGTTGGTCCATCTGCGCCGCCGATAATGCCAATCGCCGCCGCATCTTTCAGCGAAAATTCCAAACCTGGAATGATATTTAACGCCAACGCGCCAATTAACGATGCAAAAATACCGACTTGCGCCGCTGCGCCTAATAATAACGTTTTAGGATTGGCAATCATCGGGCCAAAATCGGTCATCGCGCCCACGCCCATAAAAATCAGCAACGGAAAAATGCCTAACTTAATGCCGTAATACAAGAAATGCAGAATGCCGCCTTCTTCAGCAATGCCCGCAACAGGAATGTTACTCAAAATTGCGCCAAAGCCAATCGGCAATAATAACAATGGCTCGAAGCCTTTTTTGATTGCTAAAAATAACAATAAAAAGCCAATGAGCATCATAAATGCCTGACCACCGGTAAAGTTATAAATGCCGGTGCTGTGCCACAATGAAATTAAATTTTCCATGACAACCTTTATAAAGAAACTAACACATTGCCACCAGCCACCGCGTTGCCTTCTTTCACATGAACTGCGCTGACTACGCCGGTGAATTTAGAACGAACTTCGGTTTCCATTTTCATCGCTTCCATTAACACAACGACATCGCCTTCGTTTATTTCGCTACCAACATCGACTAACACTTTTAAAATGTTACCCGACATTGGTGCAGCAATGGTTGCGCCACTTCCCGCAACAGCCGCTAACGGTGCCGCATGATGGGAAACCGCTTGGATATTTAACGCCGTTCCGCCTGCCGCCACGGCAACATTGAAGTTTTTGCCATCGACATTGACGGTGTAGGTTTCAACGCCTGACTCTTTTTTCGGTGCATTGTCAGCGGCAAACGCTGCGGCATCAGGTTTAGGTTCAAATGCGCTCGGATTATTACGATTCGCCAAAAACTTCCAACCTACTTGTGCAAATAAACCGTTAATTAAAGCGTCTTCTTCCACATTTCCGGTCAATTTTACATTTTCAATTTTGGCTTTTTCTTGAACATCGGCAATCAATTTATCCATTTCCGCGTCGATTAAATCGGCTGGACGACAAGTAATCGGCTGTGCGCCATTTAAAACTTTGGCTTGTAATTCAGCATTCACGGGCGCGGGAGTTACGCCATATTCACCTTTTAAAACGGCGGCGGTTTCTTTGGTAATCGATTTATAACGCTCGCCATTCATCACGTTCATCACGGCTTGCGTACCAACAATTTGCGAAGTCGGCGTAACCAACGGAATGAAACCCAAATCCTCACGCACGCGCGGAATTTCTTTCATCACTTCGTCAAATTTATCCGCCGCACCTTGTTCTTTAAGCTGACTTTCCATATTGGTCAACATGCCACCTGGCACTTGCGACACCAAAATTCGACCGTCAACGCCTTTCAAACCGCCTTCATATTGGGCGTATTTTTTACGCACGTCGCGAAAATAATGCGCGATGTCTTCGAGTTTAATTAAATCCAAACCTGTTGCCCGTTTTTCGCCTTCTAAACTGGCAACGATGGTTTCGGTGGGGCTGTGACCGTACGTCATACTCAAAGATGAAATCGCGGTATCGACGTTATCAACGCCTGCTTCGATGGCTTTAATTAACGTGGCGACGCTTAAACCGGTGGTCGCGTGGCAATGTAAATGAATCGGAATCGCCGTACTTTTTTTCAATTTCGACACAAGTTCAAAGGCTTCGTACGGTTTCAATAATCCCGCCATATCCTTAATACAAATCGAATCCGCGCCCATATCTTCAATCGTTTTGCCTAAATCCAGCCACGTTTGTAACGTATGAACCGGGCTGGTCGTGTAAGAAATGGTGCCTTGTGCGTGTTTGCCCGTTTGTTTAACCGCTTTAATCGAATGTTCAATGTTACGCATATCGTTCATCGCATCGAAAATACGAAATACGTCAATGCCATTCACCGCGCAACGCTCAATAAATTTATCGACCACATCGTCGGCATAATGGCGATAACCGAGTAAATTCTGACCGCGCAATAACATTTGTTGTGGCGTTTTCGGCATCGCCGCTTTTAATGAACGTAATCTTTCCCACGGGTCTTCGCCCAAATAACGAATGCACGCATCAAACGTTGCGCCGCCCCATGATTCAATTGACCAGTAACCGATTTCATCTAATTGAGCGCAAATCGGTAACATATCTTCGGTACGAATGCGCGTAGCTAAAATAGACTGATGTGCGTCACGCAAAACCACTTCGGTGATGCCTAATTTTTGGGTGTTAATAGCCATTTTTAATATCTCTCCTTTTGCTGTCCAGTTTTTATTAGCAACTGTTTAGCGTTTGATTGGCAAGGGTTGGAAGGTGTGATTAAGTATTAGTGGGTGCTGCGATATTGGTGTATCGCGGCAGTTATCGCGGCGATATAACTTTTATCGATCGCGGTATTTTTGGCAATAGGAATGCTGATGCTGGATACAGGTTCTTCAGGGAAGTAACGCTGTATCAATCCAGACATCGTGTTGATAACGATGACAAGCATGGTCAAAAATAAAAACACAATGCCCATGCCCGCAAACATCAATTCTATGCCACTGCTCATAAGTTCTGTCATGATTGCTCACTCGGTAAAAATTGTAATCGGTGCATTGTATTATAATTTTTAATTGTGCGTGCGTTGTCGATGTAATTTTTTGAGTGCAACGGGCAACACTTGACCTCCTCCCAGCCCTAAATGGAACGGGGATTCCTTATTGCTAAGGAGCGGGCGACTATCGCTATTACCTGCGGGTTTCTGCTGCTGACCGCCTTACCGCACGGTTCAATTCACAGACTCTAGCCCGCGATAGACCTCGGGTTAACACATTGATTGCGCCGACTACGTCAACGTTATTGTTATAGCCACATTCCACACAAACGAATTTAGCTTGTGTCAGATAGCGATGCGTAATTTTGGCTTTTTGTTTGAGCCAGTTTTGCGAAAACTTCTTTTTGTGTTTTAACTTGCGTTGCAACATGGCTAATTTTTCAGCCGATTTTTTGAAATTATTCAACAGTAGCAAATCACGCCGAGTATGCCGCTACATACCCGACCTGAAGAGACAGGGTCTTGCGGCATTTTTGATAAATCGGTCACTTTAATGGATAATGCGCCCTAATTTTTAGACTATTTGTAACACCATGAAAAAACAACTCGAAACCCTTATTTCTCAAGCTGTCGCGGCATTAAAAGCGCAAGAAATTTTACCCGCCGATTTAAATCCTACCGTTCACATTGAACGCACCCGCGACACGGCGCACGGTGATTTTGCTACGAATATCGCGTTAATGTTGGCAAAACCAGCCAAAACCAATCCGCGCCAACTGGCTGAACAAATTATTGCCGCGTTACCGATAAACGAAGCGATTTCAAAAGTTGAAATTGCGGGCGCAGGATTTATCAATTTTTTCATGAATTCCAACGCGCAATATCAAGTCATTGCAGACATTCACGCGGCAGGTAGATTGTTCGGTAAAAGCCAAATCGGCGCGGGCAAAAAAGTTCAAGTCGAATTTGTATCCGCAAATCCTACAGGGCCTTTGCACGTTGGACACGGACGCGGCGCGGCGTATGGTTCGGTCGTGGGAAATTTATTAACCGCCACAGGTTTTGACGTGCATCGTGAATACTACGTCAACGACGCGGGACGACAAATGGATATTCTAGCGACCAGCGTTTGGTTGCGCTATTTAGAAGCCAGCGGCGAAACATTCATATTTCCCAGCAACGCTTATCGCGGCGATTATGTGCGCGATATTGCTCAAAAATTAGTTAATCAACACGGTAAAAAATTCGCCCATTCAAGCGAAATCGTTTTCGCTGATTTGCCACTTGATGAACCCGAAGGCGGCGACAAAGAAATTTACATCGACGCGCTAATTTCACGCGCCAAAGAATTACTGAACGCTGATTACCGCGTGGTTTTCGATACGGGTTTGAATGATATTTTGGACGACATCAAAGACGATTTAGCCGAATTTGGCACGACTTACAATCAATGGTTTTCAGAACGTTCGTTGATGGATGACGGTTCAATTGACAAAGCCTTGGCGGTTTTGAAGTCGAATAATTATTTATACGAAAAAGACGGTGCGATTTGGTTTAAATCGAGCGAATTGGGCGACGAAAAAGACCGTGTGGTGATTCGTGATAATGGTCAACCGACTTATTTTGCGTCCGATATTGCTTACCATTGGAACAAATTGGAACGTGGTTTTGACGTGTTAATCGATATTTGGGGTGCGGATCATCACGGTTATATTCCACGAGTTCGAGCGGCTTTGACCGCTTTAGGCGCAGATGCCACAAAATTAAACGTCTTGCTCGTTCAATTTGCCAGCTTGTGGCGTGGCGAAGAAAAAGTGTCTATGTCCACGCGCTCTGGTGAATTCGTAACTTTGCGCGAATTGCGCGACGAAGTGGGCAGAGATGCCGCGCGGTTTTTTTATGTGATGCGCCGTTCTGAACAGCACATGGATTTCGATTTAGAACTCGCGAAATCAAAATCAAACGAAAATCCTGTTTTTTACGTTCAATACGCACACGCCAGAGTTTGCAGCGTGTTCCGTCAATTGGGTGAAAAAGGATTTACTCAAGATGTAGCGTTAGGAATGGCGAATTTAGCCGAATTGACAGCCGAACACGAAACCGCATTATTGACGACGTTGGCGCGTTATCCCGAAGTGATTGAACGTGCCGCGACGCAATATGAACCGCATTTAATCATTAACTATTTGCGTGAATTAGCGACCGATTTTCATACTTATTACAACGCGCATCAATTTTTAGTCGAGAGCGACACGGTACGAAATGCACGCTTGAATTTAATTGCCGCCATTCGACAAGTGTTGGTCAATGGCTTGACGTTGTTAGGCATTGGCGCACCCGAAGCGATGTAAATGACCAATCAAAATCGTACAAATCGAAACAGAAATTCGCGCAAACGTCCGCCTGAAAAATCGGGCGGCGCGTTTAAGTGGATGTTGATTACAGGCTTGCTGATTGGTTTAGTGGTTTTGGGCGTGTATTTAAAAAGTAATGGCTTGAAAAAACTGAAACAGTATTTCCCCCAAAATCCAATCACTGCGCCTGTCACGCCTATTTCTCCGATTGTAAAGCCTGAAGTTTCATCGGGTTTGTCACCTGAAACGGTGGAATCATTGGAAAAACAGCCCGATGTTAATTTATCGCCCGAAGCTGCAACGGAATTAGAAAATGGGTTAATGCCGCAGTTTGATTTTTATACGATTTTGCCCGACAAAGAAATCGTCGTGCCAGATCATGAAATTGTGACCCGAACACGCGAAGAGCGTGTAAATTCATCTATCGTACCCCCGACGGATTCGCCTATTTCCACCATTCCTGCTGAAGTACCCACTAAATCGGGAATGACTTACATGATGCAAGCAGGTTCGTTTAAAGCTACTCCTGATGCAGAAAAAATGCGGGTGAATTTAGCGTCAATGGGCATTGAATCGCGGATTGAGCGGGCGAAAGTGGGTGACGTAATTTGGAATCGCATCAAAATCGGACCGTACACACAAATGAGCAGTGTCAGCGCAATTCGGGCGCGATTGCGACAAAGTGGCATCGATGTCATTGTCACCGAAACCGGCGGCGAACATTGAAAATAAACGCTTTTTATCTCACAAATTTTGAGGTTGTCATTAAAATGTTCAAAAAATTAAGCGTAATTTTAGCGATTAGCAGTTTAGCGGCGTGTGCAACCAGTCCGACGGGACGAAATCAGCTTATTTTTATGCCCGATACGCAAATGAATCAAATGGGTTTGCAAGCATTTGATCAAATGAAAAAAGAAAAACCCATTAGCAGCGACGGGCAATTCAATCAAACCGCGCAATGTATCGTAACGGAACTGACACGCGGCATGGGGCAGAATTGGGAAGTGGTCGTTTTTGAAGATAAAACGCTCAATGCGTTTGCGTTGCCAGGCGCGAAAATCGGCGTTCACACCGGCATGATGGAATTGGTCGATAATCAAGACCAACTCGCGGCGGTTTTGGGTCACGAAGTCGGACACGTTTTGGCGCGACACAGCAACGAACGCGCGTCGCAAGAAACGTTGGTAAAACAGGGGATGTCGATGATTGGGCAAACCGAATACGGGCAAAATCCTTTGATTATGGCGGGTCTGGGTTTGGGCGCACAATATGGTGTTTTGATGCCGTACAGTCGCACGCACGAAAGTGAAGCCGATATGATTGGCGTAGATTTAATGGCGAAAGCGGGTTTTGATCCAACGCAAAGCGTCAATTTGTGGCAAAAAATGGAACAAGCCGCGCAAAATCAACCGATTGAATTTATGTCTACCCATCCCGCACACGCCACGCGCATTCAGCAATTACAAGAACACATGCCGAAAGCGTTGGAACTTTTCAAACAAGCGCAAGCGGCTGGCAAAATCCCGAAGTGTCGATAAATCATGAATCCAAATTTAAAAAACTTACACCCTTATCCATTTGAAAAATTGGCGCAATTAAAAAACGGCATCACACCGCCGGCGAATAAATCGCCGATTGTGTTATCGATTGGCGAACCGGCTCACGCTACGCCGCAATTTATCAAAGATGTTTTGATTGAAAATCTAAACAGCATTTCAAATTATCCCACGACCAAAGGCATTCCAAAGTTACGGGAAGCGATTGCCGATTGGTTGGGTAAACGTTTTACCTGTGACGTGAATCCTGAAACCCAAGTTTTACCCGTAAATGGCACGCGCGAAGCGTTATTTTCATTTGCACAATGTGTGATTGATGCGGCAAAAAATCCGCTCGTTGTGATGCCAAACCCGTTTTATCAAATTTACGAAGGCGCAGCGTTATTGGCGGGTGCAGAACCGTATTTTTTAAACACCACGGCTGAAACCAATTATTTGCCTGATTTTGCAACCGTTCCTGCTGAGGTTTGGCAACGTTGCCAATTGCTTTATATTTGTTCGCCAGCAAATCCGAGTGGTTCCGTGATGAGCGTGGCTGATTTTGAAACGGTTTTAACGTTGGCTGAGAAATACGATTTTGTGATCGCATCCGACGAATGTTACAGCGAATTGTACGATGATGAAGCGAATCCGCCTGTCGGACTTTTGGAAGTCGCGGCGAAAATGCGGAATAGCGATTTTAAACGTTGCGTAGTATTTCACAGTTTGTCGAAACGCTCGAATTGTGCGGGTTTGCGCTCGGGATTCGTTGCCGGTGACGCAGAAATTTTGAAAAATTATTTTGCGTATCGCACTTATCACGGTTGCGCGATGTCAGTCCCGACGCAATATGCCAGCATTGCCGCGTGGCAAGATGAAGCACACGTTGTTGAAAATCGGCGTTTGTATCGGGAAAAATTCGCGGCGTTTGTTGAAATCTTGAACGATGTTTGCGATATTCAAAAACCACCTGCGAGCTTTTATATTTGGCTGAAAACGTCGATTTCGGATACCGATTTTACGCAACAGCTTTTTGCTCAAGAAAACGTCACGGTTTTACCCGGCAGTTTTTTATCGCGTGAATTTGCTGGCGTAAATCCCGCCGCGAATCATGTTAGAATTGCCCTAGTCGCGCCACTTGCAGAATGTATTGATGCCGCGCACCGTATTAAAAATTTCATTAACCATTTACCAAAATAATCATGACCAATTTAGAAAATACCATTAACGCGGCATTTGAAATCCGCGCTGAAATCACCCCTGCAAACGCCACGGCTGAAGTCCGCGAAGCCGTGACCGAAACGATTAACTTACTCGATAGCGGAAAATTGCGCGTCGCTGAAAAAATTGACGGCGATTGGGTCACGCATCAATGGTTGAAAAAAGCAGTTTTATTGTCATTCAGAATCAACGACAACCGTGTGATGGACGGCGGCAACACGCGCTATTACGACAAAGTTGAAAGCAAATTTTCAACTTACAGCGAAGCGGATTTTGCTGCCGCTGGTGTGCGTGTCGTGCCAAATGCGGTGGCGCGTCACGGTTCATTTATCGGGTCGAGCGTTATTTTAATGCCGTCTTACGTCAACATCGGCGCGTACATTGACACCGGCACGATGGTCGATACTTGGGTGACGGTCGGTTCGTGCGCTCAAATCGGTAAAAACGTGCATTTGTCAGGCGGCGTGGGCATCGGCGGCGTGTTAGAACCGTTGCAAGCGAATCCAACCATTATTGGCGACAATTGCTTTATCGGCGCACGTTCCGAGGTGGTTGAAGGCGTGATTGTAGAAGACGGTTGTGTGATTTCGATGGGCGTTTATATTGGTCAAAGTACCAAAATTTTCAACCGTATGACGGGTGAAATTACTTATGGACGTATTCCAGCGGGTTCGGTTGTCGTATCGGGGAATTTACCTTCGGCGGATGGTTCGCACAGTTTGTATTGCGCGGTGATTATCAAACAAGTCGATGAACGCACCCGCAGCAAAACGGGCATTAACGAATTGTTGCGCGATTAACATTTCGTTAATTTCGTTATGTGTGGGCGGGTTTAGAACCCGCCCCTACCGTTCAACCTTTGTTGCAACCCTTCGGTACAATCCACGATTTTTTCAATACGTCATTTTTCAATTCCGCATTCACCGGAATCTTTTCACCCGTGATACTTTCAATTTTCGCCACCGACACCAAATAACTGTCTAATTTAGAACGTTGCGCCGCCGCACTATTCGGCACAATCCACGCAATCACTTGTTCATTATTCAATGTGCCACGAATCACCACTTTCCAAAACGCATCGGGCGTTTTGATACCGTGCGATTTTACAAAATAATCATCTTTCGTGTTATTTCCCCAAATCACACCGCCAATCACCAACAATTCATCAATGTCGCGGTAACATTCAATAATTTCTTCGGTCAATAACCATGCGCCCCGATTCATCGTCGCGGCTTGTGGCAAAATGTTGGTCATGAAATTGCTGTCGGTAATGGCTTTTTGCGAATAATCCAAATGATTCGCGGGTACTAAATGCCCGCGATCATAATTAAAACCGTACGTTTTCGCGCTCGTTTGTTGGCATTCTTTCGGAACATTGGAATCCAAAGAAAACTTTTCGACCCGCGACAAATTGCCCACATCGCGTTGCGCGTTATATTGAAATTTTACCGCGCCGTGCTGATTGCAATCGAGCCACAAGGTAAAACCGGTGTAATCCACGCGCTGGATTTTTGCAGCGTAATTTGTAGAAGTCGTTGCCGCTTGAACGCTGCACGCATTACAAAAAATAACCAAGGGTAAAAGTAAAAAGACCGGACGGAATAGTTTCATTGAAATAGTGTGACTGAAGAATTGGATTAGAAAAGCATAGTTTAACACACAGCAAAAAACCGCCCCCAGCGTGTGCGGAGAAGCGGTTTTTTGTGTGTTACTTGCAACCCATTTTCACAAAAAAGCTGTGCTTAATGTCCTGCATCATTTTTGAATTGACAGTTGCCAGATATTTGATAAAAACATTTTTGTGCAACGTAAAATTTTACCGCGCCGGGATTTTATTCACTGCATTCAAATTCCATGGCACCGTTTCAATTGTGCCTTCCAAATGATTTTCGGTTTTATCATCAAAATCACTCAAAAAATCCAAACCGGTTTGCGCTTCCACCGTGTCAATCGTGGTGATAAATTGTGAAATCGGTTCTTTGCCGGTCACGGTTTGCGGCATGATAAACGCCAACGCAAACGCCGGTTTACTGTCGCTTTCTTCGGTGACGTAGATTTTGTAAAACGCTTTCGGAATATCAATATGCCACAATGCCGACGACATTTTTTCAGGATTATCACCAAAAATCGGCCCGGTAATGACCCACACTTTACCGAAATTTTTCGCGAAAAAAGACAACTCCGCTTCTTCCAAACGTTGCCAAATTTGTTGATTTAATTTTGGCCGTTGCGGACTAATATTCGTCATCAAAAAACTGTCGGCTTGCCCGTATTTTCCGTACAACGTACTCATGGCGTGATTCGGCGCATTATGCCCGCGATCAAAACCGCTGTTGGTGTAATCGTCGTGACTGACGCGATTTAGTCCACGCCAATCCGTTTGAAAACGCGCCGGACGTTTCAAGCGTGGCGCGTTATCGGCAACCGGCGTGAGCGCGTATTCCACCCACAACGGATTCCCGCGCACATCCGAATAACCCACAATAAAACCGTTATTTCGCAACACCCGAAACCAAGTTTTGCTATTCCACGTTGAAATCGCTTGTGGCGTGCCTTGATACATTAACGCCGGTCGCGCCACCCACATTTCATAACCGTAACCGCATAACAACAACGTCAAAATCGGCATGATGACACGCGGATAATTCTGAACTAACCGAAAGGCGGTGAGAAAAAGTTGCAGTGTTTTATTCATCGTTTCGACATTTAACCCAGACTTTTGCTGGCTAATTCAAACACATCGTTAGAAATATCTTTCGTGTCGATAATCCGTTGCAATTGCGCTTTCATCAACGATTGGCGCGACGGTTCAACTTTGCGCCACGCGGTTAACGGCGTAACCATTCGTGACGCAACTTGTGGATTGATGGCGTTCAGTTCCAAAATTGCATCGGCTAAAAACGCATAACCTTGACCATTTGCCGCGTGAAAATGAAGCGGGTTTGTTTGCGAAAATGCGCCAATTAACGACCGCACCCGATTGGGGTTTTTCATATCAAACGCGACATGCGAACGTAGAGCTTGCACGGTTTCAAACGCATTCGCCGCTGGACTACTCGCTTGCAACGCAAACCATTTATCAATCACCAGCGGTTCATTTTGCCATTGGGCGTAAAACTGCGCTAAACACGCTTCTTTTGCCGGATGATTATTGTGAACAATCGCCACCAACGCCGCCATTTGGTCGGTCATATTTTTAGCATTTTCAAATTGCGACTGCGCCAACGCATGAATTTCAGCCGATTTTAATCGACTCAAAAACGCCAAACAGGCATTTTTCACGCGCCGACGACCAATCGCTTCGGGACTAAAATCGCCCGATTCATCTTGGTGATTCGCCAAATAAATTTGGGCGTGTTGCGTTTGGAATATTTCTGCCAACGTTTTCAACACGCCTTCACGCGCCCAATGAATGCCTTCAAAATCGGCAATCGTCATGCGTTCGGCTAAATAATTTTCCGAAGGTAACGACAGCAACAACGAAAAATACGCCAAATCGTCAATCGGTGAATTCAGAACTTTTTCAAACGTCGCCAACAAAATCGGATTTACGTCAGAAGATTTGCTTTCAACCAAATCCAAAATAATGCGTTCAGCCACAGATTGCGCCGCGTCCCAACGATTAAACGAATCGCTGTCATGTTGCGACAAAAACGCCAACTCTTCCAAACTGCGCGACATTTCAACATTTACGGGCGCAGAAAATCCGCGCAACATCGAAACAATCGGCGCAGATTCCAGCGCGTCAAACGTGAACGTTTGTTCCATTTTATTGAACTGCAACAGCGTTTCGGGCAACAAATCTGCGCCCGTTTCAGCGTTCAACAAACCGATTTTAATCGGGATTAACAGCGGTTCAGTTTGATTCGGATAATTTTGTTTTAAAGTCAGCGCAAACGTTTTTGTGGTCGAATTATAATTTGTCGAAACATTCACAACCGGCGTTCCGGCTTGCGAATACCAGCGACGAAATTGGCTCAAATCCACGTCGTTCGCGTCTTGCATCGCGTTGACAAAATCGTCACAGGTGACGGCTTGTCCATCGTGGCGTTCAAAATACAAATCGCTGCCACGTCTAAAACCGTCCACGCCTAACAACGTGTGCAACATTCGCACGACTTCCGCGCCTTTTTCGTAGACCGTGAGCGTGTAAAAATTGTTGATTTCAATGTAAGCGTCGGGGCGAATCGGATGCGCGAGCGGACTGGCATCTTCGGCAAATTGGCGCGTGCGAAGTTGCGTCACGTCTTCAATGCGTTTCACCGATTTTGACACGCGGTCGGCGGTGAATTCTTGGTCGCGAAACACCGTGAAACCTTCTTTTAAACTCAATTGAAACCAGTCGCGGCAAGTGATTCGGTTGCCCGTCCAGTTGTGAAAATACTCGTGCGCGATTACGCCTTCGATGCCTTCGTAATCAAAATCCGTGGCGGTATCGGGTCGCGCCAACACGAATTTGGTGTTGAAAACGTTTAAGCCTTTGTTTTCCATCGCGCCCATATTGAAATGGCTGACGGCAACAATCATGTACAAATCTAAATCGTATTCGCGCCCATAAACCGCTTCATCCCAGCGCATGGCGTATTGCAACGATTGCATGGCGTGAGCGCATTTGTCTTTGTCGTGCGCTTCGATGAAAATTTCTAACTCAATTTCACGTCCTGATTGCGTGGTAAAGGTGTCGGCGACGCATTCCAATTGACCTGCAACCAGCGCGAACAAATAACACGGTTTCGCAAACGGATCATTCCACGTCACCCAATGTTGATTATTTTCAAATTCACCGCTGGCGACTTTGTTACCGTTTGACAGCAACACGGGGAATTCGGTTTTATCCGCTACAATTGTAACGGTAAATTTCGTCATCACGTCGGGACGGTCGAGAAAATAAGTGATTTTGCGGAAACCTTCCGCTTCACATTGCGTGCAAAGCATTCCGTTCGACAAATACAAGCCTTCCAACGCGGTATTTTCTTTCGGGTTAATCGTGTTTTCAATCATCAGCGTGAACGTTTCAACTTGCGGCACGTTTGAAATCGTCAACGTTTCTGCGGTTTGAATGTAATCGGTTAATTCGATTTCATTCAACACGACACAATTCAAAATCAATTTTTCGCCGTGTAAAACTAAATCTGCGCTGGCATTTTCGCAAGTAGAATTCCGTTGCAACGTCAGCGTTGAAAGCACTTTTGTATTTTCAGCGTCGAGCGAAAAATGCAGTTTTACGTCGTGAATTAAAAACGCGGGAACGGTGTAATTTTCGCGGTAAATCGTTTGGGGAGATTGAGTAGTCATAAGTTTTTTTAAAATAAAAGTGATTAAAAAAGTGGGTGCAGTGTGGCGCGTTCAGATGATTGAGGAAATTATTCCCGATAACTCGCGCTCGCGCTGGCGGTTTCCCACAACGTCACTTCGGTAACGTGAAAACCGTTGGCTTGCAAATGTTTGAAAATCATTTTGCTTAATACTTCAGCCGTCGGGTGTTCATCCAAGACCAAAAACCGCTCGTTGTTTTGAATCAACGCGGGAATAATCGGGTCGTCTTTGTGCAACAAAAAATTGTGGTCGAGGTGCGTATTCACATAACTTTCGACGCATTCTTTCACGTCCGAAAAATCGCAAACCATACTTTGGTCATTCAAACTTTCGTGCGTAATTGAAATCGCCGCTTTGACGCTATGCCCGTGCAAATGCCGACATTTCCCGCCGTGATTCATCAGCCGATGCCCGTAGCAAAAATACACTTCTTTGGTAATCGTGAACATTTTTAACCCTTAATTGTTTTGATGGTGGTGGCGATTTCATATTCGTCGGCGGCTAATTTTGTGACACGCACCACTTCGACAAATGCCGTAAAGGCTGGCGTAATCGTATTTTGTGGTGTGATGTTGATTTCTATTGCTTTGCCTTCGTCGATCGATTGTGCCGCGATAAACGAGATACCGGAACCGCTTAACGATGAACAGCGGGCAGAATAAAATTCGGTAGAATCAACTAATCGATAGTGCATTTCACTATCAATACTGATGCGGAGATAAGCGCGTTTTTCGTCATGTTTCATTTTATTTTTCCTGTGTTAAAACGATGAATGCGCGAAATTTTACTATAAAATGGCGAACTACATTTTTACCTTTTCACTTTTGAGCGTTTTGCATGAAAAAAGACATTGTTTTAACCGGAATCACCACGACTGGCACGCCGCATTTGGGCAATTACGTCGGCGCGATTCGTCCCGCCATTAACCTCAGTCAGAATACCAACGTCACGCCGTTTTATTTTTTGGCGGATTATCACGCGCTGATTAAATGCCAAGAACCGCAGCGCGTGCGTCAATCGAGTTTAGAAATTGCCGCGACGTGGTTGGCGTTGGGTTTGGATACGAATAACGCGGTTTTTTATCGCCAATCTGACGTGCCAGAAATTTTGGAATTGACGTGGTTATTGACTTGCGTCACGTCGAAAGGCTTGATGAATCGTTCACACGCTTACAAAGCAGCGGTCGCGGAAAATGAAGATGATGATGCCGATAAAGGCATTACGATGGGTTTGTTTAGTTATCCGATTTTGATGGCGGCGGATATTTTGCTATTCAACGCGAGCAAAGTTCCGGTCGGTAAAGACCAGCTGCAACACATCGAAATGGCGCGGGATATTGGCGCACGTTTCAATCATATTTACGGCGAACATTTCACCTTGCCGGAAGCGGTGATTGATGAAAAAGGCGCGATTTTGTCAGGTTTGGATGGGCGCAAAATGAGTAAAAGTTATCAAAATACCATTCCGTTGTTTGAACCCGAAAAGAAATTGAAAAAATTGATTAACAAAATTAAAACCAATTCGCTCGAACCGCACGAACCGAAAGATACCGCCGATTGCACGCTGTTCAGCACCTTTCAAGCGTTTGCGAATGCGGAAGAAATTGCCGATGTTCGCCAACGTTACGCGGCTGGAATTGGTTGGGGTGAAATGAAAGCCATTTTGTTTGAAAAAGTGAATGCCGAAGTCGCCCCGGCGCGGGAACGTTACGAAGCGTTATTGTTGCAACCGAATCACATCGAAGAACAATTACAAATGGGCGCGGCAAAAGCTCGGGCAATTAGTCAGCCGTTTATTGCTCAACTGCGCGAAGCGGTGGGGATTTCACGGTTTTAAATTTAGGGGTACGACTTGTAAAATTTTTAGCGTAAAACTTACACTCAGCTTTTATTCGTTTAATCAAAAGGAAAAATATCATGCAAATCCAACTTCAAATTAGCATCGACGATAATTTCTTGCTGTCGCTCAAAGAAAAGAAAGACGAATTCATCAAGCAGATGGTATTTCATCACGCTTTGATGCTTTATCGAAAAGGCAAACTCAGTTTGGGCAAAGCGGCTGAATTAGCAGGGTATGACAAAATCTCGTTCATTCAAAAATTACAGCACGACGGTGAAGTAATTTTTGACTACGAAAATGAGCTAACCGTTCAAATGGCGACTTCGGCTGACCATGTGTTGACCTTAATGGAAAGCCGATGAAAGTTGTCACCAATACCACGCCAATTTTGTCACTTTCTGCTATTAACCGCCTGTCATTGCTGAATGAACTCTTTGGGAAGTTTTATATTCCCTGTGCCGTTCATCAGGAAATTAAAGCCAAAAATAGTTTGGGTTATTCTGAAATTGATCGCATGGATGTTGAAATTATTGCCGTGCAGAACAAGGATTATCTGAATTTATTGTGCAATGAACTCGATAAAGGCGAAGCAGAAGCTATTGTTTTGGCAAAAGAATTGAACGCCGATATTTTGGTGATTGATGAGCGATTAGGTTACAAAATCGCACAATCTCAACAACTGTACCCAATTGGCACGCTGACCATTTTGGAATTAGCGAAAAAGAAAAATCTTATCGAGTGCGTCACGCCGTTGCTGGATGAGTTGATAAGCAAAGGTCGTTGGTACAGTAAAAATGTGCGCGATAACTTTCTCAAACAAATCGGCGAATTGTAAAACGCCCTCACAACTACAAAAAAGTAAACACGTTGAAAACTCATCGACGCTAACGTCGCCGACAAACAACTGTTTATTGCTCAACCGCGCGAAGCGGTGGGGATTTCACGGTTTTAAAAACAAAACCGCCCGCTTTTTCTGAAAAACGGGCGGATACTTAGCTAGAAAACGTCGCCTTGCTTACCGACATTTTGTTGGGCTTTTTTGTTCACTTCAATCGGGTTCGGTAAATCCATCGTCGCGCCTTCGAGCAACTCTTCAACGCACACGACTTTAATTTTGGGGTAAGTGTTGCCCGTGAATGCGTTGGTATATTCGCCTAGTTGTTTGCTGTATTTAACAAGATTATCGGCACGATATAAGCAGAGAAAAATCCCGCACGCCGCGCCGTCACGAGTTACAACCCCGTGTAATTGGTCAAGCATTGCTGGTACAACTTTCTTGTCTGATTTCACGCTAAAAATAACTTTTTCAGTTTCAACTGCGCCGTTTTCGATGCGGTCTGCAATGTACGCAATGCCATCAATGCCGCCGTCTTTGCCTTTCTTATCGTTAATCATGCCACGATTTTTTGTGTACGCTAACACCATCCATTTCTCGAACTCTTTGCGGGTTTTGTCATCCACTTTGTTTGCTAATGCCACCGCGCTCGCCATATCTTTTGGTACACCGCAAATCGTGATATTTTCTTCAGCTACACTTGATGCGTCGTGGTCTTCGAGGCGTTTCAAAATCAACGCAATCGATTGATAAGTTATATCAACACCAATCCATTTACGTTTTAAGCGTTGAGCCACGGCAATCGTCGTGCCGCAACCGCAATAAGCATCTAAAACAACATCGCCTTCGTTTGAACTGGCTTTGATTATTTTTTCTAATAATTTTTCTGGCTTTTGAGTTGGATAACCCATGCGTTCTTTTGCTGATGGCGCGATAAATGGAAGTTGCCAAACATCGTTTTCTCTAACTCCTTTTTCATCGACTTCACCATTACTAACTAAAACTGGTTCTGCGCCTTTTTTAAATCGATGCAAAACTCCCTGTTCTTTACGCGCGATTGAACCTTCTGTGTAATCGGTGTAAGCCACGTTAAACGTGTGATTTTTGCTTTTAGCATAATAAAAAATAACATCATGCAGACTTTGAAACTTTTTTGATTTGCCCGTCCATCTTCGGTAATGCCAAATAATTTCATTTAAAAATTCACCACCATTCGGGCAAAAAACAGCATCGCAAACCAGCTTTAAATAGTGGCTCGCGGTGGGGTCGCAATGCAGATAAAAACTGCCCGTCGGTTTTAACACGCGGTGAATTTGTGCAATGCGGAGCGTCATGCTGACCAAATACGCAAACAATGAATCTTTGCCCAGCACAATTTCTAAGCCTTTGATTAAATCAATACTTTGCGTGGTCAATGCGCCGCCGACGTTGGCTTTAATTTCTGCCAGTCCTTGAACTGCGCTGTCGTTCCAAGTCCAAGTGTCAATAAATGCCTGAGCTTGCGCGTTGTTTTCTTTTTCTTTGCCGACATTCAAATAGATTTGGCTGTAATCGCGGTTTGAATTAAAAGGCGGGTCGATGTAGCACAAATCGACGCTTTCTTTGTCGATGTGATTGCGTAAAACGTCTAAGTTGTCGCCGTAATAGATTTGGTTTTTCATAGCAAAAAGGCGGTGAATGTTATGAGTTTTGTTTTCATTTTTGTGCCTCGTGGTGGTTAAGAAAATGTTAATTATGGTTTCGTAATTCAGCGACGGCTTCAATGTGCAATTAAATCTGGATGCAATTTCACCCATTCGCGTAAAACATCATTCATTTTGGCTTGCCAGTTTTCGCCTGTGGCTTTGAAAATGGCGATAATGTCAGAATCTAAATTGACGATTTCTTTTGATGCAAAACCGCGTCTAATCAAAATGCCATTGTTATATTCGTCAGCTTGTTCAAAAAACGCATCCGTTAATTCAGGCGCGTCGTCTTCATCAATCCAATCTGTGTCCGTAAAATTCTTGTTCGCGTTCATTAGCTTTTCTCATTGAAATAATACGGCGATTTTCGCCGCGAGGTGTCCAAACGACAACAACCATTCGTTCGTGTAATTTACCAAACGTAATAAAACGCGGTTCATTGTAATCTTGTCGATTATCGGGTGCTGTGAATTGATGCCCAGCAAAAACTTTTTCTGCATCGGCAAAATCTAAACCACGTTCTGTTAAGGTTTTGTCACGTTTGTTTGGGTCGAATTCAATCAACATAATTTTATTTTCATTTTTAAAAATTATTTCGTGGGGGCGGATTTAGAACCCGCCCCAACAATTTAAACCTCGTGATAAATCGCCGCGCCTTCGTTTAAGAATTCTTGCGATTTTTCGTCCATGCCCGCTTTTAACGCTGCTTCGTCGGCAATGCCTTTTTCAGCGGCATAATTTCGCACGTCTTGGCTGATTTTCATCGAACAAAAATGCGGTCCACACATCGAACAGAAATGCGCGACTTTTGACGATTGTTTTGGCAAGGTTTCATCGTGGAATTCACGCGCTTTTTCAGGGTCTAAACCGATGTTAAACTGGTCTTCCCAACGGAATTCAAAACGCGCTTTTGACATCGCATTGTCTCGCGCTTGTGCGCCAGGATGCCCTTTGGCTAAATCTGCCGCGTGCGCCGCGATTTTGTAGGTCACGATTCCTTCGCGCACATCTTGTTTATTCGGCAAACCCAAATGTTCTTTTTGCGTGACATAACACAGCATCGCGCAACCGTACCAACCGATATTTGCCGCGCCAATCGCTGACGTAATGTGATCATAACCAGGCGCAATATCCGTTGTGAGAGGTCCTAATGTGTAGAACGGAGCTTCGCCACATTCTTCGAGTTGTTTTTCCATGTTGACTTTAATCATGTGTAACGGAACGTGTCCAGGGCCTTCAATCATGGTTTGCACATCGTGTTTCCACGCAATTTTTGTCAATTCGCCCAGCGTTTCGAGTTCGCCAAATTGCGCCGCGTCGTTTGCGTCATAAATCGAACCTGGACGCAGTCCGTCACCCAATGAAAACGCCACGTCGTAGGCTTTCATGATTTCGCAAATGTCTTCAAAGTGCGTGTAAAGGAAACTTTCGGTGTGATGCGCGAGACACCATTTCGCCATAATCGAACCGCCGCGCGACACAATGCCCGTCATACGTTTTGCGGTTAACGGAACGTGATGCAAACGCACGCCTGCATGAATCGTAAAATAATCCACGCCTTGTTCGGCTTGTTCAATCAACGTGTCGCGGAAAATTTCCCACGTTAAATCTTCGGCTTTGCCGTTCACTTTTTCGAGAGCTTGATAAATCGGCACCGTGCCAATCGGCACCGGCGAATTACGCAAAATCCATTCGCGGGTTTCGTGAATGTTTTTGCCGGTCGATAAATCCATAATCGTGTCGCCGCCCCAACGAATGCCCCACAACATTTTTTCGACTTCTTCTTCGATTGACGACGTGACCGCAGAATTGCCCAAATTGCCGTTGATTTTCACCAAGAAATTACGCCCAATAATCATCGGTTCTGATTCGGGGTGATTGATATTATTGGGAATAATCGCCCGACCACGCGCCACTTCGTCACGCACAAATTCAGGCGTAATCACGTCAGGAATCGACGCGCCAAACGAATCGCCAGGATGTTGGTCTTTCCACAAGTCACGCATTTCTTCCATTTTTTGGTTTTCACGAATCGCGATAAATTCCATTTCAGGCGTGATGATGCCTTGGCGGGCGTAATACATTTGGGAAACGTTTTTGCCTGCTTTGGCGCGACGCGGTTTGCGAACCAACTCAAAACGCAATTCGTCCAAACTGGTGTCGGCTAAACGTTCTTTGCCATATTCTGAACTCGGTTCAGGTAATTCTTCGGTGTCGTCACGTTCCAAAATCCACGCCGCACGCATTGCCGCTAACCCTTTTTTCAAATCCACTTCCACGTTTGGATCGGTGTAAACGCCCGACGTGTCGTAAATATAAAGTGGGCCATTTTTTTCGACGGTGCCAAAATGAACAGGCGTATCCGAAAGCGTGACTTTACGCATGGGAACTTGAATGTCAGGGCGTGAACCTTGAACGTAGATTTTTTCTGATGCAGGATAAGAATCGATTTTGATGCTGCTTGCTGCGGTAATGTCTGTCATGTTTGCTCTCTTTAAATTTAAAAATATAAAAAAAGCGCAGGGAAGTTTTTTAAGGCTTCCCTGCGCTGGTATTAACCAAAAGTTCAGGTTCAAAGGGTTTTTTCTCAGCCTTGCAAAAAAACAAAGCACCCCTAGCCATTATGGACGGTAGTAAATTAAAGGATAAGGCGGCGAATTGCAAACCTACAAAAATTGTCGGTAAAATTCGCGTTGTGGCAATCTTGAATAATATCATCCGCGCGTGAACCGATTTTGCTAGAATAGCGCAAACAAACTTCGTGCGGATTAGCTACATTGTTGGCAAATCCGATTTTTTTACCCTCCAATTACAAAAAGTAGCCCGTGGATTTAAAACATATTAGAAACTTCTCCATCATTGCCCATATTGACCATGGCAAATCAACGCTCGCCGACCGTTTCATTCAACTTTGTGGCGGCTTATCTGACCGCGAAATGTCCGCGCAAGTTCTTGATTCAATGGACATTGAACGCGAACGCGGCATCACCATTAAAGCGCAAAGTGTCACGCTGGATTTCAAAGCGGCGGACGGTGAAACGTATCAATTAAACTTTATCGACACGCCTGGACACGTTGATTTTTCGTATGAAGTGTCGCGTTCTTTGGCAGCGTGTGAAGGCGCATTATTAGTGGTCGATGCCGCGCAAGGCGTTGAAGCGCAAAGCGTAGCGAATTGTTACACCGCGATTGAACAAGGTTTGGAAGTCGTGCCGGTTTTAAACAAAATCGATTTACCGTCGGCTGAACCCGAACAGGTGAAAAACGAAATCGAAGAAGTCATTGGCATTCCCGCTGACGAAGCGTTGATGATTAGCGCGAAAACAGGCTTGGGCGTGAAAGACGTTTTAGAGCAACTCGTGTTGAAAATTCCACCACCAAAAGGTGATCCGGACGCGCCGTTGCAAGCGTTGATTATTGATTCGTGGTTCGACAGTTATTTGGGCGTGGTGTCGCTGGTTCGCATTATGAATGGCAGCATCAAGCGCAAACAAAAAATTATGATTATGTCCACGGGCAAATCGTTTTTGGCTGAAAAAGTCGGCGTATTCACGCCTAAACGAGTTGAAAAAGATATTTTAAACACTGGCGAAGTGGGCTTTTTAGTCGCAGGAATTAAAGATATTTTTGGTGCGCCCGTCGGCGATACCGTTACCTCGTCAGAAATTCCAGCAACCGAACAATTAACGGGTTTTCAACGTGTTCAACCGCGCGTTTTCGCAGGACTTTATCCGGTTAGTTCCGACGATTACGAAGGTTTACGCGAAGCCTTGAACAAATTGAATTTAAACGATGCCTCGTTGCAATTTGAACCTGAAACCTCGCAAGCGTTAGGCTTTGGTTTTCGTTGCGGATTTCTAGGAATGTTGCACATGGAAATTGTGCAAGAACGCCTTGAACGCGAATACGACGTTAATTTAATCACCACTGCGCCGACCGTAATTTACGAAGTGATTACTCAAACCGGTCAAACCATCATGGTGGATAATCCGGCGAAATTGCCCGAAAACGGCACCGTTCAAGAAATTCGTGAGCCAATTATTCGCGCCAACATTTTGGTGCCAGAGGCTTACGTCGGCAACGTGATTACGTTGTGTATCGAAAAACGCGGCGTGCAAAAAGATATGCAATACGTCGGGCGACAAGTTTCGCTGCATTACGAAATGCCGTTAAATGAAGTGGTTCTCGATTTTTTCGACCGCTTAAAATCGGTCAGTCGCGGTTTTGCGTCGTTTGATTATGAATTTTTGCGCTTTCAAGTCGCGTCGTTGGTGAAATTGGACGTGCTAATTAACGCTGAAAAAGTCGATGCGTTGTCGAGCATTGTGCATCAGGATTTGAGCGTCAAACGCGGACGCGATTTAGTCGAAAAAATGAAAGAATTGATTCCGCGTCAAATGTTTGAGATTGCGATTCAAGCGGCGATTGGCTCGAAAATTATTGCTCGTTCGACCGTGAAAGCGATGAGTAAAAACGTGCTGGCAAAATGTTACGGCGGCGATATTTCACGCAAGAAAAAACTGCTCGAAAAACAAAAAGCGGGTAAAAAACGCATGAAACAAGTGGGGAATGTTGAGATTCCACAAGAAGCGTTTTTAGCGGTTTTGAAATTGAACAAAGAATAACGGTGATATAAATGGATTTTGATTTTTCGTTTTTTTTATTCGTCGCAACCGTGGTCACTGGCGTGATTTGGGGCGGTTATGCGTATTATTTGAAACTCAAAAATGTGCCTTATGAGATTGAAAAAGAGCCGATTTTGGTCGAATACGCGCATTCATTTTTCCCTGTCGTATTGATTGTATTTTTACTGCGTTCGTTTATTGCCGAACCTTTTCGGATTCCGTCTGCGTCGATGATGCCGACGTTGTTGGTGGGCGATTTCATTTTGGTGAATAAATTCACTTACGGCATTCGCATTCCGGTGATTAACAAAAAAATTATTGAATTAAACCAACCCAGACGCGGCGATATTGTGGTGTTTCGCTATCCCAAAAATCCCGAAGTTGATTACATCAAACGGCTGATTGGTGTGCCGCACGATAAAATTTCGTATGTGAATAAACGTTTAACCGTGAATGGTCAGGCGATTTCGGAAGTGTCTTTGGGTGCGTTTCAAGGCGTGGGGCAAGGCGAAGATATGACCGGTTCGGCGAACTTTTTGGAAAATTTAACCGGCGTGGAGCATCAAATTTTAAATCGTGACGGCGTGCAGTCGGTTGAATTTACTTACACTGTTCCCGAAGGTCAGTATTTCATGATGGGCGACAACCGCGATAACAGTAACGACAGCCGTTATTGGGGAACCGTTCCCGAAGAAAATTTAGTCGGCAAAGCGTTCTTCATTTGGATGAGTTGGGATTGGCAACATAAAGGCGTTGATTTTGGGCGGATTGGCACGGTCTTGAAATAAATGATAAAAAAACCCGAAGTATTAAGTAAAAAATTAGGCTTAGTTTTTAATAATCCACAACTGTTTGTCCGCGCGTTGACGCACCGCAGCGCAAGTTCTAGCAACAATGAACGGTTGGAATTTTTGGGCGATGCCATTTTAGGTTTTGTGATTGCCGAACAGTTGTACACGCTATTTCCGAAAGCTCCCGAAGGCGTTTTAAGTCGATTACGCGCCAGTTTAGTGAATCAACGTTCATTGGCGGAGTTGGCGCGGCAACATAATTTGGGCGATTATTTGTTACTCGGAACGGGGGAATTAAAAAGCGGTGGCTTTCGCCGCGATTCGATTTTATCCGATGCCGTGGAAGCGATTATTGCCGCATTGTATCAAGATCAAGGCATGCCAGCCTGTCAAAAATGGGTGATTGAATTATTCGCCGAAAAGCTGAAAAATTCCTCGTTAAACACCGGTCAAAAAGACCCGAAAACTCGTTTGCAAGAATTCATGCAAGCCAAACAACTCGACTTGCCGCAATACGATTTGGTGACGATGTCGGGTTTGGCGCATGAACAAACGTTCAAAGTACAATGCAAAATTTCGTTATTGCCCACCGCGTGTATTGGCGCAGGCGTAACCCGTAAAGGCGCGGAACAAGCCGCTGCCGAAATCATTCTCGAATTATTATCAAAGGAAAACATCTTATGAATTGCGGTTACGTCGCGCTAATCGGTCGCCCCAATGTCGGCAAATCGACCTTAATGAACCATTTACTCAAACAAAAAATTAGCATCACCTCGCGCAAACCACAAACGACGCGCCATCGGATTTTAGGAATTAACACGACGGACGCGGGACAAGCCATTTACATGGACACGCCCGGAATGCACGCCGATCAAAAGAAAGCGTTGAATCGCCAACTGAATCGCACCGCCGACACCACGTTGTTGGGCGTGAATGTGATTGTGTGGTTGCTCGACGGATTAGCGTTTCAAGAATATGACGAAGTGATTTTTGAAAAACTGAAACAAGCGGGTTTGCCGGTGATTTTAGCGGTGAATAAAATCGACCGTGTCGTGGACAAAGACAAAGTATTTGCTTTTTTTGCGGCTGCCCAAGAACGTTTTCCGTTTCACGCGATTTTTCCGATTTCTGCCTTAAAACGCATTCATTTGGACGAGTTAGAAAGTTCGATTATGGAATTATTGCCCGAAGGCAATTTGATTTATCCCGCTGATCAAATTACCGACAGACCCGAACGGTTTTTGGTCGGTGAAATTATCCGTGAAAAATTGATGCGCCGTTTGGGTGCTGAATTGCCGTACGAATTGACGGTCGAAATTGAGCGTTACGAAGAATTGGAAAACATCAGCAAAATTTACGCGATTATTTGGATTGAGCGGCTGTCGCAAAAGAGCATTATTATCGGCACGGAAGGCGAGATGCTGAAAAAAATTGGTACCGACGCGCGGCTGGATATTGAGCGTTTGATTGGGCAAAAAGTGTATTTACAGCTGTGGGTGAAAGTGAAAAAAGGCTGGTCGGACAACGAACGCGCGTTGCAAAGTTTGGGTTATCAGGATTGATTTCTGACAAATTTTGAACATAAAAAGGCGATAGCAATATCGCTTTTTTATTGCTTACGATTTTTAAGTTTGATGTTGAGCGAAAAGTAAAAATCCATCATCTTGAACGTGACGAATGCACCTTTGCCTGTGTTACGGTAAAATGCAACACGCTGAAAAAGCGACTCTCTTTTTATAAACCATTAGGAAAAATAATGCGTAACATTACCTTGATTAAAGGCGACGGCATTGGACCATCGATTATGGATGAAGCGGTAAAAATCATTAACGCTTCGGGTGTGCAAATTAACTGGCAAGAAATGCACGCCGGTTTGGGCGCGTTTGAAGTGTTTGGTACGCCCATTCCCGAAGAAACCATGGCATCGATTGACAGCACGCGATTGGCTTTTAAAGGGCCGTTGACGACACCGATTGGCGCAGGATTCAGAAGTATTAACGTAGCATTGCGTCAAAAATACGATTTGTATGCCAACGTGCGTCCAGCGAAAAGTTGGAACGGCGTTAAAACTCGTTATGAAAATGTTGATATTGTGATTGTGCGCGAAAATACCGAAGGACTTTATGCCGGTTTGGAGCATTATTTAACGCCGAAAAAAGACATTGCCGAAAGTATTGCCGTGGTGACTCGCGCGGCTTCTGAACGAATTATCGATTATGCGTTTCAATATGCGCGTGATAATCACCGCAAAAAAGTCACCGTTTGCCACAAAGCGAATATCTTGAAATACACGCAAGGGTTGTTTTTAGATATTGCGCGTGAAACGGCAGCGCGTTATCCCGACATTGAATTCAACGAACGAATTATCGATGCGACGTGTATGCTGATGGTGATGGATCCACAACAATTCGACGTAATTGTTTGCACGAATATGTTTGGCGATATTTTGTCAGATTTAACGGCGGGTTTAGTGGGTGGTTTGGGCTTAATTGCCGGCGCGAATATCGGCAACGACGCGGCATTATTTGAAGCAGTTCACGGCAGCGCACCGGATATTGCCGGCAAAAATATCGCCAATCCAACCGCTGTCATTATGGCAGGCGTGATGATGTTGCATTATATTGGCGAACACGAAGCGGCTGAATGTATTAAAACAGCCGTTGAAAAAGTGGTGGCCGAAGGTATTTTTGTCACCCCCGATTTAAATCCAAATACCAAAGCGGGTACGGTTGAAATGGGCAACGCGATTGTTGCTGCACTGAAAAATTTATAATTTAATTTTAGGACTGTTATGCACGAACTGATTGAACGCGAACTTTATGAAGCCTTGGAATACGCTCGCGGTATTGACGAAGAACAAGGTAAGCGCATTTTGATTCAATTTGAAATTGATCAACCGATGTTTTCATCGACGTTATTCAACGTTTTTCCGTCGATTATTGGCAATCAAAGTGGCGAAGCTAAATATCAAAATTTGGCGCAATACTTTGCTGATTTATGTTTTGACGTGTTGTGTGTTTATACCAAAGTGTTTGGCAAAATGCCGAAATTTGAAGACAACACGTCGTGGATGGAAAGTCAGGCGATGTTGTTGGATAAAGAACTCGCACCGTTAATGGAATCGAGCAAAATTAGCGACAAAGCGGCTAAAAAAATACGCGATGACTTCTTCAAACCGAAAGACGGTGAATTTATTCAAACCGGTTTGGTGCAATTTTTGAACGAATCGATTGATGAGTTCGCCAAAGAATCTGACGAAGGTTATCATGATTCGATGTTAGATTTGTCGAAAACGATGTTGTTTGTCGTGGTGCGAATGTTTAACAATCTTTACACGCCGATTGCCGCTGTTTAAAACACTAAAATTAAAGGCTTAACAGGTTTTTGTTGAGCCTTTAACGCGCCATTTCCACGAAAATTCCACTTTAAAAAACGAGAAAATTCTCATGCCCCAACTTGTTGTTTGTGCGTTATACAAATTTGTCACCCTGGAAAATTACGAAGAATTGCGCCAGCCTTTGCATGATGTGATGGAAAAAAATCAGGTGCGCGGCACGTTGCTTCTCGCCAGCGAAGGCATTAACGGTACGATTGCGGGTTCACGTCACGCCATTGATACGGTGATTGATTGGTTAAAAATGGATGCACGTTTAAACGATATTGACTGCAAAGAATCGCTAACCGACAACCCGCCGTTTAATCGCACGCGCGTTAAATTGAAAAAAGAAATTGTCACGATGGGCGTAGAAGGTATTGATCCTAAACGAATCGTCGGAACGTATGTCAATCCAAATGAATGGAACGCGCTAATTAACAATCCCGATGTGTTACTGGTGGACACGCGCAACGATTATGAATTTCAAGTTGGCACGTTTAAAAATGCCATCAATCCGAACACACAAAGTTTTCGTGAATTTCCCGAATACGTTAAAAATAATCTCAATCCACAACAGCATAAAAAAGTGGCGATGTTTTGCACGGGTGGCATTCGTTGTGAAAAATCCACCGCCTTTTTGAAAGAACAAGGCTTTGACGAGGTTTATCATCTCAAAGGCGGAATTTTAAAATACTTGGAAGAAGTACCCGCCGCTGACACACTTTGGGAAGGCGAATGTTTTGTTTTTGATGAGCGCGTCACGGTCAATTTAGCTCTCGAAAAAGGCAGTTACGACCAATGCAACGCTTGCCGAATGCCGATTACAGAAGACGACAAAGCCTCTGATAAATATCTGCAAGGCGTGAGTTGTTCGCATTGTTTTGATAAAAATACGTTGGAACAAAAAGCCCGTTTCACCGAACGTGAAAAACAAATGGAATTAGCCAGAAATCGCGGCGAAGCGCATCTCGGCACGGACGCAGCGAAATTACTTATTCAAAAACGTGTCAGCAAATACAGCATCCGAAATCAGAAATCAGCCAACATAAACTCATGAAAAAAATTGAACTTCTCTCGCCAGCGGGAACCATTAGAAATATGCGTTACGCCTTTGCTTTTGGCGCGGATGCCGTTTATGCGGGACAACCGCGTTACAGTTTGCGTGTGCGAAACAACGATTTTATGCACGATAATTTAGCGATTGGCATCAACGAGGCGCATCAACTCGGCAAAAAATTCTTTGTCGCGGCGAACGTGATTCCGCACAATGCGAAAATTAAAACGTTTATGAAAGACATTTCGCCGGTAGTGGCGTTGAAGCCGGACGCGCTGATTATGGCGGATCCGGGTTTGATTATGATGATGCGTGAAACGTATCCTGAAATGCCGATTCATTTGTCAGTTCAAGCGAATACCGTGAATTACGCGGCGGTGAAGTTTTGGCAAAAAATGGGCGTGGAACGAGTGATTTTGTCGCGGGAATTATCGCTCGATGAAATTGCTGAAATTCGTCAACAATGCCCCGACGTAGAACTGGAAGTTTTTGTTCACGGCGCGTTGTGCATTGCGTATTCGGGACGCTGTTTATTGTCAGGTTATTTCAATCACCGCGACCCAAATCAAGGAACGTGTACGAATTCTTGTCGCTGGAAATACGACACGCAACCCGCCGAAGAAAATGCAGAAGGCGATTGGGTTTCAACTGAAAAAAGCGACGTTTTGTCGATGAGCGATATTAGCAACGCCAGTTGTGGCGGCGCGGAACGTCATCCGTTAGCCGACAACATTTATTTTCTGGAAGAAGAAGGGCGCAAAGGCGAATTATTGCCGGTGATGGAAGACGAAAACGGCACTTACATCATGAATTCCAAGGATTTACGCGCCATTGAACACGTTCAGCGGTTAGTTGAAATTGGCATTGATTGCTTGAAAATAGAAGGTCGCACGAAGTCGCATTATTACGTTGCTCGCACCGCACAAACGTATCGCCAAGCCATTGACGACGCGCTGGCGGGACGTGAATTTAATCCGGAATCGCTGGGAATTTTGGAAAATTTAGCGAATCGCGGTTACACCGACGGCTTTTATCAACGTCATCACACGCACGAACAGCAAAATTATTTGACGGGTTATTCTAAAAGCCATCAACAACAATTCTGCGGTGAAATTCGCAGTTACGATAAAGAAAGCGGTTTAGCGACGATTGACGTGAAAAATAAATTTGCGGTGGGCGATAAAATCGAACTGATTTTGCCTGAAGGGAATCAAGATTTGGTGATTGAACGCATGGAAAATATGTACGGGCAAGCAATGCAGGAAGCGAGCGGCGGCGGTTATGAAGTGAAAATTCCGTTGCCTGAAAACGCGGGGAATTATGGTTTGATTTCGCGCTATATTTAATACTAAAAAAAACCCGATTGCCAGTGCAATCGGGCGTTGCCGTTCAGTTACGCTCGAATAATTAGTCGTCGGATTCGTTGGTTTGGTCAGATTGTCGAAAATGAACCGTGAGACCTTGTAAAAAATTTCTCAACACTTGATCGCCGCATTTACGATGATGTTTATGCGCTTCGTGTCTAAAAAAAGCACTGAGTTCAGGCTTTGACAATTCAAAATCCGCCAATTTAAGCGTGTGCAGCATATCTTCTTCTTTGAATTCAAAAGCGATTCTCAGTTTTTTCAGAATGGTGTTATTGTCCAATTCACCTTTAGGTTTTTGGACAACGTCGCCTTCGCTGCCTTCTTTTTTGCCTCGGTTGTAAGTGATTAAGCCGTCTAAAAACAACGTCAATTGCTCATTACTCGCGGGGACAAAACCGTCGTCATTGTCTTTTTTCAACAGGTGCAGCAAATCTTCGCGCGTTATGTCGTAATCGCTCAACGCAAATACGTCCATCATTGCCGCGTCATTTAAATTTAAAGCGTAACGCAAACGGCGTAATACATCGTTATTTATCATAAGTTTATTGTTAGTTTTAGTAGCGGGACGTGGATAATCGCACGTTTTTTTAATTTATGCAAAACGCAGAATCGTTTTAACAATAAGACGATTACGCTTTGTCAGAAAAAAACCACATTTGATAAATGCTCAATAAAATTTGTAAACCCATCGAAATGCCCATCAACGCGCCACTTAAAATCACCACATAAGCAAACCCTGGAATCGATTTTGTGATGAACCACGACACCACATCCAACAACATTGCGGCGAACGGCACCACCATTGCGACACGTTTGACGTAAACATTGATTTCGCAAAGTAGAAAAATTTTGCCAATAAAAAACAAAATGAACGCAATCCCAAATAAATGAATGTGCGAAATACGAATTAAGGTCGGAATCGTTGCTCCGCCACCGTGAGAAACTTCAGAAACGCCCGCGTAATTCGTTAAATTCGGCAATGATGGATTGATGCTCGGCGTGTGACACATGATGCAATCTCGATTCAAAATCGGCGCAATGTTTTGGTTATAACCTTCTTCATCCGCGCCAGCGTGAATCCATTTCAAAATCACATCTTGGTCACTTTTGATTTTTAGATTCGGAGCCATAATGCCTTTTACGGCGGTTCCTAAACGAGTTTGTGTAGACGAACCGTAATAACTAATCACCACATCTTCCACCGAAAGCCCCGCTTTGCCGTCCAAACCTTGATGCGTGTAATACATATTTGCCAGCGCGGCTAAATATCCCAAGCCAATCGTCAACAAAAAAACGGTGTTTAAAATCCGTTCGCTAATTGAAATATCTTTGAATCGTATGTAAGTATTGTCAGCCATAATCGGTCATCCTTAAAAAAGAAAGGCGTTCAAAAGTGAATTTTGAACGCCTTGAATATAAAATAAATTTTAGTCGAAATTAAAACGCTAATTGCCCGTTAATCAAGAACGTGTTGTTCGTAGTTGCCTCAAAACTTGCCCCATTTGCTTTTGTATAACCGATGTATTGCAAGCTGGTACGCAAATTCAACCACGGCGCAAGATAAGAAGTCGTTTTACCGAACGGAACATAAACTAATTCAGCTGTAAAATAATTGCTGTTTGGCTTATAAAAAGAGTAGCTACCGTCTTCAGAATTAAGCGTCGCATTATTTGAACCGTTGATTTGGTTATAAGCGAGTGTAATGCCATAAGTCTGATCAAACGTATAAGCGGTATTGATTTTAAACGTATTCAAATAGGTTTTAGCATTTGGGCTGAGTGAATTAAGAATACGCGAAGCAGACAATTTTTGATCTTCATAAATATAGGTTAATTTTGTTTCAAAAATATGCTTTGGATTTGCCATATATTGATAAGTCGCATCCAATGCCACGTCCGTGTAATGGTCAGTTTTACCTGTGCTACGATCACGCGCGGGAAAAACATTTGCCATCATGCCGTAATGACCAATCGAAACAAAATGCCCCTTCCAATCTTTTTGCAATGCTACACGCCAATAAGGTGCGGCACCGTCAATTTGATTTTGCTGTGCATCTGCAACGCCCAAACCTTTTTGAACATTGTTACTTAGCGACGTATAGCCACCTGCTTCGAGATAAAGTAAATTATCAATCATGGTGTAAGCCGTCGCGCCACCCACTTGCGTTCCAAGTGTTCCGTCAATCAACGCGCTTGTTCCAACACCTGGTTGTGTAGCACTGCTGGCATAAGGAAATCCCCAAGCACTGGTTGTATTCCATAAATCTTGAACAGTTGGATTATTATTTGCTGAAATACCATAAGTTATTGGCATATCAAACAGTTCAGTATTGTCCGCAAATCGAATATCCGTGTTATCTAACGCTAATCGTTTGGCGTAACCATCAAACGTTAATTGACTGAACGCGCCTACTTTTTCATAAACGCGCCCAGCATAAAATAATGAGGCTTGATCAAACGTTGTCGTATTATTTTTATTGTTAGACGGGTCATCATCATTGTTAGTCGCGGTGGCATCATTATTCTTATTGCCAGGATTAGAGCCAGAAGGATCTTTGTCTTGTTGAATGTGCGTAAATGAACCTTGCACCATTCCACTAACAGCGGGAATTTTAGAATCTTTGTTGTTATTACCCATCGTATAACCGCTCAATTTAAAATCACGTCCAAACGGTGTTAAATTGGGACCAAATGATTGCGTGTGACATTGACTACACGCCGCGCCAGTTTGACGGGTGAAACTGGGCAACGCACTCGCTTCAAAACTGGTAGCGGCGGTTAATAAAATTGAAAAGGTTAAAATTGAGCTTTTGAATTGATACATGCTTTTTTCCTAAATTAAATTTTCGTAGTGGTCTGATTATCGCAATTATCGAACCAGTTACGCTGAAAAATCTTATCCATCCGATAAATAATGGAATTTTTTTGCAGATTTTAAAATCCTCATTTTGAAATGGTTGCAATCCACCTTTTGCTGGTTGAAATGAACAAAAAATAAAGCGCGACGCAATCACTCCATCGGTAACGATGCCGCTTTTTCCGCGCCCACTTTTCGTAAAAAAGGTGCGAGCAATAATGCTGATAAAAAAATGAAAGCGATAATTTGAAACAGATTATTAAACGTCATAATTTCAGCTTCGCGCCACGCTAAAGTTGTCAAATGTGCCAAATTTTGTTGCGTTAAATGTTGCCCGATTTCATCGGTCGCACTAATCGATTCACGCAACGCCGCATAATGGGTTTTGTTCAAATTCAACATCAACGTATTCGCTACCGCCAAACCCATCGCGCCGCCTAAATTTCGCATTAAATTATACAAACCGCTGGCGTTTTTCACTTCGTCCATCGGCAATAAACCCAACGTCAACGTGTTAATCGGCAAAAAACAAAACATCAACGCGCCACCGCGAATGGCTTGCGGCAAGAAAAATTCCCAATAACCTGATTCAGCCGTTAATTCACCATTCAACCATGAACCCAGCGCAAACATACTCATGCCCAAACACAGCATCAAACGTAAATCTAATTTCTTTTCGAGCGGCCCTGCGACGAATGCCGACACTAATTGAAACAGACCGACGACCATCAAATAATAGCCAATCTGCAAACTATTCAACCCTTTAATGCTGCCCAAATAAATCGGCGTTAAATAAATAATCGTATAAAGCCCAATTCCTAAAACAAAACTAAACGCGCAACCGACCGCGAAATTTCGATTTTTAAACGCATACAAATCAATAATCGGGTGCGGATTAACCAATTCCCACCAAAACATTGCCGCGCCGCTCAATACCGCGACAACCGTCAATATCAAAATTAAATCATCTTCAAACCATTGATTGCGTGCGCCTTCTTCCAACACCACTTGCATACAACCTAAACAAATCGCAATCAAGGCAATGCCGATAAAATCCATTTTTTGTAATAACGCCCAATCGGGTTTATCGATGTCGAGAAAAGTAAAAACCATAAAACAAACGACAAAACCGGGAATAATATTGATTAAAAACAGCAATTGCCAACTGTAGGAATCGGTTAAATAACCGCCCAAAACAGGGCCAATTGTCGGTGCCATTGTGACGATTAGCCCCAACACAATACTCATCGTCGGTTGTAATCGCGGCGGGAACAAAATGAAAATAATCGTAAAAGTCATTGGAATCATCGCGCCACCGAAAAATCCTTGAATGCAGCGAAACACAATCATTGACGGTAAATTCCACGCAAACGCACACGCCAAACTCGCCAAGGTAAAACCACCTGCCGATAAAACGTATAAATAGCGCGTCGAAAAAACCCGTCCGAGCCAGCCAGACAACGGAATAATAATAACTTCGGCGATTAAATACGACGTTTGCACCCACGCGATTTCATCTTGCGTCGCGGACAAACCTGCTTGAATTTCTTGTAACGAACTGGCGACAATTTGAATGTCCAACACCGCCATGAATACGCCAATCGCCATGCTGAAAAATCCAATCCATTCGCCGGTTGTTAAAATCCGTTCGCCTCTTGCATTGACGGCGGTCATAATGGTTTCACTTCCACTTTCACATTCACCGAAAAGCCCGATTTCAATAACGTGGTATTTTCGTTGGCATCAAAAACGATTTTCACTGGCACCCGGCGCACGATTTTGGTGAAATTTCCGGTCGCATTTTCGGCGGGTAAAATACTAAATTCTGAACCACTGGCGGGCGCGAAACTATCGACTTTGCCGGTAAAATTCAAAGTCGGATACGCATCAACATGAATTTTGACTGGCTGACCGACTTTCATATTTTCGATTTGCGTTTCTTTAAAATTGGCTTCCGCCCAGATTTTCTGCGTTTCAAGCAAATATGCTAAATGTGTTCCCGCTTCAACATACGCGCCAATTTGTACGCCTCGATGTCCAATTACGCCATCAAACGGCGCACGAATTTTGGTATTGTCCAAATCGATTTTTGCCAACGAAACTTGCGCTTGCATTTGTTTAACCCGCGCTTCCGCTTCGGAAATTTCGCTGTCAAAACTGGTCAGTTGTTTTTGTTGCGCGGAAACGGCGGCTTGCGAACCGCGCAATTCGGCGGCTGCTTGTTTCGATTCGGCGTGCATTTTATCGAGTATTTGTTGCGGGGCAGAACCGCGTTCGATTAACGCGGTGAAGCGTTCCAAATCTTGCGTAATGTGATGACGTTTGGCTTGCACCACCGAAACCGCTGCATCTGCGCTGGCGATGTTGGCGTGTTGCGTATTTTTCGTGGCGCGAACCCGTTGGGCGTGCGCTTGTGCTTCAATCACTTGCGCCTGAGCAAACTCTAGTTTGGCTTGATAATCGCGGTCATCAATGACGGCTAACACCTCACCTTTTTTGACGGTTTGATTATCGTCAATTCGCAAATCGGTAATGTAGCCAGCCACTTTGGGCGTAATCAAAACGCTATTGGTTTTTAAATAGGCGTTGTCGGTGCTTTCGTAATGTTGGCGTTCTTCAAACCACGAAAAACCTGCCCAACCCGCGCCCGCCAAAATTGAAATTAAAGTTAAATAAGTAAGAAGACGTTTCATTGAATGACCTTGATAAACTAAACGGTTTAGTTTATTCTAAATCATCCGTTTAATTTAGCAAGTGTTGGTTTAAAAATGACTGAATTTATTGAATCCATCGACCCAAAACGTGAAGCCATTGTGCAAGCCGCGACGCGCTTATTTTTAAATAATAATTATCGCAGTGTGAGCATGGATAAAATTGCACAAGCTGCACCGGTTTCCAAAGCGACACTTTATAACCATTTTGACAGCAAAAATGCGTTGCTGGCGGCGGTGGTTGGCGAATTGTGTGGCGCGTTATTGCAAACCCTCACGCAAACGTTATCGACCACCGATAATGTTGCCCAAAATCTAAAAAAAATTGCCGAAGTATTTGTTGAACTACTTTATTCACCAGACGGACTGGCAATGTATCGTTTAGTCATTGCTGAAAGTCATGAATTCCCAGAATTAGGACAAATGGTTTATGACAACGGCGCAAAAATTGCCGTCGCGCAATTAGAATCTTATTTACAGCCATTAAATGACGTTGGAATTTTATCTATTGCAAATGTGCGTTTTGCTGCCGATGCGTTTTTTAGTTTATTAAAAGGTGAGTTACATTTTCGGTGTTTATTAAGCGTACAACCGCCCCCGAATGAACAGGAAAAAACACAATTGATTGAATCAGCTACCGCACTTTTTTTACAAGGAATTGGCTATGCCACGAACTAATTTTTTATGGTTAAGTTTATGTTTAGCGACGACGACACACGCTGAAAATTTAAACGATGCGTGGACAGCGGCATTAAATAGCAATCATCAAATCAAAGCCGCACAAGCGAATACCGACGTTTCACAAGCACAACTACAAGCAGCTGAAGGGCAGAATTTACCTGATTTAAATGTCGGCACGGGTTACACGCAATATAACGAAACGCCATCGGCAAAAACAAGTATTGAAGGGAAAGCCGCCCAATTCGCGATGCAACAAATGGGCAGCGTGAAAGCGCAAGCGATGGCGACGTTGCCAATTTATACCAGCGGCAAAATTACCCACAACATCAATGCCGCGCAAGCCACGTTGGACGCGACGCAAGCGAGTGAACAGGTTGCCGCGTTGAATTTGAAAATGCAGGTGGCGGATAGTTATATCGCGGTTTTGCGTTTGGAAGATGCGGTGCAAGTCGCCCAAAGTCATATTCACAGTTTAGAAAGTCATCAAAAAGACGTGAAAGATTTGTTTGACCAAGGCGTGGTGGCGAAAAATGATGTGTTGGCGGCGGACGTTGAATTATTGAACGCGAAACAACTTTTGTTACAAGCGGCGAATGTTTATGACAATGCCAAAGCGCGTTATAACCAATTGTTGACGCGCCCCTTGACAGCGAAAGTAGAACTCGCCAAACAAGTTCCTGAATTGCCAAAATCAACGTTAGAAAATTTAAATCAAAGTGCGTTAACTCAACGTCCTGAGTTAGTCGTTTTGAATGAACAAATCGAAAGTTTACATGAACAAACGAAGGCAATGAAAGCGGGTTTATTGCCGCAAGTGGCGTTGAATGGCGGTTATCAATATCAACAAAATCGTTATCAGGCGTACGAAGGTTTGTGGCAAGCAAATGTCGGCGTGGATTGGAAATTGTACGATGGTAGTACGAATCACAAGGGCGAAGCCTTTGAAAAACAAGCCTTAGCGTTAAAAGAGCAGCGCGAAGAATTGTCTGGACAAATTTTGTTACAAATTCGGCAAGCGTGGTTGGATAGCCAAGAAACACAACAACGTTTGCAAGTGGCTAAACAAACGATTGTGCAAGCGGATGAAAATCTAAAAGTCACAACAGACCGCTATCAACAAGGTTTAGCGACGCACACCGAAGTGATTCAAGCGGAAGATTTACGAACGATAACGCATAATAATTTGAATAATGCGAATTATGATTTAGCGTTAGCGGGTTTGCGAATGAAACGAGCGGTAGGTAATTTTTAATTTTTTGCAGACACAAAAAAGCCGCTGAGTCTTACGAGTCAGCGGCTTTTTTATCTTACAAGATTTAGACTAAAGTAACGTCTTCAGCTTGTGGACCTTTTTGACCTTGAGTCACTGTGAATTGGACTTTTTGTCCTTCATCTAATGATTTGAAGCCTGATCCAGCGATGTTACGGAAGTGGACGAATACATCTGGACCACTTTCTTGTTGAATGAAACCGAAACCTTTTTCAGCGTTGAACCACTTAACTGTACCTGTTGCCATTGTTGTAGCCTTTTAAAAATTTGAAATGTAAATCCCTTTCGGGGGTGGTGCTGTGAAATTAAAGATTACTTCATGGTTTAAGCAGGACGAGCAGTACAACTAAACTTCGTAGAGATAAGCATAACGGTAAATCTATTTCGAGCTGTCGTGATTTTATAGAGCGAACTTATTAAAGTCAATTATTTCGTATTATTCCCAACAATCGCTAATATCATCTGTAGCTTTTTTTGCACCTTTAACGCCTTTTGAGTCCAACGAAAGTACGCCACAATCATCCTCGTCTTGAGGTGAAGCGGGGATTGCCGTTAAGGTGTAAGTCGTTTTGTCGGATGATAGGCTGAACGTATAATTCTTTGTACTACTCGTTGTAATGTCACTCGTCGCTACGCCGGTGTAATCATTATTATTTTCTACGCGCCACTGCTCCATCGCTGTCGCCATCGAAAGTAACGCCGCCTGCGCCTCAGAACGCTTAGATTTTTGAATGTATTTCACATAACTTGGATACGCCACGCTGGTCAAAATACCGATAATTGCTACGACAATCATAAGTTCAATTAACGTAAAACCGTTTTGTTTTTGGGTCATTATTTTGCTCCCATGTTAAGTTTAATCAACCAAATCGTCCGACACTTCGTTCAATAATTCCGCCACACGCATTCCGGTGTCAAACGAATCATCGTAATAAAAACGCAATTCTGAAATGTGCCGCAGTCGCATTCGTTTTGCTAAAGCGTGACGAATCAAGGGCGACAACTGATTCATAACCTTCGTGCTGGCTCTTTTACCAGCATCGTCGGTGTTCAAAACGGTGATATAAATTTTCGCCACCGCCAAATCTTTAGTTACAATCACTTCGTTAATCGTCACAAAACCAATTCGAGGGTCGCTAATTTCACGTTGTAAAATTAACGACAACTCTTTTTGCATTTGCGAAGATACTCGTGTGTGACGAGCAAATTCTCTAGCCATTTTTACAATTCCCGTTTAACTTCAATGCGTTCAAATACTTCGATTTGATCACCAGCGCGAACGTCGTTGTAATTTTTCACGCCAATGCCGCACTCCATGCCCATTTTAACTTCGGCAATATCGTCCTTGTAACGGCGCAACGATTCCAATTGACCTTCGTAAATCACCACGTTTTCGCGTAAAACCCGAATCGGCAAATTACGTTTAACGAAACCATCTAGCACCATACAGCCGGCAATCGCGCCCAATTTTGGCGACGTAAAGACTTCGCGTACTTGCGCCAAACCAACGATGTTTTCTTTAATTTCGGGAGCCAACATGCCGCTAATCGATTTTTTAACTTCATCAATTGCTTCGTAAATGATGCTGTAATAATGCAAATCAACGCCACGTTCTTCAATCATTCGGCGAGAAGTCGCATCAGCTCGCACGTTGAAACCCATCAAAATTGCGCCAGAAGCTAAGGCTAAATTCACGTCGCCTTCGTTAATGCCACCCACGCCGCCGAAGACTACTTTCACTTCAACTTCGTCGTTTGACAATTCAATTAACGAACTGCGTAACGCTTCTAAACTGCCTTGTACATCTGTTTTTAAGACTAAGTTCAACGTCGCGACTTCACCCGAAGTCATTTTCGCAAAGACTTCGTTGAGTTTTGCCGCTTGTTGAGCAGCATGGCGCGTAAAGCGTTTTCTGTCTTCACGATGTTTCGCTAATTCTTTGGCAACGCGCTCATTTTGCACTACTAAAAATTCATCGCCCGCGTTCGGCGTGCTGGATAATCCTAAAATTTCAACCGGTTCACACGGTCCTGCGGTTTTAATCGTTTTACCGAGTTCATTAAACATAGCCCGAACGCGCCCATATTCATGACCACACAAAACCATTTGCCCACTTTCTAATGTGCCGCGTTGAACCAATACCGTTGCCACTACACCGCGTCCACGATCCAAACGGGATTCAATAACAATCCCTGATGACGCACCTTGGACAGGTGCTTTCAATTCTAAAATTTCAGTTTGAACAATCAACGATTCGATTAACTCGTCTACGCCTTCGCCGGTTTTTGCGGAAATTTTCAAGAACTGCACATCGCCGCCCCATTCTTCCGCCAACACGTTCAACACAGACAATTCTTGCATCACTTTGTCAGGATTTGCGCCTGGTTTATCCATTTTATTCATGGCGATAATAATCGGCACTTTTGCAGCGCGAGCGTGTTCAACGGCTTCTTTTGTTTGCGGCATCACACCATCATCCGCCGCCACCACAATAATCACTACGTCCGTTACATCTGCACCCCGCGCACGCATTGCGGTAAATGCCGCGTGACCTGGTGTATCTAAAAATGTGACCGAACCGTGATCCGTTTTAACTTGATACGCGCCAATGTGTTGCGTAATTCCACCTGCTTCACCTGCCGCGACGCGCGTTTTACGAATGTAATCGAGTAACGTCGTTTTACCGTGATCGACGTGTCCCATAATGGTGACAATCGGCGCACGCGGTAATTCTGGATAACTTTCGTCTTCCGTCACTTCCGCTAACATTTCTTTTTCAAAATCATCATCGCTTTGCATAATGGCGGTGTGACCCATATCTTCAACCAAAATCGCAGCGGTATCTTGATCGATGCTTTGGTTGATGGTCGCCATAATGCCGAGTTTCATTAAATGTTTAATGACTAATGCCGCTTTCACATTCATTTTGTTGGCTAATTCAGAAACGATAAGCATCTCTGGAATAGTCACTTCATAAACAATCGGCGCAACCGGCATTTCAAATTGATGTTTACCATCATTTTGAACGATATTGCGTTGAGCGGGTTGCTTGCCCGTTTTTTTCTTGTTGTTACGTTTCGCATCTTTACCCGCATAAGACGAGTTGCCGCCGGCTGGTTTAGCGGGGCGACGAGTACGGTTTTCTTCCTGTGTTTTTGCTGCCGCTTGCGGCGGTGTTACGCTAGCTTGAGGCGGTTTTGCACCTGTTTGAGCAGCAGGTCTTGCGCCATTTTGCGGAGGTTTTGCATTTGTTTGCGCCGGTCTCGTGCCATTTTGTGGCGGTCTTGCGCCATTTTGCGGAGGTCGTGCGTTCGTTGTTTGCGGTTTATTTTGTTGTTTTAATGCGTTGGCGGCGGCTTGTTGTTTAGCGGCGGCTTGTTGACGCACTTTATCGGCATTGCGGTTAATCGAATCTTCCAAACGCTGATCTTTTTCCATTTGGCTTTTACGCGCCGCTTCTACCTCTTGTGCTTTGATTGTTTCGGGCGACAATTCAAAAGCAACATTGTCAGCAACCGGCGTAGTAGCTTGAGCCACATTCGTTTCTACATTTTTAGAATTTACCACGGTCGCTATTTTTTCGACTTGAGGTGCCGAGGTTGTTGTAATAACGGGTGCAATGGTTTCTTTTTCAGCAGAGCTAGACTCACGTTTAATGTAAGTTTTTTGTTTACGCACTTCAACGCTAATACTTTTTGTTGCGGTGCCAGGCGTATTCGATTGTTGTAATTCGCTCACTTTGCGACGATTTAACACCACGCGATTCGGTGCATTTTCATTTTCGGACGTGGCTTTACCGTGACGCTGGCGCAAATGTGCGAGCAATTTTGACTGCTCCGCGTCATTCACTTCAGATTCTGGGGTCGAGGCGGTTAAACCTGCTTCTTTCAATTGTACCAACAAACGGTCCAACGGAATTTTGACGGTTTCTGCCAACTGACGTACTGTTTTTATGCTCATATTCTTCTCTCCTCTATTCGGTTGCTGATTCGGCAAACCACGGCTCACGAGCTTTCATGATTAGTTTTGCGGCACGATCTTCATCAACACCCGTGAATTTTAATAAATCGTCAACGGCTTGTTCGGCTAAATCATCTAATGTCACAATGCCGCTATTTGCCAGTTCATGCGCTAATTTAACGTCCATGCCTTCCATCGTGAGCAATGCTTCATTCGGTACTGCTATAGCCTCATCCGGTTGTACAGAAACCTCAATACTTTCTTCTGCGGCAATGGCGCGAATCAATAGCGCATCTTTTGCTCGACTGCGTAACTCTTCAACAATTTCTTCATCGAACCCGTCGATTTCTAATAATTCGTTAGACGGCACATAAGCAATTTCTTCGATGGTATTGAAACCGACTTCGACCAAAATCACCGCAATTTCGTCATCAATATCCAACAAATCAATAAACATTTGTGTGATTTTATTCGCTTCAGCTTCGCTCTTTTCTTCGGCTTTCGACGCATCAATAACGTTTAATTCCCAGCCGGTAAGTTGGCTCGCTAAACGTACATTTTGACCGCCACGCCCAATTGCTTGCGATAAACTTATTGAAGCCACCGCTAAATCCATGCTGTGTTTATCTTCATCGACCACAATTGATTGAATTTCTGCGGGTGACATCGCGTTAATCACAAACTGTGCGTCGCTAGGATGCCAAATAATAATATCGACGCGCTCGCCGGCGAGTTCATTGGTCACAGATTGAACTCGTGAACCGCGCATTCCGACGCAGGTGCCGATGGCATCTAAACGTGGATCGTTACTTTTCACCGCTAATTTTGCCCGCGAACCGGGATCACGCGCTGCCGCCATGATTGAAATAGTACCTTCGGCAATTTCAGGCACTTCCAAACGAAATAGTGCAGTCAATAATTCGGGCGCATTACGGCTGACAAACAATTGTGGCCCCCGCGCTTCAATGCGAACATCTTTCAAGTAGCCACGAATTCGATCACCTAAACGCATGGCTTCGCGCGGAATCATATCTTCTTTCGCAATATAGGCTTCAACGTGTCCGCCCAATTCCAAATAAACACTGCCTTTGTCGATGCGTTTGACGGTACCTGTCACTAATTCGCCAATGCGGGATTTATACGCATCGACAATTTTATTGCGTTCAGCATCGCGTATTTTTTGGATAATGACTTGTTTCGCGGTTTGAGCGGCAATGCGACCGAAATCTACTGATTCAATTTCTTCATAAATCACGTCGCCAATTTTCGCGTCAGGGTCATCGAATTGTGCCACTTCGAGCAAAATTTGACTCATTGGAAATTCAACATCTCTACCCAATGCAGAATCCGGCGCAACGACATCCCAGCAACGATGCGTTAAATAATCGCCATTTTTGCGATCGATAGCGACTTGCGCTTTAATGTTGCCACCGTAACGTTTTACTGTTGCCGCTTCTAATGCCGCTTCAATGGCTTGAAAGACGATTTCTTTTTCAATTTCTTTTTCATTGGCAAAAACATCTACGACTAACAAAATTTCTTTATTTGCCACTACGCCCTCCTTTGGCGAGTAAATAATCGGGAACTAAGCGTGCTTTGCTCATTGCTGCAAAGGGAATGGGTAATAATTCTTCGTTTTCTTCTAGCGTAATAACATCGTCTTCAACTAGAACAATTTTTCCAGTGATTTTGCGCCGACCATTGACCGGTGAGAATAAATGAACCATGACCGTACTGCCCATATATTGGCTAAATTGACTAATTTTGTAAAAAGGGCGATCTTCACCTGGCGACGAAACTTCTAGGGAATAATTATCTGAAATCGGATCTTCAACGTCTAATACGCCGCTAACTTGGTGACTCACTTTGGTGCAATCTTCTACTAAAATACCATTCGCATGGTCAATATAAATGCGTAACAGACCGTTTTTAGGATGCGGATTATATTCCACCCCGACACAGTCATAACCTAACCCTTCAACCACAGGTTCGATTAACGCAAGCAGATGTTCTGGAGCTTGCTTCATGATGTCCTCGCTTAATTTTAATCAAAAAAAAAGAGCCACAGGCTCTTCCATTATTACGTTCAATTTTCAGGCATGGAATAAGTCACCTAACTCAAATCCTAGAAAATAAAAAACCCCAAAAATGGGGCATTTAGAAATCTGGTTGCGGGGGCAGGATTCGAACCTACGACCTTCGGGTTATGAGCCCGACGAGCTACCAAACTGCTCCACCCCGCGATTGATGTTTCACAGTATATTGTTTTAATTGATTTTATACAATCTATTTTTACAAAAATGTTTGTGTTGAGATTGTTTTGGATTCATAAAGCAGGTAGTTGAATGACAAATCCCGCGCCAATTTTGCGACTAGAATCCACCCAAATCGCGCCACCGTGTTCCTCAATAATCTTTTTCACAATCGCCAAACCTAAACCCGTGCCTTTTATTTTTGTGGTGACGTACGGTTCAAAAATATGTTCAATTTGTTCGTCTTTAATTCCCACGCCATCATCGTGCAACGCGATTTCAATGAAGTTAATATTATTTTTTTGTACTCGATGCACGTCAATGTCAACCTGACCTTGGTCGTCAATCGCTTCCAGCGCGTTTTTAATTAAATTGTGCAAAACCTGCCTAATACTGACCGGATCGCCATGAATCATCAGCGCATTATTTTCATAATTCACGTTGAATTTCACCCCCGCTTTTAACACATATAACGACAAAACCTCTTGAATCAACGCCGACAAATCGACATTCACCGCCTGTTTTTTCGACGGTTTCGCGTACTCCGAAAAGTCGTCCACCATTTCTTTCATTGCTTCGACTTGTTGGACAATGGTGCGCGTCGAGCGTTGCAACATATCCGCATCGGCTGCCTCTAATTTATCCGCTAATTTGTGCTGCAAACGTTCCGCCGATAATTTAATCGGGGTGAGCGGATTTTTAATTTCATGCGCCAAACGTCGCGCCACTTCGCCCCACGCCGCATTTTTTTGAGCTTGAATTAAATCCGTTACATCGTCGAACACCACCACCGCGCCGACTTTGCGTCCATTTTGTGAAAATAACGGCGTGCCACGACATAATAATTCTTGTCGTCCGTTTGAACCCAAAAAAACTAAGCGTTGTTGCCAAATGCCTTCGGCTTGTTCTAAAAAACGCTGAATCGCTTTTAACGGTTCGGCTAATTCGGTGTAATCGTCCGCTAATTTCAACAGCGTTTCGCCGACAAACTGTGACGCGGACACATGAAAAATTTGGAATGCCGCTTGATTCGCGGTGCGAATTTTATGATTCGCATCGAAACTCATCACGCCCGCCGTTAAATTCGCCAAAATCGTTTCTAAATAAGCGCGTTGATTTTCAACTTCAAAACTCGCCATGCGCGTTTCTTGGCTGGCTCGTGCAATTCGTTGAGTCATTTCGTTGAACGATTCCACCAAAAATCCCAAATCGTCTTGCGCCATCACCGGCAATTGTTGGTCATATTGTCCCGAAGCCACAGATTGAGTGCCTTTCACCAGTTCTTTTACTGGCGCAACAATGGTGCGAATGCTGATAAACGCAATCCAAATCGCCGCCAATAAACTCATTAACAACACTAATGACAACGCGAGCGAAAAAGTCATTTTCAGCGAATCACGCAAAAAATTCATTTCTTGATAACGCACAAAGGCAAATTCAACCGAATCCGCTAAATCCGCAATTCGCACCGGCACCGGATACAACGCCTGCAAATAACGCAATTCTTTCGATTTCACGGTGAGAATGACGCGAATCATTAACGCATCATCTCGAACTGGCGCAAGTGCTGCGAATTCACTATTTTGGCGCAATTGTAACCACGTATTTTCATCGGGCAAACTGGGCAAAATATCACTCGGATTCGCACTGCTTGACGCGATAATTCGGTTTTGACGCGAAAATAACGTCATTTCTGCCGCGCCCGATTGCACCCGAAAATTTTCCATTTCTAACGTGGCGTGCGCTTCGGGCAATTCCGCTATTTTTTCGGCGAGTTGCTGCGTTTGCGCTTTATTCCAGCGAATCCGCTGATCGAGCGAGGCTTGACTGAGTTCGAGCGCGTCTTCCATCGCGCGATCCATTTCAACGTTAAACCAACTGTCGATGCCTTGATGCAAAAACTGCATCGAAAAATAAAACACGATTCCCGCTGGCGCGAGCGAAAGCACCACGAACAATGACACCATGCGAATTGTCAGGCGTGAACCGGCTTCGCGCCGCTTGAGTTGGCGAGCAAGTGAATATAAATTCGCGCCTACCAAGCCCAATAACGCCACCGTTCCCACGCCGTTCACCAGCAATAACCACGAATACATCGCGCTAAGTTTCGACGATTCTTGCGTCGCGCTGCTCATCAATTGCAACGACAATAAAATCAAGCCACATAAAATGGCAATCGATAAACCCGCTGGAAGTTTTATTTTTGGAAATCGCATGATTTTTTGAACTCCACCATCGCCGCCACTTTCACACTCTCTTTCACAATCGAAAACATTTTTAAAATATGTGTGAATTCGTCTTCGGTTAAAATAAAAAATATCTGTTCGCACTAAACCTAACGAAATCAGTCCTTGTTAGGTTTTAGATGATACACCTCAGGATAAATAATATTCGTACTTTTAGCCTCTTTGGAGGCACTTTAAATACTGTCGATTTACTGATAAATTTTAGCTTCTTCGGCAGCGCAGCGAATTCATTTATGCTCAAATAAGAAACTATGAATCAATAAACTACTGTATTGTCAACGAATCGGTACGTCTGTATACTTTGCCCCAAGTTAGTTATTTACATTTTTTACACCAACCAAAGGAACATTATCATGAACGCTTTCACTAGAGATGTATTGATTGCCTTGATGTTTATCGTCGGCATTGTTGGATTTATTTCGGGTGAATTCATTATTTCAACCGTATTATTTGCATCGGCTGCTATTTTCAGCAATGTACATTTGAACCGTCAATTTTACAGCTGAGTTTTGCCCAAACATTCTACCTCCTGTTATTTTGTAACAAACATTGACTCCTCATTGTCCTGTTTGACCTCTCGCTCTCTTTATGAAAATAAAGAGAGCTTTTTTTTGCCTGTTCATTATCCGAACGCGGTAAAATAGCGGTTTTCTCACTTACTTTAAACATTAAAATCATCATGCGAACTTCCTCCTTTCCTTTAAATACAGTCAAAGAAACGCCGTCTGACGCGGAAATTATTAGCCATCAATTGATGATTCGCGCTGGTTTAATCCGCAAATTAGCAACGGGTTTATATACTTGGTTGCCGTTGGGTTTGCGCGTGTTGCGTAAAGTGGAACGCATTGTGCGCGATGAAATGGAAAAATCCGGTGGCTTAGAAGTGTTGATGCCAGGTTTACAACCCGCTGAATTGTGGCAAGAAACCGGACGTTGGGATCAATACGGCGCAGAATTGGCGCGATTGAAAGATCGTCACGGACGGGATTTTTGTCTAGGGCCAACACACGAAGAAATTATTACCGATTTGGCGCGTTACGAAATCAAAAGTTATAAACAGTTGCCGATTACCTATTTTCAAATTCAAACGAAATTCCGCGATGAAATTCGTCCGCGTTTTGGCGTAATGCGAGCGCGTGAATTCATTATGAAAGATGCCTACTCGTTTCATTTGTCCGAAGCGAGTTTGCACGAAACTTACGAGGTGATGCACGCCGCTTACACGTCAATTTTCACGCATTTTGGTTTGAAATTTCGTGCCGTTGTGGCGGATTCCGGTTCAATTGGTGGCGCGATTTCGCACGAGTTTCATGTGTTGGCAGATTCGGGCGAAGATGCGATTGCGTTTTCAACTGAAAGCGATTACGCCGCGAATGTTGAAAAAGCCGAAGCGATAATGCCAACGCAAACTCGTTCAGCGGCAACGCAAACCATGTCAATTATCGACACACCGAATCAACATAGCATCGTTGACGTGTGCGAATTTTTGAACATTTCAGCGACGCAATGTTTAAAAACGCTTATCGTGAAAGGTGCGGAAGAAGGCGAATTAGTGGCGTTATTATTGCGCGGCGACCATGAACTAAACGAAATCAAAGTCGATAAAATTGCGAGCGTGGCTTCACCGTTACAATTTGCCAGCGACAACGACATTCAACGCGCGTGCGGTTGCCAAGCGGGTTCGATTGGCGCGTTAGGGTTGACAATTCCCATTATTGCTGATCGCAGCGTGACGGTAATGGCGGATTTTGTCTGTGGTGCGAATCAAGATGGCAAACATTATCAAGGTGTCAATTGGGAACGTGATTTGCCATTGCCCACACAAATTATGGATTTACGAACGGTGGTCGAAGGCGATGTCAGTCCTGACGGCAAAGGCACTTTGACGATTGCACGCGGCATCGAAGTCGGACATATTTTCCAACTCGGCACCAAATACAGCGAAGCAATGAAAGCCGGTGTCATCAACGAAGGCGGTAAAAACCAAATCATGTTGATGGGCTGTTACGGAATTGGCATTTCACGAGTGGTGGCGGCGGCAGTGGAACAAAATCACGACGCACGCGGCATTATTTGGTCGGCAAATTTAGCCCCGTTTCAAGTGGCGATTTGCCCGATGAATATGCACAAATCGGAACGTTTACGCGCAGCGACAGAAAATTTATATCAACAGTTGGTGAACGCCGGCATTGAAGTGTTACTCGACGATAGAAAAGTTCGCGCTGGTTTTATGTTCTCGGATATGGATTTAATCGGCATTCCGCATTTATTGGTGATGGGCGACAAAGGGTTGGACGCGGGAACGATTGAATACAAAGGTCGAACCGATGAACAAGCTGAAGATATTGCGATGACAGATATTTTGAAATTTATTCAGGCAAAATTAGCTTAAAAACTGCGTGCCGTAGCGGTTTTAAACTGCTACGGCAAATTAAATAATTTGCGAATTTTTTGGTGTACTTCCATCAAAATACTTTCCCGCATTGTTTCATCAGTCTCATTAACATGCTCAAAAAAATTAACCGATTGTAGTTTTCGCTCCGCCAATAACATTTCGATATGCTCTAAAAATAACGGATATTCGCGCAAATACGGTTCAATCATCATTTTTTGAATTTCATAAACCACGCTATCTATGTGTGGAATAATCGTCACGGTATAAGGCTCATCGGTCAACAAAGACATTTCACCAAAAATACTACCCGCCTTAAATTGATCGACCCTCACATTAACGCCTTCGTTATTTTTCACAAATACATCTAGCAATCCTTGATACACAAAAAACAATGAACTACCGGTATCACCTTGTTCAAATAAGACTTCATCTTTAACTAATAAACGCCTGACTGCTTTTTTAGCAAGTTGTTCACATTCGAATTCATTTAAATCCGCGAAAAATTCTAATTTTTTTATCCAACCGCCTGCTGTTTTAGACTTTAATGTGTGCCGATGTGTAGCAACTTCTAACTTTTTACTAGGAAGCGTAATGCCGCAATAATTCAAATTTCGCAGAAGGTTATGTTGAATTTGAAGTCGAATTGAAGATTCCATTGGATAATCAAGCACCCAAAAACAGACTAGCCATTCAATGCCTTCTGGCAAAAATTGAGCGATTTTTATAACAGGAGTACGGTCGATTTTTGCTGTTTCTTTGACTTGTTTAATCGCCGAAAAAACCAGACGTTCTACTTCATACAACGTAATTTCATTGCCTAAAATTATTTTAAAACTGCTCCGCCATAAAGGATCAGGATAGGAATAATTATTGAAATTATTTGCCGCAATCACGCTATGCGGCAAAATGGTGTGAATATTTTCAGTGGAAACAATCGTTGTCGATCGCCAAGTGATGTGTACAACTTTACCAATCAAGCTTTTGGTATTATTTAGTTCAATCCAATCGCCCAAACGATAAGGTTGTTCTATGGTGGTTGCTAATCCGTAAAAAAAATCGGCGATCATACCGCGTAACGAAAACCCCAACACTCCCACAATAATAGTTGATGAAGCGAATAAAACGCTCAAATCTTGGTCAAATAAATACACAACAGCTAAGAAAATAGAAACAACCCAAACGACTAATCCAAAAATATCACGAATGATTTTAGGCGGTAACGTGCCGTTCTTTTTAGGATAATACATTTTCCAAAAAAACACGCGCGTGTAATAAATAATTAACAGTGTACCCAGCAACCATAAAAAAATAGGCACTTGATGCAAAAAAATTTGATTTAAGAATTGATTTAAAAATACATTCGCAACATTGTTATCAATCCACGCCAACACATATTTTTTCTCTATCAGTCCAAGAAACAAAACCAAAAAAAGCAGTGTCAATAAAGCCAAATTGAAATGTTTTTTAACCATGTATGTGCAGGTAGTGGAAAATTAGAAAATCTACTTTACCAAATAACTAACTGATTAACTTTAAATACTTTTGATACAACGATTCTTTATCTTCAACGTGTTCTGGATTTTTAGTAATACAATCCACCGGACACACTTCAATACATTGCGGCAAATCGTGATGTCCCACGCATTCTGTGCATAATTCTGGATTGATAACATAAATATCCTCGCCTTGCGAAATCGCACCGTTCGGGCATTCCGGTTCGCACACGTCGCAGTTAATACATTCGTCTTTAATAATTAGTGCCATTTCTTATCTCATTTAAAAGTTTTGGAATCAGGGCGATTGAATGAACCAATCACCATGTTAAAAAGTTTGGCGCGTTTAACCGTGGGAATCGGTGTTAATTCCACGGCTGGATGAATGCAATCTACCGGACACACCAACACGCATTGCGGCGAATTATGAAACCCTTCGCATTCGGTACACGCCTTGGTATCAATCATAAAAGTGCTTTCATCGTGACTAATTGCCTGATTCGGGCAAACGGGTTCACACACGCCACAAATAACACATTCTTCCATGTCAATTTTTAATGCCATCGTCCAACCTCGCATATTTTTCAATCAATTGTTGATGCACGCATTCTGCAACAAAAGACGACACGTTGCCTTTTAAACGTGCAATCTCTCGAATCATGCTCGACGAAATAAATTCATATTGTTCCGCAGGCGTTAAAAATACCGTTTCCAATTCGGGCGCAAGTCGTCGATTCATACCTGCTAATTGAAATTCATATTCAAAATCTGAAACGGCTCGCAAACCACGCAAAATCACTCGTGCATTTTGTTGTTTCGCGCAATCAACCAGCAAATTATCAAAACCCATCACGCGCACATTTTTAAAATCAGCAGTCACGGTTTGCGCTAACGCCACTCGTTCAGCCAGTGAAAACAGCGGCGTTTTGGTTTTATTTTCCGCCACGGCAATAATAACGTGGTCGTACAACTGCGCCGCCCGCGCCACTAAATCGACGTGACCATTGGTAATCGGATCAAACGTTCCCGGATAAATCGCTGTAATGTTAGTTTGCACGATTTAAAACTCTTCCCAATCATCCGAAAAGGACGAGGCTTCAATCACTTTACTGTTACCTGAATTTTTAATTGGCGCAGGTTTGGGCAAAGTATCTTTTTTTAATCGCATAATAGACACACCGACGGCGTTGGAAACCTTGCTAAAATTTGAATCACTGCCCAACAAATGTTGTGCTTGATCGTACTTTTTGGCGTTGATAATGGCCGCCACTTTACCCGCTTCAAGATGAAAGGCAGCGTGTTGATTCATGCAATTTTGGTAACTTTTCAAATGGGCAATTTGCGGATGCGTGTCTTCGTGATGCAACCATTGCCCCAAATCGCAGCAATTATCTTTTGAAATGGTGGCGACATCGAGCGTTTCTTGATTGCTAATCGCGGTTCGTAATTTCACTTTCCAATCGGAATGCTTTTTCAACGCGCTATCCAAATCAATGTCGAGAACTTCTGTTATTGCAACGGGTTTCGTCAGCGCAGTCTGTTTTACCGCGACTTCTACCGCCGCACTCGGTGCATAACTTTTTACGACAGCGACCGATTCTTGGTCGTCGCCTGCGATTTTAAAATTACTCATCGTCACCGACAAATGACGGGCTTGTTCTTCTAATGCTTCAGCGGCAGCAGCGGCTTCTTCGACTAATGCGGCATTGCGTTGCGTCACATCATCCATTTCGCTAATCGCTTGATTAACCTGTTCAATTCCGGTGGTTTGTTCCGAGGAAGCTGAGGTAATTTGCGAAATGGTGGTCGTCACATTTTGAATCGACGTAACAATTTCCTCCATTGTTTTTCCGGCTTTTGTGACTAACGATGAACCGTCTTCCACTTTATCCACCGAATCGCTAATCAAGGCTTTAATTTCTCCAGCGGCAGCGGCGGCGCGTTGTGCCAAACTACGAACTTCCGTCGCCACTACCGCAAAACCTCGACCTTGTTCACCGGCGCGAGCTGCTTCAACCGCCGCATTCAACGCCAAAATGTTAGTTTGAAACGCAATACCATCAATCACAGTAATAATATCGACCACTTTGCGAGAGGATTCGTTAATGCCTTGCATGGTCGTGACCACTTCATTCACTGCCGCCACACCTTTTCGGGCAAGATCAGAAGAGGCTAACGCCAAATGATTGGCGTATTTTGCATTTTCGCTGTTTGTTTGCACGGTGGAAGTCAACTCTTGCATACTCGCCGCCGTTTCTTCTAAACTTGCTGCCTGTTGTTCGGTGCGGTGCGACAAATCATTATTACCCGCTGCAATTTCTTGTGAAGCCGTGTTAATGGTATCGCTCGCCTCTTTAATTTCGCTAACCAACGCTTTTAAATTTTCGACGGTGCCATTCATTCCATTTTTAACTTTGTCGAACATTCCCACATAATCATGGGTAATTTTTTGGGTTAAATCGCCTTGTGCCAACGCATTCGACATTCGCAATACGTCACCAAACCCCTTGTCACAGCTTTCGACCAAGGTGTTTAAATTGGTGAGCATCTCTTTGAACATAAATTCGAAACGATTCGCGTCACTGCGTTTTGAAAAATCACCGTGTGCGCCTGCCACCGCTAACATTTCGATTTCTTTATTCACGTCTAATAATGAGGTTTTTACCGAATCAATCGCGTCGGTAATTTTAGCTTTTTCAGCCGGTAAACGATCAAAATCCGTTCTAAAATCACCGCGTGCGTATTGAGAAACAACTTCTACAACGTGCATTTTTACTGAAATATGTGACTGCACTAATTCGTTAACATCCTGCGCCATATCGTGGTAAGCACCTTGGAATTTAGAAGTGTCAATTTTTTCACTAATATAACCGTCGTGGTGTTTTTTCGCCATCACACGCTGCGCCAAAATCAGTGCGTTAATTGTTTCTTGCATGGTGCGTAACGCATAAAGCAAACTGCTGTCGTCGCGTGGTTGTAAGCCAATCGTGCTATTTAAATTGCCGGCGGATACACGTTTTACCTGGCTAATCGCGTCCGTTAATTCGCCGCCTAATTGACGCATTAAGTAGCGTGAAAATGCTAGTCCAATCAACACGCTGACTATAAAACCGAAGGCAATTAGCACAATCATTAGTATTAAACTACGCGAATATAATTGAGCAGCTTCGTTAACTGTTTCTTCAGCCGCCTTCTCTTTTAAATTATTTAATTCGTCTATTTGTAAACTAATCGCTTTGCCGAGTGGTTCTTGACGAATACGAATAGCATTAAATTCAGGTGTCAATCCCATTAAATTTTGCGTCACAATCATTTCAGACATTTGCAATGTTAAACGCTCCCACTCTTCTGTCGTTTTATAAAGCTCGTGCAACACCGCTTTACCTTTTTCGGTATAAAACAAATCGCCACCTTTGTGCATATTTTCTCTGTACAACGCGATATTTTGTTTGACCAATTCAACAGACTGTAATTTTTCTTCGTGGCTAGTCACCAATAACGCATTTCGCCAACGTCGCCCAACATCCAAACGATTATTTTTAGCTTCTTTAATGTAGGAGATGCCGATTAAATCTTTGTAATATATTTTGCCGATATAGCTATCAAGACTACTCATATTGAACACGCTAATGGTGCCAATAATCAAACTGATGACGGCGACAATCACAAAACTTGATACTAATTTCGTGCCTAATTTCATATTTTCAAACATTCTGCTCTCCTAAAAAATTTTATGCGTTTTTCAATCGAACCGCCAAAACATCACACGGCGCATGATGCAATACGCCGTTTGCAGTTGAGCCAAATAATAACGCCAATCCGTGCCGACCGTGCGAGCCAACTATAATTAAATCAACATGTTCTTGTTCGGCGAGAGCGCATATTTCGTCTTTCGGTGAACCCCAAATTAACCATCGCTGATTTTCTGGCACATTTAATGTCGCGCTAAGTTGACTCAATTTGGCTTTTTCTTGTTCCAATAACGCGTTATCAGTTTCATCATCCAACGAAATAATGGTGCCGTAACTCGTATCAGGCATGGGAATGTTGTCCAAAATGTGAACGAGGCTCAACATTGCGTTATTTTGTAACGCCATTTCTGCCGTGCGTTTAACAAGAAAATCGGTGTCTTTTGAAAAATCGACGGCGAGAAGAATGTGTTTATAAATGTTCATGGAATTTTTTTAAATACCGTGGAGTTGCATCAACGCAATGATTTCGTCGCGTTCCATTGGTTTTTTGCTGGCAATTGCCCACAACGCAAAATGTTGCGGCTTATTTACCACGCCAATCATAGCAAAACCTGCCGCTTGTAAATCAGCGGATAAGGTTTTTTTCGTAAAGCCACAACGGTGCGCCATGTATAAATTACCACGCGCCATCGGCGGACGATGTCCGTACAAAATATCCAACGGTGTAATGTCGCCAGCAGGTGAAACATAAGCCGCGTCGTTTAATTTATCTTCCGCAACCAACGCACAAACCGATTGCAAATCAGGGCAAGTAATCACCGCAAAACCGTCTGGTTTTAACACCCGCAAAAATTCACTCAACGCCACGGGAACTTCATGCGGGTACAAATGTTCAATGTTGTGACTGGAAAAAAGCGCGTCCATTGATTCGGTTGCTACTGAACTCATGTCAGTCATCGTGCCGACTAAATCGGGCTGCACAGATTCGTCAATATCAAACCGAATTTCTGTCCATTCTTCAGGATTAAAACCAGGTGTGGTTTGATTTTGACGTTTTGGGCCGCAGCCAACGTGTAAAAATGATTTCATAAATCTCTCTCAATTAAATTAAAAAGGTGGATTGTTTATTTCAAACCGTCAATCATGACGGGCGTTTGACCGTTATTCACTAAATTCCAATTTGCCAACAAATCGTCTTGGTGAATTTCCAGCCATGCTAAAACTAAACGTTCTTGTCGTGTCGGTAAATTACTTTGCGTGATTTCAATTGGATTTATCGTGATTCGCGCGGTTGAACCTTGGAAATCGGCGTGAATGTGCGGCTGACTGGTTTCTTTCGGCGCACGTTTCATGCGAATCACAATGCCGTAAAATAAACTCAAAACGGCAAATTCGCTTTGATTTTCAGCGTTTGAAATGGCAATCGTTTTGGCTTGTTTATTCGGAATACCTTGAACAATCGCCTTTTCGTACAATGTTTCAATGTCGCGGACTTGTTGCGGCATATTAAACAAATTGCAGGTCGAACGACGCGCTTCAATGCTGCGGCGCAAATCCGCAACGTGTGGGCGATTCGCCGCTAATTCGACGGCTTTTTCTTCGTAATTTTCAAAATTGTAAGTAATCAACTCATCCAAACTCAGCGAATGCAGCAAACTTCCTGCCATGCGCGACGCAAACGTTTTGCCCGACAACGTCAAAATCGGCAAACCCATAAACAGCGCATCATTCGCAGTCGTGCCACCGTTGAACGGCGTGCAATCTAAAAATATATCTGCGATTTGATAACGCGCCAAATAATCGGCTGGCGTAACGCGCGACGCAAAAATTAGTCGCTCTTTTTCAATGCCGTGCGCGGCTGCGGCATTCATCATGTTGTCGTGCGCCCATTCGTTATCGGCGAGCAACCACAACACGCTGTTTGGCACCCGTTTTAAAATCCGCATCCAGCACGCGAACATGTCTTCGGTGATTTTGTAATTATTGTTAAACGAACAAAATACAAATGCGTCATCGGGCAATTCACAACTGGCGCGAGTCGGTTTTTCACCCACGGGACGTTGTCGGTCTGACACTTGGAAAACGTGCGGCATATAAAGCGGCGTTTCGCTGAAATACGTTGCCAATTCGGGCGGAATTAGAAATTTATCGCCAATCACATAATCGATATTCGGCAACGCGGTCGTGCCTGGAAAACCCAAATACGTCACTTGAACGGGCGCGGGACGATACGCCAAAATGTTCGGACGCACGCCCGACGTTAAACCCTGCAAATCCACCAGCAAATCGATTTCGTGCGAATGAATGCACCGTGCGGCTTCTTCGTCGGTCATGTCGGCAACCGAAATAAATTCGTCCATCGCGCCAATCACTCGCGCTCGCAATGCCGAATCATCGGGCGGCGTTAAACAAAAACCGATAATTTCAAACTTGTCGCGATTGTGCAATTCGTACAATTCAACCGTCAACAATGAAACCGCGTGCGTGCGAAAATCGGACGACAAATAACCAATCCGAATTTTTTGGTGATGATACGGAGCTTGATTTTCAACCAAATTGGGCAAATTTTTATCGACTTTTTCTTCCACAAAATTTTGTGAATTTTCGAGTTGTTCTTGCGGATTATTCGACGCGCTCAACATTGCCAACGCCGATGTTCCTGTAATCATCGCGGCTTTCGTCACACCTAAAACCGATTTATAAACGGGCCATTCGCATTGTTTTTGACGCAGATGCACCCAATGCGAAATCACTTTCGGTTGGTCGGGATTCAGCAACAAACTTTGCGTTAAAAACTGTTCCGATTCGTGAAAATTGCGCTCAATTTCTAGCACGCGCCCCAAACTGTTCAACGCTAAAATATAGATTTTTTTGTCGTCGTCCGACAGCGCAATATATTCGTACTTTGAAATGATGCTGCGCCATTGATTTAAAGCGTCTTCGATACGAGTTTGACGTTCTAAATTCGCGCCCAAATTGAATTGCCCTTGAATAAAATCAGGGTGAATATCGATAGAATCACGATAGGCTTGTTCGGCTTTTTCAGACAATTTTTGTTGGTCAAAAATAACCGCTAAATTGAAAAATGCCGCATAACGAACAGGCGAATCGCTGTGTTTAATCCACGTTTCATAAAGTTCGATTTGCTGATTCGGCGTTAATAAATCGCCTGCCGATAACAATTCCATGATGTCCATATTGTTCTGCTGCGCTTGTTCTAAAAAGGTTTCAAAGGCAGAAATAGTTTTAGATTTTGTCATGTGGTGTTCTCAAAAAAATAAAATGTGGGTAAATTTAAACCAGTTGAATGGTGATTTCTTCAATGATGGTCAATCGTTTATCACCTGTCACGAAAATATCGGCTTTCGATTTTAACGCGCATGCTATTTGTAAAGCATCAGGGGTTTTTATAGGATATTTTGCTCTCAAATCGGCGGCTAAATTTATAACATCGGCTGTTAATTCGATGATTTGCAGATTATTCGCTTTAAAAAATTGGTCGTAGTGCTTCAGCAAATTTTCATTTTTTGTTTTTAAGGGTAAAACTCGACATTCCAAAAAAGATAATCTGGAAACCATTAACTGTGCGTTATTTTGCAACTCTGACATGACTAATGAACGCGAAACGTGACCATGTTCTGCCTCTGATTCGAGACAATAAATAATGACGCAGGCATCTAAAAACAATTTCATGCGTTGTCCCATTCGTCACGCATAGCAAAAAATTCAGCATCAATTTCCGCATCGTTCCGATTTGCAACTGGCAAATTTTGCATAAATAGAAGTAATTCATTTTTAGCGGTTTGTTGACGCTTGAACTCGGGTTTAGTTTCTAAAAATTCGACAAAATGTAAAACTTCCATCGCTTGTATCGGCGGCATAGTTTTAACGTGTTGATAAACAGTTTCTGCAATGTTCATAGTTTTACCTCACTTTAAATTTATAAAAATAACAGCAATTCCTATGCCGCCAAACTAACTTTGCGTAAGCGGGCGTAATAAAAACCGTCGCTATTATCGTCACCGGTCAAAATTTGCCAGCCGTGTTTGGCGGGATTGGCATCAAAAGGAATTTCTTGCGCGTCGGCATGTTCCGCTAAAAATTGCGCGATTTGGTCTTCGTTTTCAGCTTTTAAAATGGAACACGTTGCATAAACTAACAAACCGTCTTCTTTCAACATCGACCACGCGGCTTTTAAAATCGCGGCTTGCAACGCGGGTAAGGCAATTAAATCATCAGCACGGCGCAACAATTTAATATCGGGATGACGGCGAATCACGCCCAACGCAGAACACGGCGCATCGACCAAAATGCGGTCAAAACATTTGCCGTCCCACCAAATTTCGGGTTGCGTGGCATCGCCGACAATCAATTGCGCGGCTAAATTCAAACGCTGTAAATTCGTTTCGACGCGCAACATTCGCGTGGCATCAATATCGACCGCGACGCACTCCAAATCAGGTTGTGATTCCAAAATGTGCGCGGTTTTTCCTGCTGGCGCGGCACATAAATCTAAAATTCGCTGCCCTGCCCTCAATTCCAATAATCCTGCGGCAAATTGTGCTGCCGTGTCTTGAACGGATACCGCGCCACGTTCAAAATTCGGCAACGCTGTCACGCCAACGGGTTTAATTAACTGAATCGCGGACGGACACGTTTCAACGGCTTCGGCTTCAATTTCTAAATTTGCCAATTGTACCAAATAATTTTCGCGCGACGTTTGCAACGCATTCACGCGCAACATCATCGGCGGCAACTCATTATTTGCGTGAAAAATTCGCGCGGCATTTTCACTTCCCCAATCATTTTCAACGCGAGCAATCAACCATTTTGGGTGGCTGTGCAACGCCGTCGGATTCAAATTGGCTTGCGCTTCGAGGCTTTCGTGTTCGCGCAAATAACGGCGCAATAAGGCGTTAATTAGATTTTTTGCCCACGATTTTTTACGCGTGGCATCGACCGTTTCGGAAACCGCCGCGTGTGTTTTCACCCGCATAAACGCCAATTGATACAAGCCGACCAACGCCAGCGCGTAAATTTCAGCGTCTTTAATCGGCTTGTCTAGCAGCTGCGACAAAATGAATTGCAGCCGATGATAATAACGGCACACGCCGTAACAAACCGCTTGCACAAATGCCTTATCTTTCGGGTTTTCAAGAGCTTGCAACGTGTGTTCTAACGCAGAAGTGAGCGATTGCCCACCGTCTAAAACCCGCACCAATGTTCGGGCGGCAATAAGTCGTGTATTCATTTTTTTCCTTCAATAATCAAAATTTCCTTTATCGAAAACTTAAAAGCAAATCCCCCTGCGGCTATCGCCGCTTCCCCCTTCAAAAAGGGGAAAAAAGACGGTAAAGCAAACGCACACGCTTTTTAATCTTTCGCCCCCTTTTTTGAAGGGGGCAGCCTGCAAGGCTGGGGATTTTCTCTAATGCTCCAGATAAACTTTATTTACCACCTTCCACAATTAAAATCTCCTCGTCGCTCAACCCATCAAAACAACAAATTTTCAAAAGGGCGCGTATTTTTCCAGCGGTAAGTATGAAAATCACGCGGGTCTGTGCTTAAAATTCTGCCATGCCCCAAATGTTCGGCAACCAAAACCATCGAAGCATCCGCAAAATCCATCGGTAAATCTTGATATTGCCGCATCAATGTCACTAATCGGTCTTTATGAATTTCCTGTATTTCAAACACATCAAACGCACCCAATCGGTACATTTCCATAAACTGCAATTGTGCTTCAACGCCTTGCCGTTTCAGTAAAAGATGGCAAACTTTCGTCATCACCGCGTGTGTGGTAATCAATCGTTCTTTACACGTTTTAGCAAAAAGATTGGCTCGCTGATGATGTTTGTCGCGCTTATCACCCAACGCTAACCAAAAACCTGAATCGGCAATAATCATACTTTGTCCGACCAATCCAAATAGGCTTTGTAATTTTCAGACAAATCGCCATCATCTTCAAAACTGCCAATAAATCCCGATTGCTGCATCAGTTGATACGCGCGTTGCCCTTCGTTTAATTCGGGTTCAAACGCTTTTCGGATTTTGTAACAACATCAATCGCCAACGTAATCAATTCCGACGGCGTTTTTCGTAACAACAACTCTAATTCATGCAGTTTTTCTAAATGTTGAGCATCAAGCTCGGCTGTAATTTGCATTATTTCCAACCCTCCACAATCAAAATCTCCTTTACGGAAAATACTTATAAACTTCTTTACGATGCAAAAAGCGCGTGAAAATGAGTTCGCCATCGACAAGTTCAAGCCCAATTCGATAATCACCCAAACGAATCCGATAAAAACGCTCATAACCTTGCATTTTCTTAACGTGATTAAGTTCTGACAAACTGCTTGCCGATTTACATTCGCCAATAATTTCTTGCACTTTGCTCAACATTTTCGGCTCTCGAATCGTGCGTAAATCCTTCGCAAACTTCGCTTCAAATTTTACTTTCACTCATTCGCACCGTTCAAAATGGCAAAAATCTCATCTTCCGACACAAAATCATTTTGTCTGCCATCCATAATCGCGTTGGCTAATCCCACTTCTTCTAACGCTTCCAACATGATTTCATGCAAAACTTCGCGTTTGTTTTTGATTAAATCAACCATCACTTCGGTTAATAATTCTTTGGTTCTAACATCATCGTTTAATGACATGACAGCGTTCATTTCCCACCCTCAATTATTTTAATTTCATCTTCACTCAACCCATAAAGCTCATAAACCAACACATCAATCTCACGTTCCAACGCGCTGGTGTCGTTGCCTGCTTTTTTATCGGCAAGGATTTTGTCCACTAACGTGATAAATGGCTGTTGTTCGGATTCGGGGATTTTTGGAATGGGTAAAATTTCAACATACTGATTTATCCAACGCCATCCAGTGTTGTCTAGCTTTTGATTTATTTCGTCAAAATAATGAAGAATGAGTTTTGTATTTAAAACAGCGATGAGATATTTCAACGATACGCCAGTCATAATGTAGGCAGTATTTTGAAGATATAAATTTGTGTCATCAAATGTAAAACAATTCCCACTTCTTGATAAATCAGCCCAAACAACTTTCTCTTTTTCAAATTCTTTTAAATACGCGCATTGTCTTAAATTGTAAGGCGTTAAACCTTTATCGCCGCGCTTTTTCAATTGTGGATAAAAAGCATCTAAATGTTTTTTAATCGCGGGGTAATTATCAATGTTCACAGGTGGATTATTGTGCGAATTGATTAACCATAATCCAGCCCATTCAGCCGCATAACGTTTAATATCACGCCCACGCAAAATCGGTTTAATAATTTCTGCTGATTTTGGGTCTTCGTTGCACAAACGTTCTTTTGTTTCGGTGTCGATAATGAACGCTTCGTTAAAACCTGTTAAAACGCCGCGATAGATATTCACATCCCAATCTTTTAACGCGATGCCCTTCGCTTCAATTTTGGCTTTGATTTGTTGTTCGATGCCTGACGAAATTACCCAAACATCTTCGGACATTTTGGGCATAATTTGGGAATGTTCGGCGAAATAATCGGCGAGCGGCGTTTGAAGGGTGAAATCGTTTTGAATGGTGCAGGCTGTACAAACCAAGGTTTGTACTCCAGTTTCGAGATTCGGAGTACAAACCTTGGTTTGTACCAAAAGGATATTTGAATCGACGGTCGCTGCATCAAAAACCTGATAACCACCGAAATCAATCAATTTTAGCGGTTGGGTTTTGGTCGCCAAAAAGTTTCGTAACGATTTGCCATAACCTGCCCGCATCCATTTATTTGACGTGATGAATGCCAGCAAGCCGTTTTGGTTGAGCAATGAAACGCCTTTTTCGATAAACAGCGCGTAAATATCGCCCGTTTTTTGGAAGGTTTCATAATGTTGATTTTGCCATTCGGTTTGGATGGCTTGACCGCTGAATTTTTGAATTTGAATGTACGGCGGATTGCCA
>SESB01000043.1_pt1 | contig 80327 bp, 47 predicted proteins | sample 3171441 | NCBI WGS metagenome assembly SESB01 (sample SAMN06051867, study PRJNA518727) | freshwater metagenome | biome: subpolar coniferous forest; feature: holomictic lake; material: water; isolation source: holomictic Lake 227, 6 m depth | place: Canada: near Kenora, Ontario | collected...
CCAATCGCTGCATGTTCCCCGAGGAGTGGGACACGCAGGTGGGTTCGCGCAGGAAGCGCAAGCCCGGGGACGACCCCCCTTCGGCCTCCGACGCGGCGGTGGCGGACCCCCCGCAGTCGCCGACCCCGCCCATCGCCCTCGAGGACCTCGCCATCCCCAGCCAGATCCTGCGCAACATCAACACGGCCGTCCGGGCCCCCGCCACGCCCGCCGAGCTGGACCTGGACACCCTGCTCTCCCGCGTCCCCTACCGCGACATCCTGGAGAACCTCTACAGCCGCGAGACCTACGCGCCCCCGTCCGTCCCGGTGGTCACCCGCGTCTACGAGGAGTCGTTCCTGCGCGAGCCCATCGCCGGGGAGCGCGCCTGCGTCGCCGGGGACCTCTGCGAGTGCATGTTCATCGACCCGTGCACCCCCTTCACGGGCGTCGAGTTCCTCCTCCCGGGCGAGGTCCCGCCCAAGGTGCAGCAGTTCTGCGTCCTCTGCAGCCGGAAGGTCACCCAGAAGCTCTTTTACGACATCCTGTTCACGGGGAAGGACGTGCACGGGGTCATCCAGCGCTACGGCAACCTCTGCAACGTCCCGGGGGAGTACGCGCGGGAGTGCGTCCTCGTCTGCCCGCCCCACGCCCCGCTCCACTGCATGCCCCTCCCCATCATGTCCCACCAGCGCAACAAGTACCGCGTCCGCCTCTCCGGGGGGGTGCGCGTCCTGGACCAGCTCCGCGTGCGCTACGAGGATTTTTCGAGCCCCTTGACGGACGTGCAGACCTGAAGATCCACGCTCTGCAGCCCCTGCCTCCGTGCAGGGCGTTCGCCAAGGGGGATCTCGATGGATCCCTTCGCTGCTCCTGGGGAACCGGGGCCGCGCAGCCCCTCCCCGTGGCCTCCCTGTTCATACCGGGTTACCCCGAGGTCAGCAGCATCGTCGCGGGGCTTCACTCGCTCCTGCCGTACGACCCCCACGCCCAGATCAAGATCGACGCCTACCTCCCGTGCGGGGCCGCCGCTCACCAGAACCTTGCCCTGCGCGGGCTCACCGTCTCCTCCCTGGTCCTCCTGCCGGAGGACGCGCCGCAGCTCGGCACCCTCCCGGACCTCGGCCCGGTCTTCCGCGCCTGCATCGTGGCCAAGCAGTGGGGCGCCTCGCTCCTCGCCCACACCCTCCACGGCTGCTTCCCCTGCCCCCGCCCGCCGCTGCGTGGGCCCCCGGACGCCGACTCAGCCTCGGTCGCCGCCCTCGTCAACATCCTGCTGGGCTCCCTCCTGGGCCTCTACCCGGGCTGCATCAAGCGGCCCCCGTTCCCCACGCGCAGCGCCGTCTACGGCCGGGTGCACGCCGTCCTCGCCTCGGGCGCCGAGGGCATGGCCGCGTTCGTGCGCAAGTACCCCGCCCTCTTCTCCCTCGCCCTCTCCGAGTACGTCTGCCACGTCCTCCCCCTCTTCTTCCCCGCCGAGTTCGAGGGGCTCGTCGACTCCTGCCCCGTCGCGCCGTTCTTCGCCGCCGGGCCCGCCCTCTTCGATCAGTTTCGGCAGGACCACCTTGACACGGGGGACGAGCCGTGGGGCGCGCTGGCGGTGGCGGCGGCGCAGGTGAACGAGCGCATGGGCCGCGTGTTTCGCTCCAAGTGCAGGCAGCCCGCGCCCTTTCTCCGGCGCGTCCCGGGGGGGGAGGCCTCCATGCGCGAGCTCCTCGCCGCCCTCTCCTGCCCCCGCATCACCAGCTACCCGTGCCACAAGGTCGACGCCACCATGCTCCGGGGGGAGTACGCCGTCCTCCTCGGGGGGCAGCAGCTCGCCGACGTCGCCCTCCTCCATGGGCTCGTCCAGATCCACGCCCTCCCGCCCAACGTCCGCGCGCTCCAGCAGCTCGTCATCGACGGCATGCGGCAGCGGTGCCAGCGGCAGGCCCGGCTCCGGCGCACGAAGCACCTGTGCCTGCTCTGCGAGCGGCGGGGGCGAAAGGGGGTTCCCCGCCTCTGCAGCCGCACCTTCAACGTCGTCTGCCAGTCCTGCGACGACAACCCCGACAGCATGCTGGCCATCGACATGATCGGCCGCGTCGTCACCATCCAGGGGCGGCACTACGTCTTCGCCCCGTGCTGCGGCACGGTGCAGGAGTACACTGGGAGCGGCAGGGACTTCCAGCAGGTGCCGTGGCCCCGCGCGTACGGGGGGTCCGGTCAGGACTTTCGCCTTGCGCCGTGCCCTCACGGCCTGCCCCCGGTGTCGGGCGGGGAGGACCGCGTCGTGTACCTGCCCTGCTGCGGGAAGCTCGTCGAGGCCTGCGACGCCAAGGGGGCCCACTGCCCCGTCTGCAGGGCCCCCAGGGAGGACCCCGGCAGCAAGCGGGGGCGCCCCATCTGCGCCATCTGCGGCGGCGTGTCTCTCCCCCGCGCGCATGAGTGTCTCAACCACGTCACGGCGCGCCTCGGTAGCGTCCACCTCTGTCAGCGACACACCCCTCCAGAGGAGTGGCTCAGGGGGGTCAGCACCCGCCGCCAGTTCGATCAGGTTTGCCAGGACTGGGAGTGTCGCGCGCGGGGAACCGGTCGCGGAGGGCGTGGGTGACCCGACGAGGCGGAAAATCTCCTCGCGCCTTCGCTTCTCGCGCCGGAAGAGGCCGCTCCAGCTGGTGCCCATGCGTCGTTTAATAAAAAAAAATGCGGCCCGTTAATACGGCGCACTGCGTATTCTTGGTTTCACTCCGGGGTCTCGAACGGGATGGGCTCGTCGTCGCTGTACTCGTCGGTGGACGAGGAGTTCTCGGCCTTCGCGGCCTCGCCCCGAAGCGACGCGGCGATGGCGCGGTACAGCTCCGAGTTCGAGTGCACGGGGATCTGGAACGTGGACTCGGCGTAGTAGCCGCCGCGGAGCCGCAGGTTGTTGATGATCGAGCTCAGCGAGTGCATGCGGAACGCGTCGTACGCCGCGGGCTGGAAGAAGGGGGCGCAGAAGTGGAAGTGCAGCTTGTAGACGCTCGGGGGGTAGTTCGCGAACACCATGATGTCCTCGATGCCGACCCGGTACTCGGCCTGGATCGCCTGCGCGCACTGGGCGTACATGCCCTCCAGCATGGGGAGGTGCTCGGCCCGCAGGTCCCGGATGCTCCGGATGGCGGGGTCAGTCACGATGGACAGCCAGTTGAACCGGCGCGCCGCGTGGTGGGGGGTGAGGGGGCGGTGCATGGCGCGGGATGGGTAGCGCGGGGGCGGGAGCGCGTCGTGGCAGCAGCGGTGGCGCGGGGCCGAGTTGCGCCGGCTGTTGTTCTGGTCGGGCAGCAGCACGAAGTCGGGCGTGCGCAGCTTCACGAACTCGGACTCGCGCGTGTTGTTGATCACCTCCTGCGCCCAGGCCTTGGCGGGGCGGTCCACCTCCTGCTGGACGTACTGCTGCACGGGGTCGGACGCGTGCATTTCCGGGCTCTCCAGCGTGAAACGGACTCGCTCGCGCGGGGGCGGGCTCGCATACGCCTCTTGCATATGCCCTCTTTGGCGGTCGCGCGGGGTATGAGGCATAAATACACGCTGCGTGCCGGTCTTTCCTTTATTACGCCCGTGCGGGGCATCGGCGAAAGGGGGGAGGGAGTGCGGTTTTCACTCCTTCTTCTCGGCGCGCTTGGGGGCGGCGGTGTCGGCGGGCTTCTCCGCGGTGGTGGAGTCGGCGGCGCGGTACTTGGCCTCCTTGTTGTACCCCTCGATGTGGCGCTCCGCGTCCTCCAGCTGCGCCTTGGAGCGGTCGATGCGCTTCTGCAGCTTGTCGATGCGGTTGGACAGCGTGTCCTGCTCCAGCTTGCGGTGGGGGCGGGGCGGGCCGCGCGGCTTGCGCACGGGCTTCGGGGCCCTCGGCTCGGACGACTTCTCGGGCCGCTTCCGCTTCGGGGCGGCGGGCTTCGGGTCGGTGGCGGCGGGGGCGTCGGCGGTGGCGGGGATCGGTTCGGCAATCGCGGGCATGGGATCTGGGATGCGGGAGACCCCTTGCGGCTCCACGACCTACGACTTTGGAACCGTTTTTTTTGGGGCGGGGGGGCAGGCGTCGAACCGTGTAAACCCCAGGTTAAAACTCGGTTGCGCAATGCACTATATAAAACCCTCGCGGGGATACCGTTTCGAAAACCATGCTCGACGCGCTGGGGGTGCCGTTTTATAATCCCTCGAACGAGGTCAAGGAGTCTGGTCTGTATGAGATGGATCCACCCAAGTGGAAGTCGGGGCAGTCGATTACGGGCCTTATGCCGCCGGATTACGACGCGAGCAGGAGGATATGGACCGTGTACGATCCGCTTGACGAGTGTGTGTACTACACGGACGAGGATCTGGACGGGTTCGAGGGGGGCGAGGCGAGGTGGCGCTGCCTGGTGTGGGGGTTCCCGTTCTGCAGGAAGGGCGAGTGGTATAGTTTCGGAACACACGTGATCGCGGATAGGTTTCAGGGGGAGATACGTGACCACGTGCTGCTCAGGACGAAGCCGGTGGATGGCGACTTGGTGATGCACGATGAGGGGCGGGAGTTCCGTTTGCGCGTCGTCAACGGGGGCGAGGTCATGGTCGTGGGGATGCCCGTGCCGTTTGATATGGGCACACGCCGGCCTAGGTCGTTCGATGATGTGTGGGATAAAAAGAACATCAGGGGCAGCACTTCATCGATCGAGTGGCAGCCCACCAACAGCGTGCGCTTTATCAGCGACGCGGCCAGGGGGCAGGCCTTTTACTACTTTTACGATAAGCTGCTTGGCAGGGCGTTCTGGCTGCCGAGGGGTAAGCGCACGTGGGAGCCATACGATATCACCGCGCGGTACCCCGTGCGCAAGGAGGACGGGACGTTCAATCCGGCGTTGGTGCCTATCGAGGGGTCGGGGCAGGGGTGGATCGATGTCGCGTCGCGGTCCGTTCACGTGCTGGGACCGAATGGGGGGCTGGCGTACGAGGAGCGGCTCCCCAAACCGGGGGGCGCCAACGGTGCCTGGCGCCTTTCCAACACGCTTAATGCCGATACGTACGAGCACGGGGCGTTTTGCCATTGGACCAACGAGGTGAAGGGGACGCGCTGGAGATACAAGGTTGACAAAATGCAAAAGCCTGTGCCCAACCTGAAGTGGCTGAGGGAGGAGTCCTTGGTGGATCGTGCGAGGCGAAGATACGGTATATGGGCCTACAAGAGGGCCTACATGGAGCACGCCGTGTCCAGGGCGTATGACAACACCGTGGCCGATCTGCGTACCGAGCGCGTGGTCAGCAGGAGGCGAATCAACGCGGTGGCGTCGCAGACGGAGGTCGTGCTTCAGACCAGCCATTTCGCGCGGTATGCCGTTTTTTTCAGGCACACGATCGCGGAGATGCAGCAGTGGATGCGGGGGGTCAACGGGCCCGGGTGGAGGTTCGAGGGGATCGACGGGGACATCGGGGTGTGGGAGGTCCCCCTGAATCAGTACTCCTTCTTCGCGTCGGTCAGGAACGCCGTGTGCTGCGCTGCGGGGGCCCAGTTTGCCAGTGTCAACAACGTGTACAGCTTCGCGCAGGGGTGGTTGGATCACTTGCTGGAACTTCCGGACGAGTCCGTGCGGCGGTTGAAGGAGGCGAACGTGCAGGTGATGCTGCTCGGCTTTGAGGTGCAGGGGGGGTCGGCCCAGATGAAGGACGACGACGTGCGGGCGCTGGGGAAGGCGTTGGCGGGGTTGTTTGGGCAGCACGTGCGCAACGAGGATACAATCGCCGATTTTAGCGATTTTTTGGATGTCGTTGGCCTCTTGGGGGTTCCCGTGGGGGCGGCCGTGCTGGGGTCTGCGGACGCGTCGGTGGTCTCGCTTCACATCCGGGTCTTTAGCGACAAGACGGGTGCGCTGGAGCTCGTTCACGGTGAGGCGGGGTACTGGGGATCCACCGGACAGCCCTTGGTGGCGGGGGCCTCCCCCTTGGTTCGCGTGTTCGTGCCCCTGTTGGAGTTGCGCACCTACGATACCGTGCCAGTTTACGAGGGTGGTAACGTGATTCGCCACGACTTGGTTCACAGCTTCACTGCGTATCACCTGTTGGCGTCCGGGGTGCCGTGCGCGGGGCTGCCGTGGTGGACGTGGCTGCGAAACAACCTGCACCACGAGACGCTGGACGCCTTCCCCGCCGACTTGGATCTGCCCAACATGAACTTTGGGCTGTCTCTCGACGGGGTGGACGACAACTTTATCACCTGCATCCCGTCGATGGAGACCAGGGGTGTCTTCGTGGAGGACCCGAGGCGCTCCGTGGCGAGTTCGGCCCTGCCGCAGGGATCGATCCTGCCCATCCCCGACCGCATGAAGAGCCTGAACGCGCTGTGCGCGGCCAAACACGCGTCCCTGGGCGGTTTCCTGACCCTGCTGCGGGCGCACGCGGCCCGTCTCGGCGGCAAGGAGGATAACGACGCCAGTTACGACAACGAGTGGGGGGACGGGCAGGAGGTGCGGGAAGATGATAACGCCGGGGAGGACGAGTCGGACAGTGACGACGAGCCGAAGGAGCCCGTGGATCCGACGTGGGTTGGCGCCAGGCGGAAAAACGTGCTGAACGGGGCGAACGCCTCGCTCGACGATGCGCATCGGAAGAGCACCACCGTGGAGAGGTGCTTCAGCGTGTGCATCAGCGACGGGGACCTGGATCTGATGCTGGTGGACGTGAGGGGGCTCGGTAAGATGCTGAGCGACAGAAAGGTGGACGACGAGACGGTGGTAAAGGCAATTCTGGACAAGGTGGTGGATTGGGCCAAGGGGAAGCTGGTGGCGCTGCGGACGGCTTTGGTGGGAAGTTACCCCAACGGCGTCAACATGCGGGAGTTCGAGGACTACAGGCATTTCCTGGTGGTCCAGCGGGACTCCCCGGCGTATTCGGCGCAGAGCTTCCTGGATTACAGGGGCGCAAAGGAGTGGGTTGACGTGGTGAACGGCGACCCCATCAATTTTTTCTGTGGCGACGAGTTCAACGACCTCGCGGCCCGGCCCCGTGGCCCGATGCTGTCTCTGGTCATGTACTGGGACATGTACGCCCTGATGAGGCGCTTTCGTGCGGCCCCGTTGACAAGGGGCGAGTACCTGGAGTACGATGAGTACCGCATGGCGTCGCCCGCGGACAAGGAGATGAAGAAGACGGACGTGTTCGTCGGTGTGTTCAAGCTGGATATGCAGATCATGGCGGACTGGAACGTGCGGCTGGCCTCGGAGAGTAAGCCGGTGTACCTGTTTGGGTCGGTGGCTGAGTTCGTGAACGTGCGTTATATGGACGGTAAACGCTTGGATGGTTACGACGCCGCTGTGATCGTGAAGAGGCGCGAGGTATACGCCAAGGGGGTGGTGGGCGCGGACGCGGAGGCCAAAGGTCGGTACAGGCAGTACAAAAAGGACCTGGACAGGATGACCTACTGCGAGTTCTTGCGCCTGCGGGTGTATGCGCTGTCCATATCGGAGGAGCCGAGCCTTGGCGACCTGTGGAGGGACTGGAAGAGTGAGGAGATGGGTCGGTGCAGGGAGTTTGCGGCGGCTACGGTCGTGAACATGAAGGACGTGCAGGTTGCAGAGGCCGTGCGCGGTTTCATGGCGAGGGGGGGGCGCCTCGATCGGTTCAACGAGCTGGTCGAAAACAAGGTGCTGACCAGCGCGGTCGTGCCGAAGAGCGACAGGGATGCCTTCGTTGCCGAGTTTGGGAAGGAGTCGTACGATAAGATCACGGTGGTCAAGAAGAAGGCGGAAACGGAGTTCAGATTGGGGGATGCCGAGGCCACAAGGGTGGCCGTGATTGCCGCCATGGACGAGGCGGTCGCCGTGGAGAGCAAGCGGATCGCCGATAGACGAAGGGAGAAGAAGGAGGCGGCGGAGAAAAGGAAAAGGGAGCAGGACCTTGTCGATAAGCTGAAGGGGAACGAGCCCAAACCATCGGGGGTTGCCAAGAAGCGCGGTAAGGGGAGGAGACCGAACGTGAGGGGCGGCGCCAAGGAGGCCCCTGTCGATGATTTGGGCGACAAGTTTTTGAGAAACGGTATGCGGGCGGGGTTTCACCCGGTGCTGCAGTCCCTGCTGCTGGGGTACACGTTTGAGGCGTCTGTCACGCCCAAGGATACGCACGACCTCCTGTGCTCCGGGTGGGAGTCGGTGAATGCCGATGACAGCGATGAGATCAAGGAGATCCGACATACGCTCGCGAACAGAATTGGCTCCATCAAGGGGCACATCAAAGATCTGTATGAGAGAATTGAGGGCGCCAGTGGGGTGGTGTCTGACGAGGTTAGAAACCAGATCAGCGCCCAGAAGGCGTTGCTGGAAACGGCGGCCCAGATTTACTTTCCCGATTGTGGCTTCTACGGGCTCATCATGCTGCGCGTCATGGAGATTGGAATGGGGATTACCGCGGCGGCCCCGGTGCTGCAGCACATGCTGCCGTGGGATCCTGCGGACGTGTCCAAGGGGGTCCCCGTCACGGACGAGGTGCTGCGGCTGATGTGCGCCGGCTTCGATCCCGCGGTCGAGGACGCGGACGTCACGCTCGGGGGAAAGATGTCGAGGGGGTGGTTGAACTTTGTGGTGCTGGAGAGGGCCCACGGATCGGACGCGGGGTACAGGGTGGCCTTTCACAGTGACATCAGGGGCCTGGGCATGGCGCTCAACCTGGAGGCGGGGAGTGAGATGGGGGCGTTTGGTGTGGACAGCCTCGTGAAGTTGTTTCTGCGCCAGATGCGGTACAACGTAATCTTCCTGCTGCGGGACAGCGGGAGGTATACGCTGCTCAAGCGGGTGCGCTCGGACCTGAACGTGTTGGCTCGGGGGGGCGAGGGTGTTTCCTACATGCAGATGCAGTCGGAGTGCGAGGTCCTGCTGGAGGATTACCGTAAGATTGGGGTGATGAAGGGCGATCCGTACGCGGTCATACGCCCTCGGCCCGCGCTGCTTGACGTGCCCAAGTCTGCGGCGGGGGGCAGGGAGCTGAAACCCGTGTACGTGGTGGAGGACTCGGTGTCGGGCCATTCCAACATGCTGCACGAGATCATGTTCGTGCGGGGGCTCGAAACAGAGGAGGACTTTTCCCCGGTGCTGCCGGTGGGTAAAACGGGGGTGCCGCAGAGTAGGATAGAGGATAACCTTGCCAGGTATGCGTACAACACCAAGACGTGCGTTGTGTTGCTGCGGCGGGGGGTGCCCGGGCGCAATGCGGAGGACGGGGCGAGCATGGCGAAGCAAAGGGGGTACAATCTGCTGCCCGCTCACGTCGTGTGTGTGTTCGATCGCAGGGTGGGGGGGCTGGGGTACCGGTCGAATAATATGGACGGCGACTTCACCTATGACGCGGAGGCGTCCGCGGCGGAGGAGAGACAGGTGGAGGCCATGCGCAACTTCGCAACCGTCGTGCGAACGGAGAAGTTGAGAATATACGTCGCCTTCAACAGTGGTAGCGCCAAGACCTTGGACGTGGACGGTTCGATGACGGGCGTGGAGCTGAAGAATGTGCTGTGCGATTTCTTTGAGGTGGACGAGGGTGGGAACAAGCACTATACTTTGATTCTGTACAAGGTGTGGGCGGGGAGGGGTAAGTGGACGACCGTGAAGACGGCCCTCGCCGATGAGTGCCCCTTGTGCATGGCGGGCGTTCGAAATTGGTCCGAAATACGCTTCAACGAGGTGATCAGGGGGGGGGCGGATGCGGAGGCTGTCGGCCCGGGGACGGGGGGGGCTGCGATGGATTATACAGAGGACGACGCGCCGCCTGGGAGGCCGCTTCCCAGTTCCGGTGATAATGCTGATGTGCACATGGCCCTGGGGCTCGACGAGCTGGCGGCGGTGGGTGATCTGAAGGGTGAGTATGTCCCCATCGTAAACGCCGTGCTGCGACGGAATCTTTACTTGGCGGTGTACAGGATTCTGCAGGCCCCTGCGCTTCTGTGCCTGATAGCGACGAACACCCGGGAGCCTGAACTGAGCATTGTGAGCATGGTGCTGTCCCCTATTTTTTTGAACCCCTACTTCCTGGATTATTTGCACAAGGGTGTTAACAGGGACGGGTTCGCCGGGGTCACGGCGATCGTGCAGCTGCTTCGGAATGCGTCGAGGTTGACGGGGGTCGAAATCATGGCCCAGTACACCGCGGGCGTCGCGTCCTTGAGCGCGGAGGACGTGTTTCATTCGATTTATCGTCCGCTTCTGAAGGTGGACGACACGGTGATACGGGAGGTCGTCTGTTTTTTCTCCCTGTTCGTGGATCGCAGCAAGGAGTCGTACGTGTACACCGTGTTGGATAAGCTGCTTAACGAGGATAGCGGTGGGTTTTATGTGGAGAGGAGGCATAACGGTCCTGGTGTGGGGATGGCCAAGCACAGGGCGAATTTTGTTCCAGGGGACGACGATAAGCATGTCGTGGACGTGAACGAGCAACGAAGGTCGAAAAAGGAGATAGAGGAGGCCAAGCAGAAGAAGCGAGACGATAGTCAGGCTGCTGGAGGAAAGAGTGCGACCAAGGTTCGCAAGGGTGGACAGCCTATGGGCACGCTGCTGCCGGTGGACAAATTCACGGGGTACGACAAGTCGTCGGACCAGCTGGGTGACAAGCGCGTCGTGTACGTGTTCTGGGATGACGAGTCCGGCGAGGGGGGGAATTACCTGTGCAGGCTGTCTTCTCTGGGTAGAAAGAGCGTGGCGGGGCTCGACAGCGAGATTACCGACTACGACGCGCTGGCCCCGCATTACGTGCGGGTGCTGATGAACGAGCTTGATCGGAGGATCGGCATCATCCGGCTGTTTGAGCGCATGTGCAACACGATGGGGGTGGGCGCCTTGAACCGCAATGTGGTGATCCCCGCTGCGTCGGGGGTGAAAACGGTGCTTCAGAACGTTGAGGTGGTGGCGCGGCTCAAGTCCAGTTTGTGGGCGTCTCGCGTGGAGGAGTTCGTGAGCCAGGTGTTCATGCACACGACGGGTGTGAAGGTGCGCGCAGCGGACTTTGGCGGGATCAAGCGCAACATGTCGTTCGAGAAGGACGATGAGATCATCGAGAACCTGCACACGTTCATTGGTGTCACGGAGGGCGTCATGAACGTGATTGTTCCCGTGTTTGAGAATCACCTGCCCCGGCTGCTGGACGCGTTCTGGATCATTCTGTCCAACAGGCGCAGCAAGACGTATGGTCTGCCGCGCGAGACGGAGCTGCAGTGCTGCTACAAGCGGTTCATGTCCTCCATGCGAAATTTCAGCATGAAAAGGGCGGTGGGCCTGCAGGACGACATGCAGTCCTTGTTCGTGACCGACGGGAGCATGATCCGCTACTTTGTCAGCATAGAGCTCCTCCCCGGTCAGATCCGGAAGGTGGGCAAGGGCTTCGCGTTTCACAGGGGCGCGGATCAGCAGTACTACTGGGACTCCAACTTTTTTGACGACGAGTACCTCCGGGAGAATCGGGAGCTGATAGGCGTGGTTTCCCGGGGGCAGCACGTGAGATGGGACCGCGTTGCGAGCAAGGAGGTTCTGAACCCCATTGACTTCCCCTGCTTCAGGGATAAGTGGTACCTGGGCGACGGAACTCCCGCGGGGGGTGGTGTGTGGTTTGATCAGGAGCGCGACGTTTACCGGTGGATGTGCCAGGCTAATCGCGAGGGGTATTACCTGCGCCCCATGGACGTGTCTCATACCATGACCAAGAATAACACGGACGACCGGTGGAAGCTCGATCCTGCGCTTCCCAGGTACAATTATCAAAAAAAGGAATGGTACGATGGGCGCGTGTTTTTCGATCCCGTGCTGGACAGGTACTGCTGGCTGGACTACTCGCAGACCATGTGGACCTGCGACGAGCCGGTGGAAGCGGAAACGATCGGGTGGGTTCGGGGAAAGGTGGGCGGCGAGGGGCTCACGGGGTTCTACGTGGAGGTGGACACCACCACCACGGTGTTGAACGTGAAGTGCATGATCAACCGGGCGTTTGATATACCCGTGTCGGATATCGTGGTCAAGCGGATCGGCGGCAAGGACAAGCCGCTGGACCACGAGCTGGTGGCGAAGCAGAAGTTTCGCGACGTCAATTCCGTCCGGGGCAGGAGCAAGCTGTTTTGCCTGACCTTCGCGTCCAAGGACACGGGGAACCGGCTCGTGAAGATCAAGCAGAAGGTGGTCGAGAGAAAGAAGTACCAGATGGAGAAAAGCATCAAGTCGGAGGCGCCGGGGGGGTTTCTCGACGACAACGTGCTCGGGCCGGAGGGGGACAGCTACGAGCGCGTGCGTGCGATGATGGCGTTCGAGTGCATCCCCAACGACATCAACATTAACTACGGCAGCCTCAACCCTGGCCCCGACGTGTGCTTCGTGGACAAGTACGCCGTGCACGATACGTACAGGCAGGCCACCACGCTGTACGAACGGTATGGCGATGGGGAGATCCGCGACGGGGTTGTGCGTTTCGCGGGGTTGAACCAGCTGAAGAGGATGTACTGGTCCGATGTGGGGATTTTTACGAAGGAGGGGGTTCTGCCCGTGCGGGCGCGTCAGACGGGTGGGTTGGAGTACTACTGGGGCTCCAACGTCGACGTGAGCATCAAGGTGCAGCGCAGCGAGCCCTTCAAGTCGTACGTGAATAAGCGCGCGGCCTACAGGGATCGCGCCAGGCTGTTCCTGGAGTGGGCTTACACCCCCGCGAACTGGTTCTGGGACAGCGAGACCAAGACGTTTTGTGTGTTCTACCTCAGCGCCAACGTGATGCCGATGAGTAACGATGCTTTGGGCGATCTGCGCGGCGTAAAGAAGTTCCTTGGGCTGGAAAATTTGGAAGGGGGTGTAAAACCAGTGCAGGAGCTCGTGTGCATAGACGTTGAGCCGTATCATCCCGCCGGTTTCAACAAGGATAAGCAGGCCGCCGAGTGGAGCAAGTTTACAGATCGCTACTGGAGCCTGCGTTTCAAGACCAAGGAGGTGTGGAAAAAGGTGGATTCGGACATACCCCTCCCTGAGAGCGTGGCCTCCTACCTTAAGTCGGACGTTCCGTTCGCCGACTGGACGGCTCAGGCCCAGGACGAGACGCGCGCCGTCTTTGAGCGAAGGCTTCGCAAGGTGTCGGAGAATGAGGATGTGCTGGCGTATTACCGCCTGAGGACCCGGCGTTTCAGGAGCATTTACAACGGCAGCGTTGATACGGTTCGTCTCAGGTGCTTGATCCCCTGCACGCACGCCGTGAGGGAGCACTTGAAGAACACCTTGCTTGAGAAAATGCAGGTGCTGCCCGGTGAAATCGAGATCAACTACCCGGTCCCAAGTGATGACTACACCATCGAAATTGTGCACTACAGCGACGGCGCAGGACACTTCAACCTGGACCAGCGGGTGCTGGATTCCATGTTTGCCACCAAGGAGGACGCCATGCGGGTCCTGGACGAGATCAAGAGGAAGCAGGTCGAAAAAGCGGGTAAGAGGCAGAAGGAGCGCGATGAGCAGGAGAGGTACAAGCACATGACGGATGAGGAAAAGAAAGAGGCGGGGAGGCGTTACGAGGAAGAGTTTAAGAAAAGGCATTCCTCTGCCGCTTCTGGTACTCAGGACCAGAAGAAACCCAGACAGCACAGGCGGATGGTGCTTCTTCCCGCTGTGCCGGCGCGGGCACCGCCACGCCCGTCGGGTAATGGGGAATGGGATCGCAGGGGGGTCAGCCGCGCCCCGCGCCCCGCCCCGGTGGTCGATGACAGTGGGTGGGTGACGGTGCCTCGTCGCATGACCAAGGAGGAGATCGAGGCTCGCAACCGCGAGGTGCTGCGCATCTACCACGAGCACCGGATGCGGGGAAAGGGCGACAGGCGGAACGTTTCGTGCGTGATAAGCAGCGCCATGGAGAGCGTGGACAGCGTTTGCATGGAGTCCGAAATGGGGTTGGACGCGCTTGGCGCGTGGGACGAGTACTCCGACGGCAGTGATGACGACGTGGCAGGGCTGGGCGCGCCGTGGGGTGGTGCGGACGATGAGTTCGACGCGTCCACTTCGCATGCGGGTGTAATTCATTTCGACTACGTCTCCAGCGAAACAGCCGACACCAAGCGGTGGGGTGATATCTCCTATCCCAACCCCAACAACCCTCGGGATGTCATGTGCCTGTACGAGTTTAGGCAGATCGAAAACAGGAAGCGGCTGCTTCGGGTGTTCCGGGATAAGTTCGGGGTGTCGTATGCGGATTACCTGCGCAGCCCCGAGGCTCCCAAGACAGGCGGGTCGGAGGTCAAGACGGTGCGCCAGTGGGTGCACGAGGTGTGCCCTGGGGTGCTGGGCCCCACCAGGCGATGGCTGGACGACGCGCACGTGGAGCCCACGAAGGCTATGATCGACGCGTTTATCAGCGACTGGGCCATGTTCCACAACGATAAGAGCGAGGTGAACAGGGAGTCCTACAGCTTTTTCCTGCAGTCGGGGAGGGCTTGGCCGGATCGGCCGGCCGTTCCGAGCGGCGCCCAGGAGATGAGCATGGAGGAGGAGTTTGCGTTCGCGTGGGATTTCGCGGCGAAAGACCTGAAAACCCCAGAGAACGCCGTGTTGGGACAATCCGAGGAGCGGGAGCGGTTGGAGGCGGCCAAGAGGGTGACGGAGGCCCGCAGGAACCTGTCGAAGACGGCTTCGGATCTCCACGGGAAGCTTCAGAGGGGCTTGTCGGATCAGCTGGGCATCAAGATGGAGCTGGACTATGCGGACGGTGACTTGAATGCGGGGGGGGGGAACTGGGCGACGAAGGGGTACGCCCAGGTGTCGGGGTTCCATGTGTCGGCCGCCGACCTGTGGAGCTTTGTCCAGGGTTACTTCGTGAGTCACAGGGCCTTGTATTTTTGCGTCGCCTACTTCTGCAGCGTCCACTCGAGGAAGATAACCGTGCTGGGGCTTCCTACGCTGGAGCGGATTGAGGGCATCGACCACCTGGAGTACAAAATCGCGGACCCTCGGGAGTTTGTGGAGGCGGTGAACGCGCTGGGCAAGGACCGGTTGCTGGATTTCGATCAGATCCTGATACCCATCTATGTTCCGGGGAGCGAGAGCGCGCTTATGGTGTACAGTCGCAACAGGGGGTTTCACGTGTTCGGGGACTGGGCGTTGCCCACCGCCAAGAGATTTTTTGATGGCCCTTGGAAGTATGTGATGGACGGGGTCGAGCCGGGCGCGCCCGAGCGGGCTGCGTTGTACTGCGTGACCTACAGCTTTATGGACGCGTGCATCACCAACCTGTCGAACAAGGCCAACAACATCCTGCGTTCGCTGAGCGCCGCCATGGAGGCGGTGTACATGGGGGGCATGCTGTCTGAGGGTGAGATGCATGCTATATACAAGGCGGCAAGCACCACCCCCAATACGCCGGTCTCGGAGCTGAGGGAGTGTCCTGCGCGGCTGTCAGATAAGCAGAAGACCTTTCTGAGCGAGAGCATGGTGAGGATGCGGGGGTACATGCGGAACCACGTGAATACGGATTTTAGGTTCAATCGGCAGCTTTCGTTGCGCATGCCGCTCATCGTGTGCCAGGCCCTGGAGGAGCGGTACAAGAACGAGAACTCCGCGTTCGACGCGGTCGGCGAGTGGCACGAGCTCGAGGAGTTCAGGAAGAAGACCGTGCAGGCGGCCCCAACCGCCGAAATGGAGCAGCACGTGGAGCTGGCGCGCTGGGCCCAGGAGCGCGCGGATCGCCTCGGGGCCGAACACCCCGCGCACGATCAGTACCTCGGTGCCTGCGTCTGGCACATGGGGCGCGCCGAGGATCTCCTGTTGGGCCTCTGATACTCCGGCAGCGCGATGACGGGCAGGCTGGACGCCGCGTGCGTCACCCGGGTGTCGTGCATGCAGTAGTCCGCGAGCTCGTCGAACCTCCCCTCCCTCGCCATCGCGATCGCCGCGAGGCCGCTGCCGGTCTTCCCCTGCAGCCCGTTGCTGTGCAGTAAACGCTCCAGCGGGAACGTGCGCTGCAGGGCCGTGCGCGACGCCTCGAACGGGTCGAACAGCTTGCGCATCCACCCCCCCACGCGCTCGTCCGGCGCGCGCCACTGCTTGGCGATGAACGGCACGTCGAACCGCACCCCGTTGAACGCGCACAGCCGCGGGGCCGCGTCCAGCAGCGCCATGAACTCCTCCGGGTCCCCCCACCCGCCGCCGAAGCCGTAGTCGCGGGGGTGATCGGTCCGCCGCGAGCCCTCGGGCTTGAAAACGAACGCCCGCTCGACCCCGCACGCGTCGTACGCGCACGCGCACGTGATCCGGTTCTGCTCCATGTCCAGCCCCGTCGTCTCGATGTCGAACGCCAGCATGCGCTCGCCGTCCCCGAGCCCGACGATGCTCCACGCGCCCCCCTCGTTCTTGCTAAACGCCCGCATCGGGCAGACGCAGTCGCACCGCGCACGCGCGCAGGCAGCACTCGGTCTCCTGGGCCTTGCGGGTGCGGATGGCCTGCAGGTGCTGCGGCAGGGGGGTGTTCCTCTCCGCGTTCGATGCGCTCCTCACGATCTCGGCCAGCTCCAGGCTCACGGGTCCCTCCGGTTTCTGTGTCTTGCGCTTGGGGGCGGGGGCGCGCGCCGTGCTCATTCGCTCTCACCGCCTTGTTCGCCGGTACCAGCCAGGATGGAACCAAAAAAGAGCGCGAAGGGGCGTATATTTAAGACGGATGCGCGCGGGCGGTTATCTTTGTTTTATTTACAATGGAGTCTACTGATGGTGATAAGGTGTGTACTGCTGTGGCTACGGCGGTTGCGGACGGTGCTGGGCCTGCCATGGAGATCGATTACGCGGGGCCGTGCGCTCGTGTCGTTTCGATGGAGCAGATCCGGTCGGCGGGGTCGTTTACGGACTATCAGCTTCTGAACATTGGCCTTGCCAGTGCTCGGAACCTGAAAGAAGGCCACGTTGCGGTTACGTCTGCGCGCTGTGCCGTGGCGGGCGGTCTTTTGGAGGTGAGCACCAATTTCAGGGCCTTTGGTAAGAGGCCGGCACCGCGTGTGGAAGGGTTCAAGGTGGACGGGCGCAACGTCGGGAAGTTTTTCATGCAGGCAAAGGTCGGTGACAACACCCGCGTGTACGTGCCTGGGGATCAGCTGGATACCATGAAGGTTAATGATGGGGTTGTTTACTCTTTGATATGTGGGGTGCCCATGTTGGAGCCCCATGCCGATGCCGAGGGAAACGTCTCCATGTCCTTCCCCAGACTTTCCAAAAAGGGAGCGGGTCAGGCGGCTGAGTACCATCGCATTAAAATGGTGGCTTCCGTTGATTCTGGGGAGGGCAAGCAAGTTCTGTGGATATCCCTTACCAAGCCTGTTCTGCTGGGCGTGGAAGGGGATAGGACCAGTGTCATGCTCTACAATCCCGAGATCATGGGCCCCAAAACCAATCACGACAGGTACAACACCAGGCTCAACCCGTGTGTTTGCTCCCTGTCGGCGGCACCCAAGTGTGCGAACGATGTGTACGCTCATCCTTACGCTATTATCAATGGTTCGGATTTTTTTCAGAAGTACATCTGTGAGGCGGTCGGGAACCATGAGGGGTTGGCCGTGCCCGCTAAAGTGTATGCAGAGGTACCGGCCCACATATTGATGGCGCGGCTCTTTTCGCAGTCCTACAAGCACGACGGTAACGAGTGTACGGAGAGTCCTCTTCTTCTGTCGGTTGAGACGTTGGCCGATTTCTTGGTGCTCAGTAAGCGTACTGAATGGTACACGACTAAGCTCAAGAGGACGAGCTTTTTTAATGATGCAAAGGGCCAGGGCATTAAATTTGATGACAGCGACGATGATGGCATGGATTTCTACAGCTTCGATTTCTTGTATCTGGATACGGAGAGTGGCAAGCTCGGTAAGACGAGCGGAATTGAGCCGTTTGTCGAACCAGTTCGCAGTGAGGAGGAAGCCGCTTCGATCCTCCTGAAGCACCCCTATTGTCCATATCTGCACAGGTGGTACAAGCGGGCGACGCACGTGGTAACGGGTAAGGAAGTTCACAGGTTCTTTAGCAAGAAGAATGACCCCACCTTCGGCGCGCTTTGCAGCTGGATCGCGGGTAACACGGTTCCGGTGGATACCGCGACGGGGAGGGTTATGGCCAAGAACACATTTGCGTACATCCCGGGATCCTGGCACGACCATGGTCTTCTCAAGGAGGGCATCCGCTTCGACGTGTCCATGTCGTGGCTGGCCAACGAGTACACCAACCCAGAGATCGTGCAGCCGGATATCTACTGGAGCATCCTGAATGCTGCCAGCAACGGAATGACCGAGCGCATGTGCGCTCTGGTGGAAAGGATGGAGGAGGCCAGGTTTCTTATCGCGAATGGCAGCATGGCCAGGACGATCAAGTACGACCCGAAGTACCCCCTTGCCGAAAATATGCCCATTGATGATCCCGTTGATTTCGAGACGATTCGGGGTGATACGTGTCTCAAAGATTTTGGAATGCTATGTGTTGTGATGGAGTGGAACGAGGTCGGTCTTGGCAAGTTTTCTCCTGGATGCTTTATGTCGGAAGCATCTTCCAACATGGACGTGCTCACGTACGTTTTGGCGAACCTGGTGGTTCGCTGCGCCGGGATGGGGTCCAAAAGCGAGGATGGCCCGTCGCTCCTGGACGCGGACTTTATCAAGTGCTGGACTGGCAGTGACATGCTGAGGGGGTTGGACGCCCACGCCCTGATGGGTGCCCGCTGGAACTGCAGCGTCCTCCTTTCGACCACCATCTGCTTCCTGTTGCGCAGCTGTTTCAATACGCAGGAGCTGTTCGATCGTTTCCCCATCGTGCTCCCGAGGTCGGGGTTCGATATCGGCGGGAATACAAGCGCTCGCATGACGTTGGCCAAGTACATCCTCGCGAAGTGGGTGGGAAACAAGACCGTGAACACCTACTCCTTTCCTATCAAGCCCTTGAACGATATCAATTACGGTCGCATCAAGATGGGTCTGGTGATGGTCGGCTTGATGGTTGCTTCTCCCGGAATGACTCACAGCCAGGCCGGAGTGAAGATGGGCGAATTCTCCATGGAGCAGTTGGATCAGAAATTGACCTCGTGCGTCAAGGACTTGGAACTGGCCGCGTTGGAGAGGATGAAATCTGTGCAGGGTGCTGACGAGGTTCCCCTGGTGCAGAGGTTCCAGAACGACGACGACGACCTGACCTTTGAGCAGGTGCAGCAGGGGCTCGAGGTCGATTCGAATCTCGACAACTGCTTCGTGTTCAAGGGCGAGTCCTTCACCTTTGTGAAGGAAAAGGGGTCTCGCAAGCGCAAGGCCAAGAAATCCGAGGACAGCGACGAGGATGACAGCAGCGAGGAGGAAAAGGATGGTGATGATGCGCCGCGCCCCCCGAGCGAGCGAATTGTCGAAAATGAGGCCAAGAGGGCTGCCCCTCGTGCTTACGATTTCGGTGATGGCGAGAACGCCCCTGGGGACGATCCTTCGGACGCCGCCTTCGACCCCAAGGCCCCCGCGGTCTAAACCCCGGTTCCCGTTTCGTGCCAGCAATAAACACACTTTAACAGAACGCGTCCGCCGTGGTGATGGCCGCGCACGCGATCCCGATCAGGTAGATGGGGTTGTAGGGAAACCCGAGTATGCACATGAGCGCGAGGAGCAGCGAGTCGAGTAGGATGGTGGTCCCCATCAGGGGGGTGAACGCGTCCGCGCGCAGCTTCACGATCATGCGGGTCAGGACCGCCCACAGGAGCATGGGGTTGTACGGCGTTTCGGTGCCGGTGTAGAGGCGGCAGGCGATGACCTGCAGGGTGGCGGCGATCAGGTTGTAGATCGGGGGGTCGTCCTTGCTGGTGCCCGGTCGTCCTTGCTGGTGCTCGTCCTTGCTGGTTGCCGGTCGTCCTTGCTGCTGCTCGTCCTTGCTGGTGCCCGGTTCGTGGCGCGAGTGCTCCGTGAACAGCAGCGCGTACGCCACCACGTATCCGCAGAGGCACCAGAAGAAGAAGCTCTCCTCGCTGGTGATGAACACCGCGTCGCCGTCGGGGATGAGCACCAGGGGGAGCGTGGCGACGCAGGCGACGACCGTGAGGGCGTTGGATTGGCCCGGGCTGTTGGGATCGGGGGTGGGTTGCATTCGGCCGACGACCAGGTAGCTCAGCGCGCGCACGATCAGCACGGCGAGCAGGCACAGGGCCCAGTAGACCCACACGCTCACCCCCGTCCGGCGCGTCCACACCCTTTGGTCGCACACCACCGCGTCGCCCCCCGCGTCCAGCACGTCGCACGCGCTGACGTCGTACCGGTCCTGCGTGGTGTCCAGCACCCGGCCTCGGGTCTCCTTGGTGCACCGCAGCCCCGGCCACTGGGCGCTGGTGTTGTACACGGGGTTGCTCGCGGTGGGAAAGATGCTCCCCCGGGGGGATGAGCACAGCGCGCGCCCCCCCCCCGGTTGGCAGCTGGCGGGTGCCCACCCCAGCGTGTCCAGGGCGCGGGGGGTCCAGTGGGACGGTTTCGCGAATACCCCCCGCGCGTTCACCCGGATGCATGCGCTCTCGGCCACGGTCAGCGCGTCCCACCCCTCGACCCATCGGATGGGGACCCCGTTGGAAATGGGCCACGGCGTGGAGTCGTCCAGGTTGAACACCTCGGCGGCGGCGGTGGCGATCGCTGTGAGCAGTAGTGGCAGCCGCGGACGGTGCATGATGGTGGCTTGCGTGGTGTCTCCCAGGGGCGACTAAATAGCGACGCGGCTCCAATCAAGGCGGGACGGTGCATGTGGATTGTGCGCGGTTTTCCGGGGTGTAGCTAAATAGCGACGCGGTTCCTATTAAGGCGGGTGCTGCACGGTGGTGGGACAGAGGATGCGGAGCGTGGGGCACGACCTGGCGTACATGGGCGTCACCGTGCTGCTGGCCTTCTTCGCCATAGGAAAGATGTGCGAGTTCCACGCGGCGTACGAGCTCCGGCTCGCGCAGATCGAGAAGGACGCGTGGCTGGTGAGGCAGTGCGCCCACCCGGAGTTTTACAAGCACCTCAGCTACCACTCCAACCTGTGCGAGCAGGTGGAGGCCACGGCCAGGATCGGCGCGGTTTGGCACGCGTTCAACGAGATCAGCACCAGCTCGGTCCCGCTGACGGACACGCTCCTCTCCCTGGCCCACCGCGCGGGGTGGGGGGTCTTCGCCGCGCTGGCCGTGGTGTTCCTCTTCTTCCCCAGCGCGTTCATCTACCACCGGCGCGTCGGGCAGGGGCAGGACGCGTACCACCAGCAGCTGCCGACGCACTGCAAGGGGGTGTAGCGCCCTCCTGTATATAACGCGGTGTGCGCCGCACGGGGGTCGCATGGAGCAGATTCACCTTCGAAGCGATCTCGGGCACATGTGCAGGGCCTTCGCGCGCACCGACGACGAGAGGCGCAACCCGCGCGGGTTTGTCCTGTACTGCCTCGAGCTGGCGATGGGGTTCAAGCGTCTGTACAGCACCAGGTTCGGCCACGCGCCCCACGGGTTCGACGCGGCGGACTTGGCGGAGAAAACGCGTTTCTCGGCGGAGGACCTCACGCTCGATTACGTGGTGCGCGTGTGCGACGGGCGTGAGGTGGGGCTTGACGTGCAGGATTTCCAGACGGAGGTGGATAACATGGTATCGACGGGGGACAGGGACGCATTGCGCGCGGATATAGAGGCTGTACGGCGGGAGAAGGAGGCTTTGGAGCAGCAGATTCGGGGCATGCTGGTCGCCGAGGGGAACGGGGCCCTCTTCGCTCACGCCGAGAAGGACGCGCGCATCGCCAGGCTGGAGGCCGACATGGCGGCGGCGCGAATCGACCGGGAGGCGGACGTGGCGGCGGCGCGAACCGATCGGGAGGCGTTGGTGCGGGACCTGGCGGCGGCGCAGGAGGCGGACAGGAACGGGAAGAGGGAGGTCGAGCGGCTTCGGCTCCAACGCAATGCGGACAGGGGCACGTCGCAGGAAATGGGGCTTCTCAGACAGATCCTGGGTAGGTTAAATGCGGGTGGGGGCGCGGCCGCGGCGGCGACGGGAGGAGGAGGCGATGCGGGGGTGGCGGATGCCATGGATCGACTGCGGGACGAGCTTAATGCGGTTAAGGCCGAGCTCCTGACGGAGCGACACGCCAAGGAGGACGCGCAGCGCGAAGGAGTGACCCAAAACGCCGAAATCGCTCAACTGACCCGGCTGGTGGCAGCGAGGGATGCGGAGCTGCAGGGGCTCCGAGGGGGCGGGGGCGATGTCGCGGCGCTGCAGGCGCGGATCGAGGCGCTGCTGGAAATAGACAGTGTGGGAGCTGCTCCGAACGGGTTTCCCGGCATGGCGGCATGGTACGATGCGAAGGTAGATGCTGTGAACGCGTGTGATCTCCTGCTGGTTCCAGCTTCCTTGCAGACGAGTATCACCAAGGCACTGGAACTGGGGTATGCCTTTTACGTTTTGTACGCCGTTTCCAGAGCATGCGCCAGGCTCACGGAGGGTGATTGCACCCAGTTGGACGTGGTGACGTCAGATAGGATGTGCGCAGGGTCTAGAGGTTGGCTGCTGGGGTGTGTTCGTTCCATGGAGGGGACGGCAGACCTGAGCAACTACCATCGGAAGATGAACAGCTTGAGGAGTGTGTACAAGGCGGGCACCAGAAACGGGTACTGCCTGCAAATGCGCGATGGAGTTTGGTCGCGCATGGACGTGGGGCGCAGAAGTACGGTTAATCCCTTGTATCTCCTGGATTCCCAGTACGACTTCCTGTCCACGACGCTTCCTCTCGTTTACGCTCATTTCGAGGCGGTTGTGGCTGTCGTGGGGAACGTTGGTGTTGCTATTGATTTTCTAAATGGCAACAACGTGGATGGATTCAGACAGATGATCAAGGATGTCATCGGAGGTATCAAGGCCGTGTATAGAAATGTGGAAAAGCTGATGCCTACGAGTGCGAGCATGGGGTCGTTGAGTCTGTCGTTTTATCGTGAGTTTAACGATGCCACGTGCTTGAATGCATTCGCTGATTATGATGCCGGTTTGAGAGACGTGGTGCAGTATCGTCGCCTCCTGGGATGCACGCTGTGCATGGCGCCAGCTGATTCCAACCGGTGTTTCCCCATGTTTAGTGCTATGGACCGACAGGCGGTGTTCGATACGCTGACGCAGGCGCTGAAAAATCTCGAGGGGGTGGCGGTGGGTATTGATCCTGTTCGGTGCAGCAGGGCGCACCTCGCGTCGATCGGGGTTACGGATGCGTATATTCTCGGTTTGCTGTATGTGGTGGATCCATGATTTGGGGCGGCGGCGGGCGTTATTTAAAAGATACGGGCGCGGGCGTGCCACTTATATTTTATTCAATATGACGTCTTTTGTTCCCTATGGAAAGGCCGTTTTCCGCGGCACCATCGTTCCGGATATCGTCCCCGCCCCCCCCGACATCGTTCCGGATATCGTCCCCGACATCGTCCCCGACGTCGTTCTCGTCAACGCCATCCCCCCCCCTGCGGATGTCCTGTCCGCGGCGACTACGGTGGCCTCGGTGGGGCTGATCAGTGCGCGCGACCGCGACCTGGCCAAACTCAAGAGCATGGGGAACTCCACCGCGTCTATGCGGAGCAGGGGGCCCAACACGCTGAAGAAAATGGACACTTTGGAGTACCTGACTCCCGAAGAGGTGCAGCGGAATGAAAAGACCGGCGCTCTCTTCAGGGCGGGGTACGCGAAGGGCTTGGTCGACGGCAGTAAGGATGTGGACCCTTTGCGCTCGCAGCTGTTCAAGCTGCAAGTCGCGACCGATCTGTTGACCCATGGCATGCCCTACAAGGACCAGCTGTGTTTCATCGGGGTGTTCATCGCCGCGTTCAGCGTCTTCATCGTCGGCCCCTTCGCCGATGCGATCGCTGGCGCCGTGGATATGTTCAACATCTTCGCGGTGCAGCACCTGTGCATCGTCATTCTGGGGTTCTATTTCGTTTCGAATACTATCCTCGGTCTCTACCGTGGGAACAGGTTCGACTGGGTGAGTATTATTCCGTTCGTCCTCGCTGTGTACGCTATGTGGTGCATTCCCACGTCCGTGGGGGTGATCCGGCGGCAGCGCGAGGCGGTGGACGTGAGCTTTGACTTCACGCGTGAGCTGGCCAAGCACAACATGACGCAGTTATCCTCTCTCGTCACGATGGGGGAGCTCGCGACTCTGCTGCCCAGGCACGAGGAGGAGGACGCCGCCGAGTACAGGTATTTCACGCAGTGCAACGTCCGTTTGTGCGAGCCTGATCTTCTCAACGCCACGTCGGATCGGTGCGAGTTTATCCGGGACAAGACGCAGGGGCTCGTGCCGACTTACATCGAGCTTCCGGGTGACTTCTGCTCCAACCGGTCCAGCCGTGTGGCGCATTGTGCCCAGTGTGAGAGGTGGAAGGCGACTGCGGACGCCAAGCGCGGGGATCTTACGCTGGTTATTCCCAAGGTTCTGAAGGAGTACGATGTGATGATCAAGGTTCTCTTCGCTATTGGCTCCAGGCACATCCCCGAGACCCAGCGAGTAGTGTTTGCGGACGTGAACATGACCCGCTCGGACTTTTACGCAGAGAGCAATGGCACTAAGCAGCTTCGGACCTCCTCGGTTGAGTTCATCTACTTTTTCACCGCGTGGTACGCCGAGATTGTCAAGAACGTGCGCGAGGAAATGGGGGCTGCAGAAAGCACGGGCACTTGGAACACCGTGAAGAAGCGCGCGATCGACTTCCTTGGTGTGGGTTCCCACGTGGTAGGCAATCTCAAGGGGGGTGAAAATATTGGTACGCTGATGGGTTGGATACGGGAGGGTCTGATCTGGACGCCTGATGTGACCTACAACATCAGCGAGTACGATACCCCGAATGTCCTAAAAACTATGCAGATCGTTCTTGCGGCCCGTTACGAACCGGACGAGACGTGGAGGCAGCACATGAGGAACGTGTCCAGGAAGACCATGCCGTACGATTCGCGGACCATGCTCGATTACGTGAAGAAGGAGTGCCCCGTGTGCGCGCCGACGCCGATCGTGAACGCGTCCAGCTCCACGCCCAAGGAGGTCCCTGAAGTTCGGCTGAATCTGGTGTTCCATCTCGACGACCTGAATACCAGCGTGCCCTTGCTCTACAAGAACGTCGAGCCCGTCGTGGCGGCCACGTTTGCCGATACCGGGAACGACACGGTGGAGGAGCCCGTGGTGCTCATTGTTACGCCGGATCTCCCCCTGCCGGCCTCGATTCCGCCCCCGCCGAAGAGCAGCTGGTGGCACAACGCCGTGAGTATTCCCCTTTCCCTGGGTGCGATCGCTTACTTCGCGTACGCGCTCCACAGGGATCACGAGCGGAGCCTGTCGAACGACTACTGGGGGAAGAAGGTGAACATGCACGTGCTGACTCCGTCCCATAACATGAAAGGGAAAGTGATAATGCCATGGAGGTACACCTACTATCCGCCTGAGCCGGCGTGGTGGAGGAGTTGGACCTTTTGGTAACTCTGATCAAGACCCCCTTTACTAGGCGTTGAATAAAACCCCTTGACGTGGTGTGCCCGCCCCTGTATTTAACTTATTCGCCCGTTCGCCCGTTTGCCATTTGTATGTCCGCGCGCGTGTACGCGGGCTTCCTCTACGCGGTCCTGGCCCTGTTTGTTCTCCACTTTTCCCTCATTCCCCACGGCAACGCCTCCCTCGTGCTGACCCTGCGCCACCAGTTCAATCGGTGGGACGACCTGATCTCGCTCTACCGCAACACGTCGTCGTACGCCCCCCTGTCCTCCAACGGGACGCGCGTGCCCGTCCCCATTGGCGACGCGCTCTGGTACGGGGAGAGCATGCGCGACTCCCTGCTGCGCGCGGCGTGGTGCGAGGAGTACCTGCCCCCGGGGGCGCAGCGCGCGCCCTTTTGCGGCTGCCTCTCGCGGAGCCACGACTCGTACCTGAACGCGAGCTCCTCCTCCGTGTCGCAGGGGCGGGCCATCCCCACCGCCGTGCGCGACTCCGCCGTCAGGGGGCTGGTTTCCTGCCTCGGGTTCAGGCCCGTGTGGCGCGTGTGGCCCTTCTGGTCCGTTCACATCGCCTCCCCGTGCGTCTACGTCTTCGTCGTGGCCGCCTCCTTCCTGTGGATGTCGTCCGACATGCCCGACGCCACCACCAGCCGGCTCGTGTGGGCCCTCTGCGTCTACACGTCGGCGTTCCTGGTGTACGCGGGCGTGTTCCAGCACGTCGTCTGGTGCGCCTCGATCCTGACGGTCGGCGCGCTGGCCCAGTGGGTCATTCTCCCCGGTCTCTGCCCGCAGGAGGACGCGGGTGGGGCGCCGAACGCCCCGGGGGATCGCACGCCGATGCCGCGCCAGCCGAGCTGCTTCTGGTGGGCCGAGTACCTGTGCGCCCCGGTCTTCGCGCTGTACGCGGGCGCCGTGCACGGGGGGCGCGATGCCGTGTTCGCGTGCGTCGTGGTCGTCCTCGGGGCCGCCGTCGGGGGGCTCGGCATGCGCTCGTTCTGGTGCGGGTACGCCTACTCCGACGGGGGCGCCAAGGCCCAGCTCCGGCCGGTGCTGCAGCGCGTGGTCTGGTTCGGCATTTTCTCGGCGTCGGCGGCGCTGCTCTCCCTCGTTTCCGTGTACTACCAGCCGGACCTGCCGGTTCGCCTCGGCGCGGGCTCGGTGATCCTGCTCGGGGCCACCGTGCTGGTCTCCCTCTTGCAGTACCCGGGGACCGAGTCGTGGAGCGCGCTGCCCGTGCAGGCCGTTATCGTGTGCGTTCGCAGCCTGGCCCTCCTGTATATGGTTTACTACGACGCGGCGGCCGTGGATCAGCAGTGACCGTCCGCGGAAAACACGAAGCCGAACGACAGGATCCCGACGATGCTGATCTTCGCCACGACGCTGAGGGTGTCCAGCCCGCGCACGATCAGCAGGTACGTCTCCTCCAGGCCCGCGCCCCACCCGCCGAGCGCCTCCGCCCAGTACGCCGGGCTCGTGTACACGGCCGACACCCACGCGCCGAAGAGCGTGTACATCACCAGGACGATCCACCCCGACAGCACCACGAACCACGGGGGGTCCGTGCTGAACAGGAACGTCTGCTGGTACAGCACGATGAGCATGGCCAGCGCGAAGGCGAACCAGGAGTTGAGCAGGGTGGAGTTGTTCGACGCGATGAACGACCCCCACGCGTACCGTCGCGACAGGACGTCCTCGCTCCACCCCCAGCCGTGCGCGTGCAGGCGCGTGGGCGCAACGACGGGGGGTGGCGGCGATGGGTCGGCGCGCATCCACGATCGGGGCACCGCCATGCCCCGCCAGCACGGGGTCCGCAGCTCCGTGACGGGGCTGGCGTGGTCCGCCACGAGCGAGTAGTGCAGCAGGACCCCGTACAGGTTGCACAGGAGCATCAGCGCGTACCCCCCGATGGTGATGAACGCGGGCGCGTCCGGAACGAACAGCGACAGCACCGCCACGAACAGCTCCGAGGCCGTGATGCAGTACTCCGCGAAGCGCAGCGCGGGGAGCGTGGCCAGGCGCAGGGATCCGGTCTGGAGGTTTCCCACCCCCTGCAGCTTGGGGGCGCGTATCCACCTCAGGGGGATGCGAAACACCCTCCCCTGGGATGGCGCAGGGGGCGCGGACGGTGACGTGTCCTCCTCTTGCTCTTGCTCTTGCTCTTGCTCTTGCTCTGTGTCCCGTATCAGCTGCGCGTGCACGTTGCGGTGCTCGTAAAACACCGCGGCGCAGGCCGTGCCGTTGACGATGAGAAGGAGCGTCTCGTTCGCAAAGGGTTGATGGGCCTGCCACGGGAGGTACAGCAGCGTCCCCGTGATCGCGATGGCGGTGCTGATGGCCCAGCTCTGGTGGGTCCACGCGCCCTCGATGTAAAAGAACGCGAACGCCGCCGATATCCACTCGAAGTGGCCCAGCAGCCCGAACAGGTGCCACCCCAGCGACGACGCCTCCCGCTCGTACAGGGGCAGGTCCGCCAGGAAGCACCCCGCGCTCTGCCGGGTCTGGTTCGCGCACTGCCTCATCAGGGTGAGGTTGGCGCGGTCCCACCACATCCCCGCGCTGCCGCCCGCGGGGTCGAGCGCGTACGAGTCCACGTGCATCCGGGACACCCACAGGCCCTGATCGCAGCGGAACCACACGCCGAACGTGATGACCAGCGCCGCGGTCGAGTGCAGCGCGAATATCAGCCAGTGAAATCCTTCGGACATGGGTGTATCGCGGGGGGCGGAACGCGCGGATTTAAATAAGGCGGTCGAAAACCCCTTGCATGGCGTTTTTGTTCGGCGGGGCGCCCCCCAAGGAATCCCCGGGCAGGGCCGCGAACCCGTTCAGGGAGCACCAGCGCGAGCTGCGGTGCGGCATACGCACCCTGGAGCGCGAGGAAGCCAAGGCCCAGCGCGCGGACGGCGCGTACAAGCTGGAGATCATGAAGCTGGCGCGGGATCAGCGCCTGGACCTGTGCAAGGTCAAGGCCAAGGAGATGATCCGGATGCGCGCCCACCGAACGCGGATGGGGACCATCAAGTTCCACATGAACACCCTCGCGGGCCAGCTCACCACCATGCAGAGCGCCCAGCAGCTGCAGGCGATCATGGGGAAGACCACGCGCCTCCTGCAGGGCCTGAATCGCAGCATGGACCCCAGGGCCGTTCACCGCATGCTCGGCGAGTTCGAGCGCCAGCACGCGATGATGGGCGACAGCCAGGAGGTCCTGCAGGAGACGCTCGATTCCGTCTTCGAGTCCGAGAACGAGGCCGCCGAGACCGACGACGCCATGTCGCAGGTGTTTCAGGAGCTCGGCCTCGACATGCAGGGCAAGCTCAACGCGCCCCCGAGATCGGCCTCGTCGGACCCCGTCACGGAGGAGGAGCTGGACGCGCGCCTGAATCGGCTGAGGGCGCCCTGATTATCGGCGCGCGTGTATATAAAACGATCGGGCGGCCGCACAAAAAAACGAATGGATTCATTGGGTCCGCCCGAGGTGAACTTTGATAGCTACGACCACTTCCTGGACATGGAAGTGGGGCTCTACAAGGTGATGCGCGGGGTCATCCACGAGCGCGTCCGGACGAACCTCCGGTTCTGGCAGCGGTGGCCCCACATCGTCAACGCGAACGTCGCTAACATAGGGGCGGTGGCGCTCATGCGGATCACGCAGGGGGGGGGGATCGAGTGGTGCACCTCGGTCCTGTGTCGGATGGAGGCGGTCCTCACCGCGGTGGCGACGGGGGTGATCATGCTGGGGCGGCTGCGCGGGAAGACCGTGGACGTGACCGAGCTCGTCATTATCCTCGACGACGCGATCACGCGCGAGGTGGAGAGCATCATGCGCCCTCTGATGGTTAAAAACATAGTCCGCATCGTTTCCCCCATGCGCGACCCGCTCGTCAACGGGGGGTACGGGCTGCCCCGGTTCTACGCCTGGGGGGAGCTGTTCGACCTCCGGCTCGCCCTGGCCTCCGGGGGGCACAAGCGCCTCGGCGAGCGGTCCCCGCTGCTCTGCCTGGACGACCCCTTGCTCCGAGGCATCGTGCTCGCCGCCTACGCCCGGGATCCACCTTTCTTCGACGTGTAGTCGGCGCCGCCGCCCCCGCACTGGGCCTCCTCGATGCAGAACACGGGTCGGTCCGGGTCGGGGATCTTGGGGGGGAGCATCTGTCGCGTGGGGCAGTCCGAGCCCGCGTCCGAGTGGAACGACGACAGCTCCTGGGGCGCGCCCGCTTCCACGTCCTGGCGGGTCATGTACCTGTCGGGGCACGTGACCTTGTCGCGCATGAACTTCATGTTGGTGTACATGTTGACCGTCAGGTCCGCGCCCATCCGGATCAGCACGAAGTCCACCTGCGTCATCGCGAGGAACAGCCCGAACACCCCCATGATGTTGCAGTACACGGACCACAGCTGCGCGATCAGGAGGCACACGCCCTTGGAGTAGGGGAGGTACCTGGTCTTGTGGTCCGTGATCGTGTTCAGGATCCACGGCGAGATCGCGTCCGACATGAAGTCGTTGATGGACGTGTTCACCAGCGTGAACGACGCCACCAGGCCCCACTTGTGCCACGTGTCCAGCACCACCCCCATGAACACCGTGCTCGGCGACGGGCCCATCGTCATGAACTTGGTCTCCAGCAGCCCCATGTCCTTGAACATGCCCAGCACGATGATCAGCCACACCATGAGGATCGCCACGGCGATGCGCTTGTCGTCGAAGAGCCTGTCCACGATGAAGCACATCCGTCAGGGCCTCCGCTGGCGGGGATCGTTTAATAGTGGGGTCTCGTCGCCCACTGGGGCTACACCCCGCGGCGGGCCGCCCAGGGGACCGCGGACGCGCCCGGCCCGATGTTGAACCGCGCCCGCTTCAGCCCCGTGTACTGCATCGTGGGCAGCGGCAGCTGCGTGGCGATCAGGTACCAGTCGACGAACCGCCAGTGGAAGGCATGCGCGGCGGGGGCGGTCGCTTCGGCTACGGCGGAGCCCAGGGCCTGCCTCTTCGAGCGGAAGAAGGCGTCGAGGGAGTTGAGGGACAGCAGATTCGACGAGCTCGCGTTGAACATGCTCTTGTAGTTCGCGTTGCGCTGCCCGCGGTCCTGGTCCAGCTTTACCATGTAGAAGTGGAGGCAGAGCCCAAACTGAGGGCTCAGGTGGGGGTCCCGCCGTATGACCCGCGACATGTCCTTCCAGGTCCAGTGGGCTGGAAACACCCCCTTCAGCGCGCCCTGCGAGAACAGGCCCACCAGGGCCTCGGCCGCAGACTCGACCGCGGGGGCCAGCGACCGCTTGTGCTCCCGGACCCACCCCGCGCAGAACTGGTGGCGGCATCATGCTGTGAGTGGTCAGTGACTCGGATAATAAAAAAAATCTTGAAAACTAAATACCTGCTCGTGCATCTGCACGGCCTCTCGGATGATGGCGTCGGGGTCGTCCGTGGACTGCATGGGGATCTGCGACAGGAAGCGCGAGAGGTACGAGCGCAGGAACAGCGCCATCATGTCCGGCCGGTCGTTGGGCTCGGCCCCCATGTCCGAGCAGGTCCACACCGCGTTGATCCCGCTCCCCTGGAGCCCCTGCATCCGGAGCGCGAACTCATAGTCCAGTCGCTCCGCCTTTTCGACGCACTCCCGCAGCCACAGCTCCCCCACGTCGAAGTGGTTGGCCTCCCGCAGTAAAAAATGACGGGTTTTCTGGCAGTACCGCGGGTCGGGGAACGGGTCCACGCTGGCCCACTGAGCGTCGGTCAGGTCAAGATCCATCTCCCCGGGGGTCAGCGCCTGGTCCGGGTTGGTCCCCTCCGGTTTCGCAAGCCTCCGCACGTTCGCCGCCGGAGCGGGTGGGCCGGGGCGCAGAATGGGGGCCACGTCCGAGTCGGCGTCGTCCCGGATGAACCGCACCAGCCAGTGCCCGCCGGGCGAGGGGTGGGGCGCCAGGTTCGAGCGCGGCAGAATGAAGTAGACGCTGGGCCCCAGACTGAATCGCTGCGGCGGGGACTCGATGATGTCGTAGTCCACCAGACCGGCAGCCGGGGCGGGAGCGGGTACGGCGGCGGCGGCGGCTGGAATGGGTGCGCCACGGCCCCGGCCCCGGCCTACGCCCCCACCTGGGATCACGGCGGGAGCAGGAGGCATAACCGCTGCAGGAGGGGCCGGGGGCTGCGCCCTTCGGATGTTGGGGTGGGTCATATTCTCCTGCCAGTTTACACCTGTGGCATCCAAGGTTGGAATCTCGGTGGACAAGATTTCTCCCCTACGGCCCTCCGAGCTGATAAATGTTCCCTGCATGTGGAAACGGGTCTATGCTGATTTAGACAGGGGATTAAATAGACTCTATTGCCTGAACGGTTGGGTTGTCGCTGCTTTTCGGGGTGCGCCCCTTGAGAAAATAAGAGAAATAAAAAAAAACAATTTCCATAAATTCCCGTTGGTTTCCCTTTGGTTTCACTTCCCTGCAGTATCCATGTCCTGCCCCGTTTACGCGCCCTGCTTCCCCGAGGGCGTCATCTTAATCGAAATCAACGAGGAGCAGCTGAAAAATAACGTGGGCATCGTCCGCGCCGTCTTCCAAAACATGTGCGGAATTTTATCTACCAACAACGTGGGGAGTCTCGTGCAGGACGCCAAACCTCCCAAGAACGTTCGGCTGGACGTGCTGTCCTTCCACTGGGACGAATACTTCGGGTGCGGCTACTACGTCCCCTTCGACGTGATGCCCGTCATCAAGTTCCTGCACACCATCCGCAACCTCACGTACGAGAAGCACGGCATGGTCTTCCTGCACGCCCTCCGCGTCGCCGCCGAGCGCCGCTACATGTACCTCCTTGGTACCTTCGCGGGGCCGTTCGCGTTCACCGTGCAGTACAACCCGCCGGTCCACGTGTGCGTGCCCGGGCGCGTCACCCCCACGCGGGTCGCCGTCAACAACCTCTACCAGACGAGCGACGCCAAGCCCGCCACCAACGCCCTCTTCGCGGAGTTCGGGGAGGCCGTTCGCAGGCACCTGTACAAGGATTTGCAGTGGAGCGGGGTCTTATTCAGCGTGGGGAACTTCATGCGGCTGGCCTGCGTGGCTCCTTCCAAGCCCGACGCGCCGAGGGAGGACCCCGTCACGCCCCGGACCGACGGCAACCCCCTGATCATCGACCCGGCCGTTTACTGCGCCATGCAGTACTCCACCGTGATGGGCATGCAGGACGCGCTGGGGGATCCGCACGGCACGGTCTCGCTCCGCGTTCACTTCCCGGACACCGGGACCGCCGACGTCCACGTCGAGGGCGTGCGCGTCGACTCCTTCCACGACCTCGAGAACTACATGCGCGTCGTCTCCTGCCGCGATCGCTTCTGGGCGGAGGTCCTCGTGCTCGACTCCAACGGGGCGAAGATGAACCACGTCACCTTCGAGTCCGCCATGCGCGCGCCGGACGCCGCCTTCGACGTCTACATGCACCGCTTCATCGACATCCCCGCCCTGGTCAGCGTCAGCGCGGCGGGGAACATCGCCGAGTTCACGGTCACCCACCGCACCTTCGAGTCCCTGGAGGCGCAGGCCCGCGCCATGGCCGCCGTTCGGTTCGGGCTCCCCGTGCTCATGGATCGGTCGCGCTACCTGTTCGAGGCGGGGGACACGCTCGCGGACGGGGGCGGGGTCGCGCTCACCCGGCGCTCCTACGGGGAGTACACGCGCGGCCACGACGCCGTCATCAAGGCGGTTTTTTATTCCCCGGCGGTCGACGCGCAGCAGCGGATCGAGGTGGACTAGGGCCTCGTCACCACCAGCCGCTCCACGGCATCGACGCCCTCTCCGCCTGGCTCACGCACGCGTACTCCGTCCACCCGAACAGCGACTTCACCAGCCGCGTGTGTCCGCCCTGGCACCTCCACTCGCACCCCACCCCCGACCACTCGGCCCCGGACAGCGGCATGCTGCTGTTGACGCACGACGCGTCGCAGTGGGCGTCCGTGTACGCCGTGCAGCCGGTCTTCCTTTTTCCCGGGGGGCACACCAGCCCCGCCTCGCTGCACGGCCAGCAGTCCGCGGGCTCGTTGGTCTGATAAAACCCGCTCTTGCACTGCCACAGGCACCGGCGGTTGTCGCCGCCGGGGACCCACTCGCGATCGCCGTAGATCGTCGCGGTGCACGGCTCGCACGCGAACAGCAGGGCGTTGACGGCGCACGGCCTCCACTCCTCCCCCACCGAGCACGCGCCCCTGCACTCCCGGCACGACGCCCGCGTCGCCCTGTCCCTCGCGTACGCCAGGGGGTTGGCGCACCGGGCGCACTCCTGCATCCCCGGCTCGCGGTACAGCCCCGGGGGGCACGGGGCGCAGTCCGACGCCGCCGCCTGGGAGCCGTACCCGGGGGGGCACTCCGAGCACATGCTATATTGAGCAGCGTATGCGTCGCTCATCGTAACGTAGTCCGGCTGGTACGAGCCGGGGGGGCAGGGGGAGCACCCAGCTGAGCCCAGGATCTCGTGCCCCACAGGGCATCGACAGGCGTCTTGCACGACGGCTGCTTGGGACGGGTGGCGGCACAGACAGTCGCTCTGGGTGGGCGACGGATCGCGGAACCCCGGGCACGTCTCGCACCACATCCCGTTGTCGCCGACCGTCCCCGCGGGGCAGTTTGCGCACACCCTTGGGAACGCGCTTGACAGGAAGCACCCGGTCTTTTGGCACTCGCTGTACGTGCAGTTGAGCCCCTTGGTCCAGCCCGGGGCGGGAAACGGGCCGATACCTGTCGCGAACGGGGAGGGGACCACGCACGTCCCGTTGACCAACCGTCCCGAGCCCGAAAAACATCCGCATACCATCGCCTGGGGCGCGTCCGCGGCCGTGTAGGCTCCCGACGCGAACGACGGGCACAGGGTGCAGTCCCCCCCCGCCGTCAGGTTGTAGTACCCGGGGGGGCACGGCGCCAGCGGAACCACCGAGCAGTCGGGGGCGAGGTAGTGGGCGTAGCTCGGGACCGGGCTGGGGGCGGTGCACGTCTCGCACTGCGCGTCGGCGTTGTCCGAGCAGGGAATCAGTCGTTGGCCGCTGGGGCAGCGGAGCGTGGTCGTGCAGGCGGCACAGGCTGCCCCGGACGCCCATGTCGACGCCGGGCACGTGTGGCAGTCCTTCCCCCTCTTCGAGGCGTAGTGCGCGGGGCACCGGATCTGCGTGCGCCGCATCACGGCCGCGTGCGTGCCGTTGGCCAGGGTCACCGCGCTGCCCCCCTCCGACGCGTCCATCCACGCCGGGTCCAGCGGGAGCAGGTGGTCGGGGACGGCGCCCTGGATGGTCCGCGTGCTGAAGTCGATCTGCATCACCCCCGCGTCCGTCACGAACAGCGACACCGCGCCCCCGAGCATCGACGTGATCAGGCGGGGGAACAGCAGGCTTCCCGCGGAGCCGTAGCACGAGTTCGCGCCGATGCTCGTGGCCCGCGTCAGGAACGACCCCGGGGCGTCGATGAGGATCTCCACGAGCCGGCAGTTGTACTGATCGGCGACGAACAGCCGCTGGGGGTCGGTCGTATTCGCCACAGAGAGCGAGTAGCCGAACCGGGCCGCGTCCCTCATCCCGTCCACCGACCCCACGACCCCGTCGGTGCCGATCAGGACCTTCACCTGTCGATTCACGCCGTACAGGGACCCGTCCATCGACATCTTGGTGATCCCCGAGTAGTCCGCGGTCGCCGTCATGTCCACCGCCGGGACGAACGCTACAAAGGACGTGTTGCAGAAGGATAGGTACAGGTACTCCGTGATTCCCACCCGGGTCCATGCCGCGGAGCAGACGCGCGCGGGCAGGCGCCACGTCTGAAATACCTTGCCGGTCAGATACCCCCCGCCCGATCGCGTTTCCACCTGCCACATGATGTACCGGTTGTTGTTCCCGAAGTCCCTCTCCAGGAACGCGTACAGGAACGAGCCCCCCTGCCGCAGCAGGTAGAACGTGTGCATCTCCGTGTCCGAGCACACCGCCGAGCTCAGCGGGATGTCCTGCACGTACCCCAGGTTCTTCCCGATCGCGACGATCCCCGCGCACAGGTCCGACCCCGCGGGGGTGTACAGCTTCGAGGCCGTGGCGCGGTACCCCGAGTCGAGCGCGGCCGTCGCCGTGGGCACCAGCGCCGTCAGGTTCGGCATGCCCGCGAACTGCCACCCGGGCTGGCTCCAGGGCAGCGGCTGGGACGCGCAGGCGCCGTCGTACGTGATGTACCCCTCGTCCGGGCAGGAGAGCGTGTTCCCGTACTCGTTCAGGCACGCCTCGCCGCGCTGGCCGTACCCGCCGAAGCACGCCACCGCGCAGTCGTACCGCTGCGACACGAACGATCCGTGCATCGGGGGGCTCAGGCACGGGACGCAGTCGGCGACCACCTGGGCCCACCCCGGGCGCGACGTGGTGCCGTACGGGCAGGACGTTCGCACCGCCCCGTAGAACCCCGGCTCGTTCCCCTGGGATCCGGGCGCCGCCAGCGTGGCGTTGGCGTACAGGCAGCTGTACGCGTCCCCGAACGTCAGGCCGTGCGACAGCGCCACCCACTCCGACTGGGTCTTCTCGGGCCACTGGCACGGCAGGCACCCCATCGCCGTCGTGGTCACCGACGCCATGTAGTACCCCGTCGCGCACTGGAAGTAGGCCCCGCACAGCTCCGGCGCGTCCAGGACGCCGCCCCGCGTCAGCGCCTTGTGGCTCAGCGTCAGGTTCGTGTGGTTCACCTGGCACCCCAGGCACACGGACCGCGTCGTCGCGGGGTCGCACGTCGGGTAGTAGTCGATCGCGCACTGCCCGTTACACTGGGGCTTCCCATTGGTGTCGCATGACTGCCCAGAGGGGCATTCCACACAGTACGCACCCGTCGCAGTCCAGCCCGGGGGACATTCCTGGCAGGTACCAGTTGTCGCAGAGGTGGTGCAGAGGAAGTTGGTCGGCCCCCCAATCATGTCCAGCCACTGCCGGCTGCAGCTCGGGATCGCCTGCACCGGGTACGAACAGAACAGCGTGCCGCACGTCGTCGAGGTGTTGCAGGCGCCCCCCTTGCACACCGTGTCGGTCAGCGCCCCGCAGGCCTGATACGTTGCCCACCCCACCCCGCAGGATGTGCAGGGGCTGCAGACGCCGTCCTGGTTCCCCCCGCAGCCCTTGTTGTACTGCCCCGCGGGGCACCTGGTGCAGTTGGCGCAGACCCCGTTCTGATTTTGGGAGCAGGGCCCCCGGTACAGCCCCGCCGCGCAGCCGCCAGACGTGCACTGGACACACGGGGGGTCCGTCGTGGTCGTCCCGTCGCACGGCGTCGTGTGGTACATCCCCGGGTCGCACGTCCTGCAGGCGACGCAGGTCACCACATCGTACGCGCCCGCGCCGCCGCACGCCCCCGACTTATACTGGCTGGCGTTGCAAAGGGCTCGGCAGGCGGCGCAGGTGATGTTCCTTGTCGCGTTGGGCGCGCTCAGAATGTAATTGCCCACCGGGCACGCGGTGGAGTAGTTCTTGCACCAGCTGGAGTTGAGGCCCCCCGGCAGGTCGTTGAACTTCCCCGCCGCGCACGCCGTCTTCGAGTACCCCGTGCTGCAGTACCCGCCCGGCGAGCACACCTCGCACCCCCCCGCCGCCGCCGGCATGTACCCCGCGCAGCACAGGTTGTTCGCGCACATCCCCGTCGAGGCGTCGGTGCACGACATCCGCATCAGACCGATGATCACCGCCGCCCACAGCGAGCACCACCCGATCGGGAACTGGCGGATCCAGTTCATGGCCCGCGTCAGCAGCGCGGTGAGAACCTGCAGCTCCATCGCTTTCACGCCCTGCATTTGCGGGGTCACGAACCGGGTTCCGTATAAATAGCACCGGTGCGGCTGTGGCGGCAAGCAAACACACCCCTGCTATTTAAACCGCGCGGGGCGGGCCAGTGCACCGATCGTCCGCATCATGCAATCCACGGCGGCTCGTTCGGGGTTCGGAACCAGGGGGGGCACCGCCAGCGTGGACCTGCGCGACAATCGCGGGCGGGTCCTCGCCCTCGACAGGCTCGTCGCGGCGGCGGCGGACCACGACGCGGCCGACGAGGAGAAGAAGGATGCGCCCTGGGCGGTCCCCGGCGACGGGAAGGACCACCCCTCCCCCGAGATCGCCGTCGGCTCCGTCTGGCAGCAGCTCAACAGCCTCCGCGTCATGGCCCAGTACACCCGCCTCCTCAGCACCATGTGCGAGTCCAGCCCGTTCCTCCAGGGCCACCCCACCACCTGCGTCCACGGCCTCCAGTGGTTCTCCCCGCTCGCCTCCGCCCTGTCGGGCCCCCCCCTCGACACCAGGCGCACCCTCGAGAAGACCCTGGACATGTTTCGCAACAGCAAGGGCGGGGGCATGACCCGCGAGCTGGCCGCCTTCGAGGTCCACCGCTGCCTCGTCTGCACCGACCGCGGCATGACGCAGCTCCTGCTCTCCCTCCACTTCCCCAAGAGCATGGAGTACGAGGTCGACGTCTGCGCCCACATGCTCACCCAGCCGGGGCTCACCTACCAGCAGTGGCTCGAGGAGTTCCCCAGGTGGCGCAGGGGCGGCCTCTACTACCCCCTCGTCCTCGCCACCAAGCGCATGCCCACCATCGGCCACTGGCTCCCGCCGGATTCGCACGCCACCCCCATCGCCAAGGCCCTCGCCGCCTGCCTCGTGCTCCTGCCAAGGGGGAAACCCGCGGGAGCCGGTGACATCGTGGTCGGAACCCTGCAGTGCCTCGCCGACGCCTGGGCCCAGGACGACACCCCGGCCAGCCACTACCTCGCGGGCCTCCTCGATCGCGTCGCCGTCCTCATGGGCGTGAAGTCCAACGGGCGCCGAATCAACAGCAACGACTTCGACCTCAGGCCCGCCCTCGAGTCCTTCCCGGCCTTCTTCACGGGCGACGGGTCGGGCGCCGACATGCACGCCAACAACTACCGCGCCTGGAGGGCCCTGCGCAACGCCGTCGAGGACACGTTCCCCCCCTCGCTCCTCTGCGGGCCCCTGGTGCGCCCCAAGCGCAGCACGTGGGGGTACTCCCGCCTCACCCTCGACGTCTCCGCCGCGCCCCTGTGCCTCCGCTTCATCCAGCGCTCCCTCGACGTGATCGGCCCCGCGCCGGACGAGAACGCCATCGCCACCCCGGCGGGATCGCGCGAGTGCCTCATGCAGCAGACCTCCGCCCGCATCCAGGACGTCCTCTGGCGGCTCGGCGAGATCGTCACCTCCCCCGAAATCGCGCTCTGCATGCTCTACCCCCGCGCCGCCTCGGCCTCCATCGATGGGGTCAAGGATCCCGTCCTGGCCAACTACGCCGACTTCGTCAAGGAGAGGCCGCTGGTGCTCTCCCAGCTCGACATGCCGTGCGTCTCGGGCGGATCCGGCAGCCGACTCGCCGCCCGCATGACAGCCAACCAGGCCGCCGAGATGTCCGTCGAGGTCGACAGCCACTACCTCGCCTACACCGCGCGCCTGGAGGCCATCCTCCCCCCGGTCGACATGGCCCGGTACGGCAAGCCCCAGCGCCTCCTCCTGTGGAGGCTGGACACCCCGCCCAGGGCCATCCTCTACACCGGCGACGGCAGCGACGTGTGCCCCGCCAGCGAGTCCCAGCACCACCTCGCCAAGGTCCTGATCAACTGCAAGGTCCCCAACCGCACCATCGGCGGGATCCGACGCGCCCCTCCGGGTGCCGGACCCGAGTTCCTCCGCAGGACCCTCCGCGCCTTCGCCAGGAACACCCTCCCGGAGCATCAGGCCAACACCGTGCTCGCCCGGCTGTCCTTCGCCGCGGTGGACGACGAAACGGGGGAATCCACAGTCAGTGCGCAGGGGACCCCACTCACCTGCACCACCCTCGCCGAGTCCGTCGCCAGCTTCTCCCTGTGCGCGCCGGCGAAACTGACAGAATGCCCCGTCGGAGGCTCGGTCGCCTGGTCCGGGGCCGAGGGCATCGACCCCCGGTACGCGGAGAGGCAGACCGCCGCCAACGGCATCCGCTTCAGGGACTGGGCCGCCATGCACGTCGGCGCCAGCGGGACGCAGCAGAGCCGGCTCGCCGCCCACCTCGTCGAGTACGACGCGCTGCACACCACCAAGATCCCGTGGGTGTCCGAGGCCGGGCTGCGCTGGGTCCGCGTCGCCGCCACCACCGCCCCGCACAACCGCACCATCCACGGCGCCACCCTGCGCCAGGCCGTGGAGAGCCGCTTTTTGCACGACGTCCGCATGCTCCCGACCCGTGATCACGACCAGTCCGTCACCCGCGGAAACGCCGAGATCTACTCCGACGGGGCCGCGCGCACCGCCATCGTCTACGCCCCCACGCCCGGGGACCGCCTCGAGCTGATCGCCTTCGAATATGACGAGCGAACGGAGGCTATTTAAGATAATAAACGGCGGTCGGGTCACCTTTGTTTTTCACGCAATGACATCTACTACTACCACCACCAGGTCCCTGCACGAGGTCCTCAAGGGGTACGACATCACGTATGGGTTGGTTGGAAACGTGTGGCCCTCCGTGACCCACTGCGCCAAGCCGATGAAGGAGAGTAATTACAGCGACTGGAACAATCTGTTTGTCCAGGCCGGAAGCGCGTTCGCCTCGATCAAAAAGAACGGGCACAAGGTGGTGATCAAGCTCTCGCTGTCCGAGGACGGGTTCCGCAGGGTGCGCGTGTACTACCCCGTCAGCGGGGAGGACTTGAAAGCCTTTGCTGATGTCATCGACATCGCCAAGATCGACATCGAGTTCTTTCGCCTGGGCGTCGAGGTCATCGCCGAGGCCACCGCCTCCGTGTGGGTCTGCGACTTCAAGGGTAATATCGTCAAGGCGGACGTCGGATACGAGGGGATCCCCGCGGCCCTGCACAAGCGGCTCCCCCCCGCGGATCCGCGCGTCATCCTTCATCTCCACATGTTTTCCCTCTACAAGATCGGACACGTGTACGGCATGAACATCTCGCGGGTGTACAAGCAGTGGAAAATCATCGACACGGTCTTCAAGGGGCAGGAACACGTTTCGCTGGCGCCAATGCTTCGGATGGATATCTCCCTTTCCTCCGACGTGCGCATCTTCAACCCGGTTGCCGCCATCGATGTCACGTGCCCTCTCTCGAAGGTGCGCGAAACTCTCTGCGGGATAGCAACGGACTGGTGCGAGGAGGGGTTCGTCCTGTATCTGGACCCCGTGGTGATCAAGGATCGCATGCAGGGGAAAGGCAACATGAAGCCGTACTTCAAGGAGAGGGATTCGCAGCGCCTTTGGACCATGGTCAAGTGCAAGCCGCCTGTTACCATCGCTGCTGAGTTGAGCATCAAGGAGTACTGTAACCCGCGCGACGAGGCCAAATACGTGGCCAAGTGCCTCAACGAAGATTGCGTAAAAAGAATATGCTGCAGTGTCCCCAACTACCTCGCGCAGGTCCTGTTCGACAAGGGCCTTGACAATGTGATCGTGCGGCTCCGGGTGTCGTGGATTTCCAGGTCGGGTGGGCTGTCGGGTGTGCACATGATTCGCGAGGAGGATATTCTGGCGGGCAGATCGTTGCCCGAGGCTATCAGGACCGTTATTCGCAATCATGAGCATCTCAGGTTGTGCCATCACGCTTTGAACGATTTGGACTCCCTTAGCAGATACAAACCCGGCGTTACCGATGTGAGCCCCCCCGAGCCTATTCTGGTGTCCAAGAGGACCAGCGACGACAACGACAAGGAGGCCTACGCTCGCTTTCGCGCCCCGAGTCCTAAGGCTCCGTGGGTGTGGACCCCGGGACCAGACGATAAGGACGACTCCGCATCGGCCCTGGACGACGGTTCCCCTGAGAGCTTTTACAAGGTGGGTTCGCCTGTTACGCCGGAGGGATCGGATGTGGAGGGCGAAGAGGAGGAACCAACCGTGTACACCTCGTCGCAACCCTCCATGTATGTTACGCGCTACGGTGGCAGGGAGTGGGTGGACGGAGAAGAGCTGAAGCAGGAGGAGAGCTGTGCCAACGGCAAACCTCCGAGACCGCCAGCGGCGAAGGAAACCGGCGAGGAGGTCCCCCAATCGCCAGAGGAGGAGGAAACCAGTGGCTCCCCTTTGCCCGACGTGTCCGATGAAGGCGAGGGCGATGAGGACCCGTTTTCCTGCAGCCAGAGCCTGGCGTACTAAACGCGCGGGCCCGATTCGTTCCCCAAAAAAATAAATTCCATTTCTCCTGAGCGATTGTTTGCGCGCGTGCCCTGCTTCACACCTTTGCATGTCCCGCCCCGCCGCGTGCACGCTCGATGAGTTCCGCGGCTTCTTTCACGCGAAGGCGTTTGACGTGGTAGGGAACGGCACGTACCGCAAGCACCTCGCCCGCTGCAAGGACGCCGGGGACCCCTGGGCCGTCCACATGGGCGCCCAGCTCCAGGCCATTCAGGCCCACGTCCGCGAGGTCCACACCGCCGTCACCGCCATGCCCCACACCCCGAACAAGCTCGCCGAGATCTGCCGCGACGTCATGATGAGCGCCCAGCCCCCCATACGCCTCCACGCCGGCTGCACCACCTGCTCGATCACCGGGCGCCGCTGCACCAAGTGCCTGGACCTCTCCCGCTCCCACAAGGGCAGCACACACGTCTACGTCGACCCCCGCTTCTGCTTCTTCTTCATGCTCCTTTGGTACTGCAACAAGCTCGAGTACATCGTACGCTCCCACACGCGCACCTGGCTCGACAATCGCACCGAGGAGGAGACCTTCAAGGGCCTCTGCTGCGCCCTCACAACGGAGCTCGAGCCCCTGATCGCCAAGATGCACGGCCTCTTCGTCATCGCCAAGGACCACGTCATCGCCACCCTCAGGCAGTACGCGCAGAGCCACCAGTACGAGCCCGTGCTCCAGGCCCAGCAGGCGGAGGTCGGTGCTGCGTAGATTTTGCCCGTGCTCCAGGCCCAGCAGGCGGAGGTCGGTGCTGCGTAGATTTTGCCCATGCCCCCGCGCGCCGTACTAAAACGGCCGCGCGCCATTTCCCCGCGCAATGAACATCTTCTACGGCACCCTCGCCAGACCGATTCCCCTCTTCGCCACACGAAGGTACCACGACGAGGAGATCCTGGACATGATCACGCGCCTCCGCGCCGTCGGTCACCCCGTCTTCCTTCGCGTCGAGAACTGCAACATCCCCTTCAAGCCAGAGGAGTCCGCCCTCGCCGCCGCCGTCGTCGCCGCCTACCACAACCAGATCGCATACAACGCCCCGTCCGAGGACGAGTGGGAGGAGGAGTACGCCGCCACCTTGGAGCGGCCCGAGCCGGAGCCCGGGGTCGACGATTAGGGTCCGGGCCCCGCAAACCAAACCAAACCAAAAACCGGGTGGGGACCCCGGGGGTGTATATAATGAACGCGCCGAGACCGGGTGCATCCAAATCGACCGCCATGCCACGATTCGACGATGCCTGCGTTCCCTTGCTCAAGACCGTGATGCTGCAGAGGGTGCCCGAGTGCTACTTTTTGCCAGAGGATGTGGAACTTATTACCAGCCAGACGGGGGTTGGTGCCGCTCAGGTCTTGCGCTGGGCTAAAAATGTCAGATACTATTACCCATCGTTTGAGGAGCGCGAGACGTACCTTTGCGCCGAGAAGACTGAGGAAAAGGTGAGATGGGGTGAATTATTTCATTAATTCGGAGCCAAAACTGGAATTTAGGAATATTTCGAAATTTTGGGGTTTCACAGACGAGTTAACTAATGAATTTGTTAAAAAAAACATCAACTGGTCAAAAAACCAGGGTCTTAAGTTTTGGGGTTGAAGAAATTTTCAACCCCAAGGGGTTTTGAAATGAGTTAACTGATGAATTTATAAAAAACATACCAATTGGTCAAAAAACCAGGGTCTTAATTTTTGGATTCGAAGAAATTCTCAAATCCAAGGGGTTTTGAAACGAGTTAACTGATGAATTTATAAAAAACACACCAATTGGTCAAAAAACCAGGGTCTTAAGTTTTGGGCCTGAAGAAATTTTCAGGCCCAAGGGTTTTTGAGACGAGTTAACTGATTAATTTGTAAAAAAGAACACCAACTGGTCAAGTCTCAAGTTTTGGATTCGAAGAAATTCTCAAATCCAAGGGGTTTTGAAACGAGTTAACTGATGAATTTGTTTCAGGAACGCTATGCCAAGGTCAACCGCTACTACATCAACTGCTTCAACGTCGACCCTGCCTTTGCTGAAGGCTTCAAGTTCCCCAAGTCCAAGGGTGGTGGTGACTTTGCTATAAAGTACATGGAGTGTGCCTTCAACAAGGTAGAGGAATGGGGAGAAATGTTCATTGAGTTTGAAGAAAAGGTCTGGGAGCACAAGCTGGAGGAATGCCTCATCAAAGCTGGTGCAGCCTCTGTTGTCATCCAGACCTTCGCCCATAACGACAAGGGCAAATCCGCGGTGGATTCGCTCGTCCGCGTCCATTCCCAGCGCGACAAGAAGGGGTGGACTCCCGTTACGCGTGGAACCTGTCCCCCAGCTCTTCAGGCCAAGGTCCTGGAGAAACAGGCTGCCGAACGGGCCGACGCTCAGGAGTTCAAGGAGAAAACCACGGAGGCCGAGCGTCTCTCCCTTCTTTTGAATCAGGATACCAACGCCAAGGTCACCAGCGTTGGCACCAACGTGGAGCAGATCAAGGACGGTGTCTGCACCGTCATTCCGGACTACCAGCGCAAGATCGGGGATCTGGAGCGTGTCGTCGTGCTTAAGACCAAGGAGTGTGATCGTATTGAAAGGTTGAAAGGGCTTGATACTCATCGAATCAATGTTCTGGAGTTAGAGGTCGAGGAGCACAAAAACGAGCTTGCTGAAGTTAAGGAGGAAAATCTTCGTCTCAAGGAGACCATCATCAACTTGAACGAGCAGTTCAATCTCTGTGCCAGTGTCAGCAAGATGGAGCGCATGATGGAGACCTTTAGCGCCAGCATGGAGGAGCGCGCCGCCAAGCGTCCTCGCGCCAACTGATTTTTCTTTTTCGCTTCCATCTTTGTTGGACGCGTCACGTGCGCTGTCCCTGCCCCACCTTAAGCGGGCGTTGTAATAAAGATGTCCCACCACCTGATCTGGCGTGAGGTCCGGGGTCCCTTCCGCGCGCTCGACTGCGGCGCGAATCACAGCTGGGAGCGTTACGACGCGCACCGTGCGGGGTGCCTGCGGTGCGGGCTGGCGCACGAGTGCAGCGAGCACCTGACCGACTCCACGTGCCCGCTCGCGCACCTGGACGACGGGAGCGTGTGCTGCACGATTACGGGGTGCTGCACGCCCAACGTGCGGTACGGCAAGAACGAGTACGTCGATACGTCGGTGCGCCCGGAGGAGAAGGCGGCCACGGTCCAGCCCGATATCTTCGATGAGGTCCTCGGCGTCGTCGAGTGGTTCCTGATGGGGTCCATCTCTTCGTCCTGCAAGCAGGAGGAGGTCGCACGCACCCTCGCGCGGTGTCACTCGCTCACCGTCAAGATCCTCAAGCAGCACAAGATGGACACGTCGCGGCAGGGGGTGCGCACCCTCCCGTGTCTCCCCTCGATCCTGGCCGAGACGCTCCAGACGCTCCGCCCCCGGCAGTGCTCCTCGGCGTCCTCGCTGCTGTGCCGGCAGTGCGCCCACCACATCACCAAGTGCATCCTGAACCTGAAGCTGGGGAGCGCGCAGGCCAAGCGCACCAGCCTGGTCATCGGCCTGCTCTACCTGATGAAGCAGGGGCTCACCATACAGAACGTGCAGTGGCTCCCGCGGATGCCCCTGCTGCACCAGTGTCTCCCCCACGAGACGTGCCTGGAAAAGATGTTTAAGCTGTCAATGAAGCTCGTGTGCGAGACCGAGAACGAGATCAAGCTGGCCCTGCGCCAGCGAGTGAAGATGTTGTAAACTACCGCTGCGAGTGAAGATGTTGTAAACTACCGCCAGCGAGTGAAGATGTTGTAACCTAAATCAGCCCGAACCACCGCGTGCGCTTCCTGATGCGCACCACGTCGATCTCCGTGTGCATGCACCGCTCGGACCGCGCCAGCACCATGACCCTGAGGAACGCCGACTGGCCCGTGCACTTGAGCGAGATGTTGATGCGCGGGGGGTCCAGGTTGCTGATGGCCAGCAGGTCGTCGAAGAACACCTCGTACTCCCCGCCCTTGGTGTCGATCGTGGCGGTCACCTCGTACTTCGTGCTGAGCACCTTGACGTTCCAGTAGCTGCACAGCTTGTGGGGGTGCTGCATGGCCGAGAGCATGGTGATCACGTCCAGCACCAGGTTCTTGTCCTCCGCCTTCACGTCGTCCAGGGTGGGCTCCTCGAGCGTGATTTTGCTGTTGGCCGTTTCCATCCGCGCTCCCTTTCCTGCCCCCCCCCGCCGTGGTTAAAATACTCGCCCCGCGTAACGGTGGGTGCGCATCGCGTGTCGCCCCGTGTATAAAAACACTTGGCCTGCTGGGTGCCCGCTGAGATAGTATGTCCGACGCCGAAAGGGGTTCCGCGCCCGTGTCCGTTGTCGCCGCCTTCCCCAAGCGGGGGGCCACCATTCACGGCGTGGAGGGCGCCATCCTCGGCGTGGTCGCGCTCGCGTGGTGCATGATCCGTTTGCAGCTGTCCGCGACCTGCCTGGCCGATGAGGTGGTCCTCCTGTGCTACTTCCTGGCCTCTCTCGTTAACCTGCTGGGCTCCACTCTGGTGTCGGATCGGGACCTGGTCCAGGGCGCCTACTTCAGTTTCTGCCTGTGCCTCTGGGTCACCTACCTCTACGTCGTCGTGGAGTCGCTGCTTGTGACGGGCGCCACCGGCGTGGGGCCCAACCCCTTTGCGCGGGTCTTCTTCGGCTCCATGCAGCTGTACCAGGTCACGGCGGGGGTCTCCCTCGCCCTCGTCACGTTCATCACGCTCCTCGCGGCGGGGGCCGTGTCGCAGCGCCTGTGGGAGCAGACCCTCTGGATGGACGCGCTCGTCCTGTTCCTCGGCGGGGTGCAGGCGGGCCTCTGCAAGAGCGGCGGCATCGTCTTCCTCGACGTGGTGGGCGTGGTCCTGCTGGGCCTTCCCGTCGTCTCCGGCTGGGCGTGGCTCTTCGAGTCCTTCCTGTGGCGGACGGGCCACTTCCTGTTCTTCCTGCTGACCGCCGTGATCTCCCTGGTCGTCGCCTGGTCGAACCAGACCACCACCGTGGGGCTCCCCGCGTTCATGGCCGTTCCGATCGTGCTGATGCTCGTCCGGTTCCTGCAGCCCCTGCCCCCGATCGATTACGCCTCGCCGTCGCAAGTGCCCGACGACCCCGATTCCATCCCGATCCCCCCGGCCGCCATGCCCGCCGACACCGATCCGTCCCCGTCCGCGCCGGATATGCTGCAGCGGGCGCAGGGGCGGTTCCTGACGCCGGTCACCTTCGGGGGGCAGATGCCCCGGCCGCTGTTCGTTCCCGCCGAGTCGGCGGCCAGACACGTATCGTCCGATCTGCTTCTCTTCGGGAGGGTGTCGCGCCCACCCCTGTCGGGGCGTATCAGCAAGAAGACGCTGTAAGTCCGCCCCGAAGCCAAAATTTCGGCCAGTCTAACCACTATTTAGGCCCTATGACAACTCTAATCGCGACTATGTCCACCACGCCCATCGGAGTCTACGCGGACTATGCCCTCAAAGCTTTGCACAACGTGTCTGCGTTGCTCCTCCTCGTATCCACCTTCACCCTCATGGGCATCACCATGACCTCCAACAGCACGCAGAACAGCCTGTACCTCACCACGAGCTACCTGGCCACCTTTTACACCGACACGCCCCCGCTCGCGTGGGCCCCGGCGGGGGATCCGTACCACCCCCAGCGCGTCGCCGACACCTTCTACGACTGCCTCCACGCGGCGCAGGTCGGCTTCGGCGGGAACGCGGCGTGTGGGGCGGTTGGCCGCAGCGGGTACGACGACTGCATTAACAGCATCACGGCCTCGCCCGTGTACGGGCAGAAGGAGACGGTCGCGGCCATCCGGGGGATCCTCACGGGCTACACGGGCTCCGGCTGGAACGTCAGCGTGCTCCCCAGCATCATCACCAACACCAACACGACCCAGCTGGCGACCGACCTCGCGGTGTCCTCCACCCGCGCGCAGCTCATCCAGTCCCTCACCGTCTCCCCCTCGGCGCTGTCCCGCGGCATCGTGGACATCCTCACTCGGGTTCCGTTGCTCCAGCTCGGAGTCGCGGGGTGTCTCGCCGCAAACTCGCAGGCACCGGGGATACTCCACGATATAGCACCGGTCTATGACTCGCTGTGGCAGTGCGCGTCCACCATCGTGAAGACCACCAGCGATAGCAAGGAGGCGTACGATCAGTGCATTCCGCTGACGGCCTGGCCGACGCTGGACGTGATGCAGACTCCATATTCGTCCACGTTCCTCGGGTGCTACAATAAGTACTTCGTCCTGATCATCGGCGCGTGGCTCCTCACCAGCTTCGCGGTGTACACCCTTTGGCTGGGCGTCGACGGGCTCGGCACCGAGACGGGCAAGCCGGATCACTGGTTCTCCCGCTGCGGCATCGTCCTCGCCATCTTCTGCTTCCTCTGGAACGGCCTCGGCGCGCTTATCATGGTCCTCGTCCGGTCGTTTGGCGACCAGGCGTCGTTTTACAACTTCCCCATGAGCGTCCAGACCGTCCTGGTCACCTGGTTCTTCGCCCTGATCGCCACCATGTACTTCGGCCGCGAGGTGTGGGAGCACGTCTTCTTCGGCGTGGGTGGCAGTGCGTGGGGCAGCGCGCCGGTGGCTCCGTACGATCAGCGCACCGCGTTGCTTCCCGCCGCGGCGACCAATGATTATGACGAGTCGGCTCAGGTGGAGATCAATTCCAAGATCCCCGGAAGCCGCGCCACCATCCGGTCCTCCACGGCGGCCTACGGGGTGTCCCGCCTCCACGGGGTGCGGCGCTACGCCAACCTCGGCTACTTCATGCGGACCCCGCCGGCGCCGGCGGCCGACGGGTCGCTCAGCGATCCGTACACCCCCCTCCTGTCCTTCGCGTGGAGCGACAGCTGGATCTTCAGCGACGGCCTGATCCTCCTGGGCATCATCGGCACCTCGCCGGACGTTGTCACGGCCGACCTGGTCCGCGTCTTCCTCTCGGTCGTCTACGGGACCGTCGTGCACACCGCGTTCGTTCGGCTGCTCTACGAGGGCTACGTCAACGACGCCAAGGACAACGAGTTCCGCTCCAAGGCCCGGAAGGAGTTGAGGGGCAGCGAGCAGAGCCGCGACGGGGTCCGCGTGCTGGCCATGATCGCCGACTTCGCCACCCTCCTCTTCATGATCGTCACCTGGTTCCTCGTCTACGGCCGGTACGGCGGGGGCAACAGCCCGCTGGTCCTCCAGTACGTGCTGGTGTGCTCCAACATCCCCTACGTGTTCTGGTTCGTGTACAACCTCCTGATTGACTTTGAGGCCCCCATCTTCAGCCTGTCCCGCTGGTCCCAGATGGTTTTCATCTACAATCTGATCACGCGCGCCACGTTCATCCTGATCGCCGCCACGCAGGCCAACAAGGACGTGGACGCCAACTTCAGCGGGGCGCTCAGCCTGCAGAAGCTGCTGGTCCTCGCCAACGCCTAAACGGTGTTGAGCGTGATGGACGCGAAGATGGTGAGCGCCACGATTACATGCGTCTCGTCCTCTATGTTTCCCCACGTGAGCAAAAGCATGATGATCACCAGGGCGCCCCACGATACGATGGAGAACGCGTCGGTCCAGTCGAGCAGCTCGGCCAGGGATTGCATGTTCTTCGGCCAGGGGTTTCTGTTTCGGTGTTTTATAGTGGGAGTATTAAAGATATAGCGTGCGCCCCCCTCCCCAAACGCGCACATGGCGGGAACGACGCTGCTGTGGGGGACCGCCAACCCGGAGGGGATGCGCGATTACGAGGGGGTTTATTTGAACCAGTCCGACGTGGCGGACATGATTACGCAGGTCGAAACCGCTAACAGCAAGGGGGATCATATGCCCGTCCACGTGGAGCACAAGGGCGTCACCGTGGGGCGGGTGGTCTCCGCGTGGGAGCACGCGGGGAAACTGGAGTGCCTCCTCGAGCTCAACACCAGGGTCCTCGAGGGCGCCATCGGCAGCGAGTTCGTCCGCACGGGGATCTGCAGGGATCTCTCCCTGGGGTACACCGTGAGTCTCGAGCAGTCCGACGCGGGCATTAAGGTGGGGCGCAAGCTCCTCAAGGAGATCTCCGTCGTAAAGAAGGGGGCCCGCCCCAGCTGCCACATCCACGGCGTCTCCTCCTCCTCCTCTAGGTGAGGCGGCGGCGCTTCACGATGGGCGGGGCGGGGCGCAGGGTGGCGCTCCTCTCCGAGATGCTCCGCCGGAAGATCGCCGACTCCACCACCGCGGCCGGCGCTGGAGGGGGTGATGGGATGGTGTCGAGGCGCGTGGTCGTCGCGTGGTGGTGCTGCTCCTCCAGAACGTCGACGCACCCCGTTTTCTGATTAAAGTTGATGACGACGCCGTAGAAGGCGCGATGCTCCGACCGGCTCAGGCTCTGTATGTACTTTCGCAGCTGCGCGGACGTCTCGGACGGTGGGAGCTTGTTGGCCTTGATCTCGACGATGAGGTTGGATATGACCAGGTCCGCCCTGCCCATGCCGATGCACTGGCCCATAAACCAGATCGGGCACGACACCTCCGAGCGGTGGGGGATCGCGCGGTGGTTCAGCGCGGTGATCAGCGCGTTGTGGTAGATTCGCTCCGTGTGCCCCGGGCCGAGGACCCGCATCACGTGGCTCGCTTGGCCCTTCAAAGCATCGATGGCGCGCCCCATGGTGGTACTCCCTATCTATGAAGCGCGCGTGCTGCTCGCACGTCCAGCCAAGTTGGCTTTCTTTTTCTTTCTCCGCCAGCGCCTTCAGGCCCTCCCTGCATAGGAGGACCAGCATCAGGTCGAGCGTGCGCGGGGTGTAGTGGTCCCTCATTTGGTTCACGATCTGCCTGTGGTGCTTCTGCTCGGTGCTGAGCAGGAACCCCCCGAGGTCCTTCGTGGTCCCCCTGTGTCGAATCGCGGCGGGGATCAGCCCGTGGTACCGCGACCACAGGTAGTCCACCCTGGGCTGGATCAGGGGGTTGCGCGTCGTCCACCGCGCGTACTCGTCCGACAGCTCGCAGAACACCGCGATGGCCACCTTGAACCCGCTGAGCTCTGTAATGGCTGCCTCCATCCCTCCATGTCGGATGGGGGGGGTGGCCCGGCTTAATACGCGCTAATCCTCGACCAAAACGCGTCGGAACGGGGTGGTCGCCAGCGCGGAAGTGGGGGCTTCCGTGGACGTGAGGGAGGAGCGCGCGAACCCGCCGATCTCGCTGTTGTACGGGCCCAGCACGGTGCGCGCCCTTATGGGGTGCTCGGGGGTGGCGAAGTGAACGAACGGGGGCAGGGCGCACACATGGACGCACACGACCGCGCCGGTGCGTGGAAGCAGCACCGCGGCCTTGTTGAAGGCCACCGCGCGGAGCACCAGGACCTCTTCCTCTGCCATTTTTCACCGCCTTTGGGGTCGCCCTTCGCGTTCAGCCGAGTTGGCATTTCCTTTTTTGCCTCTAAAAAGAAATTCCATTTTGGTTGGTCGTGGGGCGCAAGGGGGGTGGTTCCTTTGACGATGGCAACGCGCACTGGTTCCGACACCGTTCATGACGACTTGGAGACCGGGGTCACCGACGTCGAGACCTACATCCGCACGGATCCGTCGATCGTCAACCCGACGGTCGGGGCCTACATCGGGTCCGGTCGCAGCCCCTCGATGGCCGTGTCCGTCGAGGTGGTGGCTACTGCCACGTTAGAGTCAGACGCCCTACCGTGAAGTGCCAGCCCAGCGACACCAGCATGATGATGCTGACCCACAGCGGCACGTTAAAGTACGGGATCCACGGGCACATGCACGCGCTGAAGACCAGGATCCCCAGGAGGCACTGCTGGCAGTACAAGTACGACAGGATGCAGCCCCCGCAGATGAAAACAATTACCCCGGACGCCATCATGCACTCGTGCGTCTGGGCGTACATCCGTTGTTTCAGCATCTTGTTTACTGAATAAACCGAAACACCGTCCTCTTCCGTGTGCGGCTTCTTGACGACCGGCGCGAACGCCTCGTCTGGTGCCTTGTCCATCAGAGGGTTTTTGTCTTCACTGCACTCACCACACTCGTCATCGCTCATCGTTTTTCTGGTCAGTTCGCTTTGCGCGCGCGTTAAATAACGCAGCGAGTTAGATCTGCTCCAGCTCCCGCAGCTCCGTGTACCCCTCCGTCCCCACCGCGACGAGCTCCCAGGGGTCCACGAAGTGGTGCTCGTACTCCGGTTCCTGCATGCGAAGGGTCCCCGGCTTGCGCTCCAGGATGATGACGCAGAGCTGCCCGGGGGTGTAGTCGTCCTCCGGGGGAAAATCCAGTCGAACAGCGAGGGCGCGGTTGTCCGTCTCGCCCTCGTTGAAGACCTTCAGGGGGAACTTCGCGTGCAGGTTGTCCCACGAGACGGTGTAGGGCTTGAGCCACAGCGTCGTCCCCGGCGGAATGAGGCGGTCGATCACCTCCTCCGGGTCGATCTGCTCGTAGTCCGACTCCTCCATCTGGGCGCAGTAGCAGTGGTTGACGTGGTCGAAGTTGGAGACGAACTCGTTCTCGTCCGGCTCGCTCCCCCTGGCGCGCGCGAGCTCCCGGCGCGTCCCGTGCGTCACAAGGCACCCCACGTGGATCTTGTCCTCGGCCCACACGGCCGCGCCCTGTCGAAACACCATGGGCAGCACCAGCAGTTCGCGGTCGCGCAGCTCGTCGTGCCACTTCAGGAACGATACGGTGCTGCCCGCTCCCTCCCCCATCTCGCGATCGCCCTTGGCCCAGTGCACGATCTCCACCCCGGTCTTGCCGATCATCAGGGTCCCCTCCCGCATCTCCCGGCTGCGCTCGTGGGGGTGCTTGTAGAGCGCGTAGTAGCGCCCGGGGACCAGCTGGTAGAACCCCTTGAGGTGCTTCGCGGGAACCTCGATGAACTTGCAGCACAGTAGTTTGGCCATCGCCGCCACGTGGCCGCAGCCCAGGTAGTCCTCGGGCGCCATGCCGTCCGTCACGGGGCAGAAGGTGTGGATGCCTCCCCGCGCGAAGCTGTCGTCCTTGGAGGGGCGGATGAAGTGCTCGTTCCGCAGGCTCCTCCCCGGCTGGAGGGTGACCGGCACGTACTCGTGCGTCGTCGTGTTGGGGTTGAAGCTGCGCACCGGAATCAACTTCCCGGGCGTGGAGGCGGCCGGCGCGATGCTCATGATGCAGGACAGCACGGACGACGCCATGCGGCTCGAGTTCTTGCAGTGGATCTCCGTGCACCCGATCATCGACGCCAGCGTCAAAAGGCCCCACATGTTGATCCCGTAGCCGTTCGCCATCACCGAGTTGCTCACCGACGTCCACGCGAACTCCTGCAGGAGCGGGCCCGGTTGGGTGTTGCTGCGCGCGCACAGGCCCGGAAGTCGGTCTTGGAGGGCCAGCTTCGTGATGTGCTTCTTGGAGTCGTAGATGGGGGCCCGGTAGAGGATGGGGCGGAGGTCCACCTGCATCGCCAGCATGTCGCGCAGCACCAGCGGGATGATGCTCGCCTCCTTCCCAAAGTGGCAGAAGGTCTGCAGCTCCGCGCCAAACTCGCTGGAGATGAGCTCGCCCACCAGGCTCTCCACCGAGCGCTGCGACTTGCTGTCCACCCTGACGCGGAGCACCGATTGGACGTCCGGGGACTCGTCGGCGGCGCCCATGTCCGTGCCCGGGGTCGAGATGTAGTGCGTGATGTTGCTCGTGCTGTACGTCATCTCCGCCTTGGCGGGGCAGAAGCAGTGGGTGTCCCCGAGCCACGACACCCAGCGGCGGATGCTGTTGTGGTACCGTATCACCGTAGTGTTCGAGGCCGAGGTAGGCGCCTGCGGCCCGATTCGATCAGCGGCGACCCCCACCCCCACCGCGACCGCGCCGGGGCGCCTGCGTTTGCCACGGGGGGGAACCGTACTCGTAGCAGGGGTCCGCGGACTGCCTCTCCTGGCGGTACCCCCCTCGCCCGAATTGCTGCGGCGGCGGGGGGTGCGCGGAGGCGGCGATGCGCGTCTGCATCTTCTCGAACCCGAGCTCGTCAAAGATCGCGTCGCGCGCGGTCTTCAGCGCGTTGATGTCTCTGATGATCTGGTTGTGGACGGTCTCCAGGCGCTGGAACCCGCAGTCCAGGCGGCCCAGCGTCTGGTCGGTGATCATCTGGTAACGGTTCATAACGTCCTCGAGCTGCGACAGGCGGCCGCTTTGGATGCGAGCAACTTCGATGAGCTTTGACTGATCCGCGGACGACGACGCGGGTGAAACCGGTGGGGGAGGGGCGATCGGCGAGGGCACCAAAGTAATAGTAGGGGGAATCAGCATCGGCGAGGGCGGCTCGGCAAGCTCCAATTGATCCGCCCATGCCTGAGAGACTGCGTCGACGGTGCCCTCGTTTTCCTCTTCTACGAACACGGGTTCGGTATCGGCTTGAGACAAATCGGCGCCCTGGGACATGCGAGATCTCTCGCTCGCTGCCAAACGGCGGGTCGTAAATACAAGGGGGTGGGGGCGGGGCCACATACCTCCTCCTCGGTGAAGAAGGCCCAGAGATGGTGAAGGGGGATAATTGGTACGTGCAGCGCCTGTATAAGACAGCTAACGACGGAGACCATGCCGCTATGAATCCCCCGGGTCAGAAGACTATGGGCCACGGAAACAGCCTGCGGTCCACGCCTCGGTTAGCCGTGATCCAAGAGAGCCAGGGCGAGGACGGGGGGCACCTGCGTCATGGCGAGGGGGTTGTAGCGGCTGGCCAGGGTGGCATCGACGGCGGGCTGGATGAACCAGTTCCTGTCGTTGTCTTGGATCATGGCCTCCTCGGCGTGCATGAGGGCCTCCATGGTGTGGATAAAGACGGTCTCCGGTACTCCCCTGCTTTCGTACCCTTTCTGCACACCACGTTTCTCGTCATGGACGCGCTGACCAACATGTGGGATGTGTGCGGGGTGGCGGAGGCTTACCTTCATCCGAGACAGGCTTTCGAGAACCCTTGGGCTGAAGAGCGACACCACGTGCCCATTGACGAGCATAAAGATCCAGTCCAGGAACGCGGCGGTGACAAAGTTTATCTGGAACGGGCATACGCCGGACCGATGCGGGACCGCTACCATCACCTTGGCAAACACGTTGACAAACATGACGGTCTTGGCGAGGAGGGGTCGCCGCGGCCGATCCTCCAGAGTGCCCCCGCGGACGCTATTCCTGCGCTCAGGGGCATAAATCGCGGGGAGGCGCACAAAGGGAAGGGGAAGGGGGGGTTCTCACTTCTCGCAGCCGACGTCGGAGAACTTGGATGACTTCGTGGCCTTCTTGGACTTGTACGAGGACACCCCGGGGGCCGCCACGTGAAGCACCGCCGCCATCGTGTTCCACTGCTCGCCGGTGTCGTCGAGGCAGTTGCTGCAGAGGGCCAGGATCGGAATGCGGGTGATCTGCTCCTTCTGCGCCGTCTGGCGCTCGTTGGTCTTGTTCGGGTCCACGGTGGTCACCACGATCTGCCCGATGCTCGACGCGTCGCGGGCAAAGCAGAGCTTCACCAGCGGGGTGAGGTCGTTGCCGTCGCGGGCCTCCAGGATGACGCCGTCCCTCTCGTTCAGCTCCACGGGGGGGAGGCTGTTCAGGATCCCGTTCACCGTCACCATGCACGACATCTGCTCGATGGCGCCGCGGGTCCACTGCTGGTGGCAGAAGATCAGCATCTTGTTGTCCTTCACGGTGATCCCCACCTCGAGCCCGTAGATCTCCTTGAGCATGTTGAGCTTCTCCTGGGAGTAGCCCGCCCCCGTCGAGTTCTGCTTCCGGTTGTCCATGCGGATGACCCCCACGCCGTTGCGGCCGTTGCCCATCACGCTCAGGTGGCCGCGCCCCCCGACGATGAGGAGCCCGTGGAAAAAGTCCATGAACCCCGACCCGTTGTGCGACCCCAGCTTGTGGTGGATCGAGGCCAGGAACATCTCCAGGAAGAGCTCCAGGTTCGTCGAGTTGAGCGCGAAGTCCTTGTTCAGGTCCTCCAGGCACGTGTAGAACACGCTCTGCGTCGACATGTACGCGTCGTGGCGGATGCTGAACGGCGACTTCTCCTCCCGGAGCGCCGAGACGTACGCGGCCATCCGCTCCTTGCCCATCAGCGTCTTCGAAATCTGGCGGATCGTGTGGAACTCCTGCTCCAGCGAGTCGCTCCGGTACGAGTGGTCGCTCAGCATCCCCACGTGCTTCTTGATGGAGATGCGGACCTGGTTCTCGATCAGCTCCGCCGCTCGCAGGGGGGTGGTGATGTTGTTCCGCCGCTGCGACTGGATGTCCGTCAGCACCGCGTGCCACCACGCGAGCATGCACGAGTTCGTCTTGATCTCCGCGCCGACGTTCGCGTTGGGGCCGTAGAACGTCTTGGCCTGCGTGTAGGGCGTCGCCAGCTCCTGGCTCTTGAGGATCAGCTCGTTCGGTATGGTCGCGGGGTTGGCGTCGTCCAGGTTGCACGTGTTGAAGTCGATGATGGACTTCTCGGCCACGTTCGGAATCCCCCCGATGTTGATCACAAACGTCTCCCGGTTCGTCAGGAACGTCGACATCGGGATCAGGATCCCCCACGTCATCATCATGGGCAGCGAGAAGACGTTGCTGAACTGGGTGTACATCACCCCGTCCCCGTCGGGGGAGGGAACCGCCTTGATGGGCCAGCCGCCGGGGTGCGGTAGGTTGAAGTTGGCGTCGTACTTCTCCTCGTCCTTCATCTCCGCGAACGCCCGGCGGCAGTTGGCGTGCTTCTCCTGCCACCGGCAGTGTTGCTCCACCAGCTCGTTCATGTACTTGACGTACTTGCGCATGGCGTCGTCCCGCAGGTGCGTCAGCTGGGGGCAGCCAATGATGTTCAGGTTGGAAACCTCCCGGTACTCCCGCGAGATCAGCTCGGCGATGCGCAGCGGGACGCTGAGAAGGTTGGTGATCCGGTAGACCCCCAGCTCGTGCCCCGGGTTGTTCACGTGGGTGCAGGGATCCCCCTTGAGGCCGCAGTTGTTGTTGGCCTCCTGGCGCAGGATCGTCTTCCAGATCGAGTTGAGCTCCAGCCACTCCTTTTCCTTCGGCTGGACCTTGGGGCGCGTCAGGAAGTCCTCCGTGATGTAGGACAGCATGTCGAAGTTCCGCAGCGGCGTGATGTAGAGGACGCAGAAAACCTCGCGCTGGAGCTTGGCGTCCGACACGAAGAACGCCCCGGTGAACCCCACCCGCACGCTGAAGGGCTCCTGGTTGATGTATTGCTCCTCCGCCTCGTGGTGGTTGCGAAACGCGCTGGCCAGGCTGAAGCGGGTGGAGTTGACGTCCTCCGCGTCCTCCGCGTCCGGGTTGCGCGGGGTGGACCGAATCTCCTGAATGGATTTCACGCCCTTGTCCTGGAAGGTGAGATGGTGCCTGGGGGTCGGCAGGGCGTACTTCTTGTAGCCGTGCGTTTCGATGGCGGTGCCCAGCTTGAAGAAAAAGTAGAGGCAGTCCTTGATGTGCTCGGGAATAGAACTGCCAATGCAGCTGGGGCGCCGGAAAAAAATGGATCAGCGGTGGAATCAGACCAAATTGCGAGGGAGGGGCTCACCGGTCGACGAAGGCGAAGGAGGCCCCTTCATACGGTTGCACCAGGTGGCTCGGATCCTTCGGCGGGATGGTGACAAAGCTCTTGCTGACGCCGTCCATGGTGACAATGTGCCGAAGCTCGGGAAAAATCACGTTGTGGTAGTCGTCGCAAATCCGAATCGGGATGTCAAAGGACTGCATCGGCTGGACGTTGCGCAGTCGCTCGGAGACCGTGGCAAAGTCGGTGGCGTAGTATTCGGACACATCTCCTACAATAGGCTGCGGCTGCGGCTGTAAAAATACCAAATCATCCACCGTGCTCGCCTCGCTTTCCTGCGATGAGCGTGGCGGCTCCGCATTGTCGATGCCCAAATTATTTACCAAGGATGTATTCAATGGAGCTGGATTCGTTTCTGGATTGTGGATTTCCTCATCGCTGGCGCCGTTGCCGTTGTCAGGCTCGCTGTCGCTGGAGGCAATCCTCGAGTGATTGCGCTTGAGGGGTCGATCGGCTTGCATCTCCCCTTCTTCCGCGCGTGGGTGGCAGAAGCAAACCGAGTGGAAAGAAACTGGCACCACTCCCTTGGTAGATTAAAATGGGCCGGAAGGGCTCTTTTTTCCCGCGGAGCCCCAAACGAATCGATGCAAAATTTGAAAGCAGGCCGGGGGTCGGCTTTACACGTAGAGTGGCATTTTAAATCTATTAAGGACGTGTATGCCCCTTGACGGCTCGCAAACGTCGCCTGGGGGCCGGGCTTTATACGTAAATTGGGAGTGGACGGGCTTTCTAACAAGGAAGCAAATTTAAGCAAATTTAATTTGTTCGTGTGTCGATTTGCCATGGATTCGTCGTCGCCTTCCGATAGATGCGAGATGCCCTTCAAGTACGGTCAGCCCATTGCCATTGCCGCTGGGCAACTGGCCGTGGAAGGAGCGCGTCTCAGATACTTTAGTCGTGAGGGAGCATTTGACGTCGGTGATGAAGTTGCCAAGTACGCGGAGCCGCTTGATTCCAACATGTAACTACCAAGCATGCTCCTTTTGCCTTGTTCGGCGTTTTATTCACTCCGTTTTTTTGTTGGCAGCGACATCGCGCCGGAGGTGGTGGCGGGATTGAGCAGGAGGCAGCTGGAAATCGCCGTGGAGGTCATTCACATGTTCAATTTTCTGATGAACCGCGACGGAGTCGTCCCGAAGGGGTCCAAGGGATCGTGGATGGAGCTTTACATGAAGCAGCACGACGTTGGCAACGCTTTGGTTGTCAGCGAGTGGAACAACAGCGTGTGGGCCAAGTACGAGAAGGATACGGGGCGCCGCCGTTTGAATTACCAAGAGATTTACGAAATCCAGAACGCCTCGTACGCCCACGTCTTCCCCGGTGCTAAACTCCCCACCGAAGAGGACGACCCGGTCGAGCAATGCGAAGACGCATGAACGCCGCCGCGGCATTGGACGGAGGTGCTGGCTCCTCGGGCACGAGCTGCTGCTGCGCGTACACGGCAAGCGCTACTATCAGCGCGTACGAGACGACGAAGACGATGCATACCTGCAAGTACTCCTCCACTAACATTTGGGTGTGTTTTTCCAACCGCCGCGCGGTGTTTTTAATAAATCGCGCGTGCCTTTGTTTTACTCTTCCAACAGATTCGCGTTCTCCAACAGGAGGATATAGCAGCCCCACGTGGCAACGAGGAGGGAGCACATAAACAAAAACTCCAACACAAAATCGTCTTTCTGCTTGTTGTGCCGCGACATTCAGGGGTCGAGCACGAGTCGACGGTGGTTTTATATACAGAAACGGGGAAAACACGGGGTGTTTTCACTCGTCGTCGTCGTCGTCGTCGTCGTCGTCGGGCTCGATCCCCCCGTCGTCGGGCTCGATCTCCCCGTCGTCGTCATCAGAGTCGTCGGGCTCGATCCCCCCGTCGTCGTCATTGGGGGCGGGGGCAAGGGCGCGGGCTATGCCCAAAAGAGACGCGGCCACTTCCTCCTGATGTATCACATCGCTGCGGCATTGGGAGATGCACCCTGCCCCCCCCGCGTACCTGCGCTCCTTAAACCGGTAGCCCGATCTGTACAGGATGTTAAGGACGTCCTTCTTTTGGATCTTTGTGTCGCCCTGCAGGGTCCATGTGCATACCCGCTTCGGGTTGAGCAGCGTGATCATGTATCTGGGTCGTGGGGCGTTGCCGTTCTTGATGATCTCGATCAGCTGAGGGGCGATACAGTACATGAGCGTGTACAGCTCCTCCGTTCTGTATAGGATGCCCGTTTTGTCGCAGAGTGTGGCCACGTTTTTGAGCTTGAGGGGCTGCTCGGTTACCTCTCCGAGAATAGCGATCATGATCAGGATTAGGTTGTGGTCGTTGCACGCTTCCTTTTCTGTGACGCAGTTTTCGGAGACCAGGAATCGGAGGCATTTCCTTGTGCTCTCGCAGTCGCACGCCGAGATTAAATCCAACTGGCAGAAGATGGCGCATATGGAGTAGCGTCGCTCCTCGTGGGTCTTGGCGGCGCAGAAGGGGTCGCTCAGCAGATACCGATTCTTCCTCAATCGATCGTAAATGGGCTTGCCTTGGAGGCATCTAAACACCTGATCGAACGTTCCGAAGTGGGGCGTCTTTACGTTGCTCATGTCGGGGTACTTTACGCCCTTCTTGGGTCGCCCCTGTATTATCGCGCCTTCGGGTGTTCCGGCGGCTGCCTGCAGGGCCCTGCTGCGCGGTAGCGGTTCAGACTGTGCCGCTGCCTGCGGCTTTGCCCGTGCGGCCTTGGCCGATTCCTGTTTGAATTGCTGGTATCTCTTCGTAATGTCAGATATGCTAGGCGCAGGGGCCGGGGGTACCACGGCGGGAGTGGGCCTGTCCCATTTACCATACGCCGTCCTAATGAACTCTTGCACGGTCTCGGTGTGCTTCGTCATGGGGGTGGCAGTATCCTTCACGCACTCGCTGACGAGTGCCTTCAGCGCATCCCTGTGTTTCACGTAGAATGCCTCGCTCTTATCTCGGGGAACAAGACGGTGAATGCTCACTCGGGCTGCGTTCGTCAAGCGCCGGTTGCTATCGGTGGTGTTCATGTGTAATAATCATAGGATGGGGTGCCCGCTCTCTCTCTCGCTTAAATATCACGTTCAATTCGCTTATTCGGCGGGCGCGTGGTTAAAGCTCACCACGTGCCACACCATGGTGAGCAGGGGTGGCACCACGTTCAGCACCGTCAGAACCACGGACGACAGGAACAGGATCGCGAGCGAAATCAGCAGGAACACCGGCATGGATTCGGCCGACGTCACCAGGGCGCACAGCCGGTACGCGCCAACGTCCGCCGAGTCCACCTGCGCCTGCTTCTGCGTGGCGTCCCAGTAGAAGCCGGGGAGGTACGTGCTGTTCACCGTGACGCCGCACATCCCCAGCTCGCACATCCCGAAGGCGATGGGGTCCCTCCAGGAGGTGAACTGGAGCTCCGCGCATGAGCGCAGCGATCTCCCGTCGGCGGACAGCAGCAGCGGGGGCACGGCCGCGGTGGCCGGCAGTATCCCCTTGGCTGCCAACAAAAAATCGTCGAGCAGGCACGTGGGCAGCATGGGGAGGCACGCGGGGGAGGTCCCGGTGCTGTACCAGAGGACGAAGAAGGGGATGGCGTAGAAGACCAGTTTTCCCATGGCGGGGACCCCCACGAAGGTGAACACGGTCTGAAACACGAGGTAAACGATCAGGGCGAACAGAAGGCTGCTGGCCATGTCGCGCCTCTGCCGGTTGCAGTAGGTGACCGCCTCGAAGTCGCAGAAGGTCACGGACTCCAGCAGGTACGTCAGGGTCCACCGGTTCGCCTCCGTGCAGTCCTTGCCGCTGCACGGGTCCGACAGGAACCACGCCACGTCGCCCCAGGTCACCCCCAGGGACCGCATGACCCATCCGAGCATCGTCGCGCCGATGCCCCGCGTCGATCCCACGGGGGTTTCGGAGATTCTCCCGGTGGCCGACACGGGGGTGGCCCCGGCGGGAGCGCGCAGGTCCGGGAGGATCGCCCGCAGGCTCCGAGGGATGTTCCTGGGGGCGTGGATCTGCGCGAAGTACAGGTAGTACTGCCTGAGGGTCCTGACCACCTGCGTGGAGGAGCCCCACACCACCTGGATGGGGGCGCAGGTCCCCTGAAACACCGTCTTGCGCCACGTGAAACCGTCCCGCAGCCACGATTGCGCCACCGCGGAGGCGACGGACACGTCCACGGTGGGCAGCGTGATCTGGTCCGCGACGCTCTTGATCTGCGAGTAGTACGGCATGGCGTGGATCTCGGCCTCCACGTCGTCCACCAGGCCCAGCAGGCGTCTCCCTCGGGGGAAGACCACGGTGCTGTTGGGGAAAAGCGCCGAGATGTTTCGCTGCCAGGGGATGCGTATGCCCTGGAGGATCCGGCTGACGTTCGGGGCGTGCGAGGCGATCAGCAGGGCCCGCACCGGCTTCATCCACGGGGAGTACATGGCGGCCACCAGCAGGGTCAGGGGCTTGCGCAGGATCAGCTCCTCGACCACGCCGCGCTGGCCCAGGGCGGCCGCCAGATCGTCCGGCGACAGCAGGAAGGTGTCGAAGTTCTCCAGGGTCTGCAGGGCGTAGTCCGCGATGAGCTTCTTCCCCACGTTGCGCCAGTAGACGCACGAGTGGAGCGCCGACTCGTCCACGGGTCCCAGTTTTTGCCCCTGCTGGTACGCGTGCGCCAGGGTGGCGCAGGGCGCGGCCGTGTGGTTCCAGCTGCGGTTCACGAGCATGTCGTGCAGGAGCTCGGGGGTGATGTCGTCCGCCGGGTCGTCGGGGGAGAAGACGCGGGGCAGACCGAAGTGGGGCGCGGCGGAGGCGTTGGTGCTCTCGAAGGACAGCAGTCGCCGAGAGGAGTAGGCGAATTGCATCCCCCGCAGCCTGGACCCCACGGGCATGTACAGCGTCGTGCCTTGCTCGGTCACCACTTCCGAGCACACGGGTGAATTCAGGTTCGCGCACTGCACAAGCGCCAGCTCGGGCCAGAAGAAGTAGGCGCCGGCGTCCGTCGCGTAGCCGCAGAGGTGAACCGGGTTCGGAAACGTGACGGACCCCGCGCCGTTGGAGCACCGATCCACCTCGGTGTCGCCCGTGGGGAGGCAGGTGCACTTCCCCGAGACCGAGTCGCTCCCGATCAGGCAAATGGGCGGAACCGAGCAGCTCGAGCACGTCTTGATGGCGCCGAACGACACGTCGTTCATGCTGGTCAGCAGCGAGCAGGACGTGGTGGGGCCGCAGTCCCTCTGCGCCACGCACTTGGACACGTCGAACGCCGGGAGGCCGCACTGGCACCGCTGCGTCAGCGTGTCGCACCCGTAGGTCCTGAACGCCGTCGAGGAGGGGACCGGGCAGTCGCCGCACAGCTGGGGTTTCCCGCAGTTGACGCCGTCTTGGCAGCAGGTGCTCGTCGGGGTGCACGCATACAGGGTGCTCACGCTCACCTGGCGCTGCTGCGCGTCGGCCCAGCAGGCGCTGGGGAGGGGGGCCATGGAGTCGATCGATTCCATGTCGGGAGGGGGGACCTCCAGGACGGCGCAGGAAATCAGGTCCTGCGTCGGGTCCATCGTGAAGCACGTCAGGTCGGACTCGAGGAACTTGGCGAACTTGTCGATCCCCTCCCAGAAGCTGTTGAAGTCGAAGAGCGTGAGGGTGTCGGGGAAGTCGGCGGCGGCCTTGGCGATCTTCATGGCCATCTGCGCGTCGTTGTACATCTGGTACCCCGTGATGCCCAGATCGAGGATCCCGCCTATGATCCCGATGGGGCCCAGGACGGAGAGCAGGCCCGCGGAGGATTTGGCGGCCTTCACGCCCGATTTTTCGGCCTCTATCGCGGAGCCCAGGCTGTTGATGGTTTTGGACTCCCTGCTCTCCAGCTTCTTGACGCGGTCCTCCAGCGACATGGGTCGCCCCTGCGCCAAATTGGCCGCGTCCAGGGTGGCCTGCGTGGCGTACGCGGCCTGCTTTTCCTTGTACTTGGACGTCTGGAAGAAGTTTCTGTAGCCCGATTGGTACAGGTCCATCATGGCGTTCGGCAGGTAGTTGCGCAGAACGACCTGGAAAACGTCGTTGACCACCGTGAACCCGATGTCGATCCACGTGCTGACCACGCGGAGGTTCCCCAGGAACATGGGCAGCTGCTCCATGATCAGGCTGCACCCGAAGGAGCCGATGAACCGGTACACCGAGTTCACGGCCCCACACCCGTCCAGGATGACCGTGCGCAGCCACGTTCCCAGGCGGCCCGTGTTGAACAGCAGGTCGAAAAAGAGGTCGGAGACGGTGCCACCGGTCCCGGACACGAGCCGCTTCAGCTCCGCCCAGTCCACGAACGCCTGGTCCATGGCGGTCGCGCGGACGCTCATGGAGGGGGTCAGGGTCAGCATCAGGTTGATCGCCATGCTGAGCACGCGGCTCAGGGCCTGGCAGATGGGGACAATCAGGCTGCGCACCCCTTTCAAGACCTCCTGCAGGACCATGATGGACACGGCGGGGCACTGCGCGAGCATGTGCGAGTTGTTCAGGCGGAAGGCGGCCAGCACGGCATCCGTGGGGCAGATGCAGTCGTTCGGGTCGGCGCAACCGCCGTCCGTTCGCTTGTAAAACGCCTCGACGGTCTCGTGGACGAACGCCTGGTTCGTCGTTTCCCAGGTCGCGGGGGTGTAGACGTACTCCTGCAGTGCGCACTTGTCGCTCCCGCTGGCGAGGCAGTTCGCCGACGCAATCAGGCTCTGCGCCGTGCGAATGGCCTGGCAGAGCGAGTCCAGCCGGCCGTCCAGGGCGCAGATGTTGGTCTTGGCCATGGGATCCTCCTTCCCGTTCAGGGCGGAGTTAATGGCGGAGTAGCAGGAGTGCACCTTGTCGCCTCGCCACTGCGCCTTGGTGATGGACCCCGTGCAGTTCACGCCGGTGCGCAGGGCTTCGGGGGACGGGCAGTACGCCCACTCCTTGGCCCACATCCTGTCGTCGTTCACGGGCGGTGCTCCTGCGAACGAGGTGCTGTACAGGCTGGAGGATGCGTTGGCAAAGAGACTTGTCGGGTTGCTCAGGTACGCCCGCAGGAAGTTGCCAGGCCGCCAGGCGGATCGGTTCAGCAGCGACAGGCACGAACTGGACCCCTGACAGAGGGCCTTGCGCAGGTCGTTGGCGAGGGTGCGTTCCACCGAGCGCCGGTACGGTATCCCAAAGCTGGTCTCCTGTCCGATCGTGGTGCCCTGCTTGGATTTGAACGCGGGGGGCTTGCTGCACTGCGAGCAGCGGCGGCGCTGGAACTTGTACGAGTACGCGGATTCCGACGACGTTTGCGACTTGCGGCGCGCCGTGGTGGGGGCCGTGTTGTCGACGCACATCAGCTGCACCGTTTTGCCGTCCGTGTCCCCCACTCGGACGCACCTTTGCGCATCGTGCGTTCGCAGGGCGTCTTGGGTTCTCCCCGTGTGACAGGCCCCGCGATCCAGGGTGTTGAACCCCGCCTCGTTGAGCTGGTTGGCGCTTTTGAACAGGTAGGCGAACGGCTGGGTCCTGTCCAGCACGTGGCACCGCTGCGATTCCGTCTCCGACGCCGTTGCCCACGCGTTGTACGCGTCGCTGCCGGGGGTCTTCGTGTCGATCGTGCCCCCGTCGCGCAGGGTCCCGGGGATAAACGGCCAGTCCAGCTGCATCGTGCATCGCTTGTACTCGTTGGTTTTGGACATGGGGGTGAACGTGTGGGTCCACCCCCACTCCTTGCCCCGCATGGCGCGGACGGTCTTGTACAGGGAGCAGTTGTGCTTCAGGTCGCTGTTGAGGACGCTGCACATCCCGGGGGCCACCTCGTCGCTGATGGGGCAGAAGCAGAAGCCGTTGGTGGTTTCGTAGTACCCAAAGAGCTTCGACGCGTTGGCGTGTTTCTGCGTGGGGTGGGCGTATCTGCCCCCCGTCATGTCCTCGAACGTCCGCTCGGAGCGACGCGCCGAGGGCAGGGAGGGCGGAAACTCGTTCACGCCACCGCCGTAAAAGGCGCGTCGGCGCAGCGCGCAGTCCCAGCCCAGAAGGGGCGTGCCGTCGTCGGAGTCGGTGCCCACGGTAAACGCAATGTCCCTGATCGAGTTGAAGTACTCGGCGTCGTCCTGGGCCATCGAGGCGATCCACTGGGGGATCCAGTCTTGGACGTCAAGGGAGTCCCACTGGCGCATGCGCGCGTTGTCGGGCGCGGGCTTCAGTGGCAACCGGAACATGCGCATGGTGGAGTTGGTGATTATCATGCCCAGGTGGTGCCCCCCGATGTGCGCCAGTGGAATCCTGACAAAACCGTAGTCCGACGCTCCGCCCGCGAGAAGCACGTTCCCCAGGGGGTAGCCGTCGCCCTCGGGGACGCCCGTGAAGTTGTGCAGCGAGAACAGGTTCCCGTTCGTCGCGTACTCCTCCATGGGCATGCCGTCGGTGCCCCCGAGCATGCCTTGGTTGTGCATGCAGATCGAATCCTCCTTCAGGGTGTGCCTGCAGAGGTTGTACGTGGACGATGAGTCCACGTTGATCTTTTTGGTCTTCTCGCCCTGCTTGTTGATGCAGGCCTGCTTGTACGGCATGTTTTTGTAGTAGTCCACGTCGTACTCCTTGTCGGGGGGGCAGTAGGTGTCGTACAGGCACTGGACGTTGATCGTTTCGGTGTACCCGTTCTCGGGCCCCGTCTGGTCCACGTCGCACTGGTCGTACGGGTTCCACCCCCCGCTCATCCACGGCGACACGCTGGTGGCCACCTTGATGCTGCCAGACGATCGGTACGCGCACAGACGCTGGGCTTTGGGGATGTTGTTGGCCTGGCACACCGAGGGATCAAACAGCGACGACAGGAACTGGCGCGAGGTGTCCCTCTTCGTGCTGGCGTAGCTGTAGATGGCCCCCGTGCTCAGCATGGTCCGATCCACGGTCCAGTCCATCTGATACTGGTCGGGGATCACGACGCCCGCGTTCTTCGTGTAGGCGGTGGACACGTGGTCGCGCAGGGCCTGGAAGTTCGAGTCGGTGCACTGGCTGTAGTCGATGGTCTGGTTCCCCGCTCGGCACATCACGGGGGTGTTCACGTCCGGCTCGATGTTGTTCATGTACTTCTGCGCGTTCGTCAGGTCGAACTGGAAGCTGGACTTGAACTCCAGCGAGGCCTCCTCCTGGAAAAACGGGAGGGTGGTGGGCGCAATCAAGGGGAAGTCCGTGGTGGCGGAGGCCGACACGGCGTCGTCGTAGCAGTTCTTGACGTCCTGGTACAGCGCGCTGACGTACCGGTCGAAGGCCTGCTCGGGATCGGCCGTGGTGCCGTCCAGCGAATGGGAGTTGGTGCCGACCGTGATGGGGGGCAGGTGGCACCCGCCCACGCCGATTTGGTACAGCTGGCACGTGGTCACCCACGAGTCCAGCCCGTTGAGCTTGTCCGTGTCCCATTCCGAGTGATCGACCCCGGCGCTGTCCTTGAAGATCCTTTTGATGTCTGACGCGTTGCACGCGTCGCTGTGTCTGTTCATGATGTCCTTTGTGTTGGGGAGGTACGAGGGGCGCCACTGCGTCAGCGCGGTGAAGAAAAGGGGGTCGGTGGGAGGTGGCAACGACGGGTCGAACCGAACGGGGTATTTGTTGTTGACGCTGACGTCCCTGATGGACAGTAAGTCTGTCGCAGAGTTGTCGCGGAGGTGATCCAGTCCAAACTGCAGGAGCTTGTTGGTCAGAAGTGGCTCCAATCCGCTGGTCTGAGCCTGTTCTGCGCCAGCGAAATGGGTAAGGCTGTCCACGAGGTTGATCACGCTGGGGGGGGTGGTCATCGTCCGGGTGTACTGGCTGTAGTATTTTGCTCGCATGGAGCTGGCGCAGTTGGGGCGGACGTACGACTCGATCAGTTTCATCTCTGGAAGCGTGGCAACGGGAAGGTTCCAGCGCTTTTCCGTGTAGCACATCGGGTAACTGTTGTCGGTTGCGGCGTAGTACAGGCTCTTCTTGGTGTTGATGCACTGCGTCCACTTGGCCTGGGCATTGGCGAGCTGGCTGCTTACGGTGGCCCTGACAGTGGCCTCGTTGTACCCGGCCCTCACCGCGAAGATGTAGTTGCCGAACGCACTGTTGGGCGCCAGGGGGGTGTACGCGACGCCGTTGGTCCGCGCCTCCGTCGACTCAAAGAAGGAGCAGGGGTACAGCACGTGGTCCAGCGATTGCTGGGGGGATATGCGCGACCCGATGACGCACTGGTAGAACCAGGGGAAGGGGAACTCAAACAGCGTGAACGTCAGGGGGAAGTAAAACCCCTTGGAGTCGAACGGGTTTTTGGACATGGCGTCGTAGAGGCTGTTGGCGCACGAGACTGTGCTGAAGTGTTCCTGCAGCGTCTGCGGCTGTTTAAAAATCTGAAACAGCCTTATGAGCGCGGGGACGTTCACGTCGTGTATGATGGAGTACTTCTGGTCATAAGGGTTCACAATGCTGGCGCACGTCGTCAACAGGTCGCTGACGCTGATCACCGGGAGGCACTGCGCGCGAACGGGGTGGGTCTCTGTGCACAGCATGTAGTACAGGGGGAAGATCCTCTGGTCGATGCGGCACTTCCCCACCCCGTTGTCGAAGTACCCAATCACGCCGCACCGGAACACGTCGTCGGGGTTGTACAGGGCCCCGGTCAGGAGTGTGCGGTTGGGCCGCTTGATGGAGCCGGTGAGCATCGCGGGCACGCCGTTTTTCGTGAAAACGTCCGCGTAGCACTGCTGGAACCGGGTGCAGCTGTCGATGTTGGGATCCGTGGAAAAACCCAGGAAGCCGAAGCTGGTGTTCGACTTGTAAGGCATCAGACGCAGGGGGATCCGCCGCGTGACCTCGTCGTAGGGCTTCCACATGGGGTCGCGGTCGGCGTAGGACCGCTGGCTGTTGTCCGTGAGCATGAGGCGGACCTGGCCCGCGCGGGGGACGCACGACTTCATCTCCGCGCCATTCATTCGGAAGCGCTCGTAGTCCCTGTCGCACGTGGTGGGGATCATTTTCAGCCGGTTGGGGAAGGTGCTGTTCGAGTCCCACCACTGGTTGTTGCTCTTGGTCTTGTCGAACACGTAGTACTGGCACTGCGAGGCGTTGAGCAGGCAGGAGTCGGCCGTGTGGTTGGAGCACGAGCACTGGGAGAGGGTGTACAGGTACTCCTGCCAGTGCCGGTACGAGCACATCCCGTGCGCCTCCAGGATGTCCGGTATGTACCCCCAGTAGGATCCGCCCTGCATGCTAAACTCCTCCCCGGGGCAGCTGCTCGTGTGCGCGCGGAAGCTCGCGCTGCCCCCCATCTCGTTCACGACGGTGACTCGCGGCAGTACGCACGTCCCCAGCCCCGTGCACATCGTCCCCGTGGGGCAGTCGCTGTGCTGGTTGCACTCCACCTCCACGTGCATGCACACCCCGCCGTCGGCGCAGTAGAAATCGGTGGGGCACGTCCACCCCGCGGAGCAGTTGGGGAGCACAAAGTCCTGGCAGTGGTCGCCCCACCCCTCCGTGCGCATCCGATGCTGCGGGCCTATGCGCATGTACCGATCGGCTTGATCCGGGTACGTCCGGGCCGTGGGCGGCGGAAGGTTGGGAACCGTGCCCACCGAGTGGAACGCCGGGTCGTAGTAATCGTAGGAGTCCGCGTTGGCCCACGGCAGATCCGTGCTCGATTCGCTGCAGCGCACCTTTCCCAGCGAGCCCATCCCGTTGCCCCCGAGCGGAACGTGCACGTCCACGTTTTCCCCCGAGGACATCCGGGTGCACACCCGCATCGTGTTGGTCTCGTACATGTCGAACCCGAAATTCGTCAGCCGGCACGCGCCCCCCGCGCCGAAGTGGGAGTCCACCAGGTCCCTCTCCCGGGTCTGGTCCTCGTAGTACACCAGCACGACGCCGTCGGCGGTGTCCTCCCGCGCAAACACGTTGTCGAAGGATCGGTACGCGGTCTCACCGCTGTCGCACAACGGCGTCACGTGGTACCCCACGGGGAAGTAACCGGCCTCGGGCCAGTAGTCGGCGATCATGTCGCAGTGCTCCGCGGTCTCGTTCATGAAACCCTCCGCGGCCCCCCAGTGCACGCCACTCGGGGTGTTCCCCGCACCGCCCCCGTCGGAGCTTTGCAGCAGCTGGGCCATGAGCTGGTCCTGGTCCAGCATGTTCCAAGGGGACGCGAGCCACGCGTTGGCCGCCGACGCGGAGGGATCCGTTTCGTCCGCGCCCCACCACCCGAGCTCCGCGGCCCTCACCACCTTCCGCGGGTCGAAGCGCAGGCGGCACTCGGGCTTCTCCACGGCGGCGCGCGTCAGGGACACGGGCTGGGCGTCCGGGGCGCAGATGTAGGGGTTGCACACGCACGGGTCGTAGAAGTAGTCGCCGATCTTCACCAGGCACTCCGGGGTCGCATACATTTCCACCGAGGGGTCCGTTACGAGGGTCCACGGCTGCAAGCAGTTGTCCACCTGCAACCCGTTGGCGTGATACATGTCCAGCGCGTTGCAGAGGCCGATCACCTGCACCTGGCTGCCGCATCGGCGCCTCCACAGCAGCACCACGCTCTTCTGCTGGGCCGCCGCCATGTGCGTAAAGTTTTCGTCCAGGCCCATCATCAGCTCCAGCGCTTTGAGCCTGGAGAGCTCAACGGCGTACCGCAGGCAGTACGCGCCCACCCCCGTTTCGGTAATCCCCTGCGCCATGGGAAACAGCGACTCCACGAACTCGTCGGTCAGATCGCTGGCGGTCTTAGAGTGCTCCGAGCACCCGTACACGGTGGCCAGGGTGGGGTCCACGATCCGGTCGGTGGGAGCCAGGAAGTTGCGCAGCACCTGCGCGAGGCTCGCGGTGGTTCCGGGGGACAGCCCCAGCGTGGTTGCATCGGTGGACAGCACGTTGCCGCTCTTGAGGCCGCCGGGGCCGTAGCGCAGGAGGAACTCGCCGGACGTGTTGAGCGCCACGTTCCCCTGCAGCCACCTTTCGGTCGCGGACGGATCGAGGAACCCCAGGTGCTCCGACAGCTCCAGGTGGGGGCAGGTCCACGCGCCCGCGACAAACGCCTTGCCCAGCGCTGACACGTTCTGCTCGGAAACGCGGTAGGAGCAGTTCGATGGCAGCTGCAGGGAGAGACATGCGGCCTCCGGGGCCACACACCACTCTCCGTTTTGTGTCCAGCCGCAGAAACAGGAAGCAGCGTACGACCCCAGTCGGCCCGCAAGGAACCCCAGCACGGGAATGCTCCCCAGCTCCTTTCCGTCCTGGATCAGCACGCCGTTCACCATGTAGTCCGTGAACGTGGCCGATCCCCTTGACGCGGGCTCCGTGGCGTTTCCCGCGCACATCCAGGATTGGCTGGGGTGGTGGCGCGGCTGGTAGTGTCGGAACAGGGGGCTGGACTCGTACGCCGCCTGCGTCAGGGCCTCCACGTGAGCCGCGATCGCATCGGGTCCCCCCCCACCGAAGAGCGGGGCCGACCCTTTCAGTGTTCCGTCCTCGTTCGTCGGCATGCTGAACATGACCTGCTTGAGGGCGCCGTGGCAGATGCGCCAGATCGTGGGGTCCGACGACCGTCGCGGGGGGCTCCGCGCCTCCGTGGGCCCATACTGCACCGTGGGGGAGGTCGTGGAGTACACCGCCTCGTCGCTGACGCGGTGCGCGCCGGAGCTGGTGGCCCAGTTGTACTTGGCCTTTTCGTTGCTGTTAAGGAAAAAGATCCAGGGGTCGGCGTCGTTCGTCGCCTCCCTGTAAAAGGTCTTGAATCGCTGCTCCATGGCGTTCAGCACGCCCTCCGTGGGCAGATCGAGCGACGTGCTGGTAAAAAAGGTGGGCAGATAACTACCGGTGGCGTCCGGCTGGCAGCACGTGACGCTGTTTTTCGCGGCGGACCCCTCCGGGCAGTCGCATCCGAACGCCCTCTCGTCGTTCCACAGGAGCTCCTGCGCGGAAAGCCAGTCCCTCACCTGCGACAGCACCAGGGACGAGCCCGCCGTCCCCTGCAGGTAGTGCATGACGAAGTGCTTGACCATGGCCCTGCGCGTCGGGCTCCCGCACGTGAACGGCAGGTCGCCGTTGGCGGGGCAGGTGGCCAGATCGATCTTTCGCGTCCGCCCCCTGCTCTCGTCCCGGGACCAGTAGGGCCCCACCAGGCAGTCGCCCGAGGAGGACTCGTTGCACACGGGGGTGGGCCAGTAGTCCATGCGCGCGTATGGCCCCAGGAAGATGCAGTCGAGCATCTGGTGGATCATGTCCCCCTCCGCGCTGAAAAAGGCCACCTCCAGCGCCGAGTTGTTGTAGTTGCGCAGGGCCGTGAGATGCGTCATCACCAGCTCCTTCGCGGTACGCATGCGCTGGTTCACGGCGTTCAGGACGTCGCTCTTCTCGGGCTCGATGACGTGCCGGGAGGCGACGGGCACCGTGTTGGAGGACGCGGGGGACCAGACGAACCCCGACAGGTCGCACGAAACATTGGAGCTGCTGATCTGGTACCCGTTGAGGCAGTTCTGAAACGGCTTCCGCCTTGCGTCCGCCATCTCCGCGTTCGCCGCGGGCCCTGAAAAGACCATGCAGGCGTCCACCCTGTGCGAGCCGACCCCCTTCTCAAGCTGGTTGTACCCCCAGTACGTGTCGGTCCACCCCCGCTGCCGGCTGAGCGCGTCCAGGCACGCGCCATTCGTGGCGCCGGTCTCCGAACTTCGCAGCAGGCACGCCCCCACGCCGTCGCTGGGGTCCTTCACGCGCGGCCTGACGGCGCCGGGGACGTGCAGGTTCAGGGTGTTTTTGTCGTACATGGCGAACGCGGCGGGGTCCCACTGCTGGTTCACGAAGTTCTGGCGGCACCGCGTCAGCACCGTCATCATCGAGATCCCCTGCGAGGCGAAGACGTCGTCGTTGGGAACCGTGCACGACAGGCTTGTGCTCGCGCACCTCACGTAGTCGTCCATTCTCCCCGCGAGCTTGTCCTGGAGCTGCTGGTACGTGTACGGGTTCCACACGACGCGGGCCTTGTTGTTCGAGTCGATCACCGACACCGTGCCCGTGCACCAGTAGGCGAAATCGTCGATGCCCTCCGTCCGTCGCGCAGCTAAGATGGCCAGGGGCGTGTCCCCGCACGCGCACTGCACGGCGTTCTTGATCGTAACGTCCGGGAGCATGCAGTGCGCCAGGTCCCACGTCTGCAGCACGTTGGCGAACTTGCCGACGATCCCGATGGCGTAGGTCAAACCCCCGTCGATCATGTGCATCATCGGCTCGATCTTGCGGAGCAGCTGCACCTGCGCCGAGCTGGATATCATTTGCCCGATGGTGGCGCCGACGCTCCGGCTCGTCACCGAGTCCCCCGACTGCTGCGCCTCGATCTCCGCCTTCTGCGTGATGCACTGGCCGCTGATGGCGTCCGTGGCCTTGACCAGGTTGGAGGGCTCGAGGTTCACGGTGAACCCCGCATTCGAGAAGACGGCGAGCATCCCCTTGGCCTGGCACATCATGATCTTGTGGCTCACCGCCATCACGTACAGGGGGGCCAGGCCGATCTGGTGCAGGAAGCTGGTCATCGCCGCGGTCGAGAGGCTCAGCGCCGTGTTCGCGCTGGAGTCCACGTGCGAAACCTGCTGCAGCGAGGGGACCGGGACCTGCGCCAGCTGCAACGCGCTGTTGATCGTCGACATCAGGATCCCGAAGAACTCGGCGGACAGGTCCTTGGCGACGCACATGTTCCCCAGGAACGCCTCGTCGGGCCACGAAACGTCGATCCCGGGGAGGTTGCGCTGGGTCGTGATCTCCACCAGTATCATGAAGATGTCGATGATCATCAGCCAGCTGCCGTGCGTGGACTCCACCGCGAGCATGCCCACCGAGCGCAGGGCCATCCCCACGCCGCACAGCGGGCGCTTGAGGTTCACGGGGGTCCCGATGCAACGCACCACGGAGCAGCTCTGGTAGGCGGCGCACAGGGCCCGAAGGTTCAGGTCCTTGCACCCCCGGCAGTCCGTGCCGTCGCACGCGGTCGTGATGGAGACGGTGGTGGAAATCGGCTGCGCGTTGGACACGGCCGCCGAGTGAAGCACCAGGTCGTTCGCCTTCAGGCGCAGGAGCTGCAGCCAGTCGTACGCGTTGCCCGAGGAGGCGTACACGTTCAATTGCCCCAGATCCTCCCGGGTCTGCAGGTTCTTGCACAGGATCAGCTTCTGGGGCATGAGCGAGGCCCGGGCCGAAAGGGACTTGTCCTGCACGTACGGGCGCTGCTCCGTGACGCTCACGCTCGAGCTGGTCACCCGGAAGCGGACGCGCTGGGCCACGGCGTTGGACTGGATGGGCCAGAATAGCAGCGTGAAGACGTTGGTGTCCCCACTCGAGGGGTACTCGGACACGGCATAGCCGGTCCACATGTTGTTTGGAATGCTGACCACAAAGGGGAATGGGGGTGCTGGTTTTCCATCCCTGAACGCCAGGGGCGCGTCCGGATCGATCCACACGGTGCTCACGGTGCGCCCGAACTGCGAGTTCTCGTTGGTCCGTACCGCCACGTTGACGAGCAGGCGCGCCCCCAGTGTGATGAAGTTCGTGATGCGCATGGGGTACTGGCCCAGCGTGATGAGCGAAAGGATGTCGGGGGTGGCCAGAAGCTGCTGATCGCTGATACCCCTTCCCACCCGGTACAGAACCGTCTGGTTCGATTCCATTATTAAGGCGGCGAGGGTGGCCCCGTTCCCATCCAGAAATGATACTTGGGTGGCCGATCGTGCCCGCATGCTTTGCCAGTTCAAAGCAGTGTTCTCGCTCGCGTAAACACTCGAGGAGGGACCTGCTGGGATGCAGTAGTAAAGAACGCTCAGAGACGAGCGTGTTATTGAAGCCACTGCTAGGACCTGATCCGCCGAAGAGCGGCACGCGCTCAGTCCGCTTCCCGTGGGACGCGTGAGGGCCACCACGTTTCCGGTGGCTATGATGTCCACGCCGGGGACCGGAAAGAACATGCTGTCCACCTCCTGCGTCATGCTGACAAGACCCGTTTGCTGATCGATCCCCCCGGCGGCCACCAGCGCGTCCTGGAAGACCTGCCAGTTCCCCGCGCACTTGGTGTGGCAGCTCTGGATCTTACCGCAGGCCTGAAAGTAGTCCATCGGTTCGGGCATGATGACCACTATCTGGGGGTCCTGGTGAAAATTGGAGCACTGGCCGGCGTCGGGGTCGATCCCCACGAGCGCGTAGTCTATCGAGTCGCCGAGCGCGTCCAGCGTGGAGTAAAGCTGACCAAACCACGGCTCCACCGAGTTGCTGAGGGACTTCCGCACGTACGTGGTCACCGCAGGACACAAAAGAGATGGCTGCCCGGTCCCCTCGGCGGCCGCTATCATCCCCAATAAAACGCCACGCACCGACGCGGGGGCCTTGGGGACGCACTCCTGCCTGGCGAAAACCGTCAGCGTGTGCCCCGCCGAGTCCTTGCACACGCACTTGATCGTGGGCACGTCGATAAAAATCCCCACGAACAGGTCCAGCATGCCCTCCATCAGGATCGGCGCCGCCATGCACTGGTGGTACACGAGCCGCCCCCAGGGGTTGTACCCGCCGAACATCTGCTCGATGCCCAGGCACGCGGCGCCCGCCCGGTCCGACACGCTCGTCTTGAAGTAGGGGCGCAGATCGTACACGGCGGACAGGAACTGACGGAACAGCAGCATCGAGTCCACCGTGCCGACGCCAAACGACACCTTGGCGGAGTCCAGGATGATCTTGGCGTACGCCCGGGCCGTGAACCGCGCCATCGAGTTCACCCCGAGCGCCATCTTGCCCGAACTCGCCGCCAGGTTGGGCTGGCGAATGACGGCGAACAGCTCCGAAATCTGGCTGGGCATCGGCGTCTGGAGCAGGTTGATGAGGTTTCCACCCGACGTGAGGATGCTGGTCGTCTCGCGCCCGTACGTCGAAAACCCCCGGAGGAGGTTCTGCACGGGCGCAAAGCTCACCACGCGTCGGCTGTCCAGTATGTCCGCGATGTACATCGGGATCGACCAGAAAACCGCCGTGGCCTGGTCGGCGCTGTCGAAGAAATCGTCCAGGCTGAACACGTCGTCCCCGCACGACGCGAGCACCGAGTGTCCGCGCGACACCAGCGGGCACGTCCCCCCGCCCTTCCACATGAACACGAGCCCGGGCGCGTACCACACCCCGGTCACCACAAAGCGCAGCGCGTGAAGGCCCGAGATCAGGAGCTCGGTCTTCAGGGTCCCGAGGTGGGGCACCGCCAGGCCCGGGATGCAGATCGACGCCGAGTAGGATATCGAGTCGGGCGCCGTCCACATCGTGTCGTTGCGCAGCTGCATGGACTGCGGGTGCAGCCAGTACGTCACGTACTTCGACCCCGCGCCCGACATGGTGTCCACGTTGAAGCTCCGGTCCGCCACCTGCACGGTCACGGCGATGTTCTGCTCGTTCACGTACTCCAGCCCGTCGATCGTCGCGTTGAAGGTTCGGTCGCACCCCTGCCTGAACGTGCCGCTGTTGAACGACCCGTCCTTGGCAAACCCGTCCAGCGTCACCTGCGCGCTCAGCCCGTCGCTCGCGCACTCCGTTTGGCAGTACGCGCGCACCCGGTACACCCTCAGCGGACCGTAGCTCGACAGCGCCATCAGCTGGAACTGCGGAAGCCTCTCGGCCCCGTACAGGCAGTAGTCCAGGTACGCCTCGAAGATCTGCAGGTTCGGCGACACGGCGTAAAACACGTAGTTCCGGCTGTTGGTCGAGTGGATGCGCGTCGCCGTGTAGTCGTACGGCACCACCAGCTTGTCGCTCACGTCCATGCGCAGCTCGTCGATGGGCACCAGACGCTTCGGCGCGGCGGGCAGGTCGTTCCACGTCCTCTCCAGCGTGAACACGTCCTGCTGGTTCCCCCCGAGCCGCTCCACCTGCACCTGCGTCCCCCCGTCGTCAAGCGGATTGTCCATCAGAATGGTGTCGCCGGAGATGGCAAACGGCTGCCCGTGGCGGCGCACGTACGGCAAAACGTTGTCGGTCGTGGGCTTGGGCACCCAGCTCGCCGTGTTCACCCCGGTGCTGCACACGGCCGCGCCCTTCGTGTCGTAGTCCACGGTGTACAGCGGGTCCGACGCGGCCCCTCCCAGGGTAGTCTGCCCGAAGTTCACGGTCGTGGTGGTCCCCGACGCAGCCGTGAGCTGCGCCATGCTGATCACCGTGGACGAATCCGACGCCCTGGACACGCACTCCCTCCCCAGCAGCTGTCGGCCGGTGCGCCAGGTGTCCGCGTTCACCAGCACGGGGTTCGCGTTCCGGCTCCCCGCCACCCGCGCCGCCATGCAGAACGGGAAGCACGACGTCCCCACCGCCACGTCCGAGCACTGCTCCGCGGGCAGGAGGTCGCACCGCGGCACGAGCCACACCGTCGCGTCCACGCTCTCGCACGTCCCCTTCGTCAAACAGTCCGTCGTGGGCAGATCCGCGGTGCCGGCCCCGAACGGGGTCGTCTTCCCCTCGACCCGTCGCACGGGCCACCGCACGCTCCGCACGGTGATCTCCACCTTCTCGCACGTCAGATCCTTGGCCCACGTGCGGTCCTGAAACCACAGGTCCATCGATCCGGAGTCGGAGGAAAGCGCGCCCGCGTAGGGCAGGAACGAGCACCGGACGTTGATCCCCTGGTCCGTGTCCACGCAGCGACACCCCATCAGCGTGGTCGTGCGGCGCGAACCGGGGCGGCGGCCCGACGTCAGCGTGGACACGTCCATGTCGTTCACGTCGTTGTAACTCACCGCCGCCAGGCCCATACGCACGTCCACCTCCTCCGTCCACGCCCTCGGCGCGGTGTCGCTGTTCACCTGCCCGTAGAAGTAGGCGATAGAACCGTTCGTGCTCGCCATCAGCCAGTCCGTCAGCCCCACCACGGCGATGCGCCCCAGCAGCAGGTTCCCGTTGCGAAACACGTCGGGCGCCAGCGTCTTCAACCCGCTGCACTCCGTCGACACCCCCCCCGTCGTCGCCCGGCTCGTCATCACCACCCCCACGCCGATCCAGTTGTCCACAAGGTTGCCCAGGTCGCGCAGCCCCGAGATCAGATGCACGAACACGGGGTTCAGGTCGGGGGTGCACATCATGAAATCAAACGCCCCCCCGGTGACGCCATAGCTCACGCACCGGTGCATGGACACGATCGGCAGGTGCACGAAGAAATGCACCAACGCGTTGCCGAAGCCGTGGATGGCCTGCGCCAGGTTCACGTCCAGCAGCGGGTACATTAAAAAATTGACCGGCTCCTGCAGGATCGAGCACATGGACCCCACGAGCTTACCGCCCAGCACCGCCAGCGCGCGCACGTCCCCCATGGGCGTCACCAGGTCCAGCGAGGCGGGGTTCGTCAGGCACCGGTCCAGCGCGTCACACCCCACCTCCGCCAGAAAATCGGACAGGCTCTCCGTGCAGTGCCTGCCCAGACTCACGATCACGGTCGCCGCCTCAATCAGAATGGCAATCTGGTCCCACAGCAGCGGGAGCAGGCCCTGAATGAACAGCGTGCGCAGCAGCCAGATACCGCCGTTGTACAGCGGGATCAACCCCTTGAACAGCAGGTTGAAAAACTCGAGGGGCAGGAAAAAATACCCGTGCACGAACCCACCGATGCGCGCGTTGTAAAAGCTGTAAAGGTTCAGGATCACCGAGGGGTACTCCTCGTACACCTGGTATACTGCCGACAGCAAAAGGAAGATCACGGTGAACCACATCACCAACTGCGCGGCCCCGTAGATGCAGCGCACAAACACCGAAACGACGCCGCTCACCACGGTCGCGCTCACATGCACGGCCCCCCCCACCACGTGCCGCGCGCTCTCGTGCTTCGAACGGGCCCCCCACGAAAACAGCGTGAGCACGGCGTAGACGAAGCGCTCGCACACCCCCAGCACCACCAGCGACAGCGCGAAGGGCACAAGAAAAAGCGTTCCGGGATCAAGCATTTCACGGGTGCCTAATTACATGCCCGCGCGACAGACTTCACTTTATATATCCGAATCACGCGGAGCGAAAATCGGGATTCATTCAAGCTCAATTCCGTCCTTCGCCAGCACATGGCCGCGGTACACCTCCAGGTCCAGGTTCTTGTCGTGCATCGCGTACCCCCAGCGCATCAACTGGATCCACACGCTGGGCTGCAGGGCCATGCCCATGATCACTCGGGCCCACACGGGGGTCTCGCCAAAGGTCTGCCCCCGCAGCTTCATCGAGTGCCCACGCGCCCCCTCGTGGGCCACGTCCAGGCTCATGCAGCACACGGGGGTGTCCGGAATCCCGGCGCAGTTCAGCCTGGACAGCACCACGTGGCTCTGCGACGCCCGGTCCGTCATCATCCGCGCGTGCCCCTCGCCCATTATCGTGCGGAAGGTGAACTCGATCATCGTGTAGTTGCGAACGCTCACGGGCTCGAACGACTGGACCACATGGAACCCGGGAACGACGATCGGCTTGCGGCACGAGAGGTACTCCGGGCTGTGGATCGCGTGCACGGCCTGGCTGTACCCGACGTTCGGAAGCTTGAACGTGTGCGAAAACGTGATCCCCTCGAACGCGGCCGCTAAAAACACCAGGCGGAGCAGGATAATCGCCCTCAACGGCGTCATTTCGGTGTTTTACGCCTCGCCACAGCGTTTATATACCTCCTCAGGTTCCAACGCTGGATAGACGGTAGCAGGGGACGGCGGTGGCGCCCGACCACAGCTGCTGGCACGTCCCGCAGTCCACGCAGTACGAGTCCTTGTCCTGGAACCCGGTGATGCACCGCGTGAGCGCCTCGTTCTCCGTGCAGATGTTCACGGTGCGGGAGCAGGGGGTGCACGTGGACGAACCCGCCAGCGAGTAGTGGTCGTCGGCGCAGCGCACCTTGCCCGCACCAAACACGCAGTAGTTCCCCGCCTCGCAGGCGGTGCACACGCCGTCCTTGCGGTAGTAGCCGTGCATGCAGTCGCACGTCGTCGCCGTTTTCGTCACGGGGTCGAACCGGGACATCTCATGTGGGGGGCAGGCTAAAGGGGGAAGCGCCCCGCCGGGGCACGTGAAAGACAGGAAGCCCTGGTTGAACAGCTCGTCGGAGGAGTCAGGGGCCTGTTCGCCGTAGTGCAGGCGCTTTCTTGCTTGAGTACAGGGGTAGCACTGCCCCACAAGCATGGGCCAGTCGGAGCTGTTTTTCATGGTGATGTCAGTGGGGGGGGCGGTGTTCCTGTTCTTGCTGATCCACTGCATCTTTCCCGTGGTGGTTCGCGTGTCCCACTGGGTGTCGCTGGGCGGAAGATACGTGCACCCCATATCGTTGTCCATGGAGGAGCACGTGAGCCAGTACCCCGCGGGGCATGGAACGCACGTGGGCTGGCTGATAATGGTGCCCTCCACGGTGACCCCCGGCGGCGGCAGGCTGTACTGCCCGTTGCTGCACGTGTTCCGCTTGCACTTGGTGATGGTGCACAGGTTGCAGGTGGCGTCGGGCCCCCCGCCCTGGTACCGGGCGCCGGCGTTCATGTCGCCGCCCTGGAGATCGTGGTTGATGAGTCGAGCCCCACTTTCCTTGTGGGATACCGATCCGTAGTACCGCACCTGGAAACTGCAGGTTTGCACCCGCGTGCAAAGGTTGCCAAGCATGACGTTGCTGCAGTCGGACCCCGCGAGTGCATTCAAGCCGCCCCACTTGTTTATGTCGGTGTAGTTGGTCATGAGGTGTCCGTAGTCGGTACCGGTGATGGGCATCATCTTGTAGGGGGGGTAGTACCCCTTGGCGGCATCGTACTGCGCTATGTACGAAACAGCGTGATTCACGCAGGAGACTGCATGAAGATCGGGTTTGGCTTCGGTGCATGCCACCGTGATCCTCGCCTCCCAGGGCCTGTCAGAGTCCCAGGCATAGGTGAAATCTGTTGGAACAAGGTTACCCAGGAAATTACCCACGTCACCCAAATCAAAGGCGTTCAGAGCGGGTAGGCAGTACCAAATTAGAATACAGAGCGCGGACCGCATTTCTTTCGTACCCAATCCCTTTCCCCCGTGTTAAATACGCGCCGGACCCGGCTCACCGCGCGTCCCCGTGTTTTCACACCTGTAGCGACTTATTAAAGCGCAGGCGCCGGCGCGCATCCACCATATTTTTATTCAATATGACTTTTCACGACGCTATGATGACGATTATGTATCTTGCGGTTACGGGCGGTTACGTAACGATCTTCAACACCCCCATGGTCAACACATCCCTCCCGGTTCGCACCTTCGCGCAGCCCAACATCACCAACGGCACGGTCTACATT
>SESB01000044.1_pt1 | contig 80299 bp, 79 predicted proteins | sample 3171441 | NCBI WGS metagenome assembly SESB01 (sample SAMN06051867, study PRJNA518727) | freshwater metagenome | biome: subpolar coniferous forest; feature: holomictic lake; material: water; isolation source: holomictic Lake 227, 6 m depth | place: Canada: near Kenora, Ontario | collected...
GGATGCGTTTTAAGCGAATCCCGTTTTGCACATTAGAAGGAAATGATTTCGATGAGTTCCGCACAATTAGTATTAGAAGACGGTACCGTATTTAACGGCGTATCCATAGGCGTGGCGGGTTGTAGCGTTGGCGAAGTTGTTTTTAATACCGCGATGACGGGCTATCAAGAAATTTTAAGCGATCCGTCTTACGCGCAGCAAATTGTCACATTAACCTATCCACACATCGGCAACGTTGGCACGACCGACGCAGATCAAGAATCGCACGGTGTTTTTGTGAGTGGTTTAGTGATTCGTGATTTGCCATTATTGACCAGCAATTGGCGCAGTGAAAAAACCTTGCAACAATACCTAATCGACAACAACGTGGTGGCGATTGCTGACATTGATACGCGAAAATTAACCCGTATTTTGCGTGATAAAGGCGCACAACGTGGTTGTATTATTGCGGGTGAAAACGCCACACTCGAACACGCGCACGCCGCGATTGAAAAATTTTCAGGTTTGAAAGGTTTAGATTTGGCGAAAGAAGTTACCACCGCTGAAACGTATGAATGGACAGAAAACATTTGGAATTTGCAAAAAGGTTACGTTCAAGCTGAAAATTTAACGAAACACGTTGTGGCATTTGATTTTGGCGTGAAACGAAACATTTTACGTTTGTTGGCAAATCGCGGTTGTCGCGTCACCGTTGTGCCAGCAAAAACAACAGCAATCGAAGTGTTAGCGTTAAAACCAGACGGCGTATTTTTATCAAATGGCCCCGGTGATCCAGAACCCTGTGATTACGCAATCGCGGCAATCAAAACCATTTTGGAAACGAAAATTCCCGTTTTTGGTATTTGTTTGGGGCATCAATTATTAGCGTTGGCGAGTGGCGCGAAAACCGAAAAAATGAAATTCGGTCATCATGGCGCGAATCATCCCGTCCAAGAAATTGCCACCGGTCGCGTGATGATTAGCAGTCAAAATCACGGTTTCGCCGTCAATGAAGCGAGTTTGCCCACGAATGTTATTGCGACTTATCGCTCATTATTCGACGGCAGTTTGCAAGGCATTAAACGCACCGATTGCCCCGCGTTTAGTTTTCAAGGTCATCCCGAAGCCAGTCCTGGCCCGAATGATGTTGAAGCGTTATTTGATGAGTTTATGGCGTTGATGAATGCGCGTTAGTTCAATTTCCCCTTTCATGCAGCATTAAAAATACGAGCCTCATAGAAAAATATGCCAAAAAGAACCGACATAAAATCCATTTTATTATTAGGCGCAGGGCCAATCGTTATTGGTCAAGCGTGTGAATTCGACTACTCAGGCACGCAAGCCTGCAAAGCCTTACGCGAAGAAGGTTATCGCGTAATTTTGGTCAATTCTAATCCCGCCACAATCATGACCGACCCCGAAATGGCGGACGCGGTTTATATCGAACCGATTGATTGGCAAACCGTTGAAAAAATCATTGCCAAAGAACGCCCCGACGCGATTTTACCGACGATGGGCGGACAAACGGCGTTGAATTGCGCGTTAGATTTAGACAAACATGGCGTGCTGGCAAAATACAACGTCGAAATGATTGGCGCGTCAAAAGAAGCGATTAACAAAGCCGAAGATCGTCAGCTTTTCAACGACGCGATGAAGAAAATTGGTTTGGAAGTGGCGAAATCAAAAACCGCTCACACAATGGAAGAAGCCTTAGCCGCGCAAAAAGAAGTCGGTTATCCAACGGTGATTCGTCCATCTTTCACAATGGGCGGAAGTGGCGGCGGTATTGCGTACAACAAAGAAGAATTTATCGAAATTTGCGAACGTGGATTGTATTTATCGCCGACCAACGAATTGTTGATTGAAGAATCGGTACTCGGTTGGAAAGAGTACGAAATGGAAGTCGTGCGCGACACGAAAGACAATTGCATCATCGTGTGTTCGATTGAAAATTTCGACCCGATGGGCGTTCACACCGGCGATTCAATCACCGTTGCACCCGCGCAAACCTTGACCGATAAGGAATATCAGATTTTGCGGAATGTGTCGCTGGCGATTTTGCGAGAAATCGGCGTGGATACCGGCGGCTCAAACGTTCAAGTTGCTATCAATCCTGTTGATGGTCGCATGATTATTATTGAAATGAATCCGCGCGTGTCGCGTTCGTCAGCGTTAGCGTCGAAAGCAACAGGTTTTCCGATTGCAAAAGTCGCGGCGAAATTAGCGGTTGGTTTTACGCTCGACGAATTACAAAACGAAATTACCGGCGGCAAAACGCCCGCGTCATTTGAACCGTCGATTGATTACGTTGTTGTCAAAGTGCCGCGTTTCACCTTTGAAAAATTTCCGCAAGCCGACGACCGTTTAACCACGCAAATGAAATCCGTCGGCGAAGTGATGGCGATTGGACGCACGTTCCAAGAATCGTTACAAAAAGCGTTGCGCGGTTTAGAAATTGGTATCAGCGGGTTGGATGAAATTACCGATTTAACGGCTGACGATGCAGGCGACAAAATGCGCCGTGAAATGCGTCATCCAGGTCCAGATAGATTGTTGTATGTCGCGGATGCGTTTCGTAGCGGCATGACGATTGCGGAAGTGCATGATTCCAGCAAAATCGATCCGTGGTTTTTAGCGCAAATTGAAGATTTAATTTTGACTGAAAAATCGCTTTCAACCAAAACGCTTTCGACCTTAAAAGCGGGCGAATTATACAAACTTAAACGCAAAGGTTTTTCCGATTTACGTTTGGCAAAATTGCTCGATGCGTCTGAAACCGAAGTCCGCAACATTCGCCATAAACAAAACATTCGTCCCGTTTATAAACGCATTGATTCGTGTGCAGCAGAATTTTCGTCGGACACCGCGTATTTGTATTCAACGTACGAAGAAGAATGCGAAGCGCGTGTTTCCGATAAAGAAAAAATCATCATTTTAGGCGGTGGCCCGAATCGAATTGGACAAGGCATTGAGTTCGATTATTGCTGTGTTCACGCGGCATTGGCGTTGCGCGAAGACGGTTACGAAACGATTATGGTGAACTGTAATCCTGAAACCGTTTCAACTGATTTTGATACGTCCGACCGTTTATATTTTGAATCGTTGACGCTCGAAGATGTGTTAGAAATCGTTCATATCGAAAAACCAAAAGGCGTAATCGTGCAATATGGCGGACAAACGCCGTTGAAATTAGCGCGTGCATTAGAAGCGGCAGGCGTTCCGATTATTGGCACGTCGCCCGATTCGATTGATTTAGCGGAAGACCGTGAACGTTTTCAAAAATTGTTGGAACGGATTGGCTTAAAACAGCCGCCAAATGCCACCGCGCGTTCGACGGAACAAGCGATTAACGCGGCAAAAGAATTAGGTTATCCGTTAGTTGTGCGTCCGTCTTATGTTTTGGGTGGTCGGGCAATGGAAATCGTGTTCAACGAAGAAGGCTTGCAACGCTACATGAAAGAAGCGGTGAGCGTTTCAAACGATTCGCCCGTTTTACTTGACCGCTTTTTAGATGATGCCGTGGAAATGGACGTTGATGCGATTTATGACGGCGAACGTGTGTTAATCGGTGGTTTGATGGAACATATTGAGCAAGCGGGCGTGCATTCGGGCGATTCCGCGTGTTCGTTGCCGCCGTATGATTTAGCTCCTGCGTTACAAGATAAATTGCGCGAACAAGTCGCCAAAATGGCGGAAGCCTTAGGCGTTCGTGGCTTGATGAATACGCAATTTGCAATTCAAGGCGAAGATATTTACGTTTTGGAAGTGAATCCGCGTGCTTCACGGACTGCGCCATTTGTTTCAAAAGCAACCGGTTATCCGTTGGCGAAAATTGCGGCTCGCGTGATGGTTGGACAAACGCTTGAACAACAAGGCATTACCGAAGAACGCATTCCGAATTATTTTTCAGTGAAAGAAGCGGTTTTCCCATTCGTGAAATTCCCAGGTGTTGATCCACTTTTAGGCCCTGAAATGAAATCAACCGGCGAAGTGATGGGCGTGGGCAAAACGTTCGGCGAGGCGTTCGCAAAATCACAACGGGCAGCAGGTGTTGATTTAAGTCACAGCGGCAAAGTGTTGATTAGTATTCGGGATAAAGACAAAGCGAAATTGCCAGAAATTGCGCGAATGTTGGTTGAAAAACAATATGAAATCGTCGCAACAGGTGGCACCGCGCGTTTCTTGAAAGAAGCTGGTTTCCCGTGCGAACTCGTTTATAAAGTAAATGAAGGTCGTCCGAACACGGTGGACATGATTAAAAATGACCAAATTCAGCTCATCATCAATACGACCGAAGGCAAAAAAGCGATTTCGGATTCGTTCACGATGCGCCGCGAAGCGTTGCAACATCGCGTGACGTATTACACGACAATGGCAGGCGCGAGAGCCGCGTGTTTCGCGCTCGGTGAACTCGATGCCGGCGATGTGAATTGCTTGCAAGATTTGCACAACAGTCTGATTTAACACAAAAAATATAGGTGAGCGCGAATTTATTCGCGCTTTCAACCAACAAATTGGAAATAAAAATGAGTAAAGTTCCCCTCACCGTCAACGGTGCAGAAAGATTAAACGCCGAATTAAGCGAATTAAAATCAATCGTGCGCCCACGGATTATCAATGCCATTTCTGAAGCCCGCGCCCACGGCGATTTAAAAGAAAATGCCGAATATCACGCCGCGAAAGAACAACAAAGTTTTGCCGAAGGACGCATTAGCGAAATTGAAGGAAAATTAGCCAACGCACAAATTATCGATGTTACGAAAGTGGACGCAAATGGCAAAGTGATTTTTGGCGCGACAGTTGAATTGGAAGATTTGAAATCAGAAAAACGGGTCATTTATCAAATTGTTGGCGAAGACGAAGCCAGTATTAAAGACGGGCGCATTTCAATTGGTTCACCGTTTGCGCGGGCGTTGATTGGCAAAGAAGCCGAAGATGTCGTGGTGGTTAAAGCACCAGCGGGCGATATTGATTACGAAATTATTTCGATTCAATATATTTGAAAAACAAAAGGTCAAAAATAGAAAATCGCTTTTGACCTTTTCATCGTTTTTACTTTTTTGGATTCAAACGGTAAATGACAATAATTTGTCCAATCGATTGAACCAATTCAGCTTTGGTCGAGGTGCAAATTTCGTCACAAATCGTTTTACGCGCATCGCGTTCGGCGCGAATTTTCACTTTAATCAATTCATGAATATCCAGTGCCGATTCAATTTCTGCTAGTACCGCTGCCGTTAAACCCGCTTGACCTACCATTACGACAGGTTTTAAAGCGTGCGAGTCGGCTTTAAATTTTTTCTTTTTTACAGCATCCACACGTTGTTCCTACAATCAAAAGTTTCAATAAAATTCGATTTTACACTAAAAATGGCACGCAATGGCACGAACTAAAAGCAGTACACAATGGATGCAGGAACATTTCGACGACGAATACGTCAAAATGGCGAAGGCGCAAGGTTATCGTTCTCGTGCCGTTTTCAAGCTCAAAGAAATGAATGAAAAAGATAAACTGATAAAAGCTGGCATGAATATCGTCGATTTAGGCGCGGCACCTGGCGGTTGGTCACAATTTGCGCGAGAATTATTAGGCAAAGAAGGACGATTAGTGGCGTTAGATATTTTGCCATTTGAACCGATTGATGGCGTGGATATGATTATTGGCGACTTTCGCGAAGAAAGTGTGTTGAATGAACTTTATGCCGTTTTAAATCATGCGCCGATTCATTTAGTAATGTCAGACATCGCGCCGAATATGAGCGGCAACAAAAGTACCGATCAAGCGCGAGTCATTTATTTGAGCGAATTAGCGTTGGATATGGCAAAAACCGTTTTAACAAAAAACGGCACTTTTTTAGTAAAGATATTTCAAGGGGAAGGTTTTGAAGCCTTTCACAAAGACGTGCAGCAAGCCTTTACGACGGTAATTATTCGTAAACCGAAGGCTTCCCGTCCACGCAGTAACGAAGTTTATATTTTGGCAAAAGGTTTTAAGTTATAAAATTGTAAAAAACCGTCAAGCTAAAATCAATTCCCGATATAATTGCTCAAGTTTTCAACACTGAGAGTCTCGAAAAACAATATGATAAAAAATATACTTATCTGGAGTGTCATCGCCATGCTGCTGATGTCACTGTTTAATAATTTTGGCAGTACACAAAACGAGCGCGTTGATGCGTCCTCATCGTCGCTGTCTTATTCGCAATTCATTGATTCAGTCAAAGCCGGACAAGTTCAGCAAGTGATGATTGATGACAATACGATTAAAGGTAAGTTGCAAAACGGTCAAATTTTCAAAACGTATGCGCCAAATGACGGGCATTTAGTGGATGATTTGTTGGCGAATAATGTTGAAATTAAAGTCGTGCCGCCTGAACAGCCCACGATGTTGATGCAATTATTGGTATCGTTTGGTCCGATGTTGTTATTGATTGGCGTGTGGGTATTTTTCATGCGCCAAATGAACGGCGGCATGGGCGGAAAAAATCCTATGAGTTTTGGCAAAAGCAAAGCGCGTTTGCTTGAAGAAGATCAAATCAAAGTCACGTTTGTCGATGTCGCAGGTTGCGATGAAGCCAAAGAAGAAGTCGAAGAAATGGTCGATTTCTTACGCGATCCAGCAAAATATCAAAAATTGGGCGGCAAAATTCCACGCGGTGCGTTAATGATTGGTCCGCCAGGAACGGGTAAAACTTTGCTGGCGCGGGCGATTGCGGGCGAAGCGAAAGTGCCTTTTTTCACCATTTCGGGTTCCGATTTCGTGGAAATGTTTGTCGGTGTCGGCGCATCTCGGGTGCGCGATATGTTTGAAACGGCTAAAAAACACGCGCCGTGTATTATTTTTATCGATGAAATTGACGCAGTCGGTCGGCAACGTGGCGCAGGTTTAGGCGGCGGCAACGATGAACGTGAACAAACGTTAAATCAGTTGCTGGTAGAAATGGATGGTTTTGAAGGCAACGAAGGCATTATTGTTATCGCTGCCACGAACCGTCCGGATGTGTTGGACAAAGCGTTATTGCGTCCAGGTCGTTTTGATCGCCAAGTCACCGTCGGTTTACCGGATGTGCGTGGACGTGAACAAATTTTAAATGTTCACATCAAAAAAGTGCCGAGTGCCGATGATGTCGAAGTGAAATATATCGCACAAGGTACGCCTGGTTTTTCGGGTGCAGATTTGGCGAATTTAATTAACGAAGCGGCTTTATTTGCGGCGCGAATGAATAAGCGCGTGGTCAGCATGGCAGATTTAGAAAAAGCCAAAGACAAAATCATCATGGGCGCAGAACGCTATTCGATGGTGATGAACGAAAAAGAAAAGGAAATGACGGCGTATCACGAAGCCGGTCACGCGATTGTTGGGCAATTAGTGCCAGAACATGATCCGGTTTATAAAGTCAGCATTATGCCGCGTGGGCGGGCGTTAGGTGTGACGATGTTTTTACCTGAGCGTGACACCTATAGCGCGAGTAAACAAAAATTGGACAGCATGATTTCCAGTTTATACGGCGGTCGAATTGCGGAAGAACTTATTTTTGGTTCCGAACAAGTGACCACGGGTGCCTCTAATGACATTGAACGTGCCACCGAATTGGCTCGAAATATGGTCACAAAATGGGGATTTTCAGAACGTTTGGGCCCGCTTTCGTACAGCGAAGAAGAAGGCGAAGTATTTTTAGGACGCTCGGTTACACGTCATAAAACTGTTGCGGAAGAAACGTCGCACAGTATTGACGAAGAAATTCGCACCTTTATTGATAAAAATTATCAGCGTACCGAAACGATTTTAAAAGCCAATCTCGACGTTTTGCACACGATGGCAGCGGCGTTAATGAAATATGAAACTATCGATAAAAGTCAGATTGATGATTTGATGTCGCGTAAACCGGTGCGTGATCCAGCCGGTTGGAATGATGCGTTGCCACGCGGCGGTTTGCATATCGTGGTGGGTGATGCCAAAAACGATAACGAACTTCCTCCGTCGTTAGATAAAACGGTTGAGCAAAACTAATTAATTTTCGTTAAACCGCTACAATTCGAGGAGAATCGCCACGCGGTTCTCCTTTTTTTATTACTGCATTTTGGAATCACTCGCTATGACAAGAAAATATTTTGGAACAGACGGCATTCGCGGCAAAGTCGGCGTGCCACCCATTACGCCCGATTTTTTATTGAAACTCGGTTGGGCGGCTGGACAAGTGTTTGCGAACGAAGGACATAATTTTGTTTTGGTGGGCAAAGACACGCGCATTTCTGGTTATATGTTTGAATCGGCATTGGAAGCGGGTTTGACGGCAGCTGGCGTTGATACCCGATTAGTTGGGCCGATGCCAACGCCCGCGATTGCGTATTTAACGCGCACGTTGCACGCGAAAGCGGGCATTGTGATTAGCGCGTCGCACAATCCGTATTACGATAATGGAATTAAGTTTTTTTCAGCACAAGGAACAAAACTACCCGATGAAATCGAACGTAAAATTGAAGCCTATTTAGATTTACCGATTACCACGGTGGAATCGTCAAAATTAGGAAAAGCCAAACGGGTAGTGGATGCGGCGGGACGCTATATTGAATTTTGTAAAGCCAGCGTGCCAACGGGCATGACGTTTGACGGCATGAAAATCGTGGTGGATTGTGCGAATGGCGCGACCTATCACGTTGCGCCGCACGTTTTCACGGAATTGGGCGCAGATGTTATCACCATTGGCGCAGAGCCAGACGGTTTGAATATCAACGAAGGTTATGGCGCAACCAGTCCTGAAAATTTAGTGAAAACCGTTTTAGAACACCAAGCGCATTTCGGTATTGCGTTAGACGGGGATGGCGACCGCCTGATTATGGTTGATCACAAAGGTGAATTAGTCGATGGCGACGAGTTAATTTACATCATTGCGAAAGCGCGTTTAAAAGCGGGTTTATTAAGTGGTCCCGTCGTCGGTACGTTAATGACTAATTTAGGCATGGAACTCGCGCTGAAAGGCTTGAATGTGCCGTTGTTACGCGCCAATGTGGGCGATCGCTATGTGATTGAAATGTTAGCGGAACACAAAGGAATGCTTGGCGGCGAAAATTCAGGGCATATTATTTGTTTAGATAAAACCACCACCGGAGACGGCATTATTGCAGCATTGCAAGTGATTGCCGAAATGCAAAAAACGGGGTTATCGCTGCACGATTTGAAATCGGGGATGCAAAAATATCCGCAGGTGTTAATTAACGTGCGAACCGCTCAAAAAGTAGATTTAACTCATGAAGGTATTCAACAGGCGGTACGCGCCGTTGAACAAAGTTTAGGAACCGAAGGTCGGGTATTATTGCGTACGTCTGGAACAGAGCCGCTCATTCGCGTAATGGTTGAAGGGCGTGATCAATCTGACGTGGAAAATTACGCCAAACAGTTAGCTAATGATGTCAAACAGGCAATCGCTGCTTGAATATAATGACTGTAAACGTTACTATACGCGCCTGTTAGCCGCCTTATGCGGTGTATTTTTGGAATTTTAACCGCTAAAGTTTTGAGTCGGTCTATGTATCAAGTCATTATTGTTGTTCATGTGTTGTTGGGTTTAGGGGTTGTTGGCTTAGTGCTAATGCAGCAAGGTAAAGGCGCGGATGCCGGTGGTGGATTTAGTACAGGTTCATCGGGTTCCGTATTTGGCGCACAAGGTGCAGCTTCATTTTTATCACGTTCTACAGCGGTATTAGCGTCATTATTTTTTACAACGAGTTTGGGTTTGGCAGTGATGAACAGCCAACAATCCGCCGCGAAAGATTTGATTGTTAATCCTACAGTTCAACAAGATGTACCAAGCATAACACCTGCAAAACCCGTTTCTGCTGAAGTTCCTGAAGCGAAAGCGGTTGAAAATGCAAAATAAGATTATTAAGCCGATGTGGTGAAATGGTAGACACGCCATCTTGAGGGGGTGGTGACGCAAGTCGTGCTGGTTCAAATCCAGTCATCGGTACCAAATAAGCATCCAAAGTGATGCGAAGAAGTTTAAAAACCCGCAAGTTGTATGACTTAGCGGGTTTTTTATTGTCCATCAAGACGAAAATTCGTATTTAAAATTACCCATTATGTTCAAAGGAATCCGCAAAAAGGGCAGGAAAATTGTTTTTTCGGTATGGGCAAATAACATTCGCCCTCAATTCACCCAAGAAAAATAGGCACGAATTCACCTGCACCCGTAAAATAGGCGAGCAGTTTTCAAAACAATACTTAAAATAATCACGAGAAATAATCAAAAAAACTATGGCAGACAGACCAAGACAGCGCGTTAGCCCGCGTTATGACAGACCCAATCCAAACAGAAAAAAACGACAACGCTCTTTTTGGGGGTGGTTCAGCGGCAGCATATTTCTGATTGCGTTAGGAATCGGCGGCTTTTTCTTGTTCAGTTATTTGGGCTATTTGGATTATAACGTTCGCAAACAATTTGAAGGCAAGCGTTGGGCAATTCCAGCGCGAGTTTACGCCAGTCCCGTGGAGCTTTACGCGGGTTACAGCATGAATGCCGCGCAGTTTGAAGCGTTGTTAAACACGCTACATTATCGCCAAGATAATAATTTACTTGCCGAAGGAACTTACGTTCGAAAAGCGCAACAAATTACCGTGAAAACGCGCCCGTTTAGTTTTTGGGATTCGCCGCAAAATAGCAGTTTGATTCGTTTAAACTTCACCGAATCAAACGTCGTGAATATCACCGATTTAGGCAATCAAAATGCCGAAATAGCATTATTGCGAATGGATCCCGTGCAAATTGGCAGTTTGTATCCACGCCTCAAAGAAGATCGCGTGCTGATTAAATTGCAAGAAGCACCGCCCGCGCTGATTAACGCTTTGTTGGCTTCAGAAGATCGTGATTTTTACCATCATTTTGGCATTTCCTTTCGGGGAATTGCCCGCGCCATGTTGGCGAATTACCGCGCTGGAGCGATGGTTCAAGGCGGCAGCACCATTACCCAACAATTGGTGAAAAACTTTTATCTCAGTTCCGAACGTAGTTTAACGCGCAAAGTTAACGAAGCATTTATGGCGTTAATTTTAGAATATCGTTACAGCAAAGATGAGATTTTAGAGGCGTATTTGAACGAAATTTATTTAGGGCAAAACGGCAATAGTTCGGTGCATGGTTTTGGTTTAGCGAGCGAGTTTTATTTTGATAGCACGTTGAAAGATTTGCCGTTGCATCAATTGGTTTCATTGGTTTCGCTAGTGCGCGGGCCGTCGTATTATGATCCACGTCGGGTGGCAGAACGTGCGTTACAGCGACGTAATTTAATTCTCGATGAAATGGCGACCGCGAAATCAATTACCGTGAAACAAGCGACTGACGCGAAGGCGAAACCGTTGGGCGTAATTGCCAATGTTCACCGTTCAGCAAATCGTTATCCGTATTTTATGGATTTGGTGAAACGGCAATTAAGTCAGGAATATCGCGAAGAAGATTTAACGTCGGAAGGCTTGAGTATTTTCACCACGTTGGATACGCGCGTTCAAGATACGCTTGAACAAACGGTTAAAAATCAACTGGTTCAACTGGAAAAACTACCAAAAGCCACCGATAATTTAGAAGCCGCTGCGGTGGTCACTCGTCGTGATAGCGGTGAAATTGCCGCGTTAACCAGTGGACGCGAAGTGGTTTCGTCGGGTTTTAATCGCGCTTTGGATGCGGTGCGTCCGATTGGTTCCTTAATCAAACCGGTGATTTATTTAACAGCGTTGAACAATCCGAAAAAATATACGATTACCACGTCGGTGAGTGACAGCGAAATCGTGGTGCCGAATAAAGGCAGCGAGCCGTGGATTCCTAAAAATTACGACCACCGCGAACACGGCAACGTCAGTTTGCATCAAGCGTTGGCGCATTCGTACAACTTAGCCACGGTGCGCGTCGGCATGGATGTAGGTGTGGATAATGTCATTGAAACATTACGAAATATGGGCGTAACGCGCGAAGTCGAATCGTTCCCGTCGTTTTTATTGGGTTCAGCCCAACTCACGCCGTTGGATGTGACGCAAATGTATCAAACGCTGGCGGGTGATGGGTTTTTAAGTCGATTGAAAGCGATTCGCGCGGTGGTTTCAGCGAAAGGTGAACGCTTGCAAAGTTATCCGTTTATTGTCAAACAAGCGATTGATCCAGGCGTGACGTACATTGTAAATACCATGTTGCAGGAAGTAATGACCGAAGGAACCGGACACAAAGCGTACGATGTTTTCCCAAAAAGTTATGGTTTGGTCGGCAAAACCGGCACGACCAACGATGCCAAAGACAGTTGGTTTGCCGGTTATTCGGGCGATTATTTGTCGGTAGTTTGGGTGGGACGCGATGATAATAAACCGATGGGGTTAACGGGTGCGACAGGCGCGTTGCCGGTTTGGTTAGCGATAATGAAACAAATTTCGACACAACCTGTGAATTTAATTGCGCCAGACAATATCAAAATGGCTTCGCACAGTAATTGTTCCAATTCGCGCCGTTATCCCTATATTGCTGGTTCAGAACCGCGTGCAACAAGTTGTGATGAAGGCGGCAGCAATGGTTATTTCACGCCTGAAACAGGTAATGATTCGGCTGCGCCACTCGATTCGCCTGTTAGCGACGAATTGCCCGAAAATTTTTAGTGTTTAGTCGAGAAAAATGATGAAAAAAATACGTTTTTTAGGTGTCGCAGTATTGAGTTTAATGAGTTTTATTGCCGCTGCGGACGATGTACCGGTGAAGCAATTGAAAGCCTTTTTGGCTTCAGCCAAAACCATCACGGCGAATTTTAAACAGGTGTTAATTAACGAAGCGGGGGATCCGTTTCAAACCAGTTCGGGCTTGTTTTATTTACAACGCCCGGGGAAATTTCGGTGGGATTATACCAAGCCCTTTCAACAGCAAATTATTTCCACGTCCGGCAAAGTGTGGTTTTATGACACCGATTTGGAACAAGTGACGATTAAAAAATTAGATGAATCGGTGGGTTCAACGCCCGCGTTATTGTTGAGTGGCGATGTGCCGTTGGAGGATAATTATTCGATTCAACAACAAGGTTCAGAAGGCGATATGAACTGGGTCAAACTGGTGCCGAAAAGCCAAGATAGCACGTTTAAATATGTGTTAATTGGGCTTGAAAAAGGCGTGTTGAGTGGAATGCAATTGAATGATAATTTTGGGCAATTAACGCGAATTTATTTTTCAAATTTAAAAGTGAATCAACCTGTCGAGGCGAATTTGTTTGAATTTATTGCTCCAAAAGGAGTGGATGTATTTTCAGAATGACAAGCGTAACGGCGCGAGGCGTAAATTTAAAAACCTGTTGTTTTTTATCGACATGGTGTGATTCATTTTTACTTATTTCTTTTACTCGTTGATAAATAACGAAATATCTAGGTTTTAAAAATGGCTTTAAAACTTGTATGGAAATAATTTTGCTGGTATTATCGCTGTCGTGACATAAGTTTTGTTGTATAAAAACAAATTTAAAACTTGTAACCCAAGCAATTTCTGAGGATTAAACAAATGACAAAAACAAAATTAGTTTTAGGTGTAACGACGACCTTACTAGCATTCGCAGCAGCGACCGTCGCGCCAGAAGCCGCTGCACACGCTGGCAAAAAAGCACACAAACATGCTAAAAAAGCAGCTACTTACCAAACAACTGAAACGCATTCTTCATCGTTTTCACATTCTTCAAGCAATGCGAAAGTTGACGCTTTAGAATCACAATTGCAATCTATGCAAGCTGAAATTCGCAGCTTGAGAGCGGCTTCAGGTCATCACCAAGTTGACCCAGATACAGCAAAAGTTCAAGAGTTGGATCAATGGATGCAATCTACCAAAGAACACAAAGAACATCATAATAAAACCGACAAAGACAACATGGTGTTCTTCCGTGGTGGTTATGGTTACAACGTTGATAAACGTGGTGGTACTTTAGATCCTACAGGTACAACGGGCGGCGCACCATTTGCTGGCGCAATCGGTGATCATGGAGCTTGGTATTTTGGCGCAGGTTTTGACTTTAGTCTTAACGACAATCTATTCGGTATGATGCAAGGCACTGAAGTGTTAGCTGAGTTGATGTTCGATTACAAACAATTAGGCGAAAGAAAAGGCAATGGTTTGACTCCTGCAATAGGTGCAGCTACAGGCTTACCAGTAGCTAACGCTCAAACAGCAACTGTTAATTCATTGTCATTAGCAGCATCACCAAAAATCAAATTCTTGAAAGGTAGTAATTTCCGTCCTTGGTTGATTCCAGCTGGTTTTGAATTATCTATCATCAGCCCACCATCTGACGCGATTACCGTTTTAAACCCAGGTATGATGTTCGGTGCCGGTGCAGATTATAAAATCTGGAAAGACATTTACGCAGGTGCAGACGTTCGTTGGCACCAATCGTTTGATAACCTTGATGGCGTAAACACCAACGGCGTAACCGCTGGTGGTTATTTAGGTTTAGGTTTCTAAGTTGTTGTAAAAAACAAACTCGAAACAAAAAAGAGAGCGTAAAAGCTCTCTTTTTTTTGCCTAAATTTTCGCGCAAGTCATTAAAATTTCACATAACTTCATTAAGCTAAACGCATTGTTCATTTTCACAACAAACTGCCGATAAACCCAATGTTACTTTTATTTTAATTTTTAAGGAATGCTGTCATGAATTTTGAAACACTTTTGAATACTTTTAATGCGCCGATTGACGAAGAAGTGTGTGCCAGTTTAACGTCTTCTTTTTGTCCTGAAATTGTGACGCTGTTGAATTCGCACAGCTTGAACGCAAAGAAAACCTTTTCGTATTTATTACCAACAGCACAAGATTACGGCTTTGATGAACACGCGCACGGATTGTCATAGTGATTGAATCTTTTGTTGTTCATGTCGAAAATGGTCAGGTTCAAATTCAGCATTGCCACGATTAAATCGCCACTGCGATATTTTTTCACACAAAACTCGCGTTAGCCTTTATCATATTGGTTCATTTTTTTAGAATTTTAAAGGTTTTAACCATGCAAATTAGCAACAACACGGCAGTTTCTATTCATTACACGCTCACAAATGAAGAAGGCGAAATTATCGACAGCAGCGTTGGCAACGAAGTTCTTTCGTATTTACACGGCACGGGCAGCATCATTGTTGGTTTGGAAAAAGTGTTAGACGGCAGATCCGTCGGCGATGTATTTACCGCGCACATTCCAGCGTCAGACGCTTACGGAAAAATTCTTGAAGATCGCGTGCAAGTGATTTCGCGCGATATGTTTGAAGGCATTGATAACATTGAAGTGGGAATGCAATTTCACGCGGACGTAAGCGAAGGCCCAGGCGTGGTAACAGTGATTGCAATCGATGGCGAAAATATCACGATTGACGGCAATCATCCGTTAGCGGGAATGCCACTGCATTTTGAAATAGAAGTGATAGATGTTCGTCCAGCGACCGAAGAAGAAATCGAACACGGTCACATTCACGGTGCGGGCGGACATCACCACTAATCGTTTCGATTTTCAGGAGTAGCGTTTATGGCTTTTATGCAAGGCAAACGAGTTTTAATCGTGGGCTTAATTAGCAATCGTTCGATTGCGTGGGGAATTGCCCAAGCCATGCGTCGTGAAGGTGCAGAACTGGCGTTCACTTACCAAAATGAAAAGCTCCAAGAGCGCGTGGCAAAAATGGCGGCAGAATGTGGTTCGTCGATTGCGATTGAATGCGATGTGAGCAGTGACGACCAAATTAACCATGTTTTTGCAGAACTCGGCAAACACTGGGATGGTTTGGATTGCATCGTTCATTCGGTTGCCTTTGCGCCGCGTGAAGCATTAGACGGTGATTATGTCGAAGCGACTACTCGCGACAATTTCCGCATCGCGCACGATATTAGTTCTTACAGTTTCACCGCGTTGGCGAAAGCGGGACGTTCAATGATGGCGGGTCGTAATGGTGCGTTGTTGACGTTGAGTTATTTGGGTGCAGAACGCGCCATTCCAAATTACAATGTAATGGGTGTGGCGAAAGCCAGTTTAGAAGCGAATGTGCGTTATATGGCGGCGGCGTTAGGTGCGGAAGGTACGCGCGTGAATGCCATTTCAGCCGGGCCCATTAGAACGCTAGCGGCTTCGGGCATTAACGATTTCAAAGCGATGTTAGGCAAAGCAGCCGATGCGTCACCCTTGAAAAAGAATGTCACGATTGAAGAAGTCGGCAATGCAGCGGCATTTTTATGTTCAGATTTAGCGTCAGGCATCACCGGTGAACTTACTTATGTTGATTGTGGTTACAACATTATGGGATTAGCGACGGTTTAGTTTTATTTAAAATGGGCGGTGACGTTTTAACGAATGTCACCGTTAACAAAAGCAAAAATAGCGCATTATTTTAATAGCGTCGATTTGACTTTTGTAAGACTGAATGGGACTTTTGTGTTCGGGGGATTGCGCTGTCGAAGGTAACGCTGAGATGGTGCCCGGGGGCGGAATCGAACCGTCGACACAAGGATTTTCAATCCTTTGCTCTACCGACTGAGCTACCCGGGCGACACCTGTAAAAGAAGGCGTATTAAACTTGATTCCACGCGCCTCGTCAATCACTAATGTGATTTTTAACAACATTAGCCTACTAAATCGCGTAAAATCACCGCTTTTACCGCGAAATTTACTATATTTATGGTTTGGAAACCTCATGTTACTGTTGCGGCGATTATTGAACGCAAGCAACGTTTTTTACTGGTTGAAGAAACCACGCTGTATGGTCTGCAATTCAATCAACCCGCAGGACATTTAGAAGAAAACGAAGATTTAATTGCCGCAGTCACACGCGAAGTGTTGGAAGAAACGGCGTGGCACTTCACGCCTGAATACGTTTCTGGCGTGCATTTATGGCGACGAAATCCTGACAGCCCAACATTTGTCCGATTTTGTTTTGTGGGGGAATGTTACGACCACCAACCTTCGCAACCGTTGGATGACGGCATCATTGCGACGCATTGGCTAACCCGTGACGAAATCGCCACAAAACCATTACGAAGTCCGTTAGTTTTAACGTCAATCGATGACTATTTAAACGGTCAACGTTACCCACTTTCACTTTTACAATCATTTCTGGATTATGCCTAAAAACATTATCGTCGGTATGTCCGGCGGCGTTGATTCCTCCGTCACCGCGTTGTTATTACTCGAACAAGGTCATCACGTCACTGGCTTGTTTATGAAAAATTGGGAAGAGGACGACGGCACGGAATACTGTACCGCCATGCAAGATTTAGCCGACGCGCAACAAGTGTGTGACACGCTCGGCATCGAATTAAAAACCGCCAATTTTGCCGCTGAATATTGGGATGAAGTTTTCGAGGTTTTTTTGTCTGAATTCAAAGCGGCTCGCACGCCAAATCCTGATATTTTGTGCAATAAGCACGTTAAATTTAAAGCCTTTTTGCATTACGCGATAGACGATTTAGGCGCGGATTTTATTGCGACTGGGCATTATGCGCGGGTTGCAGAGGAAAATGGCGAATTTCAATTACTCAAAGGATTGGATCCCAACAAAGAGCAAAGTTATTTTTTATACACGCTCGGACAAAAACCGTTGTCGCGCACGTTGTTTCCTATTGGGCATTTGCACAAACCTGAAATTCGCGCGATAGCTGAACGTGCTGGCTTTACCAATGCGAAAAAGAAAGATAGCACCGGAATTTGTTTTATTGGCGAACGTAAATTTAGCGATTTTCTGAAGCGTTATTTGCCAACACAGCCGGGTGAAATGCGAACGCCTGAAGGTCAATTTATCGCGCAACATAACGGACTGATGTATTACACTTTGGGACAACGTCAAGGTTTGGGCATCGGTGGCGTGAAAAATGCGCCCGATGAAGCGTGGTATGTGTTGGATAAAGATGTGCTGAATAACGTGTTAATCGTCGGGCAAGGTCATCATCACCCGTTGATGTTGCACAATTCATTGATAGCGAATCAACTGGATTGGTGCAGTAATCGCCCGTTTACGGAATCGCTAAACTGCAAAGCAAAAACTCGTTATCGTCAAGAAGACCAAGATTGTATCGTCAAACCGTTGGAAAATGGATACGTTGAAGTCATTTTTTCGCAACAACAACGCGCCATTACCGAAGGACAATCGGTCGTTTTTTATCAAAACGATGTCTGTTTAGGTGGTGGAATTATTGAATCAAAAGCGAACATCTAATATCATTTTTTTTTGCTTTATCAAAAATCCTATTTCTTAATTTTTGCGTAATTACGGTAAACATAAATCAAAATGAAACTATTTAGCGTTGCACTCGAAAAAAGAAAGCTGACCACTAAACTATTTATAAATTTTGGTATTTGCTTAGTGATTATGACGTTGATTGGTCTTAATGCCATGAACAGCCTCAAAATAATTAGTGAACAAACTCAAACTACTTATGAGCAAGAGTTATTGGGCATTTCGCATATCAAAGAAGCCAACATCAACCTCGTTTTAATAGGAAAAAATATGCGTCAAGCATTGCTGCTGACGCACGATTTTTCTAGACGTGAAAAAACCATCGCTGAGGTTGAAAAAGCAATCGCGAATGTGGAATTAGAAATCAACGAAGTGCGTAAACGTATTTTTCTCGACAAAAATAAACAACTTTTGGCTCAATTCGATGAAAAATTTTTACAATATAAAATTAACGCCAATAAAGCCATTGATTTAATGAAGGAAGAAGGTAATTCGATACCGCAAAGTAAAGCGACGAATTATGTATCAAGTGAAAATTATATAGAAGTGGGCGAGGATGCTGATAATTTATTGACGGAGCTTTCTCGCAATAAAGAAAATCGAGCGCGAGAAAGAGGTGAAGAACTTAAAATAATGGGCGAAGAAAATCAGTTCATTTTGTTGGGAATGATGTTATCTGGATTATTCGTAGGCATTATTGGCGGTATCATTACAGGTAACGCAATTGGTCGCCCAATTCAAAAATTACAAGAATCGATTGAAAGCCTGACAAATGGTCAGTTAGATGTTGAAATTCCCTATTTGAATTATCCGAATGAAATGGGGAAAATGGCAGCCGCCCTTAGAATTCTGCAAGATGTTTGTCGAAATATGGAATCGCAACGCTGGATTAAAGAACACGTTGCTGGAATTTCGGCAGAATTGCAGCAAACTGAAACATTTTCCGATCTGTCGCAAAAATTTATGTCTGCCGTGTGTCCTTTGTTGAACATCGGTCACGCCGTATTTTATATTCATGTGAATAATCAGTTACGCTTGTTGGGCAGTTATGGTTATGTTGAACGTAAAAATCTAAATCAAAATTTTTCTATCGGTGAAGGTTTGGTCGGTCAATGTGCGTTGGAAAAAAAACCTATTACGCTCACTAATCCACCCGCCGATTACATTAAAATCAATTCCGGTTTGGGAGAATCCGTACCGAAAGTAATTAAAGTGCTGCCCATTTTGCATTTAAATCGTGTGATTGGCGTGTTGGAAATTGCCGCTTTTCAATCATTGACTGAAACCGAAAAATCGTTACTCGATGCGCTGATGCTGATGTTAGGTCTGAATATGGAAATTATTGGACGTAACGACAAAGCCAAAATGTTACTACAAGAAACGCAAGAATTAGTCCATCGAATGGAAGTACAAGCCGCGCAACTGGAAGAGCAAACCGTTGAATTAGAAATGCAACAGCTCGAACTCAAAGATACGGAGGCGTGGTTTAGAGGCATTATAGAATCCTCGCCCGATGCGATATTGGTAGTGAATGAAAAAGGCGAAATTATTTTATGCAATCTAAAAGCAGAAGAAATCTTTGGTTATGATTCAGGCGAATTACATTGGAAAATGGTCGATGAGTTGGTGCCGCCTGAAATACGCGCTGCTCATCCTGCGAAGCGTGCAAAATTTATGGCTGAAAAAGAGAATACTCGCACAATGATTGCTAACGTACTGGATTTACGCGGTATTCGTAAAGACGGTAGCTCGTTTTCTATTGATATTGGTTTAAGTCGTTTGCCAGACTTAGGCGGACGGGGTTTGTGTGCTTGCGCGTCAATTCGTGATATTACAGCGTCTAAAAAATTATTGACCGAAACACAAGAACTGGCACACCGAATGGAAGTCCAAGCCGCGCAACTGGAAGAGCAAACCATTGAATTAGAAACGAAACAAACTGAACTTATCGAAACCGAAGCGTGGTATCGTGATGTCATTCAATCCGCCCCGGTCGCGATATTAGTTGTGAATAAAGCGGGAGAGATTATTCTTTGTAATTCAAATACCGAAAAAATGTTTGGTTATATTGCTGGCGAATTGCAATGGAAAAACATCGATTTGCTGATGCCGTTAAGTATGCGTACTGACGATTCTGCGATGTCTTCAAAATTTATCGAGGGCGAGAATCTTGACGTAGCGATTGATGGTGAAGGCGTTAATTTGAACGGCGTTCGAAAAAATGGAAGTGAATTTCCAATCGAAATTGGCTTAAGTCACTTATCCAATTTAGGGGGGCGAGGGGAATGTGAATTTGTCGCGGTGCGTGATATTACTGCCGCAAAACAAGCAACAGACGAAATCCGTAAAGCTAAGGAAGTCGCTGAAAATGCCACACGAATCAAGTCAGATTTTCTGTCAAATATGAGTCATGAAATTCGCACACCGATGAATGCCGTAATTGGAATGTCGTATCTGGTGTTAAAAACAGATTTAACACCCAAACAACGTGATTACGTCAAAAAAATTCACAACTCAGGGCAGTATTTACTGGGAATTATCAATGACATTTTAGATTTTTCTAAAAATGAAGCGGGACAACTCAATATCGAATCTATTGATTTTGAAATGAACAGCGTATTGGAAACGGTCACGAATTTAGTGGTTGAAAAAACCAATGCGAAAGGCTTGGAGCTGATTTTTGACATTGCCCCCAATGTTCCTAAATATTTGAACGGCGATTCATTACGACTGGGGCAAATTCTCATCAATTATGCGAACAATGCCATTAAATTCACTGAAGAAGGCGGCGTTGTTATTTTTGTGACAGTAGTCGAAGAAACCGACCATGACGTATTGTTGAATTTTAGTGTGCGCGACACCGGCATCGGCATTTCAGAAAAAGTAAAAGGCAAATTATTTCAATCGTTCCAACAAGCCGACACATCAACCAGTCGTAAATACGGCGGCACAGGTTTGGGATTAGCCATTTCAAAACAACTTGCCCAGTTAATGGGCGGCGAAGTGGGGGTCGAAAGTGAAGTGGGTAAAGGCAGTAACTTTTGGTTCACCGCTCGATTGGGTAAAACCGCTCACCAAACAAAAAATCGCGTACTTTCACGCGGTTTGAGAGGTTGTCGCGTGTTGGTGGTCGACGATAATGAGCTGGCGCGAGATGTATTACACAATATGTTGTCGAGCATGACATTTAAAGTGGAGCAAGTATCAAGCGGTAGGGATGCACTAATCAGTATAAAAAACGCGGATGAATTAAACGATCCTTATGAGATTATTTTCTTGGATTGGCGAATGCCTGAAATGAATGGTATCGAAACCGCTAATGCCATTCGCCAGCTTTCATTGCAAAAAACGCCACACCTTGTGATGATTACCGCTTACGGTACGGAAGAAGTGCAACAAGAAGCTAAAGAAGCAGGATTAGAGTATTTTTTAACTAAACCCGTGAATTCGTCGTTGATATTTAATACCGTGATGAATGTGCTGGGGGATGAAACTAGGTTGGTCAATCATACGATTCAAAATAAGCCCAATATCATTTCTGAATTGACCAGTATTGAAGGCGCGGCAATTTTGATTGTCGAAGACAATGAACTCAATCAAGATGTGGCAAAGGGTATTTTAGAAGAAGGAAAATTTACGATTGATGTGGCGAATAACGGCGTAGAAAGCATTGAAAAAGTATTCAATAATCACTACGACATTGTGCTGATGGATATGCAAATGCCGGTAATGGATGGCGTGACGGCGACGATTGAAATTCGCAAGGATACACGACTCAACGAGTTGCCCATTGTGGCGATGACGGCAAATGCGATGCAACAAGACAAAGAAAAGTGTATCGCAGCAGGCATGAATGATTATGTTGCGAAACCGATTGATCCAGAGGAATTATTTAAAACATTGTTGAAATGGATAAAACCCACGCATCAACACGCTGACACGCAAATGGAACAAATCGATAATGTAGTGATTACTGAAGAAAAAAATTTACCCGTTATCGACGGTTTAGATATTGAACTCGGATTAAAACGGGTGCTTGATAACAAATCACTTTATTTAAATTTGCTGCGAAAATACATTCTGAGTCAAGAAAATACATCGCTGAAACTGCGTGAGGCATTGAATTCAGCAGATTACACCACGGCGGAACGCATTGCTCACTCTTCAAAAAGTGTAAACAGTAATATCGGCGCGTCAGATTTAGAAAAAATGGCGGCTCATATTGAAAAAATGATTGCTGAAAAGGAAGCACCAGAAGTCATTGATGTTAAGATTGGGAAGTTTGAAAATGCTCAGGCTGTCATGATTGCCGCTCTTAAAGTAGCGATACCGCCGGTGTTACATGAAATTGTTTCATTCGTGGATTTATCAAAAGTAGCCGACATAGCAAATCATCTGCAAAAACTTCTCATAGATGATGATAGTGAATCAGCAGATTTTTTTGAACAAAATTTTGCTTTATTACAGTCGTTAATCAATGTCGATATATTGTCGAACATTGAAAACGCCATTCGACAATTTGATTTCGAAAAAGCGTTACTGTTATTAAATCCCATAATCAATGTTAATTTAGGTAAACAGAATGATTGAAACTGCCTGTTTTTCAGAAAGACCGACTATTTTAGTGGTCGATGACACGCCCGATAATCTCATGCTTATCAGCACGTTACTCAAACGAATTTATAAAGTAAAAGTAGCTAATAGCGGTGAGAAAGCACTCAGAATAGCACAATTGGAATGCCGCCCGGATTTGATTTTGCTTGATATTATGATGCCTGAAATGGACGGTTATGAAGTCTGTCGGCGTTTAAAAGCGAATGCTAAAACAAAAGATATTCCCGTCATTTTTTTAACCGCTAAATCAGATGCCAATAACGAAGCGAAGGGTTTTCAACTGGGCGCAGTCGATTACATTACAAAACCGATTAGTTTGCAGGTTGTTTTAGCGCGTGTTAAAACGCATCTCGACATGGAAAAAATGCAGATTTTTTTGCGCGATCAAAATAGTTTTTTAGAGTTAGAAGTGGCAAAACGTACGGCAGAAATTACCGCCATTCAAGATGTGACCATTCATGTACTGGCCTCTTTAGCAGAAACTCGCGATAGTGATACCGGTAATCATATTCGTCGCACGCAACATTACGTTAAATTATTAGCGGAACATTTACGGTTTCATCCTCGCTTTTCGCATTTTCTGGATAACGATAAAATAATCGAAATACTGTTTAAGTCTGCACCGCTGCACGATATTGGCAAAGTGGGAATTCCAGATAAAATTTTACTCAAACCAGGTAAATTTGAACCTGAAGAATTTGAGATTATGAAACTGCACACGATATTGGGTCGTGACTCGATTCTGCAAGCTGAACGCGAATTAGGTATTGACGTTCCTTTTCTTAAATATGCCAAAGAAATTGCTTACCATCATCAAGAAAAGTGGGACGGTTCCGGTTATCCGCAAGGTTTATCCGGCAATGATATTCCGATTTCTGCACGGTTAATGGCGGTGGCGGACGTGTACGACGCGCTAATTAGTAGGCGAGTTTATAAAGCCGGAATGCTGCACGACAAAGCGGCGCAAATTATTAAAGATGGCAAAGGCAGTCATTTTGATCCCGACATGGTGGATGCTTTTCTTGAGTTACAAGATGAATTTCAAGCAGTTGCCGCACGTTTTGTGGACACGGATGAAATGATGACCAAAAAAGCTGAATATCTCGATAGCTCGATGTAAATTGAGCCTCTAAATTTATGCCATACACCCAAGATAAAAAATTTAAGCGACTTTTTAATCCTCAACGTCTGCACAAATACGACGGTATCTTGATTCATCAAGATTATGACGATGATGGCGCAATTGAAGTCGTGGATACAGACGGCGTGCGTTCGCTACATTTTGGTTCTATTCCACGCCAAAGTTCCATGTTGTTGAGTGATCCCAATCAGCTTTATTTAGAATATGCCCGCACGATGTCGAGCTGGATGTTATTTAAAGAAACCTTAAACGATGACGCATTATTGATTGGTTTAGGCGGTGGTTCGATGGCGAAATATTTATTGCATCAATTCCCCGATTGCCAAGTTAAAGCAGTGGAATATCGAAAAAGCGTGGTGAAAATTGCCCGAAGTCATTTTGGTTTGCCGTTGGATTCACGCTTAAAAATTGTGGTCGATGATGGTGCAGAATACGTTCGTAAAAGATTGGACAGTGAAAGTGAATTGTACAGTTTGATTATGGTCGATGCGTTTGATGCGACCGGAATGGCGGAAGCGATTTGCAACGCCGCCTTTTTTGAAAACTGTCAAAAATTATTAAAAAAAGATGGAATGTTGGTTATCAATTGCTGGGGCGGGGTCAGTCGTCCACAATTTCAGCAAATCGCGTTATGGTTAGGACGATTATTTAATTGGAAACTGTTATTTGTCCCGGTCACAGGACGTGGCAATATCATCGGATTAGCATTTAACAGCGGCACATCGACTTACGCTTTAAAAGATTTACGCACACGCGCCATTGTGTTGGAACAACTTTATCAAATTGAATTCACTCGTTTTTTGCGTGATTTAGTCAAACACAATGCCAGCGTGCTTCAAAACATTATTTATAAAGAAAAATGACTTCTAAACTAATTTACCAAACTGAAGATAACGACGGCGTGATTTACGTAAGCGAATTAAACGGCGTGCGTTCATTGCATTTTGGGTCGTTCGCTCAACAAAGCGCGATGTCGTTAAAAACGCCCGACCAATTGCAGCTCGATTACACCAAAGCAATGATGAGTTGGTTATTATTTTATGAGGTCGGTAACGATGATATTTTGCTGATGGGTTTGGGCGGTGGTTCATTGGCGAAATATCTGTTAAGACAATTTCCCGATTGTCGGGTGGAAGCGGTTGAATATCGTGCGGCGGTCGCGGAAGTGGCACATGATTATTTTGATTTACCGCACGATGCACGGTTGAACGTGGTGATTGACGATGGCGCACATTACGCGCTTGAACGGTTGAATTTACAGCGCGAATTTTACCGCGTCATTATGCTCGATGCTTTTGATTCAGAAGGAATAGCAGCATCGTTGTGTCATCTTGAATTTTTCGCTGCGTGTAAAGCGATGCTGAAAAAAGACGGCATTTTGGTGGTAAATTTGTGGAATAACAAAGAACAATTTACGCAATTATTTTCATGGATTGGCGGTTTGTTTGAAGCAAAATTATTATTTTTACCCGTTCACGGCACGGTCAATGTGATTGCTTTATTTTTTCACGAAGACACCCCGATTTATTCGCGTAAAGCGTTACAAAAACGCGCCACGCAATTAGAAAAAACCTACCGATTGCCGTTTAAAAAATTCTTAAAAGATTTAATTGCGTACAATCCTAACTTTATCGACCATGTCACGAGCGACTAATGCCACACACTTCATCACTTACCCCCCCGAATTTATTCAGTTATCGTCAGTATTGGGCGCACCGTTTTGGTGTCGCGCCACAGTTGCCGATGAGTCGCGCCGAAATGGACGAACTGGGTTGGGACAGTTGCGACATTATTGTTGTCAGTGGCGATGCGTACGTTGACCATCCCAGTTTTGGTATGGCGTTAATCGGGCGAATGTTGGAAGCGCAAGGTTTTCGCGTCGGCATGATTGCTCAACCTGATTGGAAAAATGTGAAAGATTTTCAGCAATTGGGTCGTCCGAATTTATTTTTTGGCATTACCAGCGGCAACATGGATTCGATGGTGAATCATTACACCTCGGATAAAAAAATTCGTTCCAATGATGCGTACACGCCCAATGGCGAAGCGGCTAAACGTCCCGACCGTGCGACTTCTGTTTATTCGCACCGGTGCCGTGAAGCGTTCAAAGAGGTGCCGATTATTATTGGCGGCATTGAAGCGAGTTTGCGCCGAATTGCCCATTATGATTATTGGTCGGACACGGTGAAAAAATCCGTGTTGTTGGATTCCAAAGCGGATTTACTTTTATTTGGCAATGCCGAACGTGCCATTGTCGAAGTGGCGCACCGTTTGGCGAAAGGCGAAAAAATCCAAGACATCAAATTCATGCGTGGCACCGCGCATTTTGTGAAAGAAATTCCAGCGGATTTTGCGGTAAAAGATTCAACCGATTTCGATAAACCTGGCGCAGTTGCACCGCCCATCAATCCGTATCAAGAAGAGCCGCCTTGTGATAAATCTGAAAGTGCAAATGACGATGAAATCAAGGTTGCGCCACTGATTCAAAGCATTAAAACGTTGCGCGAAAAAACTGCGATTCGTTTGCCGTCGTATGAAACCGTGAAAAATGACCCGATTTTTTACGCGCACGCCTCACGCGTGATGCACGGCGAAACCAATCCGTACAATGCCCGTCCGCTTATTCAAAAACACGGCGACCGCGAAGTCTGGATTAACCCGCCGCCGTTGCCATTATCTACGCCCGAAATGGACGGCGTGTTTGATTTGCCGTATTCGCGTTTGCCGCACAAAAGTTACGGTGGCGCGAATGTGCCAGCGTTCGAGATGATTCAACATTCTGTCAATATCATGCGCGGCTGTTTTGGTGGTTGTAGTTTTTGTTCGATTACCGAACACGAAGGGCGCATTATTCAAAGCCGTTCGGAAGATTCAATTATTCAAGAAATCGAAGCGATTCGAGATACGTCGCCAGCATTCACGGGACACATTTCAGATTTAGGCGGTCCCACGGCGAATATGTATCGGCTCGCGTGCAAAGATAAAACGATTGAAAGCGCGTGCCGAAAATTGTCGTGCGTGCATCCTGGCATTTGTCCGAATTTAAACACCGACCATTCGTCGTTAATCAAATTGTATCGTCGCGCTCGTGGCTTGAAAGGTGTTAAAAAAATCTTTATCGCGTCGGGTTTGCGTTACGATTTAGCGGTGGAATCACCCGAATATGTGAAGGAATTAGTCACGCATCACGTTGGCGGTTATTTGAAAATTGCGCCCGAACACACCGAACAAAACGTGTTAACGAAAATGATGAAACCGGGCATGGGAACGTATGACCGATTTAAAGAAATGTTCGACCGTTTTTCAAAAGAAGCGGGCAAAGAACAATATCTGATTCCCTATTTTATCGCGGCGCATCCTGGCACTACGGACGAAGATATGTTGCAGCTGGCGTTGTGGCTAAAACGAAATAATTTCCGCGCGGATCAAGTTCAAGCCTTTTTGCCGTCGCCGATGTCGATTGCCACGGCAATGTATCATTCGGGTAAAGACACGTTGAAAAAAGTGAGTCGCACCGCTGCTGATATTACGATTCCAAAAAGCGTGAAACAACGCCGTATTCAAAAAGCCTTTTTGCGTTATCACGATCCGAAAAACTGGCCATTATTGCGTGAAGCCTTAAAATCAATGGGACGCGCGGATTTAATTGGCAACGGTAAAATGCACTTAATTCCCACATTTCAACCTGCTGGCACGTTTGAAGCAAACACAAAAACGCAGCCGTTTAAAACGAAATACACCACGGGATTTGGTAAAACAGAGCAACGTAGCGAGGCGCGTCCATCAAAAACTCGTCGCACTCGTTAACGGTTTATTTTTTGATAATGAGATGAGATGAAATGTTAAATTATAAGTCTCTGTTAAACGCTAGCGCATGGATACTAGCTTTTTTTATTTCTAATGTTAGTGTCGCTAACGAAACCGTGCATTTGCAATTGCGTTGGCATCATCAATTTCAATTTGCCGGTTATTACGCTGCGCTAGAAAAAGGTTATTACGCGAACGCCGGTTTAGATGTTGTGATTCATGAAGGTTCGCCCGAAAAAACACCGGTTGATGAAGTAAAAAAAGACCATGCACAATACGGCGTGGCAAATAGTGAATTACTTTATGAACGTCTACACGGTGCGCCTTTAGTGGCTTTGGCGGCAGTTTTTCAACATTCGCCCTCCGTGTTGTTAGCGCGTAAAGAAATTTTATCGCCTAGCGATTTAATCGGTAAAAAAGTGATGATGCTCAATAAATCGATGGATACGGATTTGTTGGCGATGTTGAGCAACGAAGGCGTGGATAAAAACAGTGTGGGTGTTTTGCCCAGCAGTTTTGAACTTCAGGATTTAATCGACGGTAAAGTCGATGCGTTTAATGGGTATCTCACCAGTGAAATCTATTTTCTGAAATGGCAAAAATTCCCTTTTACTGTTATCAATCCGCGTAATTACGGTGTGGATTTTTACAGTGATATTTTATTCACCACGGAAGATGAAATTCGCCGACATCCGAAACGAGTGGAAGCATTTCGGAAAGCGAGTATTGATGGCTGGACTTACGCGCTGGCACATCGAGACGAAATGATTGAATTACTGATTAACAAATACTACGTTGAAAAATCGCGTCGCCATTTAAGTTATGAAGCCGATGCAATCAGTCCGTTAGTCGTACCAGATTTAATTGAAATTGGTCACATGAACCCCGCACGCTGGCAAACGATGGCTGAAACCTTTTTAAAAGCCGGCATGGTAAATCAAGACCAAGTCAATGAACGGTTGCCGGATTTTATGTATGATTCCTATATCAAACTCGATAAAGAACAACTGCAAAGTTATCTAATCGTCGCGGCGGCGGCAGTGAGTACGGTGATTTTTATCTTGTTGATTCTCATCGGCGCGTATAAATCTATGAAGCGAGAAAATAAGCAACGGCGCAAAATTTCTAACGCCTTGCTGCATCAAAGTAGTGATTTAGCGTTGCACAATCAAATTCTCAAAAAAGTCGGCAGCAATACCATTGATTTACATACGCTGCATTTGCTGTTGACTGAGTTAGTTCGCGGCATCGAAATGCAACATTCTGAAATGTTGTGTTCGATTTTATTATTAAATCGTGAAACCAGACAATTACATCATGGTGCCGCACCGAGTTTGCCAGAATTTTATAATAACGCAATCGACGGTTTGACGATTGGAGACGGTGTTGGATCGTGTGGAACAGCCGCATTTTCAGGGGAACGAGTCATTGTTGAAGATGTTTTAACTCATCCATATTGGACAAATTTTTTTGAATTGGTGAAATGCGCGAATCTGCGTTCGTGTTGGTCACAACCGATTAAAAATAGTCAGAATGAAGTGTTAGGCACCTTTGCGATTTATCATAAAAATCCGACCATACCTAAACAATCTGAATTGATTTCGATTGAGCAATATGCGAATTTAGTGATGCTGATGATTGAACGTTACCGCGACGATACTAAAATTCAGCAGCTCGCCTTTTACGATCCCTTGACCAATTTACCGAATCGCCGATTGATGTCAGAACGACTACGATATGGCATTGAAATTGGGCGACGTGAAAATAAACGCATGGCGTTATTGATGATGGATTTGGATAAATTCAAATCTGTGAATGATAATTTTGGACATTTAGCGGGCGACGAATTATTGATACAAGTCGCGCGGCGAATTCAAGGGCGATTGCGTGATGTCGATACAGTGGCGCGTTTGGGCGGCGATGAATTTATTGTTTTACTGCAAGATATTGCTCATATTGACGATGCGGCGCGAGTAGCAGATTTAATTGTGCATGATTTAAGTCAACCCTTTCAATTGAATCAAAGTGATGCGGTACAAATTGGCGCAAGCATTGGAATTAGTCTATTTCCAGAACACGGTGACAATCCAGAATTGTTAATCGATCACGCCGATACGGCACTTTATCATGCGAAAGACGCGGGACGTGGACGGTTTGCGTATTTTTCAGATGATTTGACTCATGCGGTGCGAGAACGAATTGAGTTAGAAACGCGCTTACGTCGTGCGATTACTAATCACGAATTACGGCTGTATTATCAACCACAAGTAGACATTTTGACCGGTAAAATCGTGGGCGCAGAAGCGTTAATTCGTTGGCTCGATCCCAACGAAGGTTTAATTTCACCGAATAATTTTATTCCGTTAGCAGAAGAAACCGGTTTAATTGAAACGATTGGCGAATGGGTCGTTTATGAAGCGTGTCGCCAAGGTAAAATCTGGATGGATTTGGGGATTACTGAATTGACGATTGCGGTAAATGTATCGCCGGTTCAATTTCGCCGTTGTGATTTGAATGAATTGGTGATGAATGCGTTGCGCGATACGGGTTTTCCTGCCGAGCGATTAGAATTAGAATTAACCGAAAGTGGTCTAATGGAAAATCAGGAAAAAGTCGTTGCCATTCTTAATCAACTCCGAGCGCAAGGCGTTCGATTAGCGATTGATGATTTTGGCACCGGTTATTCATCGTTAGCGTATTTAAAATGCTTTCCGGTCAATGTGCTAAAAATTGACAAAAGTTTCATCGATGACATTCCGCAACTCAAAGACGACATGGAAATTACAGCGACGATTATTGCCATGGGTAAAATTTTAGGTTTCAAAGTGTTAGCAGAAGGCGTTGAAACACCGGAACAGTTGGCTTTTTTAGAGCAAAAAGGCTGTGATATTTATCAAGGTTATATTAAAAGTAAACCGTTACCTGCTGATGATTTCTTGAAATTGTTGCAGGCGGATTAAGTAAAATTTTTTTATTATTTGGATTAAAAACATGACTATAGATTATAAAAAAACGCTGAATTTACCCAGCACGGGTTTTGCGATGAAAGGCAATTTAGCGCAACGTGAACCCGAACAATTGAAAAAATGGCAAACCGCCGCGTTGTATGAACAAATTCGTGACGCAGCGAAAGATTGTCCGAAATTCATTTTGCACGATGGTCCGCCGTATGCGAATGGCGAAATTCACATTGGTCACGCCGTTAATAAGGTGTTGAAAGATTTTATTTTGAAATCGAAAACGTTAAGCGGTTTTGACGCGCCTTATGTGCCAGGTTGGGATTGCCACGGCTTGCCGATTGAATTGCAAGTTGAAAAGAAAATTGGCAAAGCAGGCGCGAAAGTGTCACCGCACGTTTTCCGAAATGCGTGCCGCGAATATGCCGCCAAACAAGTTGAAATCCAAAAAGAAGCCTTTGTACGATTGGGCATTTTTGGCGATTGGCAGAATCCGTATTTAACAATGGATTTTGCCTTTGAAGCTGACATTGTGCGCTCGTTAGGAAAAATTGTGGCAAATGGTCACATTGTTAAAGGTGCAAAACCGGTTCATTGGTGTACCGATTGCGGTTCAGCGTTAGCCGAAGCCGAAGTGGAACACGAAGACAAGCATTCGCCCGCGATTGACGTGCGTTTTGCAGCGGTAGATTCGGCGGAATTTTTGTTGAATTTTAGTTCGTCACAAGGTCACGGCAAAGTTTCCGTGGTGATTTGGACAACGACACCGTGGACTTTGCCAGCGAATCAAGCGGTGGCGTTAAATCCAGAATTGACTTACGTTTTGGTTCAGCATCGCGACGAGCGTTTGGTTTTGGCGCAAGATTTAGTGGAATCGGCGATGCTTCGTTACGGCAATTTGGATTACACCATTTTGGCGGAGTGTGAAGGGTTGGCGTTAGAAAATCAGCTTTTACAACATCCATTTTATGCGCGTCACGTCCCGATTGTTTTGGGCGATCACGTTACAACTGACGCTGGAACCGGGGCAGTTCATACCGCGCCTGCTCACGGTCAAGAAGATTACATTGTCGGACGGGTTTATGATTTGCCGGTCGATTGTCCAGTCGGTGGCGACGGCGTATTTTTATCAACCACCGAAATTTTCGCTGGCGAACACGTTTTCAAAGCCAACGCTCATGTTTTAGACGTTCTGCATGAACGCGGCGCGTTGGTGCATCAACAAACGATTTTGCACAGTTACCCGCATTGCTGGCGACACCACACACCAATTATTTTCCGCGCCACGCCGCAATGGTTTATTTCGATGAACCAAAAACAGTTGCGCGAACAAGCTCTTGCGGAAGTGAAAAAAGTCGCGTGGTTGCCCGAATGGGGTCAAGCGCGAATTGAAAGCATGATGGAAAATCGTCCTGATTGGTGTATTTCGCGCCAACGGACGTGGGGCGTGCCGATTGCATTTTTTGTGCATAAAGAAACCGGCGAATTGCATCCGCGCACCGCTGAATTGATTGAACAAGTCGCACAACGCATTGAAAAATCGGGCATTGATGCGTGGTTTGATGCCACTGCCGCTGAATTTTTAGGCGACGAAGCGAGCGATTACGACAAAATGACCGACACGCTCGATGTGTGGTTTGATTCAGGTGTGACGCACGCGGCAGTTTTGAATCGTCGTGAACAATTGCAATTTCCTGCCGATTTATATTTGGAAGGTTCAGATCAACATCGCGGTTGGTTTCAGTCGTCGTTGTTGGCATCGGTTGCCATGAATGGCGTTGCGCCGTACAAAACCGTTTTGACGCATGGTTTTACGGTCGATGCGAAAGGCGAAAAAATGTCGAAATCAAAAGGCAACGTTATTCCGCCCCAATCGGTGATGAAAAGTTTGGGCGCGGACGTGTTGCGTTTGTGGATTGCATCGACCGATTATCGCGGCGAAATGCGCGTTTCAGACGAAATTTTAGAACGTACGTCGGACGGTTATCGTCGTTTGCGAAATACCGCGCGTTTCTTGTTGTCGAATTTGAATGATTTCAATCCTACCGAAGATTTGGTTGAAACGGCGAAATTGTTGCCGCTCGACCGTTGGGTTTTGGATAGCGCGTTGACGTTACAAAACGAAGTGAAAGCGGCTTACGAAAATTACCAATTTCAAACAGTTTTCCAAAAAGTACATCATTTTTGCGTGATTGATTTGGGCAGTTTTTATTTGGATATTATCAAAGACCGTCAATACACCGCCAAAACCGATGGTTTGGCGCGACGTTCCGCACAAACTGCAATGTTCCACGTTTTAGAAGCATTGACGCGCTGGCTTGCGCCGATTTTGAGTTATACCGCTGAAGAAATTTGGCAACATTTGCCCGCTGTTGGAAATCGCCCCGAATCGGTATTTTTAACAACGTGGTACGAAGATTTAACGGCGTTAGATTCGGATGCAGAATTCAATCATGATTTTTGGCAAACGGTGATGACGGTTCGTTCTGAAGTCAGTCAAGCCCTTGAACACAGCCGCACAACCAAAGAAATTGGTTCGTCTTTGGCGGCAAATGTGGAATTGGAATGTGACGCGAAAACCTTTGAAACGCTGGATAAATTGGGCGACGAATTACGTTTTGTATTTATTACCTCGGACGCGAAAATTACAAAATCGGATGGGGCGGATTATCAAGTCAAAATCAAAGTCACGCCATCAACCGAACAAAAATGCGTGCGTTGCTGGCATCAACGTTCTGACGTAGGTTCACACGCTGAACATCCCGAATTATGTGGACGTTGCGTTGAAAATATCGTGGGCGAAGGTGAAAAACGTCTTTATGCCTAAGTTTTCCAAACACAAATGGTTGTGGCTTTCCGCGTTAGCAATTGGTTTAGACCAAGCCAGTAAATTAGCGGTTGATAAATCGTTTTCGCTTTATGAATCGATGGCGGTGATGCCGTTTTTCAATCTAACTTACGTTCACAACACCGGCGCGGCGTTTAGTTTTTTGAGTGAAGCGGGCGGCTGGCAACGGTGGTTTTTTGCGGCATTAGCAATTGTGATGAGTACGATTATGACGATTTGGCTAACTCGTTTGAAAGAAAATGAAACTTTGTTAGCGGTGTCGTTGTCGCTGATTTTAGGTGGCGCGATGGGCAATTTAATCGACCGGTTGGCTTACGGTTATGTGATTGATTTTCTCGATGTGTATTACGGAACCTATCATTGGCCAGCGTTTAATATCGCTGATTCTGCGATTACGATTGGCGTGGCGTTAATGTTGGTAGAATCATTCAAGTCACAGGAAAAAAAAGCATGAAAACACGCGACCGAAGACACGGTTTAACCGTCGTCAACACCGGCGAAGGCAAAGGTAAATCGTCCAGCGCGTTTGGCATGGTATTTCGGGCGGCGGGTTGGGAAATGAACGTGTGCGTGATTCAATTTATCAAAGGGCAATGGCAAACGGGCGAACAAAAAGCCGCTGCATTGTTTGACAATATCGAATGGCACGCGCTGGGCGACGGCTTTACTTGGGACACGAAAAATCCTGAACAAGATATTAAAACCAGCCGTGAAATTTGGGACTTTGCGAAAGCGCAGATTTTGTCGGAAAAGTTTGATGTTGTGTTGCTCGATGAAATTAACTATTGTTGTGGCTACGGTTGGATTTCAGGACAAGAAATTGCCGACTTTATTACCGAAGAAAAGCCGTCGTGGTTGCATTTAATTTTGACGGGACGAAATGCGTCGCTCGAGGTGATTGCAGTAGCGGACACGGTCACTGAAATGACCAAAGTGAAACACGTTTTTGAGCAAGGTGTGAAAGCAGAGCAGGGCATCGATTTTTAAAACAACGAGGAGTTATTTATGAGTGAAGAAGTAAAAGAACCGATGATTAGCAGCACCATGAAAATTGTGATTGCCGTTGTAGGCGTTTTTGTGATGGGTTTTGCGCTGGTTGGCGCAAGTAAACAAAAAACCGTGGTCGAAATGGAAGCGGAATCGATGATTCGCAATTACGCTAACATTCAAGGCATGGCGAATCAGAAATGTCCGGCAGCAATTGAAAGTGCAACGGGCGAACAAGTCTTTTTCCCCAGTAAAACAGAAAGTGATAAAAACACTTACATTACGTTAATGTGGGAAGGTGAAAATACCGCGAACGGTGGCTTTAAAAACGCTAGTTGTACGTTAAAAGCCTCATTGGGCGGTATTTCGGAATTGGTTGTTGATGGTAAAGCGATTATCAAAAAGTAATCATTACATGACGGGAGTACAAACCTTGATTTGTATGTTTGTACTCCTATTTTCCTAGTTCAATTCGTTGGTCGTTGTCCTTATCTGCCTCGGTGAACCATTTCAAACGTGATTGGTTGTATTCTTGTTCACTGATTTGTGCGTCTTTATTTTCGTCCAATTTATCAAATACTCGTTGTCCCACTTCTGCACCTGAATCTGTGGTGGTGGAATGTGAATGTTCTGCGTAACGCTGCAAAAATTCCTGTTGTTCAATGGCATGATCGCCGTCTATATCCATCGTTTTAAAGCGTTCAGCGGCGGATTCTAAAAACTCTTCTTGCGTGACCACGCGATCACCATTGTGATCAAATTTTTCAATCATATACGCATTTTTTGCCGCTTCTTCCGCGTGAGCCGTTGAAAAAATAGCTAAAAAGAAACTTATTATTAACCACACATTTTTTTTCATAAATAAAGCTCTCAATTCAATAACCCGCCGACTTCAGCGAGTTGGTTAATTTCAATATTCAAATCTGTTTTCAGCGTAGGCGATTGAATGGTGGTTAGCAGATTATTCGCGGCTTTGATTTGGAAACCGTGCAAGTATTGCCGAATAATGACCGTTAAAATGGCATCTTTTTCCGCCGATGTCGGTAAACTCGTCAACGCATTTTGGATGGTAACGGTTAATGTTTGGATTTTGTTGGTGTTTTTTATTTTTCCGTAATAACTCACTAAACGACTTGCTACGATAGATTTTTCTGCCGCTGTCGGTAATTCGTCAGCCAGAATTTTCTCACTCACCACTACTAATGCGTTTGCTGTTGCGGGCGAATAATCGGCAATAGAAATAGCGGACAAAGCCTTATAAACTGGCTTGTGTAGCGATTTGTGTAATTCCAACGCATTAGAAATAAATCCGGCTTTAAGAGACGCGCTAATAGCCTGATACAACCACAAATCATAATGCTCTTTCACGTCAAATTCGGTAAAGATATTCAACCCGTTTTTCCACTGATTACACGCGGCATAACTAATGGCTAACGCGCTTAACGTTTCTGGTCTGAGTTGCGGTATGAGTGGCGCGGTGCTATTCAGCCATTGTGCGGCGGCGGTTTCATTGTTAATTTCTTGATATGCACGCGCCACGACTATGCGTAATTGAACTTGTGTATTGGCATCCGTAATCGGTGTGAGCATCGAGTTTACTCTGTTGAAATAGCCATTAGCTATCGCCAGACTGCCAGTTTTGGAATAAATTACTGCGAGTTTCAAAATGACGGGCAATTGCAATTCAGGTCGCGGCAACGTGGCAAGTAAACGTTCAGCTCGGGCGAGCAAAGGATTACTATTGTTTGTCAACGCCAAATACCCCCCAGCTTGTGCGAAATACACCGCCTGTTGTTCAGCAGGAAGCAACGTTAATCGAGTTTCTAGTATCGCTAAATAATTATCGACTAATTTACTTTGTTTGTGTTCTTGTGCGGTGTGCAACAATTCGCCAACTGCATCCACATAAACATCATTAGCGACAATATATTTGCTTAATTTTTTTGCATTTTCAGGTAATTGACGCTGTAAAAGTGTTTGACTGTTTTCTGACAAAAAATGATCCCACGCGGTATCGGTATTCAACAGCGAAAAAATTTCTTGTGAATTGAGCGGTTGTAGTGACGCGATAGGTTTTTTCGTGGCTGCTGGTGAATAGGCGGCAGCTTCTTCCGTTGATGATTCACCTGACGATTCACCCGCAGAACCGCTTGCGTCCGCTATTGCGTCTGGATTTAAGCCAAAACCTTTTAAAACCTGTGCGGCTTGATCGTGCGTTTTTTGCATCGCTTGTTGTGAATCCATTGGCGTGGCATTATTAGACGCGCCTCCTTTTGCGCTGGCACCTTTAGATGAAGAACTCGCCGCCGACTTTTCTACAGGAGTTGAAGTCGCGGAGTTTTCTGTGGTGGAGATTGGCGGTTGGGAAGTCGAAGGTTTCAAAAAATAACTGGCACCGACCAACGCAATTAAGCCACCTCCGATTACTAATAACTTAACAGATGGTGATTTTTTAATTTCATCGCCACCGTGTAATTCTTGCAGAATTTCTTTTTCTAAATCTAATTTCCGCTGTTTTTCGGCTTCTTCTTCGTGCTTTTTGATGGCGTGTACATGGATGTTATTTTCTGACGCGAGTAATTTCGATTTAATCGCTTCACGCTCTTCATTTTTGTGTCTCAAATCTAAAAATTTGGTAATTGTAATTCCGCATTCTTCACATTTTTCAGCCGGCTTATTATCGTCGCCATTTACAGGCATGTCATGACCGCAATTTGGACAAATTGAAGACGATTCATCGAAATCTGCCTCCATTGGAACAAGCTCTAAATTAGAAAGTGGTCGGGTAGGTCTACAGATGCAAATTAAACCTAACTTGCCCAGTTTATACTGGTAATTTTTCGCCTCGACTTCAGGTGAATTACGACGAATACACACGCCATTTGGCTGTGCCAATAATTCGTCTACCTCTGACGCGCTAATTTGTAACATTTTTACGGCGTGTGCTTTAATTTCTACCGTTTCGTTGAGGCGGTCTGGGTTAATGCCTTTTATAAAAATATCGAATAATTTCATGGTACTGTTCGCCTTAATCATTTAATCATCAAGTTGAATATCTAACAATTGAATGTTTAATTCGGTAGGAATTGATTTTGCTTCGGCAATATTTTTTTCAATCGGCGATGCGTTGCCAGCCGCGCTATCGCTTAAACTAATTTTCAAACGTAAATTGTTGGGCGAATCCGAATTGCCCAGCGCATCATCGAGTGACACTTTGCCTTGTTCGTACAGTTTTTGCAGATGTGAATCAAAGGTTTGCATGCCGATATTTTCAGATTTTTCCATCGCTTCTTTAATACCGTGAATTTCACCTTTTAAAATCAAATCGCTAACGTATTGCGTATTTAACAGAATTTCCACTGCGGCGACACGTTTGCCGTCAATCGTAGGAACTAACCGTTGCGACACAAAGGCTTTCAAATTCAACGACAAATCCATCAATAATTGCGAACGGCGTTCTTCAGGAAAAAAGTTAATAATTCGGTCGAGAGCTTGATTTGAATTATTCGCGTGTAACGTTGATAAACATAAATGCCCGGTTTCAGCGAATGCCAGCGCGTGCTCCATCGTTTCACGCGAGCGAATTTCACCAATCAAAATCACGTCCGGAGCTTGGCGCAACGTATTTTGTAACGCATCTTCGTAACTCATCGTGTCCACGCCCACTTCGCGCTGATTGACCAACGATTTTTTGTGTTGGTGAATAAACTCAATCGGATCTTCAATCGTAATAATATGACCAGACGCATTACTGTTACGGTAATCAATTAACGCCGCTAACGAAGTCGATTTGCCCGAACCCGTGCCACCGATAAACAAAATCAGCCCGCGTTTCTCCATAATCGATTGTTTTAAAATTGGCGGCATACCTAACGAATCGATGTTGGGAATATTAGTTTTAATGTTCCGAATCACCAATGAAAAACTATTTCGTTGGCGAAAGATATTGACCCGAAAACGCCCCACGCCGCGCTCTGAAATGGCTAGGTTTAATTCTGGATGCGCTTCAAAGGCTTTTTTTTGTTCATCGCTCATCAAACTGTGTGCGATTTCTTGCAATCGTGGCGGCATGAGTTTGATATTTTCCAACGGCTTTAACACGCCTTGAAATTTGGCAGCGGGCGGCGCACCGACGGTTAGATATAAATCTGAGCCATCGTTTTCCGCCAAAATGCGTAAATAATCTTTAAATTCCATAAGTATTGTCTATTGCGGTGGTAAAAAATAATACGGAAAGTATCGTGAAAAAGCCGTCAGGTTGCAATAGAAAGTGGTCAGTTTAGTGATTGTGAAAAGTTATCATGCACCTGTCAAAATCAAATCGGCAATGTGGAGCATTTACAAAATAAAATCACTCGCAATCAATGATTCACGGGTACGCCACCGTGTGGCTATCGTTGTCGCTGTTCATTGGTTCCACTTGATTACAAACAAGCGCAAGCCCGCTCGACAAATGGCAATGGTTTGAATAAACAGCCGATTCTTGAAAATGGTTTGCCTGCTTTGCCCGATGCTGGCTGGGATTACGACAAAACTAACCGAATGGCAGGGATTGAAAAGGCGATTGAACAACGTAAAACCGGCGGTTCAATGATAATGTTTATTTATGCAAACAAAATTCACGGTTTCGATGGCATGATGTTTGTTATGGGGATGATTTGGTTTGTAAATGCACAACCTAGAAGATTTCTATGACCGTCACTATCAACACAGCCCAAGTCATCACCGCGTTAAACCTATTACAGCAACGTACCACACATTTACAACCTGCCTTTGAGCAAATCGGCGCGGCGATTCAAAATCATATTACGCTTGATTATGGCAGCTATGGTAGCAATTCGAGTGTTACACCAGTGCCAGAACCAGAAGAATGGGCAATGATGATGTTAGGATTACCCTTACTTGGTTTTGTTGGTCGTCGTAAAAAAAGCGACAAAGACTTTAAATTTCACCAATACTCTCGCAGCATAGGTAGATTAGTCAAAAAACCCGCTGAGTTTAAAAACTTAGCGGGTTTTTTATTGTCGGCACTTTTTAATCAGAAGCTAAAAATCAGCACGTTATTTTTAACTTTGGCGAAGCATTTACATCAGTTTGTTCGCATGCTTAACTTTATGAGCGCGTTGGCACAATAAAATTACATCTCTCCAATCTGATCCCGACGCGACACCCTTGTTAAAACATTCTAATGTTTGTTCTGCGTTGTCTGTTCCAGAGCATAGGTTAATGACGTTTTTCCATTCCCAATCCGTGCCTTTTCCCCAGTTAACGCGCCCCATTTTAACGCTAGAAAAACATTTGCGTGGCTCGGTAGGACTAGCCGTACCACTACATAACTGTTTGATATTTTCAGGATCCCAATTCATGTTGGTGTTATCGTCATTCCAAGCCAGTTTTCCTTGAATATCGTTGAAACATTGGGTTTCGTTGTCATTCGCCATTGCGAATGGACTCGCGACTAAGCCTGTTAAAGCAACGATAGCTACAAGCAAAGCAGTACGACGTGATTTGTGTTGTAATTTCATGGGTAAACGCCTAAAAAGTGTTCGGTGAGGTGCTAATGTAACGCGGAAAAAAGAAAAATACAAGAGGAAAAATGACGCTTTAATGGCTCAATTTTTCGGGCTGTTATATCGTGATTTACGCTAAACTTAAAACACTCAAACTAGCAGTTCAACACGCCATAATTTCACATTTATTATTTTCTGGGAGATTTAAAAATGAGTAAACCTAAAGTCTTTATTACTCGCCGATGGACAGAATCCGTCGAAAAAAAATTGCGTGATTTATACGACGTAACGTTGAACGAAACCGATCGACCTTTAACCGCCGACGAATTCAAATCCGCCTTGCAAAATTACGATGCCGTTTGCCCGACGGTTTGCGATTCGTTTCCTGCCAATGTGTTGAATGTAGAAAATAAACGCTGCAAGATTTTGGCGAATTTCGGCGTTGGTTATAATCACATCGACATTGAAGCGGCGAAAACGAACGGTTTAATCGTCACCAATACGCCGAATGTTTTGACGCAAAGTACCGCCGATATTGCCATGACGTTATTATTGATGACGGCACGACGTGGCGCGGAAGGTGATCGTTTGGTGCGTGCGAAAAAATGGGCGGGCTGGTGTCCGACCAGTATGTTGAGTTCAAATGTGACGGGTGCAACGCTCGGTTTAATTGGTTTTGGACGAATTGGGCAAGCCATGGCGCGTAAAGCCCATCACGGTTTTGACATGAACATTATTTATTTCAGCCCGCGTGCTGCGGATGAATATGTGCTTCAAGATTTGAATGCGACACGTTGCGACACGTTGGAAGAATTATTGAAGCAAGCAGATTTTGTCTCGTTGCATTGTCCCGCTGGCGCAAGTACAAAACATTTAATCAATGCCGACACGTTGAAATTCATGAAGCCTACGGCGCATTTAATCAATACCGCACGCGGCGATGTGATTGACAGTCAAGCGTTAATTGACGCGCTGAAAGCTCAACAAATCGCGGGCGCAGGTTTGGATGTTTATGAAAATGAGCCGAACATTCACGACGGTTTTTTGGAATTAGAGAATGTGACGTTGTTGCCGCATTTGGGCAGCGCGACTCTTGAAACACGCACCGCAATGGGCGAAAAAGTGTTGGCGAATTTGGCGGCTTATTTTGCCGGTGAAGCGTTGCCTGATTCGGTGATTTAGAAAAATCCAAAACATTGAAATGTTGAACCCGATTTTAGTGTTGGCTCAACATTTTTTGTTATTTATTTTGCCATAAATGAAAACTTGAACATCGAGTAAAAATTTCTTCAAAACCATCTGCGCCCGAATTCGCTAAAACGACATCTTCAAATTGCGTGATTATCGATAAAAAGTTGACGCACCACTTCTTCTGGCGTGAGTTTGATCTCTTTTAAATTCAGTTTTCTGTTACGATTTTTACGGTCGGTGCAGTTTTTGAAGGAAAAATACGATTTGCGTCTACAACCGCCAAACTCGAAGTGCATATTGAAGACCATTCCGCAGACCGTTTGCCTGAATTAGTCCGTTCGCGTCCTAACCAAATGGGCAAGGAATTACTAGAGTGTAAATGTCTAATTTGACGTTTATACTCGTTTCAATATATCATTATGAGATGGAAAATCGACTACCCGAAATCATTGTTCCCTCTCATCTTGCCGATAAACGCGGCGAATTACACGGACAAATACCCATTAACCGCTTAACTCGTTTGGCTGAAAAATTAGTCAATGACGAAGGCGTTGTCACGGTTGACCTTTATTTTGGGCGCGAAGGTCGCACCCCAAAAATTGATGGCAATTTAAAAGCAACGTTGATGCTTGAGTGTCAAAATTGTTTGGAAGGTGTTGAATTTGAAATCAATCATGAAGTGAAATTAGGCGTTGTCATCACATTTGAACAAGTTGAACGTTTATCTGACGAGCTTGAACCTTTGTTACTTGAAGAAGAAACCATACCGTTAATCAGGCTTGTTGAAGACGAATTGCTATTGCATTTACCGGATTATCCCAAACACGCGCACGATTGCATCGCAAACCAAGCAATCAAAAAACACACCGTTGCTTTTGATGAAGCAACCACCCAAAAACCGAATCCATTTTCTGTTTTAGCCCATTTAAAATCTACTGGAGAAGCCTAATGGCAGTACAAAAGAGTAAAGTTACCCGTTCAAGACGTGGTCAACGTCGTTCACACGATGCATTAACAGCAAAAACCTTATCAACTGATCCAATCACCGGTGAAATTCACTTGCGTCATCACATGACACCCGAAGGTTATTTCAAAGGTCGTTTGATTGTTCGTAAAAATGCTGCTGAAATTGACTAAGCGTTAGTTTTTATTGAACACACAATGCCGAATCAGAGCTTTTCTGATTCGGCTTCTTTTTATGTACTGCGGAGCGATTAGTCAGCGTGAGTTTAACTATTTCCATTGATGCAATGGGCGGCGATTTTGGGGTAGACGTTACCGTTGCCGCGTCATTAGCCCGATTACAAGAAAATCCAGCTCTCACCCTCGTTTTAGTTGGCGACGAAACCCTTTTAAATCCATTATTGGCGCAAGCCTTGCCGATTTACGGTGAACGATTACAGGTTCAACACGCCTCGCAAACCGTTGAAATGCACGAATCTCCAGCCAAAGCCCTAAAAAATAAAAAAGATTCTTCAATGCGTGTAGCGATTAACTTAGTTCGCGATGGGCGTGCCGATGCGTGTGTCAGCGCAGGAAATACTGGCGCGTTAATGGCGACTGCACGATTCGTGTTGAAAATGTTAGTCGGCATCGACCGCCCCGCGATTATTTCCACGCTGCCATCGACTCACGGACACACCCACGTTTTGGATTTAGGCGCGAATGTTGACTGCACCGCCGAGCATTTATTTCAATTTGCCGTCATGGGAAATGAACTGGTGAAAGCGATTGAAGGCATTGAAAGCCCGCGTGTCGGCTTGCTGAACATCGGCGAAGAAGACATGAAAGGCAATGAACAAGTCAAACACGCCGCCAAATTATTAGAAAATTCGCATCTCAATTACATCGGCTACGTCGAAGGCAATTCAATCAACGCGGGAAATATCAAAGTGGATTTGATTGTGTGCGACGGATTTGTGGGAAATGTGTCGTTGAAATCTATCGAAGGTGCCGCAAAAATGATTGCCACCACGTTAAAAGAAGCGTTTTCAAAAAATTGGCTGACCAAACTCGCCGCAATCGTTGCGTATCCCGTGTTAAAAAGTTTCAAAAATCGCATCGACCCACGATTGTACAATGGCGCGAGTTTCCTCGGTTTGCGCGGATTGGTGATTAAAAGTCACGGCGGCGCGGACGTGTTAGCATTCAAAACGGCAATTAAATTAGCGGAAATCGAAGTGCAACAAAACGTCATTCAAAAAATCACCGAACAAGTCGAAGCGACTTTAGCCCAGCGAGTTGCATTATGAGCCGTCACACAAAAATTATTGGTACAGGCGGCTATTTGCCTGAAAACGTCGTCACCAATCAGCAACTCGCGGAACGTGTCGAAACGTCCGACGAATGGATTTTTGAACGCACCGGAATTCGTAGTCGTTGTATTGTTGCCACACACGAAACCGCTGCAAGCATGGCAGAAATTGCCGCTCGTCAAGCGATTGAAGCCGCGCAAATCGAACCAAATGACATTGATTTAATTATTGTCGCTACGGGAACGCCCGACAACGTTTATCCGAGTACCGCGTGTTTGTTACAAAACCGTTTAGGCGTGACAGGCGGCGTGGCGTTTGATATTCAAGCGGCGTGTTCAGGTTCGATTTTCGCGTTAAGCATCGCCGACCAATACATCAAATCAGGTGCGGCAAAAACCGTGTTAATCGTCGGTTCAGAAGTGTGTTCGCGGATTGTCGATTGGACGGATCGCGGCACTTGCATTTTGTTTGGTGACGGCGCGGGTGCCATGTTGTTGCAGGCTTCCACCGAAGTCGGCGTGTTATCGACGCACATTCATTCCGATGGGCAATATGAAGATTTGTTAAATTGCCCCAACCCACAAGCGATGGGCGATGAAGAATCATTAGGCTACATTGCGATGCGTGGAAATGAAGTGTTTAAAGTCGCGGTGAATACGTTGGGACGCATTGTTGATGAAACGCTCGAAGCGCACAACATGGATAAATCGGAAATTGATTGGCTCGTGCCGCATCAAGCCAACATTCGGATTATTGCGGCGACAGCAAAAAAATTAAAAATGTCGATGGAACAAGTGGTTGTCACGCTCGAAACACAAGGCAATACGTCGTCTGCGTCGGTTTTATTGGCGTTCAATGAAGCGGTGCGTGATGGTCGAATTCAACGTGGACAAACGGTGTTGCTTGAAGCCTTTGGGGCAGGATTTACTTGGGGTTCGGCGTTGGTTCGGTATTAAAAATTAAAGGAGATAAGATGCGTTTAATGCAAAGAATTTGCTGGAATACAAAACAGTGGCAATCGCCAACGGGTTCAACAAACGAAACAGGGTTTCCTAATCAAAATAAATTTGCTCACGAAGAATGGAACTTTCAACTTTCTGATTGTTGGAATGGCTTTATTTTTCCTTATTTCTACTTGACACCACAACAAGAAAGATTGGATGAAAGCGGTGGTAAATTTGACGTTGGTTTTTTTACGCAAGATCAAGAGAATAAAAAATGGTTTTTGGTTGGTATTCATCATGATGTTCAGTTAATCGACCAAGGCGAATATCGGAAAATAATTAAAACTTTCGAGGACAACGGAATATTTGAACGCAGAGCAAAAGAATTATCCAAAGTTTCTGGGAAATTTAAAACCCATGAAGCGGCATTGAAAGAAGTGAAAGACGCATTTACCGTTCCGTACGTTAGGTTTAAAGCTCCAATTTCTGGTATTGAATTATTTTCTCAGCTTCTTGAAATTGAAAGACCAAGCTGTGTCCGCTTTGCTACGTTCACTTATTTAAGTGACGATAAGGATTTTCCAAAACCAGAAAATACAGGTATTCAATCTTATTCTGCCTTTGAATTAGAAAAATTGCCCGATTTTGCTCAAGTTGAATTGTGGGATTTTTATCAGTTCTTATTGCAAAAATATCAGGCAAAAACGGAACAAGAAGATTTAGAAGATTACGAATTGGACAAAATTGTAAAAGCGCGACAAGTTAAAAAACCTTTTGCTGTTGAAGTTTCGCTTAATAATTTATAAAAATAATTACAACTTTCACCTTTGTTAAAAATTTCATAAAACATGACCGAACAAACCTATAACTTAGCCTTCGTATTTCCTGGACAAGGTTCGCAATCAACAGGAATGCTCAACGATTTAGCGGCGACATATCCCGAAATCAAACAAACTTTTGAACGCGCTTCGGATGCGTTGCAAAAAGATTTGTGGGCATTAGTCACCGACGAAAAGTTGGCAATCGAATTAAATCAAACCCACAACACGCAACCTGCAATGCTTGCAACAGGCGTAGCGGTTTGGAATGTGTGGACAAAACACAGCGCAATTCGTCCATCTTGGATGGCGGGTCACAGTTTAGGCGAATACAGCGCGTTAGTTTGTTCGGGTGCGTTAGACTTTGAAGACGCAATAAAATTGGTCGCGTTGCGTGGCGAATTGATGCAACAAGCTGTTCCCGAAGGCGTGGGGGCAATGGCGGCAATTTTGGGTTTGGACGACGAAGTTGTGATTAAAGTTTGTGCCGATGCCGCAGAAAATGAAGTCGTTTCAGCGGTGAATTTCAATTCTCAAGGTCAAGTTGTGATTGCAGGTCATAAAGCCGCTGTTGAACGAGCCATGATTGGCGCAAAAGTCGCTGGTGCAAAACGTGCGCTTTTATTGCCTGTCAGCGTGCCGTCACATTGCGCGTTGATGTTGCCTGCCGCTGAAAAATTAGCCGCAGCACTCGAAAATCTCACAATTCACGCGCCCAACGTAACGCTGATTCACAACGTAGATGTACTTTCACATTCGTCGCCTGAGTTAATTCGTCACGCGCTCAAAGAACAACTTTATAAACCTGTGCGCTGGGTCGATACGATTAAATTCATGTCCGACCAAGGCGTGACGCGCTTTGTGGAATGTGGCGCGGGGAAAGTGTTAATCGGTTTAAATAAACGTATCGCCAAAGATGCCGAACATTTCGCGCTTTACGATACAGAAACAATGAACAAAGTAATGGAGCAACTCAATGACTAAAAGAATCGCTTTAGTAACAGGCGCAAGTCGTGGCATCGGACGCGCAATCGCAGAACGATTAGCCGAAGATGGCTTTTTCGTTTTGGGAACGGCAACTTCTGAAAGTGGCGCGGCGGCAATTTCGGCTTATTTGGGCGAAAACGGCAAAGGCTTAACGCTCGATGTTTCCAATTCGGAATCGATTGAAACCGTCATGAAAGCGATTTCGGACGAATTCGGCACGCCACACGTTTTGGTGAATAACGCGGGAATTACCCGTGACAATTTATTGATGCGAATGAAAGACGACGAATGGAACGATATTATTTCGACCAATTTAACGTCGGTTTTCCGCATGAGCAAAGCGGTTTTGCGCGGCATGATGAAAGCGAAAACAGGGCGAATTATCAACATTTCGTCCGTTGTCGGTTCGACTGGCAACGCAGGACAAGCCAATTACGCTGCGGCAAAAGCGGGCATGATTGGTTTCACGAAATCAATGGCGAAAGAAGTCGGTTCGCGCAATATCACGGTAAATTCCGTCGCTCCAGGTTTTATCGATACCGACATGACCAAAGAACTCAGCGACGACATTAAAAATCATTTGTTAAGCGCAATTCCATTGGCGCGTTTAGGCGATGCAAAAGAAATTGCCCACGCCGTGAGCTTTTTGGCATCCGACGGTTCCGCTTACATTACGGGTGAAACGCTTCATGTGAACGGCGGGATGTTCATGCCGTAAATGTGTGACTTTGCGGCATAATGCCGTATAATTTGCGGCGGTATAGCTTAGAAAATTTTCACTTTGCAGTACCGAATAACAATAACAAGACGTTAAATCATCGGGCGAAAACCAAGCCGGTCTTGTCACTCTTCACTTCTACATGAAAACATTTTGATTGTAGAAGCGCGTATGTTTTTACGCGCCTTGGTAGATAAACCCGACTACGTTGTAGTCGCAGTTAGCAACGCTTAACTTTATGTTAGGTTTTATTAAGTAAAAATTATCGGAATAAATTATGAGTAACATTGAAGAACGAGTTAAAAAAATTGTTTCTGAACAATTAGGCGTTAAAGACGAAATCGCGACCGACGCATCATTTGTTGATGATTTAGGCGCAGATTCATTGGATACCGTTGAACTCGTTATGGCTTTAGAAGAAGAATTTGAGTGTGAAATTCCAGACGAAGAAGCTGAAAAAATCACTACTGTTCAACAAGCGATCGATTACGTCACGAATCACGTTTAAATAGACGAGCGAGTGGATGAGCGCACGTTCATCCACGGCACTTCCCCATGTCAATTCCCTTCCAATTTTAATTTTCTACGGTACACAATAGTGAGCAAACGTCGAGTCGTCATCACAGGATTAGGCGCGGTTACGCCCTTAGCAAATACAGTTTCAGATACTTGGGCTGGCATTATCAGCGGAAAAAGTGGCATTAGCGCGATTGATTCTTTTGATATTTCCCCTTTTGCGACCACGTTTGGTGGCGTAATTCGCAATTTTGACATCAGCCAATACATCGCTGAAAAAGACGCGAAACGCATGGACGGTTTTGTGCATTACGGTATCGCAGCGGGTTGTCAGGCATTTGAAGATTCAGGTTTAGTCGTTACCGAAGAAAACGCCGAACGCATTGGTGTGGCAATTGGTTCAGGCATTGGCGGCATTACCGGTATTGAAGATTGTTACGCAACGTATGATAAATCGGGCCCGCGTCGCATTTCGCCGTTTTTCGTGCCTGGTAATATCATCAATATGATTTCGGGCAATTTATCGATTAAATACGGTTTGAAAGGGCCAAACTTTGCCATTGTTACCGCGTGTGCAACCGGAACGCATAACATTGGCGATGCCGCACGGTTGATTAAATATGGCGATGCCGATGTCATGATTGCCGGCGGTGCCGAACGTTGCACTACGTCACCAACGGCAATGGGTGGTTTTGCATCGGCAAAAGCTCTGTCACGTCGCAACGATGCGCCACAACAAGCCAGTCGCCCGTGGGATAAAGATCGTGACGGTTTTGTATTAAGTGACGGTGCAGGTGTTGTCGTTTTGGAAGAGCTTGAACACGCGAAAGCACGCGGTGCGAAAATTTACGCAGAATTGGTGGGTTACGGCATGAGTGGCGATGCGTATCACATTACGACACCGTCGGCAGGTGGCGAAGGTGCGGCGCGTTGTATGCGAAATGCGTTGCGCGACGCGGGTTTGAACGTTTCTGACGTGGATTATATCAACGCCCACGGCACGTCAACGCCAGCGGGTGATTTGGGCGAAACGCAAGCCATGAAAGCCGCTTTAGGTGAACACGCTTACAAAGTCGCCATCAGTTCGACCAAATCCATGATTGGTCACATGTTAGGCGCGGCGGGCGGTATTGAAGCCGTTTTAACCGCGTTGAGTATTCAAAATCAAATCGCGCCACCGACCATAAATTTAGAAAACCAAGACCCCGAATGCGATTTAGATTATGTGCCAAATACGGCGCGAGATATGAAAATTGACGTAGCAATGTCAAATTCGTTTGGATTCGGCGGCACAAACGGCACGTTAATTTTCAAACATTACTCATAAAAAATTCCACACAAATCACGATTTTAAAAATGCTCGTCAATGGTGAACAGCGCGACACTGTGGCGATTATGGATCGTGGTTTTCAATACGGTGACGGCTTGTTTGAAACTATCGAAGTTCGCGCCAATCAGCCGATTTTCCTTCAACAACATCTGAAACGTCTCAACGCGGATTCTCAGCGGCTTTATCTGCCTAAACTGGATTTAGATTTACTGCGTTCTGAAATTCAGCAACTTTGCCAAAATGCCGGTCATGCTGTGTTGAAAATTATCATCACGCGCGGTTCTGGCGGGCGCGGTTATCGTCAACCCGATGTCATTCAACCGACGCGAATTCTGAGTTTGCATCCGTTTCCTGATTATCCACAAAGTTATTATTCCGATGGCATTGTGGCGCGAGTGTGTCAAACGCGCTTAGGTTTGAATCCCGATTTAGCCGGTATGAAACATTTGAATCGTTTGGAACAAGTCATGGCGCGGGCGGAATGGAACGATGCGGCAATTCAAGAAGGCATTATGCTTGATTTCAACGGACGGGTGATTGAAGGCACCATGACCAATCTTTTTTACGTTAAAAATGGTCAAATTTTTACGGCATCGCTGAATCTGTGCGGCATTGCGGGAATTTTGCGCGGTTGGGTTTTTGAACAAATGCCGGTGATGGAACACGATTTTTTTATCGACGATTTGTGCGACGCTGACGAGATTTTTGTCTGTAATTCAGTTATCGGGATTTGGGGAATTCGTGAATTAAATGGGCAAATTTATTCCGCAAATAAAATAACCCAAAATTTACAACTCGCGCTGGAAAATGAAAAACAAAAACAGGTCACTTATGCCGTTTAATAAAATCATCATTTATGCGTTGATTGGCTTGAGTTATTTTGGCAGCTGGATATGGATGGATTACGAAAGTGCCATCAGCAATCCAGTCGTATTTGAAAAACCCGTGACGATTGATATTGAAAAAGGCGATTCTCTTAAACAAATTACCAACAAACTGGTCGCGCAAAATGTGAAAATTAAACCGTTTTGGTTCAAATTTTTAGCGAAAAAAAATGGCGCAAATAAAAAAATAAAATCGGGCGAATATGAACTCACGAAAGGGCTGACGGCGAAGGATATTTTAGCGTTATTTGTGCAAGGAAAAGTGAAGCGGCACGCCATCACGTTCCCCGAAGGGTGGAATTTTAAAGCGATTCAGCAGGAATTAGATAAAAATCCTTACATTGAACACACGTTGAAAAGTATTCCAATTAACGACATCGTGAAACAACTCGGTATGTCGCAAAATCATCCTGAAGGGCTATTTTTTCCAGACACTTATTTTTTTGAAAAACACACCACCGACGCGGCAATTTTAAAACGCGCTTATACGAAAATGCAGATTATCTTGGCGCAAGAATGGCAGGGCAGGGCAGCGAATTTGCCAATTACCACGCCGTATCAAGCAATATGTTTGGCTTCGATTATTGAAAAAGAAACCGCTGCACCGTTTGAACGCGCCCAAATTTCGGGTGTTTTTAGTCGCCGTTTACAACAAAATATGATGCTACAAACGGATCCAACGGTGATTTATGGCATGGGTGAATCGTATCATGGCAACATTAAAACCGTTGATTTGCAAACGCCAACGCCTTATAACACTTATACTTTCAAAGGATTACCGCCGACACCGATTGCCATGGCAGGACGCGAAGCGATTCACGCGGCGTTACATCCTGACACGAGCGAAGCGTTATATTTCGTAGCGAAAGGCGATGGCACACACGTTTTTTCTGCGAATTTAGAGGCGCATAATGCCGCTGTCGAAACCTATCAACGTCACAAAAACGAGGCAATATCACATGACTGATAAAAAACTTTTTCAACATTTGAATGGTGTGACGCTGGAAACCATACTCAACGAATTAGTGGCGTATTATGGCTGGCGTAAATTAAGCGAATTGGTAGAAATTCGCTGTTTTTATAACGACCCTAGTATCAAATCCAGTTTAACTTTTTTACGAAAAACACCGTGGGCGCGAACAGAAGTTGAAATGTTATATTGCGCGTTAAAAGAACACGGTTAAAACGAGATGACGACATGAGCAGAGGAAAATTTATCACGTTTGAAGGCGGCGAAGGCGTGGGGAAAACCACCAACGTGGCATTTGTCGAACACTATTTGCAAGCCCGAAAAATTTCGCTGGTCGTCACTCGTGAACCAGGTGGCACGCCGTTAGCGGAAAAATTACGCACCTTATTACTCAGCAAAAAAAGTGAAGCAATTTCCGAAGAAGCGGAATTGTTATTGATGTTCGCTGCGAGAGCGCAACATATCAAACACGTTATCGAACCCGCTTTGGCGCGGGGCGATTGGGTAATTTGTGATCGATTTACGGACGCAACCTATGCGTATCAAGGTGGCGGACGTAATATGAAAATCAGCACCATCGAAGGCTTAGAAAATTTGGTTCAAGGAAATTTGCGACCTGATTTAACGTTGTTGCTCGATGCGCCGGTGAAAATTGGCATGGAACGCGCTGGAAAACGCGGCGCGTTTGATCGGTTTGAATCGGAAACAGTGCAGTTTTTTGAAAATGTGCGCCGCGCGTATTTGTTGCAAGCCGAAATCCATCCGCAACGCATTAAATTGATTAAAGCGAATCAGTCGCTCGCCGATGTTCAACAAGCGATTATTCACGTTTTGACTCCATTATTACGATGAAATTATATCCTTGGCAACAAAATGATTGGCAACAATTGCAAAATTATGTGACGCAACAGCGCGTGCCACAAGCCTTACTAATCAATGGCGCGTTAGGGATTGGCAAACAGCATTTAGCCGAACAATTCGCGCACGCTTTACTGTGTGAACACCCAAAATCGGACGGTTTAAGCTGTGGCGAATGCGGCAGTTGTTTATTGGTGAAAGCGCAAACGCATCCTGATTTTATGGACGTGCAACCTGAAGAAGTCGGCAAAAATATCACCATCGCGCAAATTCGCGCGTTAATGGAAAAGCTGACTTTAAAACCGCAATTTGAACGTTATCGTGTCATTTTGCTTCATCCCGCCGATGCGTTAAATAATGCGGCTGCGAATGCGTTTTTAAAATTTTTAGAAGAGCCGACCGAACGCACCGTGTTAATTTTGGTGACGCATCGACTAAATAAATTGCCTGCAACGATTAAAAGTCGCTGTCAAAAATTTACCGTCGTGATGCCCGATAAAAGTTTGGTTTTGCCGTGGCTTTTACAACAAACCAACAATGCGGAAATCGTGTTAAATTTGGCACAAGGTGCGCCGTTACTCGCGCAACAATACGCCACCGACGAACATTTTACGCAACGTAAGGAGTGTTTTGCCGCTTGGCTTTCGGTTGCAAAACAACAGAATCATCCTGTGATGGTGGCGGAACAATGGTTGAAACTACCGGAAGCCACGTTATTATTTTGGCTGAGTTCGTGGGTGATTGATTTAATGCGTTATCGTTATCAAACCGCTCCGAAAAATCTGTATCATGCTGATTTGAACGTGCCATTAAGTGAACTTGCGCCGCGTTTGAATCCAATAAAATTGATTGAATTTTATGATTTATTGTTACTAAGTCGGCGACGACTTGAAACGCCCATCAACAAACAAGTGTTGTGGGAAGAAATTTTAATCGCGTGGTCATTGCTGAATCGGAGTTAATTATGACTGAAAAACAAAGTCAAAGTGTTTTGTCGTTTTCACTCAAAGATAAAAATGCGTTGTATGTTTCGTATATGCCATTTGTCGAGAATGGCGGGATTTTTATTCCAACTACCCGTGAATATGAAATCGGGCAAGAGCTGTTCATTTTGTTAAATCTTATGGCAGAAACTGAACGGTTGCCCATTAACGGTAAAGTAATTTGGAAAACTCCGATTGGCTCAGATGGCTATCGTTCGGCAGGTGTCGGCATTCAATTTAGTGAACAAAATCTTCCTGTTAGGAACAAAATCGAAATGTACTTAGCGGGCGCGTTAGAATCTGAGCGTCCAACTTACACGATGTAAAAAGAGAAAATTATGCTTATTGATTCACACTGCCACCTCGATCGCCTTGATTTAACGCCGTATGAAAATGATTTTGCCTGTTTGATGCAACACATTCGCGACCAACAGATTGAACATTTGTTGTGTATTGCGATTGATTTAGAAGCCTATCCCGCGATGCGTGAATTGGTGGCGGATTACACCGATATTTCTGTGACGGTGGGCGTGCATCCTAATGAAGACAAGGGGCAAAATCCCACCGTTGCTGAATTAGTCACATTAGGACAAGACGAAAAAGTGATTGGCATTGGCGAAACGGGGTTGGATTATTTTCGTACCCAAGGCGATTACACGCGGCAACACGACAGTTTTAGAAATCATATTCGAGCGGCAAAAATTTTAAATAAACCGCTAATTATTCATACGCGCGAAGCGAAAGCCGACACGTTGCGAATTTTGCGTGAAGAAAATGCGGGCGAAATCGGCGGCATTATTCATTGTTTCACCGAAGATTGGGAATTTGCTAAACAAGCATTGGATTTGAATTTTTACATTTCCTTTTCGGGAATCGTGACGTTTAACAGCGCGACTTCGGTTCACGATGTCGCCAAAAAAGTGCCGAGCGAACGGTTTTTAATCGAAACGGATTCGCCGTATTTGTCGCCCGTTCCGCATCGTGGCAGACCCAATTATCCGCAATATGTGCAGCACGTCGCGCAACGAGTCGCCGATTTGCGCGGTATTTCGCTTCATTCGGTTGCTGATATTTCTACCCGCAATTTTTATACGTTATTTAAAAAATCATGATCACGATACGTTATTTTGGCAGTCTTAAAGAAACAATCGGGCGTTCAAATGAAGCGTTGTCGGTGGTCGAATCGCTGACTGTTTTAGACGTTTGGCACGGTGTAAACGTTGATTTTCCGTTGGCTGAAAATATCTTGACGGCGGTTAATATGGATTATGTGGCGCGTTCACATGTTGTGAATGACGGCGACGAAGTGGCATTTTTTCCACCGGTAACGGGCGGCTAAAAATGACGATAAAAATTTGTGAGGTTGCCTTTGAGCCATTTGCCGAAATTCAAACGTTTCAAAATACGTTGGCGTTGAGTGGGAAATTTGGCGCGACCAGTATTTTTATCGGCACTCTACGCGATTTTAACGACGGTAATGACGTGCAAGCGATGACGTTGGAGCATTACGACGGCATGACGCAAAAGCAATTGGCAAAAATTGTCGCCGCTGCGAACTCGAAATGGCAAATTTTAGATTGTTTGATTGTGCATCGTGTGGGTGATATTTTGCCGAATGAACCGATTGTGTTGGTAGCAGTTTGGTCAGTACATCGCGGCGAAGCGTTTGAAGCGTGCCGCTATTTGATGGAAGAATTAAAAGCGAATGCGCCGTTTTGGAAATTAGAACAGCTGGCGACCAATGAAAAGCGGTGGGTGTCGAAAATTTAAACGGAGTACAAAATGTGTAAACCATCAGACAATAAAGCATTACAACTACTAAATCATATCGTTGCCATGGCAGGCATGAAAATTCTGACGGTGCTTTTAGAAGAAACGGGCGAGATTAAATTTGATATTGATGACGACGGCAATGTGTTATGACCCGACGCACAAACATTTGTTGCTTGCGAACTGAATAGCGGTTTTTCTAACGGTGGCGTTGTTATTATTCGCCAATTTACGTCATTAAAAACAGAAATCATTAACGCGAAAAATAAAAAAAATGTGGGTGCCAATTAAAAATGTCTACGGGTTGATTTTGCGCGACCATCAATGGATTGCGGTATCGAAAAAAGAATTACGCGAAAGTTTCAGCATCGATGCTCAAACCGGTAAACCATTAAAACGAGAACCTGATGTGGCGTATCAAGATATTCCGGCTTATTTTTTTGAATCAGTGTGAAGTCCTTGATTTGCCTGATGTTGACAATTTCTGCTGACGATATTCCGTATTAAAAATGGCGATTTGTGTTACGCGACAAATTGTCGCGCGACAATTTGCCACATTTTCAACTTCGGAATTTGTGATTAAAATAGCGTCACTCTTCAAAGCTCCTCTGGGCGATAGAGTCTTATATCCATATATCCATCTCTTTTTAATGCCGCCTCAAATTTTCGTTGCGGCATTTTTTTTATTCTGCGTTTTATTATTCAAAACGAGTGCAATTAAAAGTGAAAGAGATTCTGTGAAATGTCTTCATTTGAAATTGGTATAAACGATGACTCAACATAACGATCAAGTTTTTATGAACCGCTTAAATCAACACCCACAACTGCGTGAACGAGTAGAAACACTGCTCAACGTGGTTGAGAATACCGTTAGTAACACCACAAAAGCGGATAATTCTAAAAAACAAGCAATGGAAGAATTGCGAAAAATGGATAATGATGCTTTACATTATGACAACAGTAAAACAGGTCTGGTGGCGTACCATCTTCGGTAAGTGAGCAACCCGATATTATTCTGGCAAAAAATTTAGATTATTAGTCGATTGTTTGGGTTGCAGTTTGATTAGCGAAGCGTGCTACCATTTTGGAAGTCAGAACAGCTGGCGGCGAATGAAAAGCGGTTGGTGAAAGGCAAAAAATAATTTTTTACACCTTTCACCAGCTGTTATTTAAAAAGCAGGTTTTTCTTCTGTGTTGTTGTAACGCTGAATGCTGTCTACAATTTCTTTTTTAGCTTCTTCAATGCCAAACCAACCTTCGATTTTCACCCATTTTCCGTCTTCTAAATCTTTATAATGCTGAAAAAAATGCGCGATTTTCGCTAATTTATCTTCCGAAATATCTTCGTAAGTGTTGACTTTTTTATAGCACGGAGTTAGCTTTTCAACGGGAACCGCTAAAATTTTGGCATCTTCGCCTGCCTCATCCGTCATTTTCAATACACCAATGGGACGGCAACGAATCACACAGCCGCTCAACAACGGCGCAGGCGAAATCACCAATACATCAACCGGATCACCATCATCCGAAAGACTATGCGGAACATAACCGTAATTGGTCGGATATTGCATCGCCGTCCCCATAAAACGATCAACGGTTAACGCGCCTGTTTCTTTATCGACCTCGTATTTAACCGGATCGCTGTACGCAGGAATCTCGATGATAACGTTAATATCGTGAGGAACATCTTTTCCTGACTTCACTTTCATAAATGACATAATTATCCTTTTTTTGAGTTAATTTTAATGAAAACGTGCATTATACCAGACTTATCTTAGGCTTTTTAACGAGGACATCAATGCAAGGTCGATTAGAAAAAATGGTGGCGACTCATGACGCACCGATACGTTACGAATTAGTTTTGAATCATCAGCGCGTGCCGCTCAATCAGTTGCTGGGACACACAGTGTCGTTGCAACACACGGGACAATTGTATTGTTTACATTGCAATATGCCGATGAAAAAAAGTTTTAACCAAGGATATTGTTATCCCTGCTTTTCACGACTGGCGCAATGTGATATGTGTATGATGAAACCTGAAATGTGTCATCATGCCATAGGAACGTGTCGTGATTCGGTGTGGGCGGAAACATTTTGTTTTCAATCACACATCGTTTATTTGGCAAATACCAGCGGTTTAAAAGTCGGTATTACGCGCCACACGCAAATTCCCACGCGCTGGATTGATCAAGGTGCTATTCAAGCGTTACCGATTTTTAAAGTTACTTCGCGGCGACTTTCGGGGCAAATCGAAACGCTGCTTGCTCAACACGTCAGCGATAAAACGCAATGGCAACGAATGCTGAAACATCAAATCGAACCGCTCGATTTGGTTGCGGAACGTGATAAATTGTTAACCACCTGCGCGAATGAATTAAACGAACTGGCACAGATAAATAGTGGTGCGATGGAATTTTTAGCGGGCGAAAAAGTGGTTGATTTGCATTATCCGATTGAAATTGCGCCGTTAAAAGTGACTGCGTTAAATTTTGACAAAACACCGCACATTTCTGGCGTTCTGCACGGAATTAAAGGGCAGTATTTGATTTTTGACAAAGGCGTATTGAATGTGCGTAAATTTACCGGTTACGAAATTACGTTGATTTAAAATTTTTTGATTTTTCTGTCCAAAATGGAATAATTATGCAGTCTGTAGAGCAAACTTTTAGTGTCGCTGATACTGATAAATTTACAAACCTAGACACGCCTAATGTATCTTTTAGCGTATCGCCCGAATTACTTGAATGTTTACCGGGATTTGAATTGACAAATATCTTAACCATGTTGAGTGGTAATGAAGAGAAATTAGTTAATCTTTTGAAAAAATTTCGAGAGAAATATGTTGATGAAGGACATTTAATTCAGGAACTTATTTCTGCCGATAATCTGGTGAAAGCAGAAGAACATTTACACGCATTGAAAGGTACCGCTGGCAATTTAGGCATCACGCTGTTACACCGTGCTTCGGATGAATTACATAATCAATTAAAAAACGCGCGATATTCAGCGCAAACGTTAGAAAATTTTGACAGTGCATTTAAAAAAGCAATGGCGACGATTGCGAATCTGTCTGAATTTTCAATCGATAAAAAAATATTGGTGTTAAACGAGCTTTCTACCTTTCAAAAAATTGTAGAAAACTTGAATGATTTATTGGTCAATGACCGATTTGTTGAAGATGAATTACTGGACGAATTGAAATTACATTTGTACGAGCATCAACACGCGGCGTATGGCGAGATAGTACAAAAAATTTACGAAACGGAATATCCACAGGCAAGATTACTTTTAAAAAATCTTCTTGGATATTGCACTATCCCAAAAACATCCGAACCTGATACGACAAAGCTCACGATTTTAGTCGTGGATGATAATCGAATGACGCAAGAAGCCTTCGTGTCGTTTTTAAAACCGCATTATTTGGTCAAAGTCGCTATTTCTGGGGCGCGTGCATTAAGTATCGCGAAAGCTACTGCCAATATTGGTTTGATTTTACTCGATGTCAGTATGCCAGATATGGATGGCTACGAAGTGTGTAAACAATTAAAAAATGATGTGACAACCACCGATATTCCTATTATTTTCATCACGGTAGGAACGGATTCACGCTCAGAAGTGCGCGGGCTTCAATTAGGCGCGGTGGATTATCTTAAAAAGCCGATTGGTCCCGTTACCACATTGTTAAGAATAAAAAATCAGCTGTTGATTGCCGAAAAAAATAAAGCCACACGTCAACAACTGGTTTTTCAACATGCTGAAAAGGAACGTTATTCTGCTGAACTGGTTATAGCCACTCAAGAGCTTGTTTTTCAAAGCTCTGAAATACAAGACCGTGCGGTGGAACTGAGGGTTGCTCACAGTGAAAATGATGTGTTAAATCACCAAGTGAATCAGATGCAAAAATTGGAAAGCATTGGTCAATTGACGGCGGGAATTACCCACGATTTCAACAACGTTTTGGCGTGTATGTTGGGTTACAACGAAATGAACCTTATCCTAACGGAAGATATAATTGACAAAGGGCTAAAGGCTCAAATTGAAAAAAACATTCAACAAATAGATTTTGCGGGGCAAAGGGCGGTGTCACTGATTCAAAAAATTATGGGTTATTGTCGCGAAAGCTCGCTTAAAATGAGCGCGAATACACCGTCCACGCGCAAGGTAATTGAAGAGGTTGTCGCCATGTTAACGCCCGCGCTCACGAGTCGTATCAAACTTGAATTGGCGTTAAATTGCGATGAAAACATCAAAATTGATACGGTTGACTTACATCAAATTTTAACCAATTTAGCCGTGAATGCGCGAGATGCCATGAAGAATCGGGGGGGCGTTATTCACATTTCACTGAAAACGACTAGGCTTTTGACTACCTACTGCACCGTTTGCGCTAAAATGTTGACGGGTAATTTTATTGAGTTAAGCGTGTCTGACAACGGTGTGGGCATTGATCCAAAAATTGTTAGCCAGATTTTCACCCCTTTTTTCACTACAAAAGAACTGGGCGAAGGAACGGGATTAGGTTTATCAACAGTGAGCAGTATTGTGCATCATTCAAACGGTCATATTTTGATTGATTCTAAGCATAGTCAACCGAATCAAGGTACGGCGTTTCGGCTGTTATTTCCATTGTTGCCCAAAATTTAAAAAAAGCCCCATTGCATTGATAGCAAATGGGGACGTTTTGTTACTTACGATTGAACTGGGCGTTTTTCTAATTTGCGTTGCAACGATCGCCGGTGCATATTCAATGCTCGCGCCGCCGCTGAAATGTTGCCATCGTGTTGCATAATCACTTTTTGTAAATGCTCCCATTCCAATCGTTTCACTGACAGCGGTATATCGCTGATGGTCGCGGATGAATCGCCTTCATTTTTATGCAATGCTCTAACGATTTCGTCCGCGTTAGCGGGTTTTGTTAAATAATGCGTGGCACCTAATTTAATCGCTTCCACCGCCGTGGCAATACTCGCAAATCCGGTCAATACCACAATGCGCGTATTGTCATCGAGTGAAATCAGTTTTTTGACCAATTCCAACCCCGACTCAAAGCCAATTCGTAAATCAATCACCGCATATTCAGGTAAATTTTGTTCAGCTAATGCGATTCCTTCCGCCACATCGTAAGCCACTAATACGTCGTAATTCCGTTTTTCCAGCGCACTTTTTAATACCATGCAAAAAGTTTGATCGTCATCGACCAACAATAAACGTGGATTATCAAGTTCTTCAATAGCTGTCATCTTCTTCTGTCTCGTCGGTTAGTAATAAGGGTAAAGTAATGGTCACTTGTGCGCCGCCTTCCGCATTATTCGTGAAATCAATTTTGCCACCCAACCGTTGTAATGTCGAACAGCTTAAAAATAGTCCTACGCCTAACCCTTGTTTTCGGCTAATGACCGGTTGTTGTCCTGCGAATTCGATAATATCGTCTGAAAAACCTGTGCCAAAATCACAAATTTTAAACGTTGCCGCGTATCTATCCCACGTCGCATGGAATTCAATACCTAATTCAGGCTGAGTAGCTTCAGCGGCATTATTTAAAATGTTAATCAGCGAATGCGTGAGTGTGCGTTCGGCGATAATTTTTGCGTCTAAATTCACCTCGGAATCGATAAATAAATTTAATTTGGTACTGACTTTATGAGTTCGCCATTGGGTAATCACTTCGTCGAGATAGTCGCTGAGATTCATGACATTGCCAGATTCAGCCCGCATTTCACCGGCTGACGCGGACATTACCGATAAGGCTTCTTTGCAACGGTTAATTTGATGTTGAATAATATCCATTTTTTCGTACAAATCGGGATGATTACGATATGAATCGTCTTGCGTGAGTTCGTGGACAATGATTGCCATTGTGCCTAATGGTGTTCCCATGTCGTGTGCGGCACTGGCTGCCAAGGTTCCCAGTGCAACAACACGCTCATCGCGCAACGCATTTTCCCGCGCTTCCGCTAAACTACGTTCACGGATTTTTAACGTTTTCGCCAGTTCGACTACGAAAAAAGCAACTAATCCAGCACTAAATACAAAACCAAACCACATACCAAAAATGTGCAGATTAAAATAATTTTTATCGTGTAGCGCGTGCGATTGATTGCTGGTTTCTAAATCTGTCACCGCTCCAGAAAAGTTAATGGAGGAAGCGTGATTTAAATGTGGCGCAATCGATGGTAACGGCACGTTATAAACCATCAACATGGTGTACATGGATGTTGTTAAAATCACCATGTGCCACGCATACGTTGGCGGCAACATAATGGCGGTAATCATGAGTGGCAACAAATAAACCCAAATAATTGGATTCGACGCGCCGCCGGTCAAATAAAGTAATCCCGTAATCGCAATCACATCTAAAACCAGTTGAAAGAAAATTTCTCGCGTGGTGACGGGTGAACTGTCTTGTAATCGTAACCAAGTGTAAATATTGATGGCGGCAATGCTGGCAATAATCCATGATAATTGACGTTGCGGTAATTTAATATACAAGCCATAAGTGCAGACGAAAATTAAAAAAGTTTCGCTAAACAACATTAAATTACGCAATACAAACAGCCATTTTAAATTTTGTCGGACAGATAATTCTGATTTAGAAGCCGCGTAGGAAAACATAAGAACTCACAACAAAGGAAAATTAAGTTGTGCGTAGTGTAAAGTGATTTTGAGATTTAAGCAGTATTGAAAGCATTGTGAGCAACCTGCGACAATTTGTCGCATTTTCCTGGGCATAATTTGTTGTTATGATGTGCCAACTTTATTGATTCTTTAAACTATTTTCTTTGTAGCTGACAGTTAAAGTTGTGTTATATCCTTCCTAATACCTCGGCGACTTTGTTTAAGTCGCCTTTTTTTTGCTTAAATTCCACCAGCTTTTGCTCGCGCTTCGTTTGCTCCTGCGCTGTCACCCTGCATTTCTTTTGCATGTGCGATAAGTAACCAGCAATTTTTTTTCAGGGTATTATCTTTTCCTGCCAATAAAGCAGATTTTTTTGCTAAATCTTCTGCTAACACGGGTTTCGATTGTTTTAATCGTAACACCGCTAATTTATATAACAATTCTGCATTACGCGGTTCAATCCGAATAGCGCGTTCTATCGTAGCCGCCGCTGATTCCACGTCGCCCGATTTACTACTTTGATTGGCTGCCGTCACTAACGCCGAAACGGCTGGCGATTGTGCAGAATTCGATTCGACCGCTTTAAATTCAATTGGTGCGGCAGGTTCAAATTTCGGCACACCCGTTTCAGACGGCGGCGTTGGCATCAACAAATGTTTGGACGGCGGGGCAACTTCAATGACTTTCGGAATCCCTGTATTAACCGAAGGTGCAATCGGAATAGGAGCCGCAATCGGTTCTGCTTTAATTTCAACTTGTTCAATCGGCGTAAGTTCTTCCAGCGATTCTACTTTTACCACTTCATCGACTTGAATTTTAGGCGCAATCGGTTGTTTTGATGTGGCTGGCATCGGCGCATTGTACGGGCGATTACTGGTGTAAACCGGTGCAGGCGGTTGCGATCCACTTAAACCCGTACAGCCCGTAATGAACATCGGTAATATACCGCCGATTAAAACAAATTTTCTAATGGTGTAATTGTTCAAATCAAAATAATTCAATGTCATCGTCATTTGTTTGTTCCGCTTCTATTGCTTCTTTAATTGCTAAAGCCTCTTCAATCGATTTGCCATTTAAAATAGCATCGAACATTATTTTTTCCGATTCCATCGTATAACGAGAACGGATTTCCATTTGAAATTTGTACCATTCATGTGGATTGTACAAACGATCTGGACTTTCAACTAGCGACGACAAGCCTTTGAGATTCGCCGTCACATGATGTAAACATTGTTGTAATCGATCATAAAATTGAAATGCCATAATCGAATCTTGAATGCGCCCACTCGTTTCAAAGCAACTTTTTAACGCTTCTTCGCGTGAAGGCGATTCGTCTAAATTTTGCAAATGATTGTAAATAGTTTGCATGTGTTCAACCATCGACGTGAACGAATCCGTCAACGTGTTCACCGAACCATCCGCCGTATTGAGCATATCTTCAACTTGCCCGGCTGAAACATTCAGTAATTTTGCCGTTTCACGGATTTGTGTCCAATCAAGGTCAGGCGTAAAAGAATTAGAATTTTTAGTCATGCAATTTCCCGAAATATAAAGGGTTAAGTCAAATTAGAATTTGTAAAGTCGGTGCATTATAACCAACAAACAAGGTATGCCGTGATTTTAAAAAACAGCTAATTTAATGACTATGTGCGGCAAGCCACGTTAATTCCGATTCCGAAAAACCCGCCGCACGGCGTAATTCACGATTAAAATTGGCTTTCAAATGACCGCCTTTTTCGTCGTAATACGCCAGCAACAATCTTTGATAATGACGTTCAGCATTCACGCCTTTTTCTTCACAAAGTTGGTTAAACCATTTTGAACCCAGCGCAACGTGACCGACTTCATCATTCAAAATGCGCGTCAAAATTGCCACCGCATCGTCGTCACCAACTTGTTTAAATTTCTCAATTAACGGCGGCGCAACATCTAAACCGTGCGCTTCCATATTGCGCGGCACTAACGCCAATCGAATTAAAATATCGTGCGCCGTGTGTTGCGCTAAATCCCACAAGCCGCTGTGTGCGGGCAAATCACCGTAATCAATGTCTGATTTTTGCAATCGTCCGCGCAACAACGAAAAATGCTGTGCTTCTTCGTCCGCCACGCGCAACCAATCGCGGTAAAATTCTTCCGGCAAATTCCGAAACCGATAAATAATATCCCACGCCAAATAAATCGCCACAAATTCAACGTGAGCAATCGCATGAAAAAACGCCGCCAATCCTGCTGGCGTGGTGAATTTACGTTTAGGCATATCGCGTGGCGGCAACAAAATCGGACGTTCTGGAAAACGCACATTTTCAATCAGACGCACCGAATTCAACGATTCAAAATTCAATTCGCCATTCATCGCCAGCCGTTGCGCTTCGTGCGTTAACGCGAGTAATTGTTCACAATCAGGGTTATGCAACGCCTTTTCCGCGTAATCAAAAATGTTGGGCATTTTTTAATACGCAGCAATAAAAGTCTGTAACAAAATCGCGGCATTCGCCATACCGTGATGCAAATTTTCTTCAATTTCTGCCATCGTAATTTCCCCCGCCGTTTTGCCCGCGCCCCAATTCGCCATGACTGCTAATGCCGCGTAATCCATGCCGAGTTCTTTCGCCAAAATTGCTTCGGGCATTCCCGTCATACCGACCAAATCACAGCCGTCACGTTCCATGCGAGCAATTTCCGCCGCCGTTTCTAATCGGGGACCTTGCGTGCAACCGTAAGTGCCAATTGGACAAACTTTTAAATTCGCCGTCGCGGCAGCAGTAATCAAGCCGGCGCGTAATTTTTGACTGTACGGAAAAGTAAAATCAACGTGCGTGACATTGCCATCTTCACCATCGAAAATCGTGTGTTCGCGCGAATAACTGTAATCAATAATTTGATCGGGAATCGCCAACGCAGCGGGAATCATTTCAGCGGTAATGCCGCCCACCGCCGCGACGGCAATAATATCTTGCACGCCTAAGTGTTTCAACGCCCACGCATTGGCGCGATAGTTAATTTTATGCGGTGGAATCGCGTGCGGATTGCCGTGACGCGCCAAAAAAATCACGCTTTTATTGTGAATTTCACCGATGACAAAATCCGCTGACGGTTTGCCATAAGGCGTGTTGACGGTTTCGTGGCGAATGATGTTCAAATCGGCGAGTTGGCTTAAACCAGTGCCGCCAATAATGGCTAATGTTGTCATATTTTTTCTCTCTAAAAAGGTCAAAAGGAAGGGTGTTTAGTTTTAGGTTGAGCCGCTGCGAAAACCCGTTTTTTTCAAAATTTTGGTGCTGTAAAGAACGTCATTGCCCAAATTAAAATCGCCTAATAATGCCGAAATTTGGGCAATTTGTTGATTTACCTCGTCCTGACTTTTACCGTGAACCATCGCAAATAAGTTGTAATTCCAATCGGGTAAATGGCGCGGACGATGATAACAATGGCTGACAAAAAGCAGTTTTCCAATTTGTTCGCCGAGCGCGTCAACGTGTTCATCCGGCACATTCCACACCGTCATACCGTTGAAACGATAACCCAATTTGTAATGATTTGGCACGCCGCCAATGCGACGAATCACACCACTTTTTTGCATCGCGGTCAATCGCGCCATCACCATTTCAACCGGTAAATTTAATTGTTCCGCAATCGCATGATAAGGCTGCGACACCAACGGCAAACCGGCTTGCGTGGCTCGCATAATCGTTAAATCTATTGCGTCAAAATTCATTCACGCCTCCAATTTCAGACCGACAAAATACTCGTTCAACTTCGGCATATTATAAACGCGCAAACCGGTTTGATGTTCAATCGCCGCGAGCGTTTCGGCAAGTTGTTCGGGCGTTTCTGTTGCCACCACAAACCACATATTGAGTTCATGATTTCGTGCGTAATTGTGCGCGACTTCGGGAAATGAATTTACAATTTCAGTTACGTTTTCAAAATCCATTTCAGGCACTTTTATCGCCGCCAACGTCAACGCGCCACCCATTCGTTCTGCATTGTACAACGCGCCAAATCGGGAAAGCGTGCCATTTTCGAGCAGATTTTTCAGTCGTTTCAAAACGTCCGATTCCGTCAACCCTAATTCATTGGCAACTTGCAAATAAGGCGCGTCACAAATGGGAAAGCCGTTTTGCAAATGGTTTATCAATCGCGCATCGATGTCGTCGTAAGATTTAGCCATGTTTGACTTCACTCAATTCCCGAAAATCGCCACGATGATAAACCAGCGGCTGACCGTCTCGCACTTCACTTTTTTGAATTTCGCCAATGACAATGAAATGAAAACCCGCGTGAATTTTTTGAACTAATTTGCAATCGAGCGACACCAAACTTTCACTTAAAAGCGGTGCGCCTGTTGCGCTGATATGCCAAGGATTTGTTGAAAAACGCTCTTCCATACTCGCGCCACCTGCAAATTGTCGCGCCGTTTTTTCTTGATGAACGGTTAAAAAATTCATCGCAAAACATTGGCTTTCATCAATACCTAAAACCGTTTCGGCGTGGATATTCAGGCAACATAAAATTTGAGCAAAATCCGCCGTCAAACAACTAAACGCGCTCACGGTCATGCCTTGCAAACCATGCGTTTTTGAATTCGTTGTTACAACACCTACGCCTTGTGTCCAACATTGAATCGCTTGTTTAAATTCTGCGGGGTTAATCACGTTTTTTTCTCGCTAATTTTTTCGCAGCTTTTTCAGCGCGGATAATGGTGAGTTCAGCGAGTTCAACTTCGACCACTTCGGGCGTTTCTAACGTGATGCGTCCGAGGGTTGCGCTGCGTAATTCACCGATTAGAATTTTCGACACTTTGTCCAAATCAATTTTTCCGCCCGATTTTAAACAGCCGCGTTTTTTGCCGATGACATTGAGCAATTCAATTTCGTTTTCGGGTAAAGCGTCAAATTGAAAACGGGCTTTGAGCAAATCGGGATAGTGTTGCAACAAATAATCGGCGACAAAAGCCGCCACATTTTCATGCGTGAAAGCGGTGTCTTTAATTGCGCCGGTCGCGGCTAAACGGTAGCCACTATTTTTGTTTTCGATATTGCCCCACAACACGCCCGGCGTATCGAATAAAACCAAACCCTCACCCAAATCAATGCGCTGTTGGTGTTTAGTGACGGCAGGTTCATCGCCTGTTTTCGCAATGGTGCGACCGGCAAGAATGTTAATAATCGTTGATTTTCCCACGTTCGGAATGCCGGTAATTAAAGCGTGTAGCGGTTTTGAACGACTTTCCAAACGCGGCACTAATTTATGACACAACGCCGTCAGTTGTTTGATTTTTTCGGGCTGACTCATCGCCACCGCCAACGTTTTCACGCCTTGTTCCCGTTCCAGATATTCTTGCCAAATTTGAGTGCGTGATTCGTCGGCTAAATCGCATTTACTCAACACTTTGATACACGGTTTATCGCCGCGAAGAGTTGCCATGGTGGGATTTTGGCTGCTAAACGGAATCCGTGCATCAAGAATTTCAATCATTAAATCGATGTGTTCCATTGCCGCTTTAATTTCTTTGCTGGCTTTGTGCATGTGACCGGGAAACCATTGAATGAGCATATTTTTTGTAACCTTAAAAGTGAGTAATCACGGGCGCAAAACCGCCACCGCGTGTTCGGAAATTGGTGGTTTGTCCTTGATACAATCGCGCACAAGTGAGTTGAATTTGTCCGTTATAAACGTAGGCACGACAATCGAATTTGAACGTTTCGAGCGTGCCGTCAATGTCTACTTGTTGCAAACTGGGCGGCACAAAAGTTTGGGCGACGTAATCATTCGCGAGAATTTCCGCAAAAACCCGTTTGGTTAATTTATCGCCACGATAGGCGGCTTTGCTGCCGTAGCCTTTTGTCGGTTTGAAGAACAGTTGTTTACGTCCCGTCCAAAGACAATCCGCATTTTTTGCTTCAACTAAAATCGTTGGCGCAATGCCACTGATTAAAATATCGCGTGTTTTTTCGTCCACGCACAACGTTTCTAAAATGTTGGCATTGCTCAAAATGGTTAAATTACGTTTATCGGCATAAAGCGCGTGCGCTCTGGGATGCGGCGTAATCACTACGTTTCCTGCTAAATACGCAGCGGCTAACGCTTGCTGATTGGGTTCGAGCAACGCAAAATCGGTCAAACGGTTATAAACCAAATCAATCGCCGTGTTTTCGTGCCACAGTTTTTGCGAGTGATAACGCAACGTTTCAGGCGCACAAATAAGCGCGTGAATGTCGTGTTGCTTAAAAAGCTGTTGGAACAAAACAAATTCGGCATAAAGATATTGTGTTTCGGGAGCATCATCGACAATCGCAATGGTGCGTAACGGTTGCGAACCGTGTGACAGTTGCCATTCACGCTGAAACATTTCGACGAATTCTTGTTCCGTTTTGGTTTCAAATCGACACGCATTCAACAACGCGCCACCGGCATTCGTGTTGATTTCAATTAGTTGCGGATTGCCTTTTTCATCAATGTGAAAATCATAACCAAAAAAAACGCCGCGTGCCTTTGGAACAAAATGCGCGGTGAGTGGCGCGTAATTCAACACTTGTTTTTGATAAGCGGGCAGGGCGATAACGTGTTCGATGGCGACGATAATTTTCTGCAATTGTTGTAACGTTGATTCAGCGACAAATACCGACGCATTCGCAAAGATATTATCGGGAAGTGGCACATCGAGACGCGCGAACGGGTCTCGATTTAAAGTTAAGGAATGGTAATTCAAATTATTTTTTGAGGATTTTTTGCATTAACGCGGATTGACGCGGTGGCGTTGCCGATTGTGACATGGGGGCGGGTTGAGGCGCGACATAGTGCGGAATGGGTGCAAGTTCTGGCACGAAAATCGGTGTGGCAACCAATTTGGCAATTATTGTCGGTTCTGGAACAACGAATGTGGGCGCAAATTGATTCGCGTTAGGCGGCGTAATCGCGGTGTAAAGACTAAAATTATCGTTCAACGATTGCACTAAATCTTGGGTTTTATGAAGTAACGCCGCCAGCTGACTTTTTGTTTTTTTATTCCAGCCAATCGGGTCACTCATCGGTAACATCATGCGCGAAAAGGTGATATTTCGTTCAAATAACGCGGCTAAGTTTTCCATTAAATGCAGTTGTTTTTGGCGTTTTGTGAGCGAACGCATGGAGATTTTAGCGACCATTTTGCTGAACAAAACGTGCGTTGGCACCATGAAAGCAATCGTGGTCAAAACCAAGGCGGAACCGACAATCGGATCAATCAATAATTCCAAAAATCCCATACCGGCGACTTCGGCAAAAACGGCCATCATGGCAAATAATCCCAACACCAGCAAACTCGAAAAAGTGGAACCTTCTTTCCAGTGGAAAATCGCGAGTTTAACTTCGTGAATCAGCACTCGTTCGACATCACGGACACTTTTTTCCAGCGAATGTAACACGCGATAAGAACGTTGCAATCCTGCGTTTGCCAACCGTTGCTCTAACAAAATAAAGTCGGTAGAAGTGGCATTTTCGAGTTGCGACGCGCCGATGAATTGCCCAATCGTTAAACCTAAATCGGCTAATTTTTTTTGCCAAACTACCGCGCCCGACGTGGTGTCATCGAACAAGTACACGAGTTTATTGCTTTCTTGTTGGCTAATCAGCGTGGTGATTAAGGCTTTCGCCAAATCCGTGGTCGAATTGAAAATATCGCAAAACACCAACACCACGTCCGATTGTTCCAAACTGTAAGTGGTCAACAAATTCGACATATCAAAATTGGTGGCGTGAATGAAATTCGGAATATCGATAAACAATTTACCTTGTAAGCGTGAACTGTTCAGCGTTTTGAGTTCCAAATAATCGTTAATGCGTTCGCCTTCGCCCTTTTTTAACGCTTCCATTTTTTGGCTGATGCGATAAAACGGATAACGATAATCCACGTCCAACGCCGTCGCGGGCAATATGGTTTGATTGGTTTGCGGACTGTGCAATAACACCGTCGTTTTATGTGTGGCAGGAAGTTCGACGTTTAAATAACTCGCTAAAAAGGTATTTTTCGCGCCTGAATTTCCACCAATCACGCTGATGATAGGCCACCACGACGTTTGAATGGCGGTGGTGTCCTCGTTTCCGATGAGGTCTAAATCGTATTCAAATTGATCGAGTTCGTGAAATAGTTTCACGGCATTTTGCAGCACGGCATTATCAGCAGCAAACTGACTTTGGAGATTGATTAAATGTTTACTGGCGGTTTTTTCTGTCATTTGTTGGCACCTCTAACGAAGTAAAAAATGGAAAGCGCAAAGAATACCTAGAATGGTTGCATAATGCAAAAACAGGGTACGCGCTGTGATTTTATCATTTGCGTTATGGCGCGTTCTCGCATAGCATTTAGCCATGATTTTATGGACTCGCCTGTATTTAATTATTTTGTTGGCACTGCTGCAATTCGCCGCGCCACTGATTCACGCCCACACAAATAGTGTGGCGCATTTTAGCGCGTCTATACATTTACCCGAATTTGAACAGGTCAATGCGCCTAAACATGCGCCTGAATTTCTCGCGCCAAGCGTTCAGAATGACAACATGATTGCGATGAGTTCTGGCATTAAAAACAAAACATTGCCACTTTTACAAAGTGAAAATACGATTTTTGTGTTGTTAATCAGTGTGTTTTTTATGGCAAAAAACCAGCGTCAACTGCGTAGCTTTTTAGCCAAAACCGAACCGATTCCACACCCGCATTTTTTCAATTTAGCAGCCCCTCGCGCACCGCCATTTTTCCCGTTTTTTTAATCGTTTAGTCACACAAGGCTGGTATGCTTTGTGTCATTTTTAGCAATGACGTGGAATTTTTATGTTTTTTCGTTTTTTAATACCGTTATTTTTCACCCCGATTTTCGCCTTCGCGGAAAACTTACCGCGTGTCGCGCATCACGATCCGATGATTGTGGATTCACAACTTTCACTGGCGCAATTGGTGGATTCAACCCTCGAAAAATACCCTGATTCGCAATGGCTGGATTCGTTAGAAAGCGAAGCCGCCGCTATTAAACAACGCGGCGATAGTTGGTTTTCGGGTTCAGCATTGGCTTTTTATCGTTTTCAAGAAGCCAGCAGTTTACATTTGCATTATAACGATGCGACCGTGCAAGTGCCGTTGTGGAATGTGGGTCAACGTGACGCGCAACAACGGGTTGGCGATAAAGCGCAAGTCGATAGTTCCATGCAAGCCGCCGCCACCAAATGGCGCGTTGCCGGTTTGATTCGTGTCGCATTGTGGGATATTTCCTTGCAAGAATTACGACAACAACAAACTCAAATCGAATTAACGAACGCTGAACAATTGGTAAATGACGTAAAACGCCGCGTTCAAGCGGGCGATTTAGCGGAATCGGATTCGCTATTAGCGCAAACTGACGTGTTGCAAAAACGCTCCGTGCTGACATTGGCTGAAGCGGAAGTCATGCACGCTCGCAAGCGTTACAGTTCCATCACCCAATCGACCAAAATCCCCGCGAATTATCAAGAAACGTTGGCAAAACTAAAAGAAATCGAACAAACCCATCCTGCATTACAAGCCATAAATTCACAAATTGAACGCAAACAAGCGGAGTTGGAAGCGTTGAAACTCGTTGGTTCTGGGCAATCTAGCATCGTGATGGGTTTTAACAGCGATCGTTATAGCGCGGGAAAAGGCGGAAAGGAAATCAGTAATAATCTGGAAAGTTTGAGCCTCGGTGTCACGGTGCCATTCGGCGGCGAAAAACATCTCGCCCCACAAACGGCGGCATTGAATGTCGACTTGAATAAACTTCGTGCCGAACATGACCAACTTTTTCGAGATTTAGAACAAGCTCACCACGAAGCTGAACATAATTTACAAGTCAATGAAGCTGAATTAGTGATTACCAACGAATTAAAAACCGTCGCCGAAAAGCATTTGAAAATGACGAAGTTAAGTTTTTCAGTTGGTGAAATTGATTTAATTGACGTGTTGAAAATTCAATCTCAAACTCAACTCGCGGTGTTAGCTGCGAAAGAACGCGCCATCATGTTGCAACGTGATTTTGCCTTTTACAATCAAGCGGTCGGACTTTTACCATGAAAAAAATTTTAGTGAGTTTAATGTTTGCCGCGATAAGTTTGCCGATTTTCGCTGCTGAACAAAATGTCTCTTTATCGGATGAACACATTGATCGTTTGGGCATCGTGCAAGGCAAACTGGTTCGCACTACCGAAATTCCGGTGTTATTCGCGCCCGCCAAAGTGCTAATTCCGCCCAATAATGAATACGTCGTCAGCGCGTCGCAAGCCGGCATTATTAACCAACTCAACGCCGCGCTTGGTGATGAAGTGAAAAAAGGCGAGGTGTTGGCGCAAATCGACAGCCCGAATTTATTGAGCTTACAAAGCAATTATTTAAAAGCGAATAGCGCGATGCAACTCGCTAATTCGGCATATCAACGTGATAAAACGCTGGCGCACGAAGGCATTATTGCGAATCGGCGCGTGCAAGAAACGCAAAGCCAATTCAACGCCGCGTCGCTGGACGTGCAAGAAACAAAGCGGTTGCTGGAAATTTCGGGTGGTAGCGCGAGCGGTCAATTAAACAGCCGTTTAATGATTTATTCGCCGATTTCTGGCGTGGTAATTGAACGAATGGCAGTCGCTGGAACGCGCATTGATAGCCTTACGCCGTTGTATCGCGTCGCCGATTTGCACACCTTGTGGTTGGAAATTGCGATTCCGCAAGAGCGCATTACCGATGTAAAAGTGGGCGATTCGGTAGACATTGAAAACACGGCGTTTAACGCGGAAATCAGTTTGCTGGGGCAAAGTGTAAATGCTGAAAATCAAACCATTTTGGCGCGAGCAGTGATTAAAAATGCCCCGAAGCAAATTCGCGCGGGGCAAAAATTGAATGTTCAAATTAAACAAATCAGCAAACAAATCGTTTTCAAAGTACCGAATACCGCGATTGCTCAAAATGACGGCAATGCGTTTTTATTCGTTCGTAGCGCGACCGGTTTTGACGCAAAACCCATCACGATTGTCGGCAAACAAGACGAAGAATCGATTATCAGCGGCGCGTTTACCGGCGACGAAACCATTGCCATTAAAGGCGCGGCAGTTTTGAAAGCCAATTGGTTGGGTATCGGGAGTGCGGAGCAATGAGCCACTGGATTGAAATATAAATGAAAATAGAATTCGATCCGAAAAAAGCGGCCATAAATCTTACTAAACACAGTGTGAATTTTGATGAAGCGCAAAGTTGCTTATTGGATGCGAACGCCTTAGTTTTTGAAGATCCTGATTCCGATGGTGAAAATCGCTGGGTGTTGCTTGGAATGAGCAACAAAGCAAGATTACTGGTTGTTATTTACACGGTTCGTATCGAATCGATTCGGTTGATTTCCGCACGAAAACCCACAAAAAGAGAGATAAAAAATTATGCGTAAAGAATACGATTTTAGTCATGCCAAAAGAGCGAACCAAATTCCATATTTAATTGCACTGCAATCAAATGAGGAAGAAATCAAACTCGATGAAGAAGTTTTAGCGCAATTTCGTCAAACCGGACAAGGTTGGCAAATACGTCTAAATGACGCGCTTAAAGAATGGCTTACCGAGCATTCCAATCAACTCAAAAATACGAGCAACGAACAATTAGCAATTTAACGGGTTAAAAAACATGATAAATTTAATTCGTTTTGCACTCAGTCAACGCATGTTGATGATGGTGTTTGTGGTGATGTTGAGCGGCGGTGGTTTTTATGCGTTCAAACATTTGCCGATTGATGCCTTTCCCGAAGTCTCACCGACGCAAGTCAAAATCATTGTCAAAGCAGCGGGCATGACTCCCGAAGAAGTGGAATCACGCATTACCGCGCCAATTGAAATCGAATTGCTCGGTATTCCGCATCAAAGTATGTTGCGCTCGATTGCCAAATACGCGCTGACCGATATTACGATTGATTTTGAAGAAGGTACGGATATTTTTTGGGCGCGACAACAAATCGCCGAACGTTTAAATACCTTGTGGGGCAATTTACCGGCGGGTGTGGAAGGCGGTATTGCGCCCATGACTACGCCGCTGGGCGAGATGTTTATGTTTTCGATTGACGGTGGCGATCTAACCTTGATGCAACGGCGCGATTTGCTCGATTGGGTAATTCGTCCGGCATTACGCACCGTTTCGGGCGTGGCAGATGTGAATGTGTTGGGCGGATTTGTTCGCACCTTTGAAGTCATTCCTGACAATATGAAAATGTCGGCGCGAGGTATTACGATTGCGGATTTAATTAAAGCCTTAGAAAGTAACAATCGCAATGACGGCGCGGGGCGTTTGACCGAAGGCGAAGAAGCCTTGATTGTGCGTGCCGAAGGGCGCATTAAAACGTTGGACGATGTGCGCGGAATTGTGGTGAGTGGCGCGGGGCAATCACCGATTAAAGTGAGTGATGTGGCGGTCGATGTTCGCATTGGTTCGATGACTCGTTATGGCGCGGTCAGTAAAAACGGATTGGGCGAAGCCGTGACGAGCGTGGTGTTAAGTTTGCGTGGTGCGAATGCGCGTAATACTGTCAAAGGCATTGAAGCGAAAATTGCCGAACTCGCGCCCAGTTTGCCAAGCGGCGTGCATCTTGAGGTGTTTTATAATCGTGGCATTTTGGTGAATAAAGCCGTCGATACCGTATTTCACGCGCTCGGCGAAGCAATTGTGTTGGTGTTGGTGTTGTTGCTGTTGTTTTTGGGTAATTTACGCGCGGCAATTGTCGTGGCGATTGTGTTACCACTTTCAGCGTTGTTCACGTTTATTTTGATGAGCGTGATGGATATGTCCGCGAATCTTATGAGTTTGGGTGGTTTGGCGATTGCGATTGGGATGTTGGTCGATGCGGCGGTGGTGGTGGTTGAAAATTTGATTACCCATTTAGCACACGCGAACACCGCAAACCGTTTGCCGCGTTTGCACGTTATTTATCGCGCCACAGCGGAAGTCGCCAGCTCGGTTACGTCGGGCATTTTGATTATTATCATCGTGTTTTTGCCGTTGCTGACCTTGCAAGGGTTGGAAGGTAAATTGTTCACGCCGGTTGCGTTGACGATTGTGTTTGCGTTAAGCGGTTCGTTGATTTTATCGCTGACGGTCATTCCCGTGGTTGCGTCGTATTTGATGACCAAAGTGTCGCACGAAGAACCCTGGTTGCCGCGCAAATTGCAGCAACTTTATCAGCCGTCGTTGGCGTGGTGTTTGGACAATAGCAAAAAAGTGTTTGTTTTGGTTGGCAGTATGTTGGCGGTGACGGTATTGGTGTTTGGGCAAATCGGCAGTACGTTTATGCCTAATATGGACGAAGGCGATATTATTTTGCAGGTCGAAAAACTGCCGTCGATTACCTTAGCGCAATCGGTGATTTTAGACGGGCAAATTCAGAAAAATCTGCTGAAAAATATCCCCGAAATCGAAAGTATTATTGCGCGAACCGGCGCGGACGAATTGGGTTTAGATCCGATGGGCTTGAACGAAACCGACACATTTTTGGTTTTGAAACCCAAAGAAGAATGGCAAGTTGCGGATAAAATGGCATTGATTGAAAAAATCCGTACGGTGATGGCGAAAACGCCAGGATTAGGGTTTAGTTTTACGCAACCGATTGAAATGCGCGTGTCTGAAATGTTGACCGGAACGCGCGGCGATGTCGCGGTGAAATTGTTTGGCTCAGATTTGGCAGTTTTGAATGAAAAAGCGCACGAAATTTCGGATGTTTTGAAACAAATCAAAGGCTCGAGCGACGTGGTGGCGAAACAAAACGACGGCATGAAATTCTTGCAATTGAAAATCGATAAAACGGCTGCGGGACGATTGGGTTTAGACAGCGACACGATTGAAACGTTGTTGCGTTCCGAAGTGGAAGGGTTGAAATTGGGCATCGTGCAAGAAGGAATTCGTCGCACGCCGTTGATTTTGCGCGGCGATACAACCAGTTCCGATTTCGATAGTTTGCAGATTTCGTTGCCGAATAATGGCGGACGGGTTCCCGTGACTGAAATTGCGAAAATCGAACAAGTCGAAGGCGTGGTGTCGATTGGGCGTGAAAAAGGACAACGTTTTGCCGTAATTCGCAGCAATGTTGACGGGCGCGATTTGGTCGGTTTTGTGGAAGAAGCGCGGGCGGCAGTGATTGAAAAAGTGAAATTACCAACCGGTTACACAGTGCAATTTGGCGGGCAATTTGAAAATCAACAACGTGCCGCAAAAACCCTTTCGGTGGTGATTCCGATTTCGTTGAGTTTGATTTTCTTGCTGCTTTTTTCGACCTTTGGCTCGGTGAAACAAGCGGTTTTGGTGTTGTCGAACATTCCGTTGGCAATGATTGGTGGCGTGTTTGCGTTGTGGATTTCGGGCGAATACTTGTCTGTTCCTGCGTCGGTGGGATTTATTGCGTTACTCGGAATCGCGGTGTTAAACGGCGTGGTGATGGTGAGTTATTTTAACCAATTATTAGCGACCGGAATGGACGTGGCAAAAGTGGTGATGATTGGTTCGGCGCGGCGATTACGTCCGGTTTTGATGACGGCGAGCATCGCCGCGTTCGGTCTTATTCCATTATTATACGCAACGGGGCCAGGGTCTGAAATTCAACGACCACTCGCCATTGTGGTAATTGGTGGTTTGGTATCCTCGACATTTTTGACATTATTTTTATTGCCGATTTTATTTCGGTTGTTTGGACAAACCAAGGAAGCGTAAGTATGAACAAAGAATACTTGGTCACATTAAATGTGCCGCCCGCGTTAGAAGGTAGTGTGGTTGATAATTTACTGATAATGGAATTTGAACTCGGTTTTTCGGGTTTTACCGTTTACGCCCATCATCATGAAAACAAAGGATTATCTATTGCAGAACAAGTGACAGGGCGGCAGAAAAAGATTCGTTTTCAAATGTATGTGAGTGGCACGGATTTAGCTAAATTATTGGTAGATTTGCGCGAAAGTTTTTCAGGTTCGGGCATTCAATATTGGGTTTCGCCCGTGCTGGAAAATGGCGTGTTTTAGGATGATTTAACGGATAGATTGCTTTACAATGATTTGCAGTTGCCCAAAAGTGGGCAATATAGGTTTTTGACAACGCGATTGGAAACGTTGTTATTGACTGAAGTTACTTTAAAAACAAATTGCACTGGATTGTTAAATATACTATATTTTAACCAGCTCGATTCATTCATTTAAAGCTGACGTACCTTTTTTTTAACGAAAACATAGAGAGATTCTTATGTCATCACAATTAAACAACAATACTAGTCACGTCCTAGACAACACTTCTTCTACAGTCTTAAATGGTATTGGTGGTCTTTCATCAAACAGTAGCGTTCCTGCATCAGGTGCTGCAATCAACACTGCCTTGAGTGGTTCGAACACAAGTGCTGGTGTGGATAGTTCCACAGAAAACGGTAATTATGCGACTGCTGTTACAACATCAACTAAAGCTACTGCAGCTGTTCAAACAGCTACTTTATTTGGTAATGTTGCTAATGCTGCACATTTTTTACCGACTAACGGTGTAACTGTTACGTCAGGTGAATTTAATGCAACTGGCGCAACAGGTAACTATCAAACTGCTGCTTCGTGGACTGCTACACCAACATTGGCAGGTAACGCATCTGCGTTCACATTAACCGATACAGCTGACAGCGGTAAAACATTTACGCTTGCTGAAAGCATCAGTGGCTCACCGTTCACAACGGGCAATGGTGCGGTAAATGAAGCATTAACGTTTAGAGGTGCTACCGCTAACGACACGCTGGCTATTCAACACAAAGTGGCTGTGGCAAACACCCCTGCGCTGACAAATAACAATACGGGTTCTGCACTGGATGTCCGCAATGAATCTTATGCAGAAAATTATGTAAAAACAGGTGTGACTTCTAGTTATGCACTGAACACTACGCACAAATACGCAGAAATCACTAGCAATCAGTCGTTGAATGATGCGCGTGCTGAAAACTTCGCTTACAAAGATGCCGGTTTAACCATCAATTCGTCAGTGAAAACAGCTGTCGCAGATGCCGCTTACATTAACGGCGTAGAAAAGATTGTCGAAAACAACGCTGCTAACTATCACTACGCCAGCACAGTAGTTAGTTCAGCCGCTGGTGTAGTTCCAGTAGTAGTCGGTACAGCTGGAACGATTGATTATGTTGTGACGGATGTTAGAAACTTAGCTCAAGTTGATCAAAGAACCTACACCAACATCACCACGACTAATTTGGCGCAATTCAAAGTGGTTGATAAAACCGTTGCAGCTGTAAATGGTGGTGACTTAACCGTTGATGCAAGTGGTGTTATTGTTGGTACAACAACGAATCTTTCTACAGCTGCGTCACTACTTCTAGGAGCAACAACTCAAGCAACTGCTTTCGCACCGACTAACACGCATTTCACTGTTAGTAACACAGCTTATTCATTAGCTGTTGATGCTGGGCAATTCACAACAAACGCACTGAATCAAAACGTTTTTGATCATTTGTTGGGTCTGGGTAACGGTGGTGCTTTATTTTCACCAATTACTAACAACGGCGTAACAAATCAGCCAGTTGTTCCAGCTGCGTTGGCATCTGCTAAATATCTTCCAGCTGCTACGGGCGTTTTCGCTGGTACGGATTTCAACGATGTAATCACAATTAAAGACGTTGCTGGAACAGTTGCAGGAACTTTCGTTGGTGGAAACGTAAACGCTGGTGCTGGTAATGACACTATTACTGGCAGCAAAGGCAACGACATAATTGCTGGCGGTGCGGGTGCGGATTCAATTGTTGGTGGTGCGGGTACCAACGTATTAACAGGTAATGCAGGTCAAGATACATTCGTTGTATCAGGTACAGATACCATTACTGATTTTGTAGTAAATGTTGCCGCAGTTGCTGGTGTTCCGGCTGTTGCTGCTAATCCAGTGACTGGCGCACCAGCAGTAGCGGCTGTACCAGCCGTTCTTGCTGTATTCGGCGATACCGTTACTGTTAAAGCCGGTTCGACCGCTAACATTGTAACGGGTGCAGATTCTCATTTTTACACTGCGGTTACTGCTGGTACAACTGACGTAACGGTTAAAACGGCAGATGATTTAGCAAAAAATGGTGTTTCTACAGTTGATTATTCAAAAGAAACAGCAGGTAGCGTGATTCTAGGTACAGCGGCAGCAGATAAAATTATTGCTGGTGCGTTCAATGACACTATTACCGGCGGTGCGGGTGCGGATTCTATCGTTGCAACAGGTGGTAATGACACCATCACTGATTTTTCACTTGGCACCGATAATTTGACCGTTGCGAAAGGAACCTCAACAGCAACTGTCACCGTTATAGATGCGGCTGGTGTTTCTACTATTTACAACATTGCAGCGAATGCAACGGCAGATACGATTATTCCAGTTACGGCAAAAACCGCAGCGGATTTAGCGTTAATTCCTGGCGTTAAAGCAGCAAATCCGTTTGATCACTCAGCGTTTACAACTGCCGATACGATTACCGGTACAGCTAACGCTGATACGATTATCGCGGGTAGTGGTGCAACTATCATCAATGGTGGTGGCGGTAAAGATACCATCACGCTGGGTGCTGCGACAGATGTGGCAGATGTAGTGGCATATAAAGCTCCTACTGCTAGTGCATTGAAGACTGAAGCAAACGACACGGTGAATAATTTCACAACTGGCGCAGATAAAATCCAGTTGCCTGTTAAGTTAGCTTTTGGTGGCACTGCTTATGTAGTTGGCGACGCATTGAAAGCCGTTGATTTTGTTGATGCAACAACAGCAATCGCTGCTGATACAGCGAACAAAGGTCGCTTTATTTTTGATGCAACCGCTAAAACTTTAAGTTTTGACTCGAAAGGTGACGATACATCAGCTACGGCTGGTGGTGCAGTTGTTGACACAGCAGCAGACGATTTTGTTGTTATAACCGGTATTTCGGCATTGGCAGCAACTGATTTTATCTTCGCATAAAACTTAGTTTTCAAGCCTAAAAAAACCGCCTCTCAGCACACGCTGGGGGCGGTTTTTTTGTGTGTTATGATTGGGCAGAAATAATTTCAGATTTAAAGATGAATTTATGTACGCAATTAAAGAATTTGCAATTGTTAAAAATCATCAAGGCGAACAAACTCAAAGCCGTGAAAAATCTTTTTAGAGCGCGAGTCGGCGATTATCGAATTATTTTCGAAATCAAAGACCGCCAGCTAATTATTCAAATCACCCACCAAACAGGAATCCAACATGACCACTATCACTTTCGACACCAATGCCAACGTAATAAAAGCGCAAGCCGTTTTAACGCGCATGGGTTTAAGTCCAGAGCAAGCCGTCGCGTTATTTTTTGAGCAAGTTGCACTGCGGCAAGCATTACCGTTTTCGTTGAATATCCCAAACGAAGAAACCTTGCAAGCCTTCCAAGAATCTGAACAAAGCGTTGGCTTGGTTGAATGCGCCGATGCCGATGATTTATTCACAAAACTAGGAATTTGAATGTATCGGCCGGTTTATCTCAATCGTTTTGAAAAAGATTTAAAATTGATGCAAAAACGCGGCAAAGATATGAATAAATTTAAAACCCTCGCGTTAAAATTACTCGCGGGTGAAATTTTGCCAATCGCCGCGAATGTCACATTGAACCCGATTGGTTGCTGATTTACCATTTCAATCCGCCACAACTTATTTTTGAACGCACCGGCACGCATTCAGATTTGTTCAAATAACAAAAACAAACAGGAATCCAAAATGACAACTTCAACAACTTTATGAGTCCCACCGTATTCCGTGAACACGGTTATCGTTTTTTCTTTTTCTCGCGCGAAGAATCTCGAATGCACGTTCACGTTTATCACGAAAACGGTGAAGCTAAATTCTGGCTTGAACCTGTGATTAAATTGGCTCAAAACTTTGGCTTATCAATACGCGAGTTAAAAGAAGTTGAAAAATTAGTGAACTCTCACCAACAGGAAATCACAAATGCGTGGCACAAACATTTTCCAAACTGAAATTTTAGGCATCTCAAAACACGGTTTTTGGTTATTACTCGACGAACAAGAAGAATTATTTGTGTCGTTTCTAAATTTCCCGTGGTTTCGCAAAGCCTCAGTCGAACAAATTTTTGCTCTCGAACGACCACAACCACATCATCTTTATTGGTCAGATTTGGATATTGATTTAGATGTTGAATCCATTCGACATCCAGAGAAATTTCCGTTAGTTTCAATTTAAACTCCCACCAAACAGGAATCCAAAATGACAACTTCAACAACAAAATTAAAACCCGCCACCTTCGCGCCACAAACGACCTTTGCGGTAGGAACTTATCCTTATTCCGTGAGCGTGGCGGATGTGAACGGCGATGGCAACGCGGATGTGGTTACGGCAAACTTTGATAGTAATAACGTCTCGCTATTATTGGGCGA